>Ga0265338_10000090_pt1 | contig 171540 bp, 154 predicted proteins | sample 42126metaG_FD_193579 | JGI IMG/M metagenome (GOLD analysis project Ga0265338, IMG submission 193579) | Rhizosphere microbial communities from Carex aquatilis grown in University of Washington, Seatle, WA, United States - 4-21-26 metaG | ecosystem: Host-associated > Plants > Roots >... | reverse complement strand
GACGGAAAATTCGGAATTTTCTTTGCCGCGCATCAGATCGCAGCGATCGATTTGCGCGACCCCAAAAGTGTCAACTATGTCCCCGAACAGGTGTAAGCTATGTCCCCGGGCTGAACACTGCGCTCGCAATGACGGAGGGAGCAGTCTTGGCGCATTTGCGTGCGGTGGGGAGGACGGTCTTGAAGAGGCATGGTTCTCACCATGTGAACTCAATTGCGGAACGGGTGCTTTGCGGCCGCCAGGGACAACGCTTTCCCCCCTCCCCTCGAGGAGCTCGCCGAAGGCGAGCGTCTCGAAGGGCGAGGCCCCAACTCGGGCGTCAACTTTTGAAATCACCCCGCTCATGGGCTCTTCGCCATGCGCGGGTCGAGCGCGTCGCGGAGGCCGTCGCCGACGAGGTTGACGGCGAGCACGGTTACCGAGAGGAACGCGGCCGGGAAGAACACGATGTAGGGCTTGACCTGCCACAGCGCGCGGCCCTCCGCCATGATGTTGCCCCAGGACGGAATCGTCGGCGGCGTGCCGGCGCCGATGAAGGACAGGATGGCCTCGGTGATCATGGCGCTGGCGCAGATATAGGTCGCCTGCACCAGCATCGGCGCCATCGTGTTAGGCAGGATGTGGCGCAGGATCACCATCGGCGTACGCGTGCCCGAGGCCACCGCGCCGTCGACATAAGGCTGCTCGCGCAACGACAGCACCACGCCGCGGACGAGCCGCGCGACGCGCGGAATCTCGGCGATGGTGATGGCGAGGATCACGTTGCCGACGCTGCCGCGCGTGAGCGCCATCAGCGCCACCGCGAGCAAAATCGGCGGGATCGACATCAGCCCGTCCATGCAGCGCATCAGGACGCCATCGGCCCAGCGCACGAAGCCGGCGACAAGGCCGATCGAGAGTCCGATCAGCGAGGCCGCGAGCGCCACCGCCAACCCCACCGTGAGCGAGACGCGGGTGCCGTAGAGCACGCGCGAATAGATGTCGCGGCCGAGCGCGTCGGTGCCGAACCAGAAATCCGCCGACGGCAGCCGCGTGCGCTTGGCCGGCGCGATCGCGGTGGGATCGACGGTGAACAGAAACGGCGCAAACACGCCGATGATGACGAGCAGCAGCAGCAGCGCGCCGCCGATCGCCACCGTCGGATGGTTGCGGAGGAAGCCGATCGTGCCGCGCCGGATCTTCGGCGCGGCCATCAGGTCCGGCAGGCGGGGCGCGACGACGAGGCCCGGCGGCGGCGATGTTGTGGTCGTGGCGGTCAATAGCGGATCCTCGGGTCGACCAATGTGTAGGTGACGTCGATCAGGAGATTGACGAGCACGTAGACGAAGCTGAACAGCAGCACGATGCCCTGGATCACCGGATAGTCACGGCGCAGGATGGCGTCGATGGTGAGCCGGCCGAGGCCGGGAATGGCGAACACGCTCTCGGTGACGACGGCGCCGCCGATCAAGAGCGCAATGCCGATGCCGACGACGGTGACGATCGGCACCGCGGCGTTCTTCAGCGCGTGGATGAACAGGATACCGCCCTGCCCGAGCCCCTTGGCGCGCGCGGTGCGGATATAGTCCTGCTGCAGCACTTCGAGCATCGCGGCGCGGGTGATGCGCGCGATCAGCGCGATGTAGACGCAGCCGAGCGCCACCGCCGGCAGGATCAGGTTCTGCAGCCAGGGCCAGAACCCCTGCGCAAGCGGCGTGTAGCCCTGCACCGGCAGCAGGTCGAACTTCAACGCAAACACATAAGCGAGGATGTAGCCGACCACGAACACCGGCACCGAGAAGCCGAACACGGCGAACGCCATGATCACGCGATCGATCCAGGTGCCCGCCTTCCACGCCGCGATGACGCCGAGCGGTACCGCGATGAGGATGGTCAGGACCAGGGTGACCATCATCAGCGACAGGGTTGGCTCGATGCGCTGGGCGATCATCGCCGACACTGGAAGATTGGTGAAGATCGAGGTGCCCAGATCGAAATGCAGCAGGCGCCAGACCCAGCTGCCGAACTGGACCAGGAAGGGCTGGTCCAGTCCGAGATTGGCTCTGATGCGCTCGACGTCGGCCGGGCTCGCCTGGTCGCCGGCGATGACAACGGCCGGATCGCCCGGCGCGATGTACAGCAGGCTGAAGACGAACAGCGCGACAATCGCCATCACTGGCAAGGTCGACAGGACTCGTCGAAGCGCATAAGCGAGCATCAGATGTCTTTCACCTTGCGCATGATCTCCGCAACGAGCGCAATCGGCGCTCGTCGCGAGGACAACCGGTTCCCACTTTCCGGATCATGCGTTATGCGGTCTTCGATACGCCCCAGAACAGCGGGATCGGCCCCTTGGTCACGCCGGAAACGTTTTTGCGCCACGCGGTGTAGCCGAGGAAGAAGCCGGTGGGTGCGAACACAACGTCGTCGATCGCGGCCTTGTTGATGCGCGCGGCGACCGCCTTCTCCTCGTCCAGCGACTTGGCGTTGAACCAGTTGGTGATCTCCGTCTCGACCGGCTCGCTGGTCGGCCAGCCGAACCAGGCCTTGTCGCCATTGGCGCGCAGCGCGTTGTAGGCCGCCGGGTTGATGCAGTCCGCGCCGGCGTGCCAGGTGTGGAACATGTGCCAGCCGCCTTGCGCGGGCGGCGTCTTCTGGGCGCGGCGGGCGCCGACCGTGCCCCAATCGGTGGCGACGAAGTCGACATTCATGCCGAGCTTCTTGAGCAGATCGGCCGTGACATCGCCGAAGGCCTTGGTGATCGGCTGGTCCTGCGCCACCACGCAGGTGATCGGCTCACCCTTGTAGCCGGCTTCCTCGAGCAGCTTCTTCGCTGCCGCGAGATCGCGCTTGCCTTTCAGGATCTCGCCGCCGGCCTCGGTGTAGAGCGGCGTGCCCGGCGTGAAGAAGCCCGGCAGCGGCTTCCACAGCGAGTTGTCGTCGCCGACCAGGGCGCGCATGTAGTCTTCCTGGCTCATCGCCATCAGGATGGCCTGGCGCGCCTTCACATTGTTGAACGGCGCATGCAGATGATTGATGCGGAACGCGCCGACATTGCCCAGGGGATCGCCGATGTCGACGCCGATGTTCTTGTTGCCCTTCAGGACCGGCACCAGATCGGTGATCGGGTTCTCCCACCAATCGACCTCACCATTCTGCAGCGCGGCAGCAGCGGTCGCCGGATCCGGCATGATCACCCATTCGACGCGATCGACCAGCACCTGCTTGCCGCCGGCGAGCCATACCGGTTTCTCCTGGCGCGGCACGTAGTCGGTGAACTTCTCGAACACGGCCTTGGCGCCCGGCACCCATTCGCCCTTGACGAATTTGAACGGGCCAGAGCCGACATATTCGGTCATCTGTTTGAACGGATCGGTCTGCGCGATGCGCTCGGGCATGATGAAGGCGCAGGGCGCATTGCCCTTACCGAGTGCGAACAGCATCTTCGGATAAGGCTGCTTCAGGACCCATTTGAAGGTCTTGTCGTCGACCGCGGTGAGCTCGTTCTGCAGCGCCTTGAGCATCAGGCCCATCGGGTCGCGCGCCGACCAGCGTGTCAGGCTGGCCACGACGTCCTTGGCGAGCACCGGCGTGCCGTCATGGAATTTCAGCCCCGGGCGCAGCTTGAAGGTCCAGGTCAGGCCGTCGGAGGAGACTTCTTCCGATTCCACCATCTGGCGCTGCGGCACGAACTGGTCGTCGATGCCATACAGCGTGTCCCACACCATCGCCGCCGCGTTGCGCACGACATATTGCGTGCCCCAGATCGGATCGAAATTGGCGAGATTGGCCTGCGGCACAAAGCGCAGGGTGCGAGCGGCAGCGCCTTGCGCGATCGCCGGCGCCGCGAAGCCGCCGGTCAGAGCGAGGCCACCCGCGCCCGCCAATCCCTTCAATACCGTTCTGCGATCCATGTTCTCTCCTGATGCAACTGATGCAACGTGCCTGAGTTCAACTGCCGAAAATGTAAGCAAGGCCCATGCCATGCGCCCGGAGTGCATTCATTTGAACGCAAATGAGGCATGGGGTGCAAGGATGTCGTAGCCCGGGCGAGCGCAGTGACCCCGGGTTCTCAACTACAGCTCGTGTAAACCCGCATGTCGCTGCGCTCATGCGGGCTACGGCACTGTGCCGTGCAGCAACATCGCCCATCACGGCTTCCGCACCGGCGCGCCATCGGCCATCCGCGTCGTGCCCCTGCGCTCGACGATCATGCGATAGGCCTGCGGCTGGCGATGGACGTCGAAATTGAAGATCGTCTGCTTATAGGAGTTGCACAGATCGAGGTCGCAGCGCGCCAGCGCGATCTCGTCGCCCTTGGTGGCGCATGCGGCCACGATCTCGCCGGAGGGTGCGATGATGCAGCTGCCGGCGATGTGGTCGACGCCTTCCTCGATGCCGCCCTTGGCGACGCCGATCACCCAGGTGCCGTTCTGATAGGCACCGGACTGCATCACGAGGCGATTGTGGAACAGCGAGAGGTCGTCATGCTCCGGCGCCGGCGGATTGTGCACCGGCGTGTTGTAGCCGATCAGCACCATCTCGACGCCCTGCAGCCCCATCACGCGATAGGTCTCGGGCCAGCGGCGGTCGTTGCAGATCGCCATGCCGATCACGCCGCCGAACGCATCGGTAACGCCGAAGGCCTTGCCGGGCTCGAAATAGCGCTTCTCGAGATGCTGGAACTTGCGCCACGGCTCGTGCTCGGCATGCCCGGGCAGATGCACCTTGCGGTATTTCGCGACGATCTGGCCGGACTTGTCGACCAGAATCGCGGTGTTGTAGCGATGCACGACGCCGTCCTCGACCGCGAGCTCGGCATAGCCTAAGCAAAAGCCGATGCGCAGCTCGTTTGCGAGTGCGAACAGCGCCTGCGTCTCCGGCCCCGGCATCTCGCGCTCGAAATACGAGTCGATCTCGGCCTGATCGGCCATGTACCAGCGCGGGAAGAAGGTCGTGAGCGCGAGCTCGGGATAGACGATGAGGTCGCAGCCATTGGCGTGCGCCTGGCGCATCAACGCCGTCAGCCGCCTGACCACCGCGTGGCGCGGCTCGCTCCTGGCGATGGGGCCGAGCTGGCCGATGGCGACGTTGACAAAGCGCGGCATGATCCGTTCCTTATTCCGGAACTCAATTGTCGTGATGTGGGCGCGCAGCTCTTGCACTGATCATGCCATGGAGCGGCGCCCGCGCAAGCCGTCTCATTCGCGCAGGCCCGGCGCGTAGCCGAACGCCACCGCCGGCTCCGCCGCGGTCTCGACCCATACGCTCTTCACCTGCGTATATTCATACAGCGCCTCGACGCCGGAGGAGCGACCGTGACCGCTGTGATTGTAGCCACCGAAGGGTGAGGCGACGTTGATCGTCTTGTAGGAGTTGATCCAGAACGTGCCGGCCTTGACCTGTGCGGCCACGCGATGTGCGCGCGCGACATCCGTCGTCCACACCGCGCCAGCGAGGCCGAACTCGCTGTCATTGGCGATGGCGATCGCCTCCTCTTCGGTCTCGAAGCGGATCGCGGCGACGACGGGGCCGAACACTTCCTTGCGCGCGATGCCCATCGTATTGGTGACGTTCTTGAGCACGGTCGGCCTCACGTAGTAGCCGCCGGGCGTGCTCTCACCATTGCTGCCGGCCACGATCTCGGCGCCCTCGTCCGCGCCCTCGCGGATCAGCGACAGCACGTGATCATATTGCTTGGCGTTGTTGACGGGACCGATCTCGGTCTCGGCCGACAGCGGATCGCCGCATTTGATCTTGGCCGCGCCCTGCGCGACCAGATCGACGAAGCGGTCATAGACCGCGCTCTGCACCAGCAGCCGGGAGCCCGCAACGCAGCTCTGCCCGGCGCCGCCGAAGATCGCCGCCTGCGCGCCGATGGCGGCGCGTTCGAGATCGGCATCGGCGAACACGATATTGGCCGACTTGCCGCCGAGCTCGAGCACCGACGGCAACAGCCGCCGCGCCGCAGCCTCGCCGATCAGCCGCCCGGTCGGCACCGAGCCGACGAACACCACCTTCTTGACCGCCGGCTGCGCCAGTGCCGCCTGCCCCGTGCTGTGGCCGAAGCCGGCGAGCACGTTGACGACGCCCTTCGGCAGGCCCGCGCGCTCGGCGATCAGCGCCAGCGCCAGCGAGGTCAGCGGCGTCAGCTCCGAGGGCTTGAGGATGACCGCATTGCCCATGCTGATGGCAGGCGCGATCTGCCAGCCGGCGGTGAAGATCGGCGCATTCCACGGCGTGATCTGCAACACCACGCCCATGGGCTCGCGGCGTGTGTAGTTGAGATGGCTCGAGGGCACCGGGATGACCTCGCCGTGGAATTTGTCGGCCCATCCGGCATAATATTCGAACATCTCCGCGACCTTGGCGACCTCGCCTCTGGTGTCGCGGATCGGCTTGCCGGCGGACAAGGCTTCAAGCTGCGCCAATGGCTCGGCGGCGGCGAGGATCGCGCGGGCGATCGCCTGCATCATGCGGCCGCGACCGGCCGCCGTGAGGCGCGCCCATTCGGCCTGCCCCGCCACGGCCGCCGCCGCGGCCTTGGCCGCCACGTCGGCGCCGGCATCCGCATAGCTGAACAGCAATTGCCCGGTGGCGGGATCATTGACGGAGATCGTCGCGCCGCGGCCGATGACGATATCACCGCCGACATGCGAGCCGATGCTCGCGACGTCAGGCCAGAACGGCAGCGCGGCGTCGCGCAAGCGGGAATCGATGAAATGGGTCATGGCTGCTCTCATGGCTTCGCGATCGGACCGAGCTGTAGCTCGACGACGCGGTTGAAATCCTCGGGATCGGCGATGCGGGTTGCGCTCTCCGCCCAGATGCGCGCTGTATCGGCAGCCATGGGCAGAGCCAGGCCCAGCTCGCCGATGAACTGCGCCGCCAACCGGACGTCCTTGCGCATCAGCTGCATGGTGAAGCCGGAATCGAAGGCGCCGTTGAGGATCCAGTTGGGCACGTTGACGAGCGTGACGCCCGATCGCCCCGAACCGGCGTTGAGCCCTTCGAGCAGCCGCCCGGCATCGACGCCGGCGGCCTTGGCGATACGCAGCGCCTCGGCGGCGGTGAGCAGATGCGCCGCGCATAGCAGGTTGTTGACGATCTTGGCGACGTTGCCCGCACCGACCCCGCCGACATGCACGCGCTTGGCGCTCATGCGCTCCAGCACCGGCAGGACGCAAGCGAGATCGGCGTCGTCGGCGCCGATCACCATGGTCATGGTGCCCGTCGCGGCGCCCTTCGGTCCGCCGCTGACCGGCGCATCGACGAAGCCCATGCCGCACGCCTTGAGCAGGCTCGCCAGCCGGCGCGAGGTCTCGGGATGGGAGGTCGAGGTGTCGACGATGATGACACCGGCCCGCGCATGCGCAAGAATGCCGCCGGCGCCTTCCACCACGCGCTCGACGATCTCGGCGGTCGGCAGCGAGAGGATCACGATATCGGCCGCGGCGACCACCGCGTCGATCCCGTCGGCGATCGCGATGCCCTCGGCGGCCAGCATCTCCCGCGTGGCCGCGGCTGCGTCATAGCCGGTCACGGCGAAGCCCGCGCCCTTGAGGGTCAGCGCCATGCCCCGCCCCATATTGCCAAGTCCGATGATACCGACTGCGGTCACGACGCCTCCTGCCGAGATTGCCTGCGAAGCGTAGCCGCCTCGATTTGCGGCAGACATCAGCGGCGCGTCGCGCTAGTGTTGACTGCAGGTCAACACTCCCGATGCATCATGTCCGCCGTCCTGCTCGACCATCATCGTCTGCAATATCTCCATGAAGCGGTGCGGCTGGGCTCGGTGCGCGCCGCAGCGGAAGCGCTCGACATCAACGCCTCGGTGGTCAGCCGACAGATCGCGCTGTTGGAGAAGGAGCTGGGGCTCAGCCTGATCGAGCGCCTCAGTCGCGGCATTCGCGCCACCGAAGCCGGCGCGCTGCTGGTCGAGCGTTTCCGGAAATGGGAGGCCGACCAGGCCGACACGGTTGCGAAGCTGCGCGAGCTGCAGGGGCTCAAACGCGGCCATGTCGACATCGTGCTCGGCGAAGGCTTCGTCAGCGACCTGATGTCGGGCCCGCTCGGCCGCTTCTGGCTGCGCCATCCGGATCTGACCATGGCGTTCGATCTCGCCGGCACCAACGAGGTCGTCAACGCCGTGGCCGAGGACCGCTATCACATCGGCCTGGTGTTCAACCCGAGCGCCGATCCTCGCATCCGCGTGGCGACCGCAAGCCGGCAGCCGCTGTGCGCCATCCTGCCGCCCGGTCACGCGCTGGCCGGCCTCAACCGTCCCTTGCGCCTGCACGAGCTCGTCGATCACCCGCTCGGCCTGATGCATCCAAGCTATGGCACGCGGCAGATCCTGGCCATGGCAGAGGCGGCGGAACGGATCGCCCTCGCACCCAAGCTCACCACCAGCTCCATCAATGTGCTCCGCCATTTCGTCAAGAGCGGCCTCGGCCTGACGCTGCTGCCGGCGTTCTCGATCGCCGCCGATCTCGCCGACGGCTCGCTTGCAGCGATCCCGATCGACAACCGCCTGCTGTCGTCGAGCGAAGCCTGCGTCATCACCCGCCGCGGCCGCGAGCTGCCGCATGCCGCGGGTCAGCTGCTGCGCTTCCTGAGCGGACAGATGCGGGCCTTCCGGGCCGGCGAGCCGGCCGCCAAGATGAAGCCGCGCGCGACCCGCCGCTGACAGCGACTGCCGACCGCTTTTCTGTTGCGCGCTCGCCGAGGTTGCGTTTTGATGCCGCAATCCAAGGAAACTTCCCCATGCGCCATGTTTTCGCGATCGCCGTCAGCCTGTCGATGACAACCGCGGCCGTGGCGGAGAATTGCCAGCTGCTCGGCCATCAGATCATTTGCGACAATGGCGTATCCGGGCAACGGATCGGCAACAACACCTATTGGAGCGACGGCTCCTCGTCGCGGCAGATCGGGCCATTCACCTACAACAGCGACGGCTCCAGCTCGCAGCAGATCGGCAATCACACCTATTACAGCGACGGCGAGTCATCCCATACGATCGGCAACACGACCTATTTCAGCGACGGCCGGACATGCCGGCGGATCGGCAACAACATCTATTGCGATTAGTCGGCCGAATGGCGGGCGCGTCGCCGAATGCCCCCTCCGACGATGGGAGGGGATGGAGCGGGTGAAGGGAATCGAACCCTCGTATTCAGCTTGGAAGGCTGCTGCTCTACCATTGAGCTACACCCGCATCGGGGCGTTCCCTAACATGGTCCGCGCCGGGTCTCAACCTCTTCGGGACAGGTTGGTCAGCGGATTGAATCGGATCAATTGTCCCCAATGGACGCCCGAATCAGCGGTCACGCCGACCAGCAAACCGCAACGCAGCACGGAGGGGTGGGTCATCGGGTTCCGTAATCGTCCCCCCTACCCAGGCGGCCGGGAGCGCCCTATACTGGTTTTATCGTCAACAACGAAAGGAGGTGATCCAGTGTCTTTCACCAAGCGCTGTCACCTCGCTGGGATCGCCCGCTGAGCAGCGGCTCTCGATGAGCAGTATGCGATGAGCGCGTGATTCGTCAGCGTCGCAGCGCCATCGCGGCTCGGCAACGGGGCGATCTCAGCCCTGGACCAGCGAGTTCAAGATCGGAAGCGCGGCGGGTCCAACGGCCCGCCGCGTTTTTTATTGAGGAATTTTCTCGGCCGCCTTTGCCGGCGCCGGGCGCACCCAGCGCCGGGCGAGGAACCCGCCGAAGCCGAGCATCCAGAAATACTGCACATAATCGGGCGAGAACGCCGCGATCGCGATCCCGGGCACGAACACGATGACGGGGAAGACGGCGCCGACGATCTCGGCGGAGCGGGCGCCCGGAAGCGCAAGCCACCACAGCGCGGCGTTCAACGCCGCGATGATGGTCAGGTGAACGCCATAGAGCACGGCCACCGCGCTCGAGAGACGGTAGCTGCCATAGAGGCCGTTGGTCACCGGCAGCAGCACGATGGACAGCAGGAAGAACAAATTGAGGATCACGATGAATCGGCTGCCGAATGGCTGCCGCGCCAGCCTGCGGTGATGGCTGATCCAGAACACGCCAGCGATGATGAAGCTCAGGACCAGCCCGGCCAGCCGGCCCGAATAGGTGTGCGCCAGCTCCGTCCAGCCGGGCAGTTGGGCGAAATTCGGCTTCGGCAGGTCGTAGGCCAGCAGCGTCATCGCCACACCGAAAATGGTGTTGGACAGCGATTCCAGCCGGCGCATCTCGAACAGGTCGGATTGAGGATCGGTCATGTCAGGTCGGCAGGCGCACGCAGGAGGCAAGTCGGTTCCGGTCTATAGCATGTCCGGAGCCCGCTTGCCGACCGGCGGCACGCCGATGCCCAAGCAGCATCCCCCTTTAACGGGGCCGCTGGAGGAAGCCGCGGCTCAGCCGCCGGTTTCAGCCGGTTTCACTTGCACTCATAGACATGGCCGTCGAAGCCGCGATAGCTCCGCGTCGTCGGATTATAACTGCGGAACTGGACACAGGCCGGCATGCCGGCGGTGCGGAGCCTTGGCGTTTCCTCCGCTTGCGGGCGCGCCGCCACCGGCGTGGTGACGGCAGCCGGCTTGGCCATCACGATCAGCGGCTTCTTGTCAGACGCCGTCGTGCGCTTGCTGGCCTCCTTGCCCTTCTCCCCGGCCTTGGCCTCCTTGCCCCGATCCTCACTCGCCCCCTTCGGCGCGGCGGGCTGGCCGCCCTTGACCGACGGGTCCTTGGTCGCCGCGGCCGTCCTGCCGGATGCTGCCCTGCCCGGCGGCATCGTACCCGGCGTCAAATGACCCGCCCCCGGCTCGTCCGGCATCGCCTTGCTGGACGCTGCCTTGCTCGTGGCGCTCTTGCTCGCGCTCGCGGCCGCCTTGCCCGTTGCAAGCTTGGACCCCGCGACGGGATCGGCGGCGGCCTTCTGGGCCGGCCCGACCTTGTCGGAGGTCGCCGGGTGCTTCGATTCGGGGGGCGTCGCGGGGGCCTGCGCGGTCGCCTCGCCCGCAGCCTTGGTCTCGGCAGCGGCAGGCGTGTCATCCACGGCAGCCTGGCTCGGCGGGTTCGGTTTCGCATCCGTGGATGCCGTCTTGTCGTCTCCCGGCGGCTTGTCCTCGGCCACCGGCGCCGCGGCTGGCTTCTTGATCACCTTCTTGCAGTCGAGCGGAAACACCAGTTCGCCGGATGCGGTCATGCCGATCGGCTCGCAGCCACCGAATGGGCCACTGTCCTTGAGCGCATCCGTCGTCGCCGCGTCCTTGGCGACCTCACCCACGGGGGCTGCGGCTGCGCCTCCACCGGGTTCCGCGCCCTGCGCTTGGACGGCCGTCAAAGCAACCTGAAATAGAACAACGCCGCATAACAAGCCGGCATAACCGGCATTCCGCCCCAATGTACGCATGACACGCTCGCTCGACGCACAAACTGCAACGAGGCCACCACGCCATTGAGGCAAGTCTGTGAAGGCAAGCCGCAGAGGCCCGCGCCCCCGTCAATTCATCGGCATTGTGGCTTGCCGACATGATCCAGTTCGTGCGAGATTCTTCTCATAATATGGCGACAATCCGAGCTCATGAGGGCGCCTCGAATGCGAGGACCGGCCGTGTGGTCGGCGTGTGGCAGCGCCCGGACACCATCGTGAGTTCGACCGAGTATCGTCCCGACATCGACTGCCTGCGCGCGTTTGCCGTGTCGTCGGTGATCGCATTCCATTACGACATCTCGCCGTTCCGCAGCGGTTATGTCGGTGTGGACGTCTTCTTCGTGATCTCGGGCTTTCTGATCACCCGGATCATCCGCGCGGAGACCCGTGCCGGCACGTTTTCGATCGCGGCCTTCTATCGGCGTCGCGCCCGCCGCATCCTGCCGGCCGCCTTTGCGATGCTGTGCGCCACCTTGCTGGCGGCGTGCGTCGTCCTGTTGCCGCAGCAGACCTTGTCCGCGGCGCAGCAGGCGCTTTCCGTCCTGGCGTTCAGCTCGAACATCCTGTTCTGGTCCCAGCAGGGCTATTTCGACGCGGCCGCCATCACCAAGCCGCTGCTGCACACCTGGTCGCTCGGCGTCGAGGAGCAATATTACTTCATCTTCCCCGCGCTCGCGCCGGCCATCTTCGCACGACGGCGGTCTCTGATGCTGGCGAGCCTGGTTGCGATCTGTGTCGCCTCGTTCCTGCTCTGCGTGGTGCAGACCCGGATCCAGCCGGCAGCCGCCTTCTATCTGCTGCCGGCGCGCGCCTGGCAGCTCGCGCTTGGCGCGCTGCTCGCGGTCGAGATCGTGCCGCCACTCCGAAGCCAGCGACTTCGGATCGGCGCGGCGACCTTGGGATGGATCGCGCTCGGCGCCTCAGTCAATGTGTTCTCGCCGCGCACGCCCTACCCCGGCGTCGCCGCGCTGCTGCCCTGCCTCGGCACGGCCGCGGTGATCTGGGCCCAGCCGACACCGAACAGGCTCGTCCTCGCGGCCACACGCCCGATGATCGCCGTCGGCCTGTGGTCCTACTCGCTCTATCTCTGGCACTGGCCGGTCGTCTCCTTCGCAACCGCCATCTGGGGTCCGCCGAGCTCGGCGATGGACAAGCTCGGTCTGCTCGCCGCCTGCACCGCGCTGGCGCTGGCGAGCTTCTATCTGGTCGAGCAGCCGGCACGCCGCGCCGAATGGCCGGTCACGGCGCGGAGGCTCGCGGCGAGCGGCGCCGCGGCGCTGCTGATTGCGGTCATCACGATCTGGTCCGCCGGCTTTCCCGGCCGTTTCTCGCCGCAACAGCAGGCTTTGGCGGGTTTTATCAACTACGACCACAGCGGCGTCTATGAGGAAGGCACCTGCTTCCTGAGCCCGGGTCAGACGTTCGAAGCGTTGCAGCCGTCGTGCCTCGCGCGCGGTCCCGGCTCCAACATCCTGCTGTGGGGCGACAGCCATGCCGCGCACCTCGTTGACGGGCTGAAGCGGGCCATGTCGCAGGCGACGTTGCGCCGCGCCACGATGGCGCAGTGCGTTCCCTACCTGGAGCGCGGCCAGTCGGCGGCGTGCGGCGAATTCAATCGCCGCCTGCCTGAGCTGCTGCGCGAGCACGCGCCTGATATCGTGATCCTCTCCGGCAATTGGACGCGCAGCGTGATGGCGCCGGCCGCGCGCGCGGATCTCTTTGCCACGATCGCCGCGGCGACGGCCGCCGGCAGCCGCGTCGTGGTGATCGGGCCGAGCCCGCAATTCGACCGGCCCTTGCCTCATCTGCTGATCGCTTCATCGCGCTTCGGCGTCGACAGCGACGGCCATGTGCCGACGATGTTCTTCGCGGTCGACGACTTCCTTCGCGACCTGCTGAAGAGTGTGCCGCAGACGGACTACGTGTCGCTGCTCGATCTGCTCTGCCCCGACAAGCACTGCGTGCTGCAGACGGCGGACGGCGCTCCCCTCGCCTGGGACGACGGCCATTTCACCGCGCAGGGATCGGAGCTTGCGGCCACCCGCATCGTCGCGGCGTCGCCGGCGCTGAGCTCGGCCGGCACCATATCGTCCATCGGCGAACAAGGCGCTGCGCAATCGCGCTAGTCGTCTGCCAGGAACCGCGCAAAGATCGGGGCGGCGCGCTCGCCCATGCGCTGCGCTCCTGCCACGGTGAAGTGACCGGCATCCTGAAACAGCCACACGCCGTCCTGCACGACCGGACAGTCCCGGTCGCAATAAACCTCGGACGGCCTGAGCAGCGCCACCTTGGCCAATGGCCTGATCGCCTGCGACAGCACGGCATCGATGGTGCGATTGGCGGCGACGGCTTCGGCCTTCGGCACGGGATCGCACGGCTTGGCCGGCGCATGCCAGCGCGGTCCCGGCAGCATGCGCAGCTGATCGAAGCCGCAATTCACCGGCCTGACCTGGCCGCCGATGACCAGGAAATGCCGGCCCGGCCGGTCGAGCAGACGGATCGTCTCGACCAGATCGGCCGCGACCTCGGCGTTGCGGGCCTCGGCCGCTGGGCCGTCACCGAGATCCAGATAGTTCTGCCAAGCTTGGCCGATCACGACGTAATCGGCTTGCGATTGCCGGACCCGCGGCAGTTCGCTGTCGCGCAGCTCCGCGCAGACCCGTGCGCGCGCTCCTTCGGCGCTCAGACCCGACAGAACCGGACAGCCGCTCATCGTCGAGACATGTCCGATCATGCCGCGGGTCTTGAGGGTCGTATCGAGTGCGGCGACATATTGCTGCACATAGGAATCGCCCAGCAGCTCGACGCCGCGCGTGCCCGCGAGGTCGCCAAATACGCAGATGCGATCGACCGCGCGGCCGCATTTGTTGAGACCGAAGCCCTGCAATTGGAACAGCGCAAGCTGATCTGCCGGCAGCCGCGAGACGACCCCATGGGCGCGGAACGTCAGATGGGTGACCGCGGTGACGGCGAGCAGAACGGAGGCGAAGCCGGCCACCTGCGTCCAGCGCGGCCAGCGCAGCCGGCGCATCGGCTGCTCGACCGCGACGAACATGAGCGCCGCCAGTGCCGCCATCAGCGCAAGCTGTGCGACAAGTCCCGCGAATGTCTGCGCGGCGTCGCCGAAGATGAAGCCGGCGAAAAAGATCACCGGCCAATGCACGAGATAGAGCGAGTAGGACGCCGCGCCGATGGCACGGACCGGACCAGCCATCATCAGCGATGTCGGCGCGTTGGCTGCGATGATGATCATGGCCGCGAGGCACGGCAGGATCGCGGCCACGCCTGCATAGGCCTGATAGCGTCCGATCACCGCGAGGCTGCCGAGCAGGACGACATCGCCGCAGGCCGCCGCGACGGCGCGGGCCCGCGGCGCCGATGCGAGACGCGCCTCCAGCGGAATGGCGAGCGCCCCGAGCGCGAACTCGAACACCCGGAATGGCGTCAGGAAGAACACGGCGTCGGAATCATAAGGCAAGTACAGGATCGCCAGGACGAAGGACGCCAATCCGACGGCCGCGATGGCGCGAAACACCGCCCGGCCATGGCCGATCCACATCAGGAGCAGCGGCGCCAACGCATAGAACTGCACTTCCAGCGACAGCGACCACAGATGCAACAGCGGCAGCTGGTCCGCATTCGGCGCGAAATAGGCGCTCGCCTCGCGCCAATATTGCACGTTGGCGATCGACAGCAGCCCGTGCGTCGCCTCCTTCGCCAGCTGGCGCAGGGCTTCGGGCGACAGGAACAGCCAGCCGACCGCAAAGCTCGCGGCAATCGTCGTGATCAGCGCCGGCAGGATGCGCCGCGCGCGCCGCAGATAGAACTCCGACAGCGCGAACCGTCCGGCCCTGAGATCGCGCAGGATCTGGCCGGTGATGAGATAGCCGGAGATGACGAAGAAGATGTCGACGCCGGCGAAGCCCGCCTCGAAGCCCGCAATTCTCAGGTGGAAGAGAATGACGATGATGACGGCGATGGCCCGGAGGCCATCGATGTCAGCACGATGATTGCGTTGCAATGTGGTCCACCCCGTGCATCCTTCGAGGCGGACGAGATGCGCAGACACGAATGGCAACAGCGGGAAACAGTCGTGACGCGATCGGACCAATGTGGTGTCGGACAACAGGCGGGCCTGAGGCAGAGCCGCCGCGTATAAGAGCGGCCTTGGACACCAGAAAGGCTGTGGCGATCGGCGGCCGCAGCTCCGCGCGACGGCCGGCGATCGTCAGCTAGGGTTGCGACACGCCGGACAAGACATGGGAGATCTGGGCGACCGCCCGTTGGCCCATCAGTTGCGCGCCCGCCACGGTGAAGTGGCCGGCATCGAGGAACAGCCACACGCCATCGTCACGGACGATGGGACAGCTCTCGCCGCAATAGATCTCGGCCGGCCGCAGCAGCTCGGCATTGCTGCGTTGCTCGAGCGCCGCCGCCAGCACAGCATCGATCTCGCGGCTGTCGGCACGCGCGCTGGCTGCTGCCAACGGCCGACAGGGCGCCGGCGGCGCGTGCCACAACGGGCCGGGTTGCATGCGCACCGAGTCGAAGCTGCAGTCCGTTGGCCGCACCTGGCCGCCGATGATCAGGAAGCGCCGCCCCGGCCGATCGAGCAGGCGCAGCAGGGCCTGTAGCCCGTCGCGAATCTCTGCCGCCTGTCGCGCCTTGTCGGCGTCGGTGCCGTCCAGATACAGGTGCCAAGCCTGCCCGACCACGACGACATCGGCGGACGACGCTCTGACGCGTGACAGCTCGCGGTCGCGCAGGGCCACGCATTCGGCGACACGGGGCGGACGCGGAGCAACGCCGGGAAGCATCGGGCAGCCGCCGACGGTCGAGGTCGTGCCGCGGATGGCGCGCCGCTTGAGTGCGTCATCCAGCGCGGCCACGTAGTGGTGAACGTAGGAATCGCCCAGAAGCTCCAGCCGGCCTGCCCCTGCGGGATCGCCGAACTGGCAGAAATCGCTCGTCCGCGTACACGGGCTCATGCCGAAGCGTTGCAGCTCGAGCCGGGCGCGCTGCTCCGCGGGCAAGCGCCAGGTCACGCCATCGGCCTTGAACGTCGCATGGGTGGCCGCGGCGCACATCACGATCACTGCCGCGAAGGCGCAGGCCTGCTTCCACTGTACGCCCCGCATCTGCCGAACCGGCTGTTCGACGAGAAAAAACATCGCGGCCGTGAGCGCCGCCATGACCAGCAATTGCGTCACCACGCCGAGAGCGCTGCCTGTCGGCTCGCCGAAGATGAAGTGGGCGAAATAGATCACCGGCCAATGCACGAGATAGAGCGAGTAGGACGAGCGCCCGACGGCCAGAACGGCGCGATTGGCGAACAGCCCTGTCGGCCGGTTGGCGGCGATGATGACCGCGGTCGCGAGGCTCGGGGGCAAGGCGCCGAGCCCGGCCTCGCGCTGGAACCGCTCGATGACCAGGAGGCTTCCGCAGAGCACGGCATAGCCGAGCCAGGCGGCGACGGTGCGCGCCGTCGGCCTGGTCGCGATCCGCCGCTCCAACACGATCGCCAGCGCGCCGAGCACGAATTCGAACGCGCGGAACGGCGTGAGGAAGAACACGGCCTCGGGATCTCTCGGCAGCCACAGGATCGCCGCCGCGAGCGACACCGCTCCTGCCAGCGCGATGCCCGCAAACACGTGCCGGGTCCGGTTCAACAGCACCAGCATCAGGGGACTGACGAGATAGAACTGCTCCTCGGCCGACAGCGACCACAGATGCAGCAGGCCGAGCTGGTCCGAGCTCGGGGCGAAATATTGGTTGGCCTCGCGCCAATATTGGATGTTGGCGATCGACAACAGGCCGTGCGTCGCCTCCTTGGCCAGCTGACGCAACGCGTCGGGCGGAAGCCACAGCCAGCCGATCGCGACGCTGAGCATGATGGTGGCGATGAGGGCCGGCAAAATGCGGCACGCGCGGCGGGTGTAGAATGCGGCAAATGAGAAGCTGCCGCGGTCGAGGTCACGCAGGATGTGTCCGGTGATCAGATATCCGGAGATGACGAAAAAAATGTCGACCCCGGCGAATCCGCCGCCGAAGCCGCTCACTTTGAGGTGAAACAACACGACGACGGCGACGGCGATGGCGCGCAGACCGTCAATATCGGCGCGATACGCGCCAGAGCTGTTTACGGCCATATCAAGATCGATCGAACAACCGACGCCGCAGCGCTGGCTGAGCCTTCAGCCGGGAGGGCATCACGAGATCGACCCGATCGGCCCGCATCATTGGTGTCGCGAGGCAGGACATTGGCCGGGCGGTGCTGACAAGATGGCGGGAACGGCTATGTTTGGCCCAACGTCCAGACGTCATGGGGCCGGCCGCAGCCGAAGGATGGTCGAACCAGGACGTGAAGCCACGAAGCCATGACGGCGGATTTCAAGACCGCGGATGTCATGCGGGCGGGTTTGCCGTCGGTCCATGTCGCAATTCTCAGCATCCTGATGCACGGTCCTGAGAAGCTGACTTCGTTGAGCTTCTCCCGGAGTAGCGGCCATCTACCACGGATTCCGTGGATTGAGGAGGCCGGAAAGTCCGTCCCCCGGCCGATGCGCAGGTGCCGCTTGCGCCGGACCGCGCAGGCATGCAGTCGACTAGGCGGTGCGCGCAGCGTCCTCCAGGATCACCTTTGCACAATCGCGCGCAGTGCGCACGGCTCCGTCATCCTGATAGATCAGGATCTGAGCGAGCGCGCCGTCATACAGCAGATTGAGCCGCGCAGAGACCTTGTCGCGGTGCGACCAGGTAACCGGAAGAAGACCCGAGAAGATCGCCCGCACCGCGTCCTTGTGCTCGCGCGCGATCTTCCGCACCGTCTCCGAGCCACCGCTCTCCGCGGTGGCGATCATGAATGCGCAGCCGCGGAACGTGTCGGCTCGCGCCTTGACCGCGAGCAGGTCGAAGATCGTGAGGACCTTGTCGATCCCCTTGGCACGCGAGCGACGCAACCCGTCCTGGAGCGCCGCGACGACGGCGGCATGGCGGCGGGTCAGGCAGGCCGCGATCAGATCGTCCTTGCTCTCGAAATGGCGGTACATCGTCGCCTTGGCCACATCCGCTTCGCGGATAATGCGATCGATGCCGACGGCGTTGATGCCCTCGCGATAGAACAGGCCGCCAGCGACGTCGATGATGTGCTCGGCGATCGGAGGCAAAATGTCTGGGCGCATGAGCGAATCCAATCGTAACGAAGCTAGCCTCTCAGGACGGGTTCGGGCGCGGACGCCAGCAAGGTCCGCGTATACGCCATCCGCGGCGTGTCGAGAACAGCACTTGCCGGCCCGGATTCCACGATCTTTCCCTGATGCATGACGGCAATCCGGTCGGCAAGATAGGACACAACCGAGATGTCGTGAGTGATGAACAGAATGGCGAGGCCGCGGCGCAGCAGCAGATCGGCGAGGAGATTGAGGATCTGCGCCTGCACCGACAAATCGAGCGCGGAGACCGCCTCATCGCAGATCAGGACCTCGGGATTGCCCGCGAGTGCGCGGGCGATCCCGACGCGCTGGCGCTGGCCGCCGGAGAGTTCATGCGGACGCCGCCCCAGCAATGCGCCGGACAGACCGACCGCGTCGAGCAGTTCCTCCGCCGCGCCCTTGCCCGCGTCGCCGCCGAGCAACCGGATCGGTTCGTTGAGGATCCGTGCCACCGAGAACCGCGGATTGAAGGCGGCACCGCTATCCTGAAACACCATGCCGAGTTTGCGACGCTGAACCCTGCTGCGTGCGGTAACGGCAAGCGGCACCCGTTCGCCGTCCAGCCGCAGCGTCCCGCTGTGCGGCGGGGTCAACCCGAGGATGGCGCGGGCCAGTGTCGACTTGCCGGATCCGGATTCGCCGATCACGGCTAGAACCTCGCCCCGATGCACCGCGAGCGACACGCCGCGGACGGCCTCGACGCGCCGCCCGGCCGTGGCGAAGGTGACCGACAGATCGTCCGCCTGCAGCAGCGGCTCGCTGCGCGCCAGCGCCAGGGTCATGGCAGGGCAACCTCCCGCCTCGGTGCAAACGGATGGTGGCAGGAAACACCGGCATCGCCGAGGCGCTGCGTTTCCGGCGCTTGCCGGCGGCACAAGGCGGTCATGGCGGCGCAACGGTCCGCGAAGGCGCAGCCGCTGATCACCTCTCCGGGAAGCGGCACGCGGCCGGTGATCTCCGCAAGACGCTGCCGCGGGCCACGCAGCGGACGGCGGCGTGGCCGGGCCGCCAGCAGCGCGCGGGTGTAGGGATGCGCGGCGTCGGCAAGCGTCGCGGCCGACCGGGTTTCCACGGCGCGGCCGGCATACATCACCGCGATCCGGTCGGCCCAGCGCGAGACGAGGCCGAGATCATGGGTGATCAGGACCAGTGCCATGCCGCTGTCGCGGCGCAATTCGTCGAGCAGCGCCAGAATCTCGGCCTGGACGGTGGCGTCGAGTGCCGTGGTCGGCTCGTCCGCGATCAGCATATCAGGCCGGTTGGCGATCGCGATCGCGATCAGGATCCGCTGTCGCATCCCGCCCGACAGCTGATGCGGAAAGGCCTGCAACAATTGCGCGCCCTCGCGAAGCCGCACCCGTGCGAGCAGGCTCTCCGCATCGCTGCGCGCCTGCGCGCGCGAGACGCTGCGATGCGCACGGATCGCCTCGACGATCTGTTCGCCAATGGTCAGCACCGGATTGAGCGCCGCCATGGGATCCTGAAACACCATGCCGACGCGCTGCCCGCGCAGACGGCGAAGCCGCCGCTCCGGCAGCCCTTCGATGCTGACGCCGCCGAGCACGATCCTGCCGGACCTGATCCGCGCACCGTCAGGCAGCAGGCCTGCGAGCGCGAGCGCCGTCAACGATTTGCCGCAACCGGACTCGCCGACCAGCGCCAGCGTCTCGCCGCGGGCGACGTCGAGATCGAGACCACGCACAGCGTCGACCTCACCGCGGGCGCTGCGCACGCCGACGTTCAGATCGCGCACGCTGAGAACCGGAGCCGCGTTCACGCGCCGTCTCCGCGGCGCAGCAACGCGGTCAAGCCGTCGCCGATCAGGCTGAGCGCCATGACGGTCACGACGATGGCGAGCCCCGGAATCAGTGTCATATAGGGTGCCGTCAGCAGCGCGTCGCGCGACGCGCCGATCATCCCTCCCCAACTGATGTGATTGCTGTCGCTGAGACCGAAGAACGCAAGTCCGGCCTCGGTCAGCACGGCGAGCGCCGTGAGGATGGAGGCCGCCACGATGATCGGCGGCAGCACGTTGGGCAAAATATGCGTGAGCATCACGCGCACCGGGCCGCCGCCCATCGCCACGCAGATGCGGACATAGTCGAGTTCGCGAAGCGCCAGCGTCTCCGCCCGCACCAGCCGCGCCACCATCGACCAGCTCGTCAGGCCGATCGCCAGAACGATGAATTCGATCCGCGCCCCGAGGATCGCGACCAGGATGATCGCGAGCAGAAAATGCGGGATCACCTGGAAGAGCTCCGTCACGCGCATCAGGACATGATCCACCCAGCCGCCGAGATAGCCGGACAGCAGCCCGACGGTCGTCCCGACCGTCACCGCCAGCGCCGTGGCGGAAAAGCCGACGATCAGCGAGATCCGCGCCCCGTGCACCAGCCCCGCCGCAATGTCGCGCCCGAGAATGTCGGTGCCCAGCGGAAACTGCGGATCGTCGCCCGGCGCAAGGAACGGCGCACCAGCAAGATCGAACGGATCGCCGGGATAGAGCCAATTGGCCAGGACGGCGATCACGACCTCGGCGGTGAGAATGACGAGGCCTGAACGCAGCGCGAATGGCAGCCGCCGCAGCGTATCGAGGCGCAGCAGCGTCCGTGGCGCAGCGATGTCGGAGATCAGCGTCATCGCAGGCGCACACGAGGATCGAGCGTGGCGTACAACAGATCGACGATCAGGTTCGTGATCACGACCAGCGCGCCGGTGCATAGAACGAGACCGGACAGCAGGTTATAGTCGCGCTGCTGCACAGCCTCGAATGCCAGACGTCCCAGACCGGGCCAGGCGAACACGGTTTCCACCACGATCGCGCCGCTGAGCAGCGAGCCCGCCTGCAGTCCAATGATCGTCACCAACGGCAACAGCGCATTGCGCACGCCGTGCCGCCACGCGATGCGGGCGGGCGCGAGGCCTTTTGCGCGCGCGGTCCGGATGTAGTCCTGGGCATAGATCTCGATCATCGCGCTGCGGGTGAACCGGCTGTAGATCGCCGCATACAGCATCCCGAGCGTGACCACGGGGAGCACCAGGTGGCGCGCCACGCTCCCCGCATGGGCCCATCCCTCCGCGGCTCCGTTCGCGTCGGCATAGCCGCCGGTCGGCAGCCACAACAGCACGACGCCGAACAGGATCATCAGGCCGATGCCGAGCAGGAAGCCAGGCGTCGCATAGAGCAGCAAGGCGATCGCTCCGATCAGCCTGTCGGCAAGCCGGCCCCGTGTCAGCGCCGCGGTCACGCCGCCGGCGACGCCGAGCAGAACGGCGACCAACAATGCGAGCCCGGTCAGCAGCAGCGTCGGCACCACCCGCGCGGCGATCAACTCGGCAACCGGCATGTTGTTGCGGAACGAGAACCCCAATTCGCCCGTCAGCACATTGCGCGCGTACAGCAGGAGCTGGATCGCGATCGGCTGGTCGAGCCCGAAGCGCTGGCGCAGGGTCGCGATATAGGCAGCGTCGCCGCCGCCGCTGTCTCCCGCCAGCACCTGAGCCGCATCGCCCGGCGCGAGCTTGAGCAACAGGAACGCCGTGACCAGGATCAGCAGCAATGTCGGCACCATCTGCAGCAGACGCAGGCCGACATAGCGGCCAGTCGAATGCGGCCGTGCCGACGGTCCCGTCGCTGCCGGTGCTGCGGATGTCATGGCGCCAGCCACGTGTTCTTGAGCGAATCATAGATGCCGATGACCCCGGTATCGAGGTCCCGGACCCGGGCCGACACGATGGTGTACTGCCGGTTTTCCGCCAGCGTGAACCGCGGAACGTCAAGCTGGGCCTGCGCCTGCACCTGCTTGTAGAGCGCGACGCGCTGGTCTTCCGTCGCGGCGATGTGCGCGGCCTCGATCAGCCGATCCATGGCCGGGCTGGCATAACCCGATCCGTTCGACCACGGCACGTCCTTCAGGATGGCCTTCGACCAGAACACGCGATCGAGCCCAATCTGCGGATCCGCGAAACCAGAATGGTGCGTGACGATGAAATCGAAATCGTTGAGCGAATAGACCCTGCGGAAGAACTGCGGCAGATCCTGGCTCCGCAGCGTCGCTTCGATGCCGACCGCCTTCAGCGACTGCTTCAGGAATTCGCCGAAGCGCTGGAAGCTTTCGCCGAACGGCAGCCAGTCGAGCGTGATCTCCAGGCGCTTGCCGTCGGCCTTGCGCGGATACCCGGCTTCGTCCAGCAGCGCCTCGGCCTTGGCGCGGTCGAACGGATAGCTCGCAAGGCCGCTCTCGACGAAGAACTTGGTCTGCGACGACAGCACGGGCGACGTACCCGGCTTGCCGATGCCACGCATCGTCACGCGCGAGAAGGCCTGCAGATCGATCGCGTGTACCACAGCCCGGCGGACCCGGACGTCGTCGAACGGCGGACGGCGCACGTTGAACTCGCCGACGATCGACGAACCCAGCCACTCATAGCCGCGAAACTCGACGCGCAGGGCCGGGTTCTTCTCGGCCCGCGCCAGATCGTTGATCGAGATCGGCGAATGGACCCCGAGATGCACCGCCCCGGATTCGAACGCGGCGTAGCGCGCGGTCGCGTCCGGAATCATGCGATAGATGACACGATCGAGATACGGCTTGCCGGTGTCCCAATAATCGGGGTTGCGCTCCAGCACGATGCGTTCGCCGCGCACCCATTCGACGAACCGGAACGGGCCGGTGCCGACCGGTTTGACGTTGTACGGATTGGTGAGGATGTCGGTGCCTTCGTAGAGATGTTTCGGCAGCACCGTGGACTCGGTGCTGTTGAGCGCACTGAGGATCACGCCGGACGGATTGCGGAGCTTGAACACCACGGTCAGCGGGTCGGGCGTTTCGACCGCTTCGACCGCGGCAAAGGTCGCGCGTGCACGCGGATGGACCTTCATCCACACCTGCTCGAAACTGAACTTCACATCGGCAGACGTGAACGGAGCGCCGTCGTGCCAACGCACGTTCGGCCGCAAGGTGAAGCGGATTTCCTTGCCGTCCGCGCTGGTCACCCAGGCGGTCGCAAGTTCGGGTTCGAGTGCGAAGTTCTCGCCGTAGCGGAGCAGCCCGTCGAAGATCTTAGAGGACACTGCGAGGACCGCTCCCGCCTGGCCCACGCCGGTGGTCAGGACATTCGGCTCGCCGGGATTCGACACCGCGACAAGGGTGCCTCCCGTGACAGGAGTCTCCGCGCGCGCCAAGCCGGGCGCGAGCGCGATGCCGATCAGCATCGCACACACGGTTCGCCGATCCGTCCACGCGGGAAAGGCAGTCAAGGCCATGATGGGTCTCTCTGGAGATGAAGCGGAATATCAGGCCGCCAAGGCGGCGCGTCCGGCATTGGTGAGGATGGAATCGGATTGCGGCGCATGCACACGCCCGCACAGCGCGTCGCGGTAGTGCCGTTCCAGCGGATTGGCGCGGTCAAGGCCGTGATTGCCGGTGATGCTGAGCGCGAGCTCGAGCGCGCGCACGACATTGTTGGTGACCACATGCTTGACCAGCTGCGCGCGAAGCTGATCGGGCTCCGATGCGCCCTCCGCGCGCAGGATCGCGTCGTCGATCAGCGAGCGATTGATCAGCAGCAGCGACTCGATCTCTCCGACGACGCCCTGCAGGCGCGGCACGGTGGCGAGCGGCTGGCCGAGATTGCTGGGAACGCGGGAATGCAGGAAATGCAGCAGCCAGTCCCGCCCCGCCCTCGCGATGCCGTCGTACAAGGCCGCCGTCAGGAGGCAGAACCATTCGTCGACCAGCGCGCGACCGGCGACCTGTTCCGGCGAACCGGCCGGCAGCAGCGCCTGATCGGCGCCCGCGGGCAGGACGACATTGTCGAACCGCAATTCGTGGCTGGCGGTGGCGCGCAGGCCGGCGTGATTCCAGCTCGGCACCACGCTGATGCCTGGCGAAGCTGCGGGCACGATGACGGTGCCGACGCGCGGCGTATCCTCGTCGGTGCGCACCAATGTCAGCCACCATCCGACGATCGGACTGCCGGTCGCATAGGATTTGCGGCCATTGATCCGCCACGTCCCATCGGCGGATCGCGACGCAACGGTCCCGGGCAGTCCGCCGCGGACCACCGAGCCGAGGTCCGGCTCGGCCTGAAGCGCGTTCACCGTGCCGGTGCCTGCGACGGCCGCGCGCGCGATCGCGTCGTAGCCGGGCGGCTGACGCCGCCCGAGCAGATAATGCATCATGCAGTTCATCTGCAGCACGAGCCCTGTGGAAGCCTCGCCGGCCCCGACCGCGGCGACCAAGCGCGCGGCCTCGGAAATTCCGCCGCCGAGCCCGCCGAAGCTCTTGGGCACGGTCAGTGCCAGCAGCCCGGCTTCGGCCAGCTTCTTGAAATTGGCGAACGGAAAACTTCCATCCGCGTCGTGCTGGGCGGCGGTCGCGGCAAACTCCTGACGCAGTTCGGACAGCAACTGATCGGTCAGGATCGGGTCGGACGACGTGCCGGATAAAGACAGCATGGGTGTATTCTTTCGGAGCTGAGCTGAAGACGTCAAATCGTCAGGCTGCGGGGACCTGAGCTACGCGATCGCCGAGCGACGGGTAGTCGATGTAGCCTTCGGGCCCGTTGGTGTAGTAGGTCGCGGTGTCCGGCTCGGTGAGCGGCGCGTTCAGCCGGAAGCGCTCCGGAAGGTCGGGATTGGAGATGTAGAGGCGGCCGAACGAAATCGCGTCCGCGGCGCCACTGCGCACGGCCTGCTCCGCGCTGTCACGCGTATAGCCGCTGTTCAGGATCAGCGCCCCCCGGAACAGTGGCCGCAGGATGGGCGCCAGGAACGGCTCGCCGCTGCGCGGCCCTGCCCCGCCGCCGCCTGCCGACGGTTTCTTCACCAGTCGCTGATACAACGGAATATCACCGGAATTGTCGTAGCTGGTACCTTCCAGCAGATGGATGAAGGCGATGCCGCGCCGGTCCAGCTCCGACACGACATAGGAGAACGTGCCGACCGGATCGGAGTCGTCGATATGATCCGCGCGGAAATGCGGTGACAGACGGACGCCGACACGATCGGCGCCCAGCTCGGCGATCGCCGCATCCACCACTTCGAACAGGAAGCGGGCGCGGTTCTCTTTCGAACCGCCGTAGCTGTCGGTGCGCTTGTTGGTGGAGTCGCGCAAGAACTGATCGATCAGGAAGCCATTGCCCGCGAGGATCTCCACGCCATCGAAGCCCGCCTCACCGGCTCGCCGCACCGCCTGTCGATGATCCTCGACGATCGGTGCGATCTCATGCAGTGCGAGCGCGCGCGGCACAGGAAATTCTTCGAGCCCATCCTCCTTCATGATCCCGCCGTAAGCGGCAATGGCCGATGGCGCCACGGGCACCTGCCCATTCGGCATTCCGGACAGCAGTGATTTCCGCCCGACGTGATAGATCTGCTGGAAGATGACCCCTCCCGCCGCATGGACGGCGTCGACGACCTGCTTCCAGGCCAGCGTCTGATGGGCGTCGTGGTTCGCGGTGGCGCGCGCACGGGTGGCGCTCGTCGGCGAGACGTGACAGGCCTCGGTGACGATCAGCCCGGCGGTCGCCCGCTGACTGTAATACGTGCCGACAATGTCTTTCGGCGCGCGACGCTCGTCTCCCCGCGCTCGGGCGAGCGGCGCCATCACAATGCGGTTTTTCAGCAGATGCCGGCCGATCCGGACGGGTTCAAGCAGCTTCACGAGGCCCTCCAAAAGTAGACAGACCATTCTTTCTCTTTCGGACGGCTTCTGGAAGTGGAGGAGGATTTTTATTTGCGAGACGCCTGCAGAAGATATGACCTCCGAGACCCGGCCCGAGCGACGAGTTCTCTCTCCATGCAGGCCGCACGATGAGCAGAGCACCCAAATGGCCCGCCCTGCGATTCCCCGGAGATCTCTCCAACAAGTTCTGATCGACGAGGTCACCGGCCGAACGCCCGACGGGAACAGACGGCCGGCCGGACTTCGCCGCCGCGCTCTTCAGAGAGCCCGCCAGTCCTGACGACGATACAGCTTCAGGGCCCCGCCCTCCGACCCGGCGGCCGTGCCGACGCGGGTCGCATGCCTGACCTGGCCCTCCCTGAGACGACTCCGCGAGGCCGTCTTGCTGGCATGTTGCGCGGCGCCGGGACGCGCTCCCCGCCCTTTTCAGTTCATGACGTCTTCAATTCATATCGAGAGCGCCGACGTCCCCGCCTGACGCTCCACGCCACCCTCGCATTCGCGGGCGGCGCGGAGCAACGCGTGTCGGCCGGCGCGAGGCCGCGGACGCTATGCCGCCAGCCGAAGAATCTCGACGACGTCGTCCGGCCCCTTGATCGGCCGCGGGTTGGCGGGCGTGAAGACCGAGAGCATCGCGTTGTTTCCGATCAGGCCGAAGCGATCCTCCGTGACGCCGACATCGGCCAGCCGCGTCGGCAATCCGAGGCGGGCGATGAAGCGTGCGAACAGTTCGCTGGCGTCGGCCTCCGGTTCGTGCCACGCCTCGGCCAGCAGCTTCTGCGCGGCGCCGGTCGCCGGTTTGTTGTACTTCAGCACGCTCGGCATCATCACTGCCGTGCACAGATAATGCGGCACGTCGCAGGTCCCGCCGAGGACGTGCCCGATCGCGTGGCTGGCGCCCATCGGCACGCGGCATTGCAGCCCGAAGGCCGACAGCCAGGATCCGAGCTGGCACATCTGGCGGGCTTCGAGACTGTCCGCGTTGTCGGCATAGGCCAGCAGACCATCATAGAGATAGCGGAGACCGCGCAGGCAGACGCTCTCGACCAGCGGATTGCCGCGGGGCGAGCAAACCGCCTCGATGCCGTGATCCATCGCTCGCGTGCCCGAGCCGAGCCACAGGGTTCTCGGCGTGTGCACGGTGATGGCCGGATCCAGAATGATCGAGATCGGCATCATCAGCGGATGCACGAAGATCTGCTTGAGCTTGCGACGTGTATCGGTCACCAGCGTGCCGGCATTGTACTCTCCGCCGGACAGAGTGCTCGGGATGGCGATCATCCTCACCTTGGGATTGCGGAATGGCCCCGGACGCGGTCCTTGGGGCGTCGAGACCAGTTCGAAACCATCGAGCCCGGACGCATCCGTGATGCTGTGCTCGAGGCACATCAGCACGATCTTGGCGGCGTCGACCACCGAGCCGCCGCCGATCGCGACGACGAGATCGGCCTTCGCCTGCGCGGCATGGCCGGCGGCCTCGACCACCGAATCCCGCGTGGTGTGCTGCGGCACCTGATCGAACGTGCCCGCATAGCGTTCGCCCAGCGCCGACCTGATCTTGTCGATCTCGTCCGTCGTCGTGTTCAGCGTCCGGCTTGCGATCAGGAAGACGCGCTGCGCGCCCTTCCGCTCGGCCTCCTCGCGCAACGCGAGGCCCGCCGGCTTGCCGAAAATGACCTGCTCCATCGGAGGATATTGATGCAGTCCCACCTTGGTCATGGACGTTTCCTTGTTTGTTATCGTTTGTAGGAGCGAGCGTGCCCCGTCGCTTCCGACGGACCTTCGCCGATCTCCAAGCGGCAGCCCCAGCAGAGCCTTGCCGATTTCGGCGCACCACCGACCAACCGCCTCCTGATCGCCGCCAGGCATTTAAAGTTCTTTTTTCGAACTCGTCAAGCAAGCATCATTCGAACGGACCAACCGGCGGAGGTGACGCTATGGCGCCGGATCTATCCGGCAGCAGCGATGCGGGCTCGCATTGATGATCGTCGGAGAGATGATTATTGGCGGGAAAATCATGTTACCCTGCTTGTGGAAGCCGGCGGATCATTTGCGGAGCCACAATCCACGCCTGAAAGCCAAGATATTCCGCCCACGCGGTGCGCGGCGGGATCACGTTCGTTCTAAAACTGGACTATCTACGATCGTTGCGCATCTTGCGCCCACGCGTCAGCGCAACGCGGCAAACCACTCCCACCGCCCGACCGGGAGCGAGATGGACGTTGTTGCGGCCAACCTCGGTGATCAGTTCGCGGATATGAGGATCACGGCGATTTGGGACGACGGCGCGGCTCGCCGGCAGATTTCGGCAGGTCGATCAGACATTGCTGCGTCTCGGTCGCAAGCAGTTCGCGCCGGAGATCGCTCGACGCCGGCATGGCGCGGGCCAGCATCAGCGCCCCGACCATGCGGCAGATCAGGTCCACCGCCTCCTCACGCGCCATGGGCGTCGCTGACGACGCGTTCTGCATCCAGTCGATCATGCGTTCGATGCCTTCGGCAAAGACCTCCTTGATGGCGTCCGGCTGCCGCGCGATATCGCCAGCCAGCGAGGCGGCCGGACATGTCGCTCCGGGCGCGTCGCGGGCCGCGTCCGACATATAGGATTTCACAAAGGCCTCGCGCCCCGGCATGGTTTCGCGGACCCGCTCCATCTCGTGGAACGCATGCGCGAGCGCCTCGCCGGCCAGCGCGCTCTTGGACTCGAAATGATTGTAGAAGCCGCCATGGGTGAAGCCGGCGGCCTTCATCAGTGCCCCCACTGAAATATTTTCGAAACCGCGCTCTCGAAACAGCCGGGCCGCCTTCGCGACCACCTTCTGCCTGTTCTTCAGCGTCTGGCTCTCGGTAATCCGCACCGATCATCCCTCCAATTACCATTCCCACAACGATGATAGACGTCATCAATGGAGATTGACAACCGCTGAGACAATGATGATGATTGTCATCATAGAGAGGCCACCACGGGCCACGAGGGAGGAGTCATGCCGTTCTGGAAGATCTATCATCCGGTGGGAGCGTTCACCGCCGAGGATAAGCGCGCTCTCTCGGAGCGCATCACCGGCTGCTATCGCGGGCTACCGAAGTTCTACGTCATCGTCGTGTTTCAGGAGGTTGCGCCGGACTCGTTCTACAAGGGCGGCGAAGAGGCGAGCAATTTCGTTCGGATCTGGGTCGACCATATCGCCCGGTCCTTCCCGCCTGATGCCAAGGAGCGGAAAGCCAAATGGCTGAGCTGGGCTGAAGCGGCTCTCGCGCCCTACATCAAGGACAGGGGCTACGATTGGGAAATCCACATCGACGAAACCCCATTCGATCTCTGGCAGATCCAGGGCATCGCGCCGCCACCGCCGCATTCCGACCACGAGAAGCTGTGGGTTCAGGAGAACAAGCCGGTGCCCTACCCCATTCAAGACCCGGCTCCAGCCGCTCAATCGGAGAATTGATCAATGAGTGATCACCAGCGTTTCGCAGTTGTCACCGGCGCGTCGTCGGGGATCGGTGTCGCCTATGCGGAGCGGCTCGCCGCCCGCGGCTATCATCTGATCCTCGTCGCGCGCCGCCGCGAGCGTCTCGAAGAGACCGCGCGCAACATTCGCGCCAAGACCAATGTCACGGTCGAGATCGTGACGGCCGACCTCGGCGACAGCAACGACCTGTCGCGCGTCGCCACGCTGATCGAGGGGCGCGAGGACATCGATCTTCTCGTCAACAATGCCGGCCTCGGCGCGCTCGGCCTGACCGCTCAGGTGTCCGCCGCGGCACTCGACAATCTGATCAAGATCAACGTTCAGGCGCTGACGCGCCTGACCCATGCGGCGCTGCCTGGTTTCCTGCGCCGCGACCGCGGCACGATCATCAACATCGCCTCGATCATCGCGCTGATGCCGACCCCGACCGGCGCGGGCTATTCAGGTTCGAAGGCGTATGTGCTGAACTTCACCCGATCGCTGCAGATGGAGCTGGCAAACACCAAGGTGAAGGTCCAGGCCGTCCTTCCCGGCCCGGTCCGCACCGAGTTCTTCGAAGCCTCCGGCCTGAAGCAGGCGCCCTTCCCCGACGAATTGTTCATGACGCCCGAGGAACTGGTCGACACGGCGCTCACGGCGCTGGATCAGGACGAACTCATCTGCCTCCCCGCGCTGCAAGACCTGTCGGCGTGGACAGCCTACGAAGCCGCTCGCGGCGAGCTGATCCGCGCGCTGACGCAGTCCGGCCGGCCGGCCGCGCGCTACGCCAAGCGGGTCGGCTGACAGAGCGGCGAGTTGGCTCCTCGTAGCCCGGATAAGCGCCAGCCGACGCCGCTTCGGCGTCGGCGAGAGCGACATCCGGGTTCACCGGCGACAGCGCGTGAGAACCCGGATGTCGCGTCCGCCTCCGCCCTCCGGGCGCAGTCGTTCGCTCATCCAGGCTACGATCCGTTCATGGTCAATGCTCAGCACCAGTCCGGCACCAACCCCTGATGCGGGTTGGCGAACCCCGAACATGCGAACGCCCCGCCGGATTGCCTCGGCGGGGCGTCTTGCATGTCCTGATGAGCTCAGCGCTTACGCGACCTTCCGCGCGCCCGAAATGTCACCGTCCAGGAAGCCGGTCAGCCGGCTGCGGATCAGGCGCTCGGCTTCCGCCATGATCCGGTCGATCAGTTCCTTGACGGTCGGAATGTCGTGGATCAGGCCGACCACCAGCCCGCAGCTCCAGGCGCCCGCGTCCATGTCACCGTCGACCATCACCTTCGGATAGACGCCGGCGACTTCGTCGTGAATGTCCTGGATGGTGAGGTTCTTGCCCTTCTCGCGTTCGATCTCGATCAGACGCTCGACGCCCTTGTTGGTCAGCACGCGTTCGGTGTTACGCAGCGCCCGCATGACCAGCCTGGTGTCGAGTTCGGTGGCTTTCAACAGGGCGTCCTTGACGTTCTGGTGCACCGGCGCCTCCTTGGTCGCAATGAAGCGCGTGCCCATGTTGACGCCGGCCGCGCCGAGCGCCAGCGCAGCCACCAGGCTGCGTCCGTCCGCCATCCCACCGGACGCGATGAACGGAATCGTCAGCTCGTCGGCGGCGCGCGGCAGCAGGATCATGTTCGGCATGTCGTCCTCGCCGGGATGACCACCGCACTCGAAACCATCGACGCTCACCGCGTCGCAGCCGATCTGCTGGGCCTTCAGCGAGTGCCGCACCGAAGTGCATTTGTGGATCACCTTGATGCCTGCCGCCTTCAGCGCCGGCATGTACTGCTCCGGACTGCGGCCCGCCGTCTCGACGACGCGGACGCCGCCTTCCTTGATGGCGGCGATGTATTCCGGATAAGGCGGCGCGGTGAACGTCGGCAGGAACGTCAGATTGACGCCGAACGGCTTGTCGGTCATGTCGCGGCAGCGCGCGATTTCCTTGGCGAGCAGTTCGGGCGTGCGCTGCGTCAGGCCGGTGATGATGCCGAGCCCGCCGGCATTCGATACCGCGGCGGCGAGTTCGGCGAAGCCGACATAGTGCATTCCGCCCTGGACGATCGGATGTTCAATCCCAAGCATTTCGGTGATGGCCGTCTTCACGCGCGTTTCTCCAATGTCTGTTGTTGTCGATGAGCCCTGGGGCGGCCCTTAGTGCACGATTTCGAGCAGACCCGCGGCCCCCATGCCGCCGCCGACGCACATCGTCACGACGGCGTATTTCGCCTTGCGCCGCCGTCCCTCGATCAGCGCGTGGCCCACCAGCCGCGCGCCGGTCATGCCGTAGGGATGGCCGAGCGCGATCGAGCCGCCATTCACGTTCAGCCTCTCCGGGTCGATGCCGAGCTTGTCCCGACAATACACCACCTGCACCGCAAAGGCTTCGTTGAGCTCCCACAGATCGATGTCGTCGACCTTCAGCCCGTGGCGCGCCAGCAGCCGCGGTACGGCGAGGACCGGGCCGATTCCCATCTCGTTCGGCTCGCAGCCCGCCGAGACGAAGCCGCGGAAGATGCCGAGCGGCTTCAGGCCCTTTTGCGCGGCCAGCGTGTCGCTCATGATCACGGCCGCGCTGGCGCCGTCGGACAATTGGCTGGCGTTGCCGGCGGACACGGTGAAGCCGGGTCCCTTGGCCGGCTTGAGCCCGGCGAGCCCCGCAGCCGTCGTGTCCGGACGCGGCCCCTCATCGGTCGACAGCGTCACCGGCTGATAGGAGATGGTGCCGGTCGCCTTGTCGGCGACCGCCATGGTGGTGCTGATCGGCGCAAGTTCGTCATTGAAGCGACCGGCCTGCTGCGCCGCCGCGGTGCGCCGCTGGCTCTCGAGGCTGTATTCATCCTGCCGCTCCCGCGAGATACCATAGCGCTCGGCGACCACCTCCGCGGTGTCCAGCATGGCGATATAGGCGTCCGCCTTCATCGCGTGAAGCTCCGGATCGACAGCATGGAACGCGTTCATCTTGTCGTTCTGAACCAGGCTGATCGATTCACCGCCGCCGGCGATCGCCACCGTGACGCCGTCGAACAGGACCGAACGCGCCGCCAGCGCGATCGCCTGCAGGCCGGAGGCGCATTGGCGATCGATCGTCGTCGCGGCGACGCTCACCGGCAGGCCAGCCCGCAGCAGCGCCTTGCGGGCGATGTTGGAGCCCGTCGTCCCCTGCTGCATCGCGCAGCCCATCACCACATCCTCGACCTCGGCGCCATCGACCCCGGAGCGGGACAACGCCGCCGAGATCGCGTGGCCGAGCAACGTCGCGCCGCCGGTGTGGTTGAGTGCTCCCTTATAGGCCTTCCCGATCGGGGTGCGGGCCGTCGAAACGATCACAGCTTCGGTCACTTGTAGTTCTCCGGTTGAGGCCAGGCCTTGGGGTCGATGAGGCAAGCTCAGCTCTGCTGGGCGTAACGCATCAGATGAAATGCAGGATCGCCGAACTGGATGTTGATCGCGCTGATCCGCTTGAAGTAATGGCCCACATTGAGCTCATCGCTCATGCCCATGCCGCCATGCAGCTGGACCGACTGATCGGCGACGAAGCGCGCGGCTGTTCCGACCTTGGACTTGGCTCCCGACGCCAACCGCGAGAGGTGCGGTTCGTTCGACGCAAGACTGAGGTTCAGGTGCTGGGTGAGCGAGATCGACTCCTCGAGCGCGATGAACATGTCCACCATCCGGTGCTGCAGCACCTGAAACGTTCCGAGCGTCACGCCGAACTGCTTGCGGGTCTTGCTGTACGCCAAGGTCGCGGCGTTCAGCTCGGTCATCGCCCCGACGGCCTCGGCGCATTGGGCGGCGATCGCACGGTCGCGGCAGGCTTCGAGCGCGGCCGTCCCCTCGCCTTCGGCGCCCAGCCTGTCGTCCGCCGGAACCCTGACATCCATCAGCACGAGTTCGGCGGCGCGCCGTCCGTCGATGGTCCGAAAGCTCTGCAGATGCAGATTAGCGGCATGACGGTCGACCACGAATAGGCTGAGCCCGGTGCCGTCGCCGCTGTCACCCACGGTCCGCGCCGAGACGATCAGCTTGTCGGCCCAGGGCGCGGCTGTCACGGCGACCTTCTTGCCGCTCAGAACGTAATGCTCTCCATCGCGCCGGGCAGTGGTCTCGACCTTGTCGAAATCGTAGCGCGACGGCCGCTCGGCCCAGCCCAGGGTCCAGATCGTGCTGCCGTCCATGATCTTCGGCAAGTAGGCGGCGCGCTGCGCGGCGCTGCCTACGGCGGCGATCAGGCCGCCGGCGAGCACCACCGTTTCGAAATAGGGCTCGACCACCAAATGGCGGCCGAACTCCTGCATCACGATCATGGTGGCGAGCGCGCCGCCGCCCAGGCCGCCGACACTCTCGTCGAATGGCGCGGCGCAGAGTCCGAGGTCTGCGAGTGCCGTCCAATGCCTCCGGCTGAAGCCTTCATCGCTTGCCACGATCTTGCGGCGCGCGTCGAAGGCGTACTGATCGTGCAGCAGCCGCTGGATGCTGGCGCGCAGCAGCTCTTGTTCTTCGGTGAATTGAATGTCCATCGGAGCCTCGTGCGAACCGGTCAGAGACCGAGGACCGCTTTCGCGATAATGTTGTGCTGGATCTCGTTCGATCCGCCGTAGATGCTGAGCTTGCGCGCGTTGAGATATTTCTCGGTCGCGGTGTGGCCGTAGTCAGGCCCGGGCATAAACCGGTTGGCGCTGGACGGCTGCTCGCGCAGCGCCAGCCCGTCATTGCCGATCGCCTGATGCGTCAATTCGGTGATGCGCTGGAAAATCTCGGTGCCCCGGATCTTGAACAGCGACGCCGCAGGGCCAGGATCGATGCCGCGCGCCATCTGCGCGACGATGCGCAGCTCGGTCGCCTCCAGCGCGAGCAGATCGAGCTCGACCCGCGCGATCTCCCTGATGAAATCTCGATATGTGGGATCGTCTTCGGCGATCTCGCTTTTGACGATCTGCTTCAGCCGCTGCAGGTAGCGGGTCGAGCGGCCGATGCCGGCCATGCTGGTGCGCTCATTGCCCAGCAGGAACTTGGCATAGGTCCAGCCCTTGTTTTCCTCGCCGATCAGGTTCTCCACGGGGACGCGGACATCCTCGAGAAAGACGTCGTTGACCTCGTGCGAACCGTCGATGGTGATGATCGGACGGACGGTCACGCCGGGCGTCTTCATGTCGATCAGCAGAAACGAAATGCCCGCCTGCGGCTTGGCGGCGGGATCCGTCCGCACCAGGCAGAAGATCCAGTCGGCATGCTGCGCCAGCGTGGTCCAGGTCTTGTGACCGTTGACGACGTAATGATCGCCGTCGCGCACCGCCCTTGTGCGCACCGCGGCAAGATCGGAGCCGGCCCCCGGCTCCGAATAGCCCTGGCACCACCAGTCCTCGCCGGAGAGAATGCGCGGCAGAAACCTGGCCTTCTGTGCCGCATTGCCGAAGGTGTAGATCACCGGTCCGACCATGGTGACGCTGAAAGCGAGCGGCGGCAGCGTGCCGGCGCGCGAGGTCTCCTGCTCGAAGATGAAGCGCTGCGTGATCGACCAGCCCGGACCGCCATATTCCTTCGGCCAGAGCGGTGCAATCCATCCCTTGCGATACAGGATGCGATGCCACAGCAGCGACTGCTCCTTGGTGAGATCCGTCTCCGGATTCGGCACGCGCATCTCGGCCGGATAGTTTTCCGCGATGAAGGCGCGAACCTCATCGCGGAACGCCGCGTCTTCCTTCGACAGCTTCAGCTCCATCGCTCCGGCTCCCCGTCACCATTTCTCGCCGAAGGGGCGGATTTCCAGCTCGAAGGTCCAGGCGCTGCGCGGCTGCTGATAGAGCTGCCAGTACGAACTGGCGACCGACGACGGCGGCATCAAGAGATCGGGATTGTCGAGCGCGGTCGGTCCGAGTGCCTCGAGCCGGCGCTGCCGCACCCATTCGGTATCGACGCCGGAATCGATGATGAGATGCGCGACGTGAATGTTCTTCGGCCCGAGTTCGCGGGCCATCGCCTGCGCCACGGCGCGCAGACCGAACTTGGCGCTGGCGAACGCCGCATAGCCCGCACCGCCGCGCAGGCTGGCGGTCGCACCGGTGAAGAAGATGTTGCCCTGCCCGCGCGGCACCATCAGGCGCGCAGCCTCGCGTCCGGCGAGGAAGCCGGAATAGCACGCCATCTCCCAGACCTTGCGGAAGACCCGCTCGGTGGTGTCGAGGATCGGAAAATTGACGTTCGCGCCGATGTTGAAAATACAGACATCGAGCGGAGCGTGCTTGTCGGCGTCCTGCAGAAACGCGACGACCTCCTCTTCCTTGCGGGCGTCGAGCGACCGCGCGTGGATTTCGCCGCCGGCCTGCTCGATCTCCTTGACGAGAGGCTCGAGCTTGGCGCCGTTGCGGCGCCCGGCGAACACCGTGAACCCTTCCGCGGCGAACTTCTTGGCGATCTCGCCGCCGATATAGTCGCCGGCGCCGATCACGGCGACAGTTGCGTTCCTCTTCTGCAAGGGTCTTCTCCCGCTGGGTTAAATGGATGGGCAAAGGCAGTGCGCCGCGCTCAGCCGGCGCGGCATTGGACGCCGCGCCGGATCATCGGAATGGATGCGAGCGTCGCTGCGGCTGAAACTCCCGGCATGGCAACCTCCCGACCGACACGCGCCAAATTCCTGACCGGCGCGCTTGTGGAGCTACATCATTCTTTTTCAGAACCCATCATCATGTGGATCGTGACGGGCTCCCTGCTGTCCGCGACAGCCACCGACTGCGAGATACCGCTCGCGCGGCCGCGCCTCAGGCCGTCTGCGACACCGGCTGCCGGGTCTGCTCGACGATCGATTCCTCGACGTCGCGAAGCTGATCCTTGCCGAAGAACATTTCGTTGCCGACGAAAAAGGTCGGCGAACCGAACGCACCACGACGGACCGCATTTTCGGTAAGCTCGATCAACTTCTTCTTGACGTCGTCCTGCTGCGCCCGGGCAGCGAGCCTGTCGATGTCGATCCCCGACGACAGGAAGGCGCTGCGGAAGATCGCGGGATCATCCATCTTTTTGGGCTCTTCCCACATGTGGTGATAGGCGGCCCGGAAATACGGTTCGAACACACCTTCAAACTGCGCCGCGACTGCGCCCCGCATCAGCATCAGGGTGTTGACCGGGAAGAACGGATTGGAGCGGAATTTGACGATGCCGTGGCGACGGATGAAGCGCTGGGTTTCGAGCGCCTGATACTCCGGCTTGTTCTTGATGCCGCGAAGCGATTCGAACGGCGACATGTTGCCGGTGGCCTTGTAGATGCCGCCAAGCAGCACCGGCACGTAGTCGAACTTCACGCCGGTGCGCTGCTCGATACCGGCTATGGCAACCTCCGCCAGATAGGCATTAGGGCTACCGAAATCGAACAGGAACTCGACCTTCACAGTCATGACCGCCTTCTCCCCGACCGCGTTTATGGCCTGGCGCAGATGCCCGACCGATTATCTGGCCGTCATTCTTATGGTTCTAAAATAGAACTGTCAAACTCATTATGACAGGATTTTTCACGCCTGCGCGATCGGGCCGTCGAACGCGAGGTCCTCTCGGGCCACTTGCTTTCATAGCTTTGCTCAGGCCGCGCTTTCCGCGCGCCATCAGAACAGGCCGGCCCCTCGGCTGACAGCACCGGGGTTGTCCGGGGCTCAGTACCGTTCTAGAATGGATGATCCGGGGGAAGCCGATGCGGCTCGGTCCCTCCGGCGGGGTCGGCTGGAGACGTGCATGAAGTGGAAGGAACTCGAGGAAGAACCGTGCTCGATGGCGCGGACGATCGCGGTGATCGGTGATCGCTGGACTCTGCTGATCCTGCGCGAGTGCTTTCTGCGCAAGCGACGCTTCGAGGCGTTTCAGTCCTCACTCGGCATCACGCGCCACCTGCTCGCCGAACGGCTGAAGAAGCTGGTGCGCCAGGGCATTCTGCGCCGCGTCCCCTATCAGGAGTCGCCGAAGCGCCACGAATACATTCTGACGCAAAAGGGCCTCGATCTCTACCCGATCATGATGGCGATCGTGCATTGGGGCGACACCCATATGGTCGACGAGCGCGGCCGGCCCGTGCTGCACGAGCACAAGAAATGCGGCAAGCTCTTCGAGCCGGTCATGATCTGCTCGGAATGCGGCGAGCCGCTCCTGGCCAAGGAAGTCCACACCCATCCGGGCCCGGGTGGCTGGGCCGCTTCGGTACCGCCGCCGGCCGATTTGCCCTCCGAGCCATCAACCGGCGGCCCCAAAGCCGCCCGCTCCAAGACCGTCCAGCCCAAGGCGAAGTCGCGCACCCGGGCGGCCTGAGCCGGCCCGGGGCAGTTCTCACGCCCAGTGCCGGCTTAGCCTCACAACCGGACCACCTCGCGAGCTGGCTCGGCAGCGTATAGTCGTTCGACATGCTCGCCGCGATGCTTGAGCACCGCGCGCTGGTTGACATAGGCCTTGTCGGTGATCTCTCCCGCGGCCATCGACGCCGGCTCCTTCAAGAGCAGGAACGCGCACACCCGCTCGCTGCTGCCGACCGTGGCGTTGTACTCGCTGAGCCTGTCTTTGAGGAATGCGGCCACGCCGGGGTCGGCGGTCAGGTCGGAGTCGGGATCCATCGCCACGCGCTTCGCTTCGGCCGGATTGAGCCAGCACAAAAGGGTGCAGGAGTCGCGGTTCTCTCCGGCGACGACGATGTCCAGCAGCACGCCGCGCGTCGCCGCCAGGATCGAGGCGCGCATCGCGCCGATCGAGACCCAGGTGCCGTTCGCCAGCTTGAAGTTCTCCGAGATGCGCCCGGTGAAGCGCAGCCCGCGCTCCGGCCGGTCCGGATCGATGAACGAGACCGTATCGCCGATGCGATAGAACCCCTCCTCATCGAACGCCATCGCGGTGAGATCGGGCCGACCGAGATAGCCCGGCGTGACGTTCGGCCCCTTCACCCGCACCTCGTAAGTGTCGGACACCGGGATCAGCTTCAGCTGCAGCCCGGGCGCCGGCAGGCCGATCTCGCCCGGTTGATCGGTCGCCCAGTGCGTCGTGCTGATCGTCGGCGCGGTCTCGGTCGTGCCATAGCCCGACATCACCGGAATCTGGCGTCCAGTGATCGACGAGGTCAGCCGATAAAGCTTCTCGAGCGTCCCCTCGGAGATGGCGGCTCCGGCGTAGCTCAGCCGGTCCATGCGTTTGAACACCCGCGCACCGATGTCCGCATCCCGCTCGATCGCCTCGCACAACAGATTGTAGCCGGCGGGCACGTTGAACATCGCCGTCGGCGAGATCTCGGTGAGATTGGCGATCGTCTTGTGGAAGAGTTGCGGCAAAGGCCGGCCATCGTCGATATAGAGCGTCCCACCATTCTTGAGAATGCCGTGAAGAATGACGTTGCCGCCCATGGTATGATGCCAGGGCAGCCATTCGACCTGGATCGGATGCGGCGAAGGCGAAACCAGCAGGATGCCCATCTGCAGCGCGCTGGCCATCATGCGGTGGGTATTCAGGACGCCCTTCGGCAGGCCGGTCGAGCCCGAGGTGAACAGGATCTTGGCGACGGCGTCGCAGGACAATGCTGCGGCAGCCTGGGCGAACCCGTCTCCAGGCGCCTTGACGGCGAGCGCGCGGAAGGGGATCGTCTCAGGTGCACCGTCGACGCTGATCCACGTCGCTGCGGCCAATTCTGGAATGGCGCGCCCTGCAGAGAATTGCGAGCCGCTCTGCACGAACACGAAGCGCGGCTGCAGCACCTCGGCGATGTCCTTCAAGCGCGCCAGCCCGCCCGGCATCATCGAGTAGTTCGGCGACACCGGCGCCACAATCACGCCGATCGACATTGCGGCGAACGCCACGATTGCATGCTCGATCGAGTTGCCGGACAGAATCGCCAGCCGGTCGCCGGTCGTGGCGCCCAGGTCGATCAGGCTTTGGCCGACCGCCTGTACCTGCAGCCAGGCTTCGCCGTAGCTGATCTCGTCCCACCCGCCTGCCTGGTTGCGTTGCGCGAGAAAGACGCGGTCCGAAGCCGCGCCGGCCCAGTGCGGAAGAAAATCGGTGATCCGCCATTCGCACGGACTCCATGCGATCGGCGAGCGCAGAATCAGCGTTCCATCGGACCGAGTGTCGATCGACAGCTCCCTCGGCGCAAATGTCAGCTTATGTGTCGACATTGAGATCTCCCACCCGGATTGCAGCAAAACACAAAAAGCACGGCCGGGCGCGGCGACGGCCGCAAGCAAGGATGCACACCGTCGCAATCAGGCGGCACACGTCCCACCGGCACGGATGCCGCCTCGGCGGCACCCGACTTGTGCGAAGGATCGGTCGGACTTGTCAGCTCAGACTCATCAGTCAGACTTGGCGTCCAGAACGTCGCCGAAGGCTTCCCAGGCCGAACCAGTCCAGCGTTGCAGACGCATCTGGGTCCAGATCATGTTCTCCGTCTCGCTCGTGTTGACCTTGACTCCCGGAAGCGCCGTCGGCACGACGAAGTCGCGCAGGCTCTTGGCCTGGGCGAGGATGTTCTTGCGCGACAGGTCGTCGCCGCATTGCTTGAGAATCTGTTCCAGCACCAGGCCCTGCTGATAGCCGGTCAGATAACTGCCGTTGGACAGGTCCGCGCCCTGCAGATATTTGTCGAAAAAGGCCCGGTAGGCCTGCACGCCCGGATCGCTCTTCCAGGACTCGTCGAGCGCATCCTTGTTGGTGCTGCCGACGATCACCCCGACCGACTTGTCGAGCCCAGCAGGCGCCAGCGTCCCGCCGACTGATCCGGAGGGAAAGTTGACGATCACCGTGGCCTTCCAGCCGATCAAATAGGCCTGCCGGATCGCCTGCGCGGCGAATTTCGGCGTGCCGGCGATCACCAGCGCCTCGGCGCCCGAGCTCTTCAGGTTGGTGACTTGCGAATCGATGGTCGGCTCGCTGACCTCGTAGGAGGCGCTGACGACCTTGCTGTCGAAGTTCTTGCCGAGATAGGACTTGAAGGCGTTGACGTAGTCTTTCCCAAGATCATCGTTCTGATAAAGAATGGCGTATTTGGCGTTCGGCAGCGCCTTCGTCAGGTACTTCGCGTAGATCTTTCCTTCCGTGTCGTAGCTGACGAGCCCGGTGGTGATCAGCGGATAGTCCGAGACATTCGTGAACTTGGCCGAGCCGCTGATGATGGCGACGCTGGGCACCCCCTTCGTCCGCAGATACTTCGCCGTGGCCGAGATTCCTGCGGTCCCGAGCTGGCCATACATGAAGGCGACCTCGTCGCTCTCGACCAGCTTGCGGACGTGCTCGACCGTCTTGGGCGGGCTGTAGCCGTCATCATACGTGATGTAGTTGATCTTGCGCCCATTAATGCCGCCGCGATCGTTGAGCGACTGGATATAGGCGATCAGCCCGCGACCAACGAGACCGAGCGACGACGCCGGCCCGCTGAAGGGGAATACGCCGCCGATCTTGATTTCTGTCGCCGTGACGCCGGGCGTGTCTGCGGCGACGGCCACCTGCCCGGCGACGAGCGACAGCGCCGCGGCGAGAATCCACTGTGTCTTCATTCGTTGTCCTCCCAAACCCGCACCTTTTGGCGCGTGGTACACGATTGTTCTTGGCTCGCCGGCGTCTCCCCACGAGGGAGCGCGCACAGCGAAACAGCATGGCCATCGCGTTCGACCTGGACGAGAGCCTACAGTTCTATTTTTGAACCCGTCAAGAGACAATCGGGCTCGGGCCCTGCCGCTCTGCACTCGACGACTCCGGCCGGCTTCGGGGAAAGGCGCTCATGTCCGCCGAATTTGACGTGGAGTCCCGGCGGTCTTCCCGACCCAAGCGGCCCTTATTGCCGCGGATATTCGTTCTGATTTCGAACCAAAGACTTTTGGCTCGCCAATGGCTGCGGCTCTTGATGATTTCGCTGGTGGGGCTCGCGATGAGCTCGCAGCGGCAATCCGACGCAACCGTCACGACCTGGGATCACCGACAGGGCGGCACTGCGCTTGAAGACCTCGACCAGCCCGTTCAAGGCATGCGGGGCGAGCCGGCCACCATGCCCTCCCCCTCCTGGTCGCGAATCATCCTTCGGGACATCGGGGAGCGACGGGCCTTTGTCGCAAGTTGGGGATATGGTCCCCGCCGGAAGCTTACGGCGGACACTGTCTGATCCCGCCCGAGACCCGGATGCGATTCAGTCAGCACGCTGCCGTCTTTCGGCGGCTTCTCGATCAGCTCGATCTTTAGGAGGCATTCGATGGTGGGGGAGGCAGGACTCGAACCTGCGAAGCCATGAGGCGGCTGATTTACAGTCAGCTCCCTTTGCCACTCGGGACACTCCCCCGTGTCGATGGCAGTTGAAGGCCGGCCGCGGAACAGCGGTTGGGGACCATCAGCGCCATGGAGACGGTAAGACCGCGGAGCCCAAATGAGGGGCGTGCGCGGCCGGGGCCCTTATGATCGAACCGGCCCCTCAAAGTCAACCAAGGACAACGATTTTTCCCGCCTTGGCGGTGCCAAATTGCCAGAATCCGTTCGCCGTGACAGAAGCTCTGGCATGAGCGACCGCGACCGAAAGCCCCCATTTCCCCGCCAAGGCGGCAAATCTTCCGGCAAATTCGCCGGCAAGCCGCGCAAATTCGAGCGTCCGCAGCCGTGGCGGGACCGCGAACAGGGGTCGGACGGCCCTGTCATCCTCTACGGCTGGCACACCGTGACGCTGGCGCTCGGCAATCCGAAACGCAGGATTCGCAAGCTGTATCTGACCGAAAACGCCGCGCGCCGGCTCGCCGACGAGCGGATCGAGACCAGAGTGACACCGGAGATCGTGCGTCCGAGCCAGATCGACCAGCGGCTCGGCCCGGACGCCGTGCACCAGGGCCTGCTCGCCGAAGCTGATCCCCTGCCCTCGCCCGACATCGACACGCTGGCGGCCGAGGGCATGATCCTGGTGCTCGACCAGATCACCGATCCGCACAATGTCGGCGCCATCCTGCGGTCGGCGGCGGCGTTCGACGTCAAGGCGATCGTGACCACCGCGCGCCACAGCCCGGAGGCCACCGGCGTGCTGGCGAAGTCCGCGTCCGGGGCGCTGGAGCTGGTGCCGATCATCGCGGTGCAGAACCTCGCCCGCGCGCTGACCCGGCTCGACGAGCGCGGCTTCCAGACGGTCGGCCTCGACAGCGCCGGCCCGACCGACATCGCCGCGGTGGCGCTGCGCGAGCCGCTGGCGCTGGTGCTCGGGGCCGAGGGCAAGGGCCTGCGGCAGTTGACGCGCGAGACCTGCAGCGTGGTCGCCCGGCTCGACATGCCCGGCGCCATCAAGAGTCTCAACGTCTCCAATGCCGCCGTGCTCGCGCTCTATATCGGCGCGAGCCGGCTTGGATTGATGCCCAAATGACGAAACGCCCGCGCGCCGGAGCGCACGGGCGTTTGCGATCAGCTCAGCCGAAAAGCTCAGTAGTAGCGGCGCAGCACGCGGTGGCCGTGATAATAGGACGAGGCCCCCCAGCGATAGGCGCTGCGAGGATGGCCATACACCATGGGAGGGGCGACGCGGGTCTCCTCATAGGCGTGGTGGCGATGGTGATAGCGATAAACCGGGATCGCGCTCTCCTGGTAGACGGGATAAGGCGCGAACGCGCCCGGACCGGTGTAGGTCGGCCCCTGGTTGACGTAGTAGTATTGATGCGTCGGCTCGGCGAGACGCTCGTAACGCACGCCGCAGCTGCCGCAGCCCGCCGCGCCATAGGCGTGGCCGTAATGATAGCTGTAGGCCGGCTGGTAGGTGTAGGCCGGCTGATAGGCGACGCTCGGCGCGCACGGGCTCGCATAGCCGCACGGCGCGCATGAGGAATAGCCGCAGGCCATCGCGGGCGCGCTGCCCGCAAGAGCGAGGCCGGCAATGCCGATCAGTCCTGAAATCACGCGACGCATTATTTTCTCCTGGATCTGCTTTTTTGTTTCGAACTTCGTCAACTCAACCGGCGCATCAGGCTGCGCTAACGTCGATAGGGCCGCGGTGGCGTGTCGTAGCCGCGCGGCCCGCCCCGCTCCGGCGCAAGGATGACGGCGGGCGGATACATCGGCACCTGGGGTTCAGCCGGCTGCATCATGGATTCGGCGCCCCATGAGCGGGAATAGCTCTCGGCCGGCTTCGGCAGCTTGCGCTCGGCCGGCGGCTCGATTTCCATCCGGCCATAGCCCGGCTTCGATCCGAGACTCGGGTAATAGTGGCCGACATGCGGCTCGGGCTCGACCGGCCGGCCACCATAGATCATGGGCTGCATGTAGTTGCCTCGGCCGAGACCGTACTGGCCTTCGACCACGGCGTAAGACGCGTCGATGCCATTGATGACGACAGGCACGCCGGGGCGCTGCGGAATCACGATCTCGAAGCCTTCGCTGGCGAGCGCGACCGGCGCCGTGCCGATCAGAATTGCAATAGCTGTTGCAAAACGCATGAATTCACGCCCCGATTGCCCTACCAGAATTACCGCAGCGCGCGCTCCGATGGGTTAAGAGCACGGCTCAATCTGCCGGTAAGCCTAACGCGTCGGCCATTCATCCGAGTTAAAGCGTAGGGCGGCTTCACGACGGACGGTTAACGACTCACCATCATGCGCGCGTCGTGGTGAACACCTTGCGCAGCTCGATCGCGCGCGTGGCCGATCAAAAACATCGGGGTGCGGCGGAACATCGCAACGATCACGTGCTTAGGAGTCGGGGCGCAACGACGGAGTTACAAATGATCCGATCAGCAATTCTCGGCGCTTCCCTTGTCGCGACGGCCCTGGCCGGCCCCGCGATGGCGCGCGACATGCACCACCGTCACATGGCCCGCCACGACGCCGCGATGATGCAGCAGCACGACGATGCCGGAATGATGCAAAGCCGCGGCGACGCGGGGATGATGCAGCGCCGCGGCGACGCCGGGATGATGCAACGCCGCGGCGATGCCGGGATGATGCAACGCCGCGGCGATGCCGGGATGATGCAACGGCGCGGCGATGAGGGCTGGAACAACAACGGCTGGAATAATGACTGGAACCGCCGCAGCACCGGCTTCTGGCCGGCCGATATCGCGGCCGGGGCCGTTGGCACCGCCGCCGGCGTGGCTGGCGCGGCCATCGGAACCGCTGGCGCCATCGCCACGGCGCCGTTCCGCACCGCTGACGCCTATGCCTACGATGCCGGTCCCTACCGATACGGCCAGCCGACCTATGATCGCGGTCCGAACGGCTATTACGGCGACTGGAACAGCTACGCCACCCGCAACGGCCTGGTCTGCCGTCCCGGCACCATGTTCAAGGGCAGCGACGGCGCCATGCACATCTGCCAATAACGTCCACCACGGACAGCGTCGTAAAGGGCGGCCGCGAGGCCGCCCTTTTTATGACCCGCAAGTTATGGCCTGCAAGCGACCGCCAAGCCGGTGCGACGGCAGTAGCCTCCGCCGAACAACTCTGGTAGGAACACCGCGCTTCGGAGCCTCGCACCCGCGATTTGAGCGCGAGACTTCCGCGCCAGTCGTGCAACCTCTCATGGTGCGATTCCTGGCGCCATTCGCCGGCTTAGCTCAGCGGTAGAGCAGCGGTTTTGTAAACCGAAGGTCGGGGGTTCAATCCCCTCAGCCGGCACCATCGCCCTGCGCGGTCGGATCAGGGCTCGGCCCGCAGCTCGTGCTCAATTCGCCTTCATCTTGATCGGTGCCGCCGCCGGGGGCTTGACGGCCGGGGACAGCTTTGGCGCGGCCCATTCCGGATCGGCCACCGGCCCCCCGCCCTCGCCGGTTGCGGCGACGAGTTGACCCGGCACCAGGTCCGTCGTCAGCGCCCAGCCCTGGGTGGCGCAGAACAGGCCGAGCAGGCAGCCCTTGACGGCGAGCATCTTCGGGCCCTCGCGCCAGATCGAGACACTATAGGTCTTGCCGTCCTCGGCGTTATAGACCTCGCCGGCATGGCGACCGTCTGCGTTCAACTTCAAGCCCAGCAGCATCTGATGGCCGAGCAATGGCCGGCTGCGCCGCGCTGGATCAGGGTTCAGCCGGTCGCGGAATGGCTGCCCCTTGGCGTCGGCCGTCTCCTTCATCCAGACCACGTAGCCGCAAATGCGGTCCGTCATCGCGCCACAGCGTTCGATCCGGATCCGGGCGCGGCCGTCCTCCGTCAGCCAGGTGCCGAGCGGATCGCTGACGGGCGCAGCATGACCGCGGCCCTCCGCCATGGACAGGAGCAGGCTGACGACGATGCGCAGGCCGACGCGCAAGACGAATCTCAATGTCATGTCCAGGACCCTCATGGTCTCCACCGCCTCGAGCCACGCACTCAGGCGGCGCTTGCGATGGTGCGGCTGGCGTGCCGCATGGCTGCTCCGCGGACGGTCGGTCGCGATGCCGGTGCCTTCAATTCCAATCCCCGCTCCAAGCCCTGCCCGAACCCCTGCGAGCCCAGGCGCGGCACGACGCGGCAGGCACTGACATGCGCGCGCCGGCGCCCGGCGGCCGCTCACTGCAGCTGGGCGACCAGGGCATCGGCGCCCTTGTCGATCCCGGCTTCGGCGGCCGCGAGCGCGCCGACACTGGCCTTGATGTCGTAGGGGGTGGGATATTGCTTGCTGACGAAGGCGTTCAGCAGCCGACCATCCGCGGCATCGAAGATCTCCGCGGCGTAGAACACCGATCCGGTCAGCAGTCCCTCCCCGTCGCGCGCACTCTGCACGCCGTTGTAGACGGCGCCGGCGAGATCGAAGCGCGAGGCCGTACCGAGCACCGGCGTGTTGGCGACGGCGCCCGTCAAGGTGAGCCGCACCCGCAGCGTGTTCGGCCCGCGCCGATGGACCGGCTGGAAGCGCGCCGACAGGCTGTCCAAAAAGCGCGTCCGCATGTAGCCGGCGAGCTTCGCTTTGTCTGCCTCCGACATGTCGCCGAACTGGTGGTCCCTGCCGCGATAGATCACGACGGGATCGAGCATCACCTTGTCGTAGCTGCGCCAGTCGGCAGGCGCGCTGTAGCGATAAGGCATCCGCCCCGAGGCATCGGCGGCGTTCGGCGCGAGATAGCGCGCCGAAGCCACCTCGGAATAAGCGACCGGCGTCACCGTATTGCAGCCGGCGCAAAGCCCTGCCACGGCGAGCGCCGCAGCACCGGACGCGCGGACTCGAACCGTCATCATCATCATCTCCCTCGGGTGCTCTGGATGTTGCGTAGCACAACAACTGCCATCAATAAAACCGACCAGACGGTTTGTAAAGGGAAACAATGTCGGGTGCGAAATCAACTCTCCTCCGGGGACAGGCTCGTCTCGCTCTGGCCCCGGTTGCATCCCGGCGACATTGCGGGAGGCTCCCGGGCCGAGCGCGGCCTCAGCGCGGGCGATCGGCCTGCGCGAATCCGGCCCATTGGGTGTCATCGAGCAGGCGCGCGAACAGCCGGTCGAGATCCACCTGCTCCAGAGGCGAGACGCGCAGCATCGCCATCAACGCCAGCCCCCGCGCCGCGGCCCAGCGGAGCACGGCAAGATCGGCGTCTTGAGCCTCACCGCGGATCTCGGCCACCCTCTCGCCATCCTTGGCGCGGGCGTCGGCGAGCAGACCGGGCTCCTGAGCGAGCGCGCCCAGCATGGCCTGCGCCACCGAATATTGCTGGGCGATCAGTTCGCGCGAAATCGCGATCTGCGTGGCCAGTTCAGGCTGGTTCGTCGCTTGTCCTGCTTCAGCCCTGAACTTGCGAGCGAATTCGTCGAAATGCGCGAATTGCTGTTCAAGCAGAGCCTTAAGCACAGCCTCCTTGTTGGGAAACTGGTGCATCAGCCCCCCCTTGCTCAGCCCGCTCTCGCGCGCGATCGCGTCGAGCGTCAGCCGCCCCGGCCCATCGCGAGCGATGATGGTGAGAGCGGCGGTGAGCGCGGCCTTGCGCGACCGCTCGGAGCGCGACGGGTTGTCCATTGGGAAATTGCGGGGTGCGCCGGAGGCGTCCAGGTTGCGAGCTGCAGGCCTCCCGACGTCCGGGCTGCCTGGCACGTCATGACGAGAGCCACCCTGCTCTGTCAAGCCAAGCAGAAAAAGCCTATATGCACGGGAACGATCTCAACGCGCTTTGCGTTGGGCATACCGCTTTGGGTAGGCGGCCTCCATGGCCGCCTCAACTGTGGCGATATTGTTGCCACATCTCATAGCCGACTCTCATTTGTCCCCAGAAGCTGCTGGTAGATCAGCTTGATTTGAATCTCTGGCTTTGCTGCAATTGTGGCAGCGACGGGGGACGAGCGTGATGACCTGGAAGGAAGATCGCGACGCCTTGATCGCGCAGACGATGGCGTTCGTGCAGGCGGTCACCGGCAAGCCGGCTGACTTCTCGCAGTTCGAACTGCCGTCTGCGGCGACGAAAGCAGCGGTCTCACCACAACCGCCCGTCACCGCACTGCCCGTCACACCGTTGCCCGATGCGGCGCGCACCGCGTCGACGACGGCCGCACTGGCGTCCTTGGCTCCGGCTCCGGAGTGGCGCGAGCCGCCGCGTGAGGTCCCCGAGCGATCGGGCCAGGCTGAGCCATCCGACCTCAACCTCACAGCGGACGCCGAGACGCGTCGCCTCGATCTCACGCGGGCAGATCGGCCGCGGCGCGAGGCCTTCACCAGCATCGCCTCACAGCTCGATCTGCAACGCGACATGCAGGCGGAAATTCGCGCCCGGGTCGCCCGTTTCCGGGCTCACCAGGAGCGCTTCAATCGTGAACGCCAGGAATATTTCAGCGCGACGCTTGAACGGCTGAAGGCCTCGGCCGCCGGGACCGTGATCCCCGAGGATTGAGGCGGCCCGGAGCCGCCTGTTTGAACCACCACGCCACCATGACGATCGAAATGAAGCCGAACATCGACGTGCTTGCGCTACAGCCACGCGCACAGCAGCGCCACATTGGCGACAAAGGCGAGCAACAGCCCAAAGGCGAGCGTGAGCTGGATCCGCCCGCAAAAGATGTGGAGATCGGTTCCCATGGCTTAACCATCTGGCGATTCTAGCCTGGGAGTCCCACGGTTTATTTTTCCAAAAATTTAGGACTCGTTTACGACTCGGACGAACCGAAAAGGCCGCTTTCCGGCCCAGAACACGCCCGTCTCTTGCTGCAACCGCCATTCATCCTCGGTTCATCCTTCGCCTCTCTGGAGCTGTTTGGAATGCCCTATGCCCTGTTCTGTAACGAAGCCAAGTTGAGCAAGGCCTATCCAACCGAGGGGGATGTCTGGAGATTGGCGCGGCAGAGCGGGCTGGTGGTTGACGTGACGATCAGCGCCCGCCGGTCATCCGTGCATCTGCAGCTCGACAATGATTACGAGATCCGGGCCTGCGCGCCGGAGCCGGAGGAAGATCCCTGGCAGAACCGCGCCGAAGCCGAGCAGGAGTTCAACATCCCGTTCGCGTCCTGACGCAGGAGATCGCGCACCGAAGCCCCGTAGCGGGATGGAGCCTGTAATCGGGATAAAGCTAGCCGCCGGGCAGCCCTGGGAGCAGCCCGCCGGATAGTCGCCATGAAGCAGACCGTTACGAAGCAGACCTTACGGCGTCGCAGTTGCCAGCGAAGCGGTTTCGGCCGGGAGGGCAACACAGGAACGCTTGCGGCTGACGCCGCGGATCGCCCCGGTCACCTTCAGCACCTTCCCTGACGGGCAGGACGCGGCTTGCACCAGCGCGACCTCGTAAGGCGCCAGCATCAACGGTTCGGACTTCAAGACGGTCTGGGCGGAGCACGGCAAAGCAGCCGCGGACAACAACAGCACGGACACCAAGATACGCATGTGGGATGATCCATCAAACCGGCGGACTCATAATAACAACTCGTGTCGAAAGTTTCACGACGGTGTGAAAATTTTTTTGCAGTGCGTGAGCGGCTTCGAAACCACCGCCCCCGCGCCCCCGCCGGACAGCAAAACGCCCGCGGCTTGCGCGGGCGTTTCCAATTCTTTGAAGTCCATATCGCCGCCCCCTGGGGGTCCGCGACGCGGTCAGTACTTGCTGGTTGGGCCACTCCAGCCAAAGCGATAGTTCACACCGACCTTGACGGTATGCTCGTCGCTGTTGAAGCGGCTCCCCACCACCGGGGCTGGACCTCCCGTAAAGGTGGTATTGCCAAAATTATAGTACTGATACTCGGCTTTGGCCGACCAGTTCGGCGCGAACATGTATTCCAGGCCGCCGCCAACGGTATAGCCATCCTTGGTGTTGCCGCTGGTGGTGAACCCGGCGGGCACGCCGGCGACGTTCACGCCGAGCGCATTGCCGTCACGCCAAGCATAACCGCCCTTGGCGTAGAGCAGCGCCGGTCCCCAGGTGTAGCCCAGCCGGCCGGTGACCGAGCCGAGTTGGTTGGCCCCGGTCGAGCTCACCACCGTGGCCCCCGGGAAGCCGAAATTGGTCGTGTTGCGATCCATCCAGCTGTACTGGGCCTCGATACCCAGCACCCAATTCGGCGCGAACTGGTAATCGAACCCGCCCTGGACGCCCCCGAGGAAACGGCCGTTGTTGCCCTCCAGGCTGTTGTTGCCCGCGAAGGCACCGCCGAGATGACCGCCGATATAGAAGCCGGTCCAGTTATAGATCGCCTGTGGCGGGGTGTAGACTGGCGCCTTGGTGTAGGTGCGGGCCGGCATGTCCGCGGCGAATGCCGGCGCAGCCAAAACAGTCAAAGCCACTGCACTCAAAAAAACGCGCTTCATGGGACGTCCCCGTTCTTCGTTTGCGACATCTATCGAACATCATGGCCGCATTTGGGTTGCCCGATGGCGCTGACGCAGCTGTGATTGGTCCGCGCATGTCACCAGCGAGCAACAAAGGCCTTTTGTTCCATAGGCTTCCCGAATATTTCGTGAAGCTGCACGCCTCGCCCGACATTTGGTCGAGATGAGGCGGCAACGCGTTTGAACCCGTCTCGGAGTTGTGATCGACAGGCCGCCCCGACAAGCCCCTGCGACGACGTGGCAGAGATGCAAAGCTGCAGGGAGCGAGCAGCCCGCCAAGTCTGCCCGCGGCCCCCTCATGTTGCTTCCGCCGGCGCCGATCGGCGCCTGCTCATCCGGGCGACGGCGGCGATTGGGCGCGCACTACCGGGTCAGGCTGGCCAGTTCCGGAAACGCAACATAGGTCGATCCGGCACAAAGCTCACCGGCCTCCTCGATCAGGCGATCGAAACGGCCGTCCACGAACACCGCCGCGCGCTCTCGCGGCGAACGGTAGCTCCCGTCGGACTCGCGCGCCGCAAAGCGCAGACAGCTGACATAGCGCAGGCGGCCGCCGACGGTCCTTTGCACAGGCTCTGCCATCACGCCGTCGCGCACACCGACCGGATTGTTCAGATAGGTTTTCAGATAGGCCAGGATTTCACTGCGGTAGTTCGGCGGAAAATGCTGGCTGCCGACGCCGCGATCGCCCGTGTAGGAGATACCGCGGCTATCCTCGCTCATGAACGCCGCGGGACCGCCGCTCGCACATCCCATCAGCAGCAGCGCCAGCAACGCCGGCCACCAGCTCGTTTTCCCCATGCCCACAGCGCCCGACCCTGAAGACCTCTCCACGGGTGCTTCTAGCCCAAAGCAGGCCGCGAGCCTATCCGTCACGCCTCACACCGGCGTCAGCCGGCTGCCGCCGGCCGCGCCCAAGGCGCTCCGGCGGCAGACTCCACTCTATCCGTATCCGTGTCCAGGGATCGCCGCTCACCCGCGGCGGGTCGCCGGGGTCACACGCTTGAGGCTCAGTTTGGCGTGGGCCGACTTCTTCACGGCGGCGTGCGAGACCTTCACGTTGTGGTGATGGCGAAGGTGAGCAACGTGGCGATGCTTGTGGCGGAGCAGCGACGCATGAGGCTTGCCCTTCGCCTTGTCGACGGCCGGCTTCATCTCGTTGCTCTTGTCGCCAGCCTGCGTCCCGCCGACGGTCTTGGAGGCATCGGTCTTCGTCGCCTCGGTCTTCGTTGCATCGGGCTTGGCCGTGCCCGTGGTCTGCGTGGACTTCGCGGACGTATCGGTTTTTGCAGGACCAGCGGCGAAGGCAGGCGCAGCCAGGATGGAAGCGGCGAGCAGCGCGACGGACATTTTCTTCAGCATGGTCGTCTCCGTGATGTGAAGATCTGGAGGCACCATCCCGTCTGGATGGGCTCGTGATCATGGAAACGACGATAAGGAACCGGCGCTGAACCCACCCTGAAGTAAAGCGGGGATTTCGGTTCATCGACATGAAGGGATGGTCATCGAGATGACTAGCCTGTCATCAAGTGGCCAGTATAATGCACCGATCGCGGCGCAAAATCCGCGCAAATGGCCGGGAATATTTCGCAGCTGCGGAAGTTCTTCTCCGCATGCAGTCACCTGTTGGATCGACAACTCGGGAGATACGAATGAAAAAGTCTGCGATCAGGATCGCCACGCTGGCGCTGTTCTCGATGGCCGTGGCCTCCGGGCCGCTGCTTCTGTCTAAGGCCTATGCCGCGGGCAGCGACACCCCGTCGTCGCCGCCGGCCTCGGATTCGTCCAAGAAGAAGAAGGACAAGAGCTCGAGCATCGAAGATCCGAAGTTCCTCGCAGCCTATCGCACGGCCTACACCTCGATCTATGACCGCGGCGACTACGCCACCGCGATCGAACAGCTCAAGGCGCTGAACCGTGAGGACGTCGCCGACGTCGCCAACCTCATTGGCTACTCCTACCGCAAGCTCGGCAACTACCAGGCCTCCAAGCAGTATTACGAGCAGGCGCTGGCGGATGATCCGAACCATGTGCGCACCTGGCAGTATTACGGCCTGTGGCAGCTCGAGCAGGGCAACCGCGAGCAGGCCAGGTACCACCTCGACAAGGTGGCGCAGCTCGCCGGTACCAACAGCGCCGAATATCGCTCGCTGGCCGACGCGCTCGAGAAGCAGCCGGGCACCGGCCTCGTCTACTAAGACGCGATCGGACCAGAGCCGATCTCGACAGTGGCGCAACCCGAAAGGGTTGCGCCATTTTCGTTTGTTGATCGCCACTTGTCGGCTAAGGATGGGGGATGGCTGCAGTCCATTTTCATTTCGTCCTTTGAACGGGAGATTGCCTCGTGGAGCCCTGGCTCGGCGCCGCCCTCGGTTACATCAAGGATTGGCTGGCGTTCCAGGTCGAGGTCTCCGGCCAGCCCGGCTGTATCCTCGCGATCGCTCATCGCGGCGAGATCGTCCTGGAGGCGGCCTATGGCCACGCCAATCTCGACAGCGGCGAGAAGCTGACGCCGCGGCATCGCTTCCGGATCGCCTCGCACACCAAGGCGTTCACGGCCGCCGGCATCATGCGGCTGCGCGAGCAGAAGCGGCTGAAGCTGGACGATCCGGTCGGCGACTACGTCAAGGATCTGCATCCGGACGTCGCCACGGCCACCCTCAGCCAATTGCTGTCGCATACCGCGGGCCTGCTGCGGGATGGAAACGATTCTGGGCAGTTCACCAATGGGCGGCCTTACCTCGACAAGGACGAGTTGCTCGCCGAGTTGAGGCTCGCGCCGGCGATCGAGCCGAACAGCCGCTTCAAATATTCCAACCATGGCTATGGCCTGCTCGGTCTCGTGATCGAGCAGATCACCGGTGAGCCCTACCCTTCCTGGCTGCAGCGCGAGATCATGACGCCACTGGGCTTGCGCGAGAGCGCGCCCGACATGACGCTGCTTGGCAAAGGTGTCCCGTTCGCCCGCGGTCATTCGCGCACCGTGCCGGTGGGCCGCCGCGTGGTCATTCCCGGCGACAACCCGACCCAGGCCATCATGGCCGCCGCCGGCGTGGTCGCCACCGCCGCCGACACCGCGCGCTTCTTCGCCCAGCTCGCGCCCAACTCAAAAAAGAGCCTGCTATCCGTGGCAAGCCGCCGCGAAATGATCCGCCGGCAATGGCGCGTCCCGCAGGATATCGAGGAAGCCTATTACGGCCTCGCGCTGATGAGCGGCACCACCGCGGGCTTCGACTGGTTCGGCCATGGCGGTGGCTTCCAGGGCTATATTTCGCGGACCTCGGTGATCCCTGCACGGGAGATCGCGATCACCGTGCTGACCAACGCCATCGATGGCTGGGCGCCCGGCTGGGCCAACGGCGTCAAGTTCATCCTGCAGGCCTTCGCCACCCATGGCGCGCCCTCGCGCACCACCCGTGACTGGACCGGACGTTGGTGGACGCTGTGGGGCGCCGTCGATCTCGTGCCTTTCAACACGCAGGTGATGGTCGCCAATCCGGTGTTCATCAACCCATTCCTGGATGCCGCCCGCATCGAGGTCACCGGCCGCGATGCCGGCCGCATCGTGCAGGCCGCCGGCTATGCCAGCCATGGCGAAGCGGTGAGACGTGTCCGCACCAAGTCCGGCATCAGCGAGATCTGGCTGGCCGGTGCGCGGGTCCGGCCGGAGCGCGTGCTCCGGGCAGAGATGGAACGCAAATACCCGAAAGGCCGCCGCAAGAAGACGATATAGCCGCGATCACCGGCAGAGCGATCGCGGCATCCGGGGTCATGCTGTGCGCGACGCTCTCTCCACCGTCCTTGCGAGCGCAGCGAAGCAATCCAGAGTCGTGCGCGGGATTCGGGTTTGCTTCGCTGCGCTCGCAACGACGATGGACGAAGCCCTCCCGCATTGGCGACCTGCCTGCCCTACTTCATCAGCGCCTCGGCCTCGCCGCGGAACGCCTGCCGTGCATCGTCGCGCGAATAGAACATGTGGCCGCCCGGATAGACCACGAGCTTCACCCGCGGCGGCCGCGCGAAGGCGGGCAATTGATCGAGCAGGATCTTGGAGCCGTAATACGGCGTCGCGAGGTCGAACAGACCATGTCCGACCAGGAGCTTGAGCTTGGGATCGAGCGCGAGGATCTGCCGAAGTTCGCTGGTCGACTCCGGCGGGCTGATGCCGCGGCCGAAATCCCACGACCGGTTCACCGCCCCGCTCAGAAGTTCGTAGGATCCGTCGGGCCGCCAGTTCAGCTTGCGGGTCGTCAATTCGACAGCCGCGCTGGTGAGCGGCGCCGTCAGCACGTCACCGGAGGGATCGGCGCTGCGTGACCGGCTCGAATCCGGATAGGGATCGATGCCCAGCACCGAGCCGTCATAGCGCCCGGCGATGCGGCCGTTCTTGCGATCGAACTCGCGGCGAAACTCGGAGACGTCGAAGCGGCCGGCCAGCCTGCGGCTGACCGCCGGGTCGATCCCGGTCAGGCTTGCAACTTTGTCCGCGAGCCGGTTGGTCGCGTCCAGATCGGCCTCGCCCTTGACGAGATCGAGCAGGAAATCGCCGCTGGCGTAACGCTCGACGTCGGCGAGATCGGCGCGGGTCACCGGCCCCTTGAGCTGCTTCGCCACGGCGGCATAGCTTGGCAGGCTGGCGACATATTGCATCAGGCTCGAGCCGGAATAGTCGCGGAAATCCATCAGCGGCGACAGCAGGATCAGACCATTGATGCCAATTCCCTGATCGTGCTGCAGGTTGTTCACGATCTTCGGACCGCGAATGCCGCCATAACTCTCGGCCGCGATGAATTTCGGCGATGCCAGCCGGTCGTGCTTCTCCAGCCAGCGGCGAACCACCAGCGCCAGCGAGCGCACATCGCCATCGACCGAGAAGAAGCGCTTGCGGACCTCGTCGCCGGACGCGACGAAGCGGCTGTAGCCGGTGCCGACAGGATCGATGAAGACAAGATCAGTGAAATCGAGCCAGGTGTCGGCATTGGGCATCAGATCAGGCTTCGATGAGGGCGTGATGCTGGCCGCATCGATCGAGATCCGCCACGGCCCGGCGTTTCCGAGCTGCAGATAGGCCGAGGACGCGCCGGGCCCGCCATTGAAGAAGAACGTGACCGGGCGGCTGGCGCGCTCGGTGCCCTCAAGCTGATACGAGGTGTAGGCGATGTCGGCCTGCGGCTCGCTCTTGTCGTCGAACAGGCGGATCGATCCCGCGGTCGCGCTGAAGGACAGCGTGCGGCCGGGCAGTTCGATCGTCTGGCTGGTCGTGGAATCCGCCGGCAGCTTGTGCTGCTCGGCAGCCGACGGCGAGGCCGGCGCGTTGGCGGCGCGGTTGCCGGCGGAACCGCTGCGCGGGCCGCTGCCGGACGCCGCGTGCTCCTGCGCGGCTGCCGGCGCATCCTGGGCATGCAGGGCCGGGCCAGCAACCAAGAGCGCCAGAGCCAACACCGCCAGAGCCGAGACCGCCAGCCCCGAAACCGAAAGACTCGGCCGCACGACCATCGACTTCAAACCCGCCATCAACTCACTCCCTCAGCTGCGCATCAACGCGGTCGCGACCTCATGCAACGCATCAACCGCGGCTTGGGACCAACCTCAACCAACTCTTCCGTGATCCAGGTCACATCGGGGCGATGCCTGTTTCCCCTGGGTATGCTATGCGCTCGAACCTCTCGATCCCCTCCGACGTCCCACCACTGGGACAGCTGCGGTTGGGGACAAGGCGCCGCCGGTTGCGATCACGGAGCTCATCATGAAATTACCGACGTTCATCGTCGCAGCCCTGGCCGGGCTCGCCGCTCTGGCTCTTGCCGGGCCGCCGACGGCTTGGGCCGGGCCCGCCGCCGCTCTGGTCGAGGACGTCCAGGGCGAGGTCGCCGGCGCCGAGCTGATGGATTACGTCGCGCCCGGACAGGTCATCAAGCTCGGCCCCGATGGCGCGGTGGTCATGAGCTATCTCAAATCCTGCCGCCGCGAGAGCGTCAGCGGCGCCGGCAGCGTCACGGTCGGCCCCTCCGAGAGCAAGGTCGACGGCGCGACGCTCAAGAGCGACATCGTCAATTGCGACGCCAGCCACGCGCAGGCGACCTCCCGCGAGACCAGCGAGGTCGCGGCGACGATCGTACGCAGCGTCGGGCCGGATAGCGCGCCGGTGGCACAGGCGGTCATCTACGGCGCGTCACCGATCTTTGAAGCCAAGGGCCGCGGCACCCTGATCGTCGAGCGCATCGACCAGCCCGGCGAGCGTCAGCAGGTCGAGCTCTCCGGCCGGCAATTCAAAGGCCGCTTCTACGATTTTGCCGGCACCAGCCACCCTCTGACTCCGGGTGGTATCTATGCCGCGAGCTTCGGGCCGTCCCGGATCGTCTTCAAGGTCGACGCACAGGCCAAAGCGGGCCCCGGCCCTGCGGTCGGGCGGTTGATCCGGCTCAACTGAGACTGAACGCAGGTGGCGGTGGCGATCGGACGCCGGACGCGCGACGCGCTCGCCGTGATCGTCATCGCGCTGGCCTGCGCGGCGTTGTTTGCGTCGCCGGCGTTCGAGCGCGCCCGCGGCCTGTCGCTGGATGCGCTGACATGGCTGCGCTTCGAGGCCTTCGGCAACCGTCACGACGCCGCAACAAGTCCGGCGGTGGTGGTCGCCATCGACGAGGAGAGCTACCAGGCGGCCCCGTTCAAGGGCGCCCCGCTGCTGACCTGGACCGGCGAAATCGGCCGCGTCCTGACCGCGCTGCTCGACGGCGGCGCCAAGGTGGTCGGCTTCGACATGGTGTTCCAGACCTCGATCGAGCAGTCCGAAATTCCGCTCGGAGACACCACGCTCGGCGAGAAGACCCGCGGCTTCGACCGCGATTTCCTGCGCGCGCTGGCGGCTGCCGCCGGCGGCGGCAAGGTCGTGCTCGGTGAGATCTTCGGCGAGCCGCCGATCCTGCCCGCTCCCGGCCAGCGCATCGCGGTGCGCCAGCAGCAAAATCTACGACCGCTCAACACCTACACCGACAGCGACGATGTCGTCCGCCGGCACCCGCTGACGCTGTCGGCCGAAGGCAAGGCTGTGCCGAGCATGGCGCTGGAATTGGCGGCGCGCAGCCTCGGGCTCGCGCCGCGCATTGCGCCCGATGGCGTGACGCTCGGCGACTACACGGTCCCCGGCAGCGTGGCGGGCACCATGACGCTGAATTTCGCCGGTGGCGCGCAGGATATCCCGACCTATTCCTTCGCCGATTTGCGGAGCTGCGCGCTGAACGGTGACAAGGACTATTTCCGCCGCGAGTTTGCCGGCAAGGTCGTCCTGATCGGCACCGTCGGCATCGAGGATCGCCGGCTGACCTCCAAGCGGTTCGCGACCCGGGCGGAAGGAGCGCGGCGGCCCCGCTGCGTGCTGGGCGAGCGCGCGGTGCCGCAGAGCTTCGCGCGCAGCACGATTGCCGGCGTCTACATCCACGCGACCGCGGTGAACAATTTGGTGCGGCAGGATGCCGCGATCGAGCTGAAGCGGCCGGCGGTGGTCGCGATCGCCACCGCGCTGGCGCTGTTGGCCGCGGCGCTCGCCCGCGTGCTGCGGCCGGCCTCTGCCGCCGCGATCCTGGCGTTGCTGGCCGTCCTCTACACCGCGCTGGCCACCGCCCTCTTCAATCACGCTTATGCGCTGCCGCTTGCGGAGCCGCTCGCAGCCGGCGTGCTCGCGCTGGCGGCCACCACCGGCTATCGCTTCATGGTCACCGACAAGGACCGCAGGCTGCTGCAGAAGAGCTTCGCGTATTATCTGGCGCCGCGCGAGATCGAGCGCATGCTGGCCTCGCGCCGCCTGCCGCAGCTCGGCGGGGAGACCCGCGAGGTCACCGTGTTCTTTTCGGACATTGAGGGCTTCTCACGCATCGCCGAGCAGATGTCGCCGGAACAGCTGATGGCGTTGACCAACGAATATCTGTCGGCGATCACGGACGTGATCGAAAGCCATGACGGCTATGTCGACAAATATATCGGCGACTCCGTGGTCGCGATGTTCGGTGCGCCGCTCGATGACCCCGACCATGCGCGAAGCGCCGCGCGGGCCGCGCTCGACTGCCGGGCCAGGCTCGCCGAGCTGAACCGCACATCGACGGCGTTCCAGGGCATCAAGGTGGCGCAGCGCATCGGCATCAACAGCGGCGCCGCGCTGGTCGGCAATTTCGGCTCGCAACGGCGTTTCAACTATTCGGTCATGAGCGATGCCGTGAACGTGGCCTCGCGGCTCGAAGGCGCCAACAAGTTCTACGGCACCACGATCATCGCCTCCGACAGCACCGTAAAGCTCGCGGGCGACGAATTCGCCTGGCGCGAGCTCGACACGATCCGCGTCAAAGGACGTGAGCAGTCGCTGAGCATCTACGAGCTGCATGGCCGCGCCGACGCGCTGACGCCTCAGGACCGCCGCCTGCTCGACGGCTACGCCGCCGGTCTTGCACATTGGCGCGCCGGAGAGCTTGCGCAGGCTGGGGAGTGCTTTGCTGCTGCCGCAGCGGTCGACACGCCCAGCGCGCTGTTTGCCGCCCGCGTCACCGCCGCCTGTCAGGCCGGCCCCGCCGCCTGGGACCCAGTGCGCGCGCTGCAGGAGAAATGAGAGTTTTTTGAAATGACAGGCTTACGAAATGACAGGCCGATGACATGCTCTTGGCCGAAATGAGTGCCAGCCGGCGCTCAACGCGCTTGCGTCGGCGTCGTCATTCGGCCACGCCGACGTTCCGCCGCCGCATTGCCGCCCTACCGCTCCCGATGGACAAGGACCGCCAAGGTCGGCTAGACGACACGGCGCCTTACCGGCAACCGACCAGCGAGCCCTGCGACGCATGACCACGCCCAAGCGATATGAGCGGATCGCCTTCGTCGCGAGCCCTAGTGCCGAGGCCCAGGCCGCGCTGGCGCAGCTCACCGCCCTCTATGGCAATGCCGATCCGGATCTCGCCGAGGTGGTGGTCGCGCTTGGGGGCGACGGCCTGATGCTGCAGACGCTGCACGACCATATGCGCTCGGGGAAGCCGATCTACGGCATGCATCGCGGCACGGTCGGCTTCCTGATGAACGAATTCAGCACGCACGACCTGCATGGGCGGCTGGCGGCGGCGCAGGAATCGGTGATCCACCCGCTTTTGATGCGGGCCACCGACGCCAGCGGCGTGGTTCACATTCATCACGCCATCAACGAGGTCTATCTGTTCCGCCAGACCGCGCAGACCGCGCGGCTGCGCATTCTGATCGACGAGCGCGAGCGCATGCCGGAGCTGATCGCCGATGGCGTGCTGGTGGCGACCCCGGCGGGCTCCACCGCCTATAATCTCTCGGTGCAGGGTCCGATCCTGCCGATCAATGCAGCACTGCTGGCGCTGACCCCGATCAGCGCCTTCCGGCCGCGGCGCTGGCGCGGCGCCCTGCTCCCGAACACCGCCTATGTGATCATCGAGGTGCTCGAGGGCGACAAGCGCCCGGTGGCGGCGGTGGCCGACCATGACGAGGTCCGCAACGTCCTGCGCGTCGAGGTGCTCTCCGACAAGACGATCTCGATGCGCATGCTGTTCGACGCCGGTCACAGCCTCGAAGAACGCATCCTGAGCGAGCAGTTCGGGTATTAGCGGCAAACCCGTCATATCCCTGGCACGGATGGGCGACGGCCGGAGCCGGCAGGACGCGGGCAATCGCGAGATCCGGGCCGGCGTCTCGTTCGAGCCGAAATCCCTCCACGCGTCATTGCGAGCGCAGCGAAGCAATTCAGAGTCCCGCCCACGACTCTGGATTGCTTCGCTGCGCTCGCAATGACGGGAGAGAGTCGCAAGACACTGACGAGCACGGCGCACGTCGTCCCGGCGCGCCCGAAACAGCCCGGGCCGCAACGCTTTGTTAACCCGGCACTCCGTATGGTTAATGCGCGTTGACCACCGTCACCGGTGATGCCTTCAGGCCGGCCAAATGTATCGCATCGACTTCAACAAGCTGCGCTTCCTCGTCTGCGACGACAACCCGCATATGCGCCGTATCCTGCGCACGCTGTTGCACTCGTTCGGCGCCCGCGAGGTCAATGAAGCCGAGGACGGCGCCACCGCGCTCGAAATGTACACCCATTTCTCGCCCGATATTGTGATCACCGATTGGGCGATGCCGATCTTCGACGGCCTGGAACTGGCACAGATGATTCGCCAGCCGGAAGCCAAGGGCAATCCTTATGCCCCGATCATCATGCTGACAGGGCATTCGGAGAAGCGCCGCGTGACGGTGGCGCGCGATGCCGGCGTGACCGAGTTTCTGGCCAAGCCGATCTCGGCCAAGGGCCTCTACCAGCGCATTCTCAACGTGGTCGCCAATCCCCGGCCCTTCATCAAGACCAAGACCTATTTTGGACCGGACCGGCGCCGCAACACCAACACTGCCTATATCGGCCCCGAGCGCCGCGTCGGCGGCGAGGCTGAGATCTTCCAGCAGCCATCACTTCTGGATAAAGCGCGCTCCGCAGTTTGAAGCCGCGGCAGTGAGCCTCTGTTAACGGCGTCCGGGGATCGCGGACCAGCGCGCCCGCATCCTCGGCTAATGTTCACGGCACTCACAGTGCGCTGGTCGGCATATGCAGGACATCGAGATGGCGAAAGACAAAGCCCCGGCGATCCAGGTCAAGAGCTATCCTACGCATCATGTGATCACCCAGCCCAATCCGCTGAAGAAGGTGCTGAGCCGCGCCGAGGAAAAGGATCTCGATGATCCCGTCGCACGCGCCGAAGCCGCGCTCGCCGGATTGTCCGGCGAGTTCAAGTCATGGATGGACACCGAGGCCGAGCGCCTGACGAAAGCCTACGCGGCCGTGCTCAAGACCGGCTTTGACGACGACGCCTGCGAGGAGATGTTCCGCGCCGCCCACGACATCAAGGGCGATGCCGCGACCTTCGGCTATCCCGCCGCCGCCGAAGTCGCCGACAGCCTGTGCCGGATCATCGAGCATGCGCCCGACCTCGACAAGGTCCCCGCCGAACTGTTCGAGCATCACGTCAACGCCGTCCAGGCGATCGTGCATGACCACACCAGATATCACAGCCCCACCGTCGCCGCCGAGCTGAGCCGGCGGCTCCGCCGCGTCGCCGACGATTACCTGATCCAGGTGAATCGCAACCGCCCGGAGCATCTGGAAGCGATTCTGGCCCCGAGCCTGGTGCCGAGCGATCTTCCCTAGATTGACGGGCAGCGCATCGGCGCATCGCCACGGAAGATTTCTGGATTGCAGCGCTCGCAATGATGATGGGCAGACTGCGTAGATGGGGTAACGGGCCGACCACGCGAACGCGCTCCCAAATAGCGCCGGAGTGAGCGTGCCGCTCGGGTGGTCGGCCCGTTACCCCATCTACGGCATGGAGCCACGCCTCAGGCCGCGATCAGGCCGAACTCCAGTCCGGCGACGAAATCCTCCGCGATGACCTCGTCGCAGAATTCGCGGGCCTCGTCGCGGGCGGATTCGGTGGCGAAGCGGCGCAGCAGGATCAGAAGCGGCTCGGCCGCGTCGCGGTCGGTCGCGCAATGCGTCAGCACGCGTTCGACCATCTTGCGGCGCAGGATGGCCGCGCCGCTCAACGTATCGGCAAACCCATTCTCGCGGCAGACATCCAGCGCGATGGCGAAGGCCTCGAAGGTGGTGTCGGGAATCCCGGCCTTGCGCAACAGCCCCTGCAAACTGGCGCGGCCGCGATCGTTGAGCAGCGACGACACCCGCGCGCGCGGCATGTCGGCGAGCTCCGACAGCGCGGTCTCGAACAATTCGACATTGCCCGACAGCAGCGCGCGCAGGATGAGGCCGGCGGTCAGTTGCGCCGTCGCCCGCAGATGCTGGACGAGGCCACGCAGTTCCTCGCCGCCCGACCGCGCGGCAATCGTGATCGTCGAGCGGTCGCGCGCCTCGCTGGTGATGCGCCCTGCCCGGTCGGCGCTGAGCCAGTTCCGGGCGACCACGAACTGCGCCAGAGTCTCGGAGAGCTTGTCGACCAGCGCCGCACGGGTCGCGGCGGGCAAATCGTCCAGCACCAGCATGGCTTCGCGGATCGCGGCGAGATGGCCGTGGCGCTCGACGATGCGGTCCCAGGAGAACGGCGGCAGTTCAGCATAGGCGTTCTCGATCAGCTCGAGCGCGGCCGCCGCGCTGCCGACTTCGGCGATGGCGGCACAGACCGGCGCCGGCAGGCCGATGCGCCGCGCCACCGCGCATTGGGTTTCAGAATTGCCGGTCGCGACGATGTCGACGAGGTCGGCATCGATCAACAGCGGCGAATGTTCGAGGATGATGGCCGCGACGGACGGCTGGTCGGTGGCGAGCGCCTGAACGATGGCGGCCGGTGCATCCGCCGAGCGGGCGAACACTTCCGCCATGGCCTGGCGCACCAGCGGCGACGGATCGTCGAGGAGCATCAAGAGCGCGCCTTCAGCGGCGCCCCGATCCTCATCAGAGAGATCCGACAGCAACCACGCACGGGCCAGAGCCCGGGTGGCCTCTGCCCGCTCACCGGCGGGCGCGGTTCTGACCCAACTGAGAAACTGCCGAACGATCATGGTCTTTCCGGCTTACGCAACTTGCAAAACAAGGCCACGAGGGCCTCAACAGCACCGAAAATAAACCACGACGCTTAACAAAGCGTTCACCATAAGTGACTGGTTTTGTTGATGTTTTGTTAAGACCGGGCACAATTTCTGCCTTATGATACCGCTCAATGCACCGTTTTGCCGTAATTGGACGGGGAAAATGCGGCTGCAAGCGGCGGCGCAGGGCGCAAACCGAGCGACAAAAAAAGCATCTGTTGGTCAAGTGGGCCTGCCGCCGCACGGCGATCGGCCAACTCCCTCGCCGCGCCCGGCGGCCAGGAGGATGCGCCGTCAATCAGCCAAACAACGATCGTCCCGCCAGGACCAGGACATCCCCACCCGGCGATCGAGTGCGGACCGGAACGAGATTGCTTTGGCTCTCGCGCGGGCCAACCAGCCTCTAGCCTTCGCCCGAGAAAGTCCCGCTGGGATCGCTGAACAGATCGAGCCGGCGCGACGCGCCGGCACTGCCATTGCTGCCCTCGCCCGCGGCATTGGCCGCGGTGGACGCCGACGAGCGGCCCCACAATTCGCGCACGGTCGCGGAGACCGCTTGGTTCGACTGGCCGTCGACCTGGAACAGCGAACGGAATGTCGGATCCGCCGGCCGGCTCGCGCGCGATGCATCGGCGGTGACGGCCGCACCGGACCCCCGCGCGTCCGGAAACATCGACAGGAAGGTCGCGGTGTCCGTGGTCGGCAGCGCCCCACCGCCCGCCGCATTGGCGGACGTCCCGCCGCCATAGAGCGCCAACGCGCCGCGGGTTGTCGAGGAGTTGGCCGCACCGGCATAGCGCGCGTTCAGGACCGAATAGACCTGGCCGACGCTGCGCGCCTGGCCGTCGCGATCGTAGAAGATGGACCGGTTCGCCGCAGCGGCGCTGGGAAAGAGTTGGGCCGCGGACGCGTTGGGCGTCTCCTGAGCGCTGGTGATCAGCTTCGCCGCCCCGCCGACCCCCATGAAATGCGCCATATAGAGTTCGGCATCGGTCGGCCGCCGGCCGATCTTGGCCGTCAGCTGGAAGCTGTTGGATTGCGTCAGCGCGGCCGCCATCGCCGACGACGCCTGCGGATCGTCGCGCAGCTTCATGATCGCCTGTCGCATCGCCGGATCACTGACCGTGTAGTCGCCGGACGAGGTCTTGGTGATCGCGTCGGCATATTGGCCATAGCCGAGATCAGGGCCGGCTTCCTTGACGGTGCCGAGCCAGGTCTGGTCGATGAACTGGTAGAGCCCGCGCGCCGAAGAGGTTGATGCCCCTGCGGTCGGGTTGAAATCCGACTCCATCTTGGCGGTCGACAGCAGATATTCGAAGCTGGCGCCGACGCTGTCGGCCGCCTGCTTGATCGCGCCGGCAACCCGGGCGCGGACGCCATCGAGAATCCCGGTGGGCGATGAGTTGGAGGCGTCGACCGACATGAGATGACCCGCTGTTTGGCAGACGAACGCGCCGGAAACATCAGGCAAAATGCGGCCGTTATGGTTAATGCTCGGTTAACCCGGCGGCCGGATCAGGCCAATGGACGAGCCGTGCGCCAGCGCAGGCAGGTCTCTGACCTACTTGCGATAGACCGCATCGGGATCGAACAGCCTGTCGGCATCGACGAAGACGAGACGGGCCCCGCCATCCGCCTCGGTACGCTCGACCCGGCGATAGAAGCAGGAGCGACGCCCGGTGTGGCAGGCAGCCCCAGTCTGCTCGACACGCAGCCAGACCGCGTCCTGGTCGCAATCCGTCCGCATCTCGATCACGCGCTGGGTCTGGCCCGAACTCTCGCCCTTCCGCCACAAGGCGTTACGAGAGCGGCTGAAATACCAGGCCTCGCCGGTCGCGACCGTGCGGCGCAGCGCCTCGTCGTTCATATGGGCGACCATCAGCACGTCGCCGGTCGCAGCATCGGTGGTGACGCAGGTGACGAGGCCGCCCGCGTCGAATTTCGGCAGGAAGGCCACGCCCTCCTCGCGCTCGGCTGAGGATGAAGACAAGGGAACTCTCGCTTGAAATCCGGGCGCAGCTCACCGTTGCGGCGAGCGCACCATCGACAGGAAACGGCTCTGCTCGGCCGGATTATCGCGGAACATGCCGGTGAAGCGGCTGGTGAAGGTCACCGCGCCATGCTTGGCAACGCCACGCACCGACATGCAGGTGTGCTCGGCCTCGATCATGACGGCGACGCCGCGCGGCTTCAGCACCTCATCGATGGCCGCCGCGATCTGCGCCGTGAGATGCTCCTGCGTCTGCAGGCGGCGGGCGAAGATATCAGTGAGGCGCGCCAGCTTGGACAGGCCCACCACCCGCTCGACGGGCGTATAGGCGATATGCGCCTTGCCGTAGAAGGGCATCATGTGATGCTCGCATTGCGACGTGAACTCGATGTCGCGAATCAGCACGAAATCATCATAGCCGGCGGTTTCGCCGAAAGTGCGGTCGAGCACCTCGGCCGGGCATTGATGATAGCCCTGGTACAGTTCGTCATAGGCTTCGACGACGCGGCGCGGCGTATCGACCAGGCCCTCGCGGGTCGGATCCTCGCCGATATAATTGAGCAGGGTATAGACCGCGGCCTCCGCCTCGGCGCGCGACGGCCGGGGGCGATCAGCCCGCACAGCCGCGGCCAGGAACTCGGCCGGGTCGAGCTCCGCAGCTCGGGCGTTGGCCTCGGACGGCTTGGTCTCCGGCTTGTTCGCGCGCAGTGTCTTGATCAAAGTGTCCATCTCATCTCCGTTCGACCGGCCGGAGATCCGACCGGAGTGTCACCGGCAGAGCGTCACCTTGAGGGCGTCACCTGCAGAGGTGTGACCCGCAGGCTTGGCGCTTGTCGCGCCGGACGCCTGTGGATGTGGCTGGAATTCCTGCCAATCGTTTCCATATAGTCGCAATATAGGGCGATGAAACCCGGCCGCCAAGGCCGACCGCCGGTAATTCCGGGGACGTCAGGCACATGCTGAACGACATCTACAATAAGCGGATCATCGAACTTGCCGGCAATATTCCGCGGCTCGGGCGGCTCGACCACCCCGATGCGACCGCAACCGCCCATTCCAAGCTGTGCGGTTCGACCGTCAAGGTCGACCTCAAGATGGACGGCCCGGTGGTGACCGACTTCGCCCATGACGTGAAAGCCTGTGCCTTGGGCCAGGCCTCCTCCTCGATCATGGCCCGCCACGTGGTCGGTTCCAACGCGGCCGAGCTGCGCGAATTGCGCGAGACCGTCCGCCGGATGCTCAAGGAGAATGGCGCCCCCCCGGAAGGCAAATGGGCCGATATCGCCCTGCTCGAGCCGGTGCGAGACTATAAGGCCCGCCACGCCTCGACCCTGCTGACGTTCGACGCGGTCGTGGATGCCATCAACCAGATCGAAGCCAAGGCCGGGGACAAGGCCCAGGACAGGACGCAGAGCACGGCGGCGGCGACAGCCCAGGGCTGAGGCCGCATCCAGCCCAGCCGAGCGCGACCTGGCGCTCAGAAGCTCGGCCAGTGGACGATCACCCTCTCAAATTCCTGCTTTTCCAACCGAATCTGCTTCGAACCCGACAACGGGTACTCGTAATGAAGACCGTCGCGGTCGGAGCCGGCGACCCTCAATCTCAGCTCCTGCGGGCAATCTTTTGACGAATGGATCGTCAATTCGAAGGGAATCGGGAATCTTGTCCTGGCGTTCGTGACCCTGAACGACTGAAAGGTCACGGCGCCCCTGTCGCCGCGATCTTCCCGGATTTCATCAAGCGAGAAGAACAGCAGTTTTGTCGGCCGGATTCGAAAGCCTCGAAACTGTGATCCGGGGTCCGGAAGCAGCTCTCCGCGCAACGTAGCATCGCAAGCCGCGAATGCTGCCGGCATGCCCAGACCCGCGAAGCCGGCGACCATGACGACGGCAAACGCCGCGGGCAAGGACAAATGTGACACGTCGCTCATGCCCATTGGATGGAGCCGTGGCGCAGTTCACGAAAGCGCAACGGCGGACCGTTTCTTCTCAAGTCCTGGGAGCACGACAGCCCCGGCCCTCGCTTCTGTCTGTACGACGAATCGAAAGAGCCTGAGGGGCCCGCTTATTGTTGCGGGGTCGCCGCGACCGTGGCTGGCGGCAAGGCTTCCGCCGTGCGCGACAGCTGTGCCTTGTCGCGATCGGTCGCCACCGGGAAACGGTCCTGCTGCTTGTCCTTGGCCTTCTCGGGTGCTTTCGGCGCGAGTTCGGCCACCGGCACCGTCCCCTTGGACGGCAGCACGTCGGCAATCATGTCGGTGGTGACGAGATTGGTCAGCCGCAGCTCGGCGCGCGACAGCTCGTGGAGATCCTCCCACGGCGGCACGTTCAGCGCCAGCGACAGCAGATCCCCCGCCCCGCCCATGTCGAACGTGTATTTGGCGAGACGGCCGATGTCGCGTTCGACGATCATGAGGTCCTGCGCCGTGTAGCTCGCGGCCTTGGCGTCGTCGGCACGGTCGCCCATCCAGATCTGGTGGACGCGCACATGAGCCGCGTCGGGGACGTAGCGCGTGGTGCCGGCCAGCAGCAAGAACACGCACATCGACTCGCAATAGGCTTCCGATGCCACCCGCGGCCGGTCATTGGTCCGGCTCGGCCGCAACGTCGTGCCGACCGTGGTACGCAGCTTCAGAGCGCGGAACCGCCGTCCCAGAGTGATGGCGTCGTTGACCGAACCGCCGCTGGAATCGAGCACGAGGCTCGCCCCGCTCAAATCACGCTCCCTGGCAAATTCCTCGAAATCCTTGGGCGTGTCACCGGTGACGATGCCGACCGCGCTGACCCAGCCGCAATTGGGCTCACAGGCCACCCACTCGAACCGCATCGGCAGCTTGCGCTCTTCGAGCGCGCCCCCGGCGCGCGCCGAGTTGGACATGACGGTAATCGCCCCACCGAGCACCGTCCCAAGCGCAGCGACACCGAGAAGCATCCAGCGCATTTCACGCGACCGCAGCAATTTCACGCCCAATCCGCCCCCCTCGCAAAGCTCGGTACGCAGTTCATCGTTTCCTTCGCGGCAAGACCTGACAGACTGGCCTCAAATCCGTTATTAGTCTGTCACATCCTTGTCGAGAAACGTATCCGGGCAATCCCCGACCGTCCAGCTGCGGTGTGCTGCAGCGCCGCTGAAAACCTGTCATTGTTGCATCACGTCACCACAAAAGCGCGCGAGCTGAGGTTCCTTGCCCGGGAACCGATCAAACGTTCGCTCATCGATCCGGCACGGCGCTCATGAAGCCCTCATGTTCTCATCCCGACGGCCATCCGCTGCAACCGTCTCCGGCCTTGCTGGCCCGACTCCCGCGACGCGCCGCGCGCGGGCTGATCTGGCTGTATCGCCACAGCCTGTCGCCGCTGGTCGGCTACAACTGCCGGCATCTGCCGACCTGTTCGGTCTATGCCGATCAGGCCATCGAGGCTTACGGACTATGGGCCGGCGGCTGGATGACGCTCGCCCGTCTGTTGCGCTGCCAGCCGTTCGGCACCTCCGGCATCGACAACATCCCGGCCGAAATGCCTCCCCGCGCCCGCTGGTACCTGCCCTGGCGCTATGCGCGCTGGCGCGGAGTCAACGGGCCGACTTGATGTGCATCGCAGCAGGCGGCCTCCGCGTTGCTTGATCTGCAGCAAGTCAGTTGGGCAAAAAATCGCGCTATGATGATGGCGATGAGATGAGAGGCGGCGCCGCCAAGAGGAACGCCGCCATTCGGTTCTGCATTGATGTGACACTTCCTGTCGGGAGGAAACAACGATGCGCTGGACAATCAGCCCTGGACCTGGCCGGTCCGACAAGAGCCCGGGCCATGACGGAACGGAGCACGACCCGCGCCAGCTGGACATGCTCTGCATCATCGCCCTTGTGATCGTCATCATCGGCGCCTGGCGCTATCTGGCCGACAGCACCACCCTGCCCCCGACCACGACATCCTACATCGTTCCGAGTCAGAGCGTGCATTGGTGAGGCGTGCATGAGGAGGCGACGCGCCCTCACCAGCGCGGCCAGAACATGAAATCGTCGCGGCGCGGCGGCGGCGGATACATGGGAATGAACTCCGGCGGACGCGGCGCGCGGCGCGCACGCGGCGGCTGATAGCTCGTGTCCGCGGGGCCGGTCGCCTCGGCCGAGATCGTCGTGTCGCTCGACGGCGTTCTGACCGACAGCAACAGGTTCGATTCCCGGGTCCGCCAGCGATAACCGATCCCGAAATCCAAAGGCGGCGCGTGCTCGAACAGCGCGGCATAGCCCGGTTGATATTTGTCGGGAAACTTGTCGATCGGCCCGAGATAGCGGCCGAACGGAAAGAACCGCCAGGCCCTTGGATCATAGCTCGCAAGCGGAATGCCGGAATCATCCTGGATGATCGTGGCACTGTTCTTCAGCAGCCAGCTGCGGACCTGCGAGAAGCTGCGCTCGTGCAGCAGATAGGAGGCGCTCTTCAGCAGGCTGTTGGCTGGCGCCAGCGGCTCGCAGAACTTGAGAAAGCCGCTCGCTTTCACTCCAGAGTCCGACAGGTCGGTGGAGAAGTAATCGAGTGTCTTCTCGACGCCATCGGCGCCGGCGAATTTGATGCGGGCGCCCCTGGTCGCGTTGCGTGTCGCCGGCTCGTTGCCGGCATGCAATCCACCGCTCTCATCCAGCCAGATCAGGCTCGCACTTCGGATGGTCTTGCCGGTGCGCGCCAGGAACACGTAGAGGATCGGCAGCGTCCCCTCGATCTCGCCGTCGCGCAGATCCGATTTCATGTTCTTCGTAATGAAGAAGGAGAAGCTCAGGATCGACTGCAAGGAGCGCTCGACATAGGACAGCGCGGGTCCGATGCTGCCGGGCGGCAATCTCGTGAGGTCCGGCACCGGACCCGTCGGTTCGAGCGCGGCCATCACATAGGTCGTGGCCTTCGAATGGAAGGCGTCGGCGTAGAGAAAATCCGGGCCTGAGAAGAAATAGAACATGGCCGGGCGCGGTGCCGCGAGATTGAGATCGGCCCAGCTCCGGATTCGCGACAATTGCCGCTGCTCGAGCAGGTTGAAGGCATTGTCGAGGAAGGCCGCATGGCGCCGCCACGCCGGGTCCTCCGTCACGGCGGCCAGCGGCGATCCCGCTGACGGCGCCATCCCCGCCAGCACGCGCGCGGTGTCGTCGGCCGTGACGGTCTGCGCCCGCACCGGACCGCTCATCGAGATGAGCAGACAGGCGAGGACCAGCCAGGCTTTCGTCAGCACGCCCATGCTCACTCCGATCCCGACACGGCTGCGGCGGCGGCCCGGCCCGGTCGCGCGTGAGCGAACCAATAGATCAGCAGTCCCGAGACCATGGCCAGTGCGCCGAGCCCCGCCTGCCAGGGCCGCGCTGTGACCAGGTAGTAGATCATGAAGCCGGTGACGCCGAGGAAGACCAACGGCGTGATCGGATAGCCCCAGGCCCGGTACGGGCGCGCGAGATCGGGCTTGGTGACGCGCAATGTGATCAGGCCGAGCACCGTCAGGAACGAACAGCACAACAGCGAGAACTGGACGAGATCGAGAACCGCCTCGAAGCTCTCGGTGAACAGCATCAGGGTGGCCACGGCGAGCTGAAACAGGACCGCGTAAGTCGGCGCCCCGTCGCGCGAGCGGCGCGCAAAGACCGCCAACGCCGAAACGTCCTCGCCCATGGTCATCAGCACGCGCGGACCGATCCACATCATCGCGGCGATCGAGGGAATGAGCCCGACGCAGATCATCGCGGCCACGAACCTCCCACCCGTCTCGCCGAAGATGTGAGCGCCAGCGATGCTGGCCACCTGAAGCTGGCCGGCGAGATCCTGCATCGGAACAGCGCGGAGGAACACCGCGTTCAGCGCCATATAGAGCACCAGGACGACCGCCGTGCCGACCAGCAGCGCGCGTGGCAAGGTCCGCTCCGGCGCGTGCAGCTCACCGATGATGTAGGTGGCCGCATTCCAGCCCGAGAAGGCATACATCACGAATACCAGGCCGGTCGCGAACGCGGCACTGGTGACATGGCCGATATCGGCCGCCGCAGGCCGGAACGAGACCGGTTGCGGGACCGTGATGACGTAGCCCGCGATCAGGAAGGCCACGATCAGGCCGAGCTTCAGCACCGTGGACAGCAGCTGGAAATGGCCGGACCGGCGGATGCCGCCGAGCTGCACGGCTGTCACGAGCCACACCGCGCCGACCGCGAGCATGAGCGGGGACACGCCCGGCAGCACCGCGCGGCCATATTCGCCGAAGGCCATCGCCGCGAGCGCGACCGGCGCTGCGAAGCCAACGGTCGCCGACACCCAGCCGGCCATGAAGCCGACCGCCGGGTGGAACGCCCGCGTCAGGAAATTGTACTCGCCGCTCGACCGCGGAAACATGGTGCCAAGCTCGGCGTACGATAGCGCACCGCACAGGGAGACGAGGCCGCCGACGGCCCACAGCACCAGAATGGCAAATCCGGAGGGGATGTCCTTGACCTGAAAGCCGAGGCTGGTGAAGACGCCGACGCCGATCATGTCCGCGATCACGACGGCGGTCGCGACCGGCCATGACACGGACGCCACGACGGAACTGCCTGACCGGCCCGCCCAGGTCGCCTGATCCATCTCGGATGCAGCCATCTCGATCAGGGACGCCAAGCGTCCCTTTCCCCTGCTTTCGGGCCCATGTTCCGGCCGAAGCATTCAAGCATAGTTAACGCGCGTTAAATATGGCGGGCTTCGTTCGTTGAATGGTCATGGCGAACCGATGGCGCTCGCCGGGCGCGGCGCCCTGCATCGGGCGATGCCTCCCACAATCGCGACACAATCGCGTGGTGTGTCGTCGGTGCTGCGCCAGGGTATCCTTAACGCAACCTCAATGACGCCGGCGCAAATTGAGCGAAACCGTTGTCTGCGGGCCGACATCCGGCCCGTTTCCTGGGGACGCATGATCGGGACCGGTTCGAGATCGTCGGGATGTCAGCAGCAGCGCGCCGCAGCGCGGCCGCGTCTGCGTGCCCCCCGCTCGACTCCCCCCTCTCGACGCGCAACCCTTGGCGCCGCTGCTGCGGCGCTCGGCCTGGGCCTGACACTCGGCCTCTCGTTGACACAAGGCAGCCAGGCGCCCGAGCCCGCAGCGCTGGCCGCCAATGCAGCGCCAGCCAGCGAGTTCACCTTCGAACAGCGCTTCCCGCCCCCCGAATTTCGCGATCGCTTTCCAACGGCGAGCGAAAGCCTCGCGCTTCACACACAAGCTGAATTTGCGCCCAAGCCGCCGCCCGCTCAGCTTGTGTCGCTCGAACCGCAGGCGCCGGCGCCTCCCCAGCGCGACAACGTCACCACGCTCGTCAGCATGGCGTCGTCGGCCTTTCCCTATTTCGGCAACAATCCGGCCTCCGACGCCCCCTTCCTCAACGTGTCGAGCGGCGACCGCCGCGGCCACCGCAGCTTTTCGGGGCGGGTCTACTGGCAGGACCAGACCTACAACGACAACCGCGTGCTGGTGCATGTCCCCGAACGATTCGACGCCCGCAAGCCCGGCGTGATCGTGGTGTTCTTCCACGGCAATGGGGCCACGCTGGAGCGCGACGTGCGCGACCGGCAGATGGTGCCGCAGCAGATCACCGACTCCGGCGTCAATGCGGTGCTGCTCGCCCCGCAAATGGCCGTCGACGCCGCCGATTCGAGCGCTGGCAAATTTTGGCAGCCCGGCGGCTTCAAGCGCTTCATGGATGAGGCCGCGGTGCATCTCGCCCGCCTGACCGGAGATCCGGCGAACGTCAAGACCTTCGCCAGCATGCCGATCGTGATCGTCGGCTATAGCGGCGGCTTCCTGCCGACGGCCTGGAGCCTCGAGGTCGGCGGCATCAGCGACCGTGTGCGCGGCGTTGTGCTGCTCGACGCGGTGTACGGCCAACTCGATAAATTCGCCAATTGGATCGAGCGCCATCGCTCAGGCTTCTTTATCAGCTCCTACACCCGCTATACCGCGCACCACGATCAAGAATTGATGGCCATGCTCCGCAGCCGGGGCATCGACGTTCTCGAAGGCGACGTTCTCAAGGGGCAGGATCGGCCACTGCGTCCGGGCAGCGTCGTCTTTGTCGAGACCGATGAAGCCATGACGCATCGGGATTATGTCACGCAGGCGTGGACGCGACTTCCGATCAAGGACGTACTGACGAAAATGGCGGCGGCGCAGCCACCCATCCGGATTGCCGCGAGCACGCCTGAGACGCGCGACAGATAACGACGCGCGATAGATGACCCGCACAGACGCTCAAGCATGAGCTGAGATCGCTGACACACGCTGCGGGCTTCGAAGAGAGATTTCGAACAGAGACTTTCGAAACGCAGATAAAGGCATCTCTCAAAAGAAATCACCGAACACCGAACAAGGATTGCCACCACTCAGAGATCGGCGCCGAGAGGCAATTCACGCCATATAGCCGCCATATAGCGCGTGCACGCAATGTGGCGCGGTTTGGAGTTGCATGCAAATTCCACAAGCGGAACGCGGCAGGCCAGACCTTGCCGCGCTCCCTGACTTCAATCCAGCGTCGGAACGACTCGTCCGCGCTACTGTACGTGCACGCTTACTGAATCGTGCACGCTACTGCATCGTGAAGGTGCCGGACGCCGCGTTGGTGCCCGTCGTTCCATTTCCGCTGCAATTCGGACGACCACCGGTCCCCTTATAAGCGGAGACCGACACGAGGGCGACCGGGAAGGGTCCGAATGGCCCCTGGGACTGATACTGCAAGTCGAACCGACAACCGTTCGCACCGTTCTGATAGCTGACCGAACATTGCAGATCGCTCGAAGCTGCTGATGCGCTGAACGTCACCGTGGCGCCGCTGGCGATGCTTGCCGGCGGGGAGAAGGTGGTGCTCGGCGTGCAGCTCGACGTATCCAGAGTAATAGCCGCCCCAAACGAATTCGTCACCGTGTAGTTGACGCTTACCGTCTGCGCCGATTGTGACGACGCGCTGCCAGCACCGGCAACTGCGATCGCAGCCGCCAGAGCTGCAACGCACGCCCGTCTCGATCCATACTTGTTCATTTAACTCTCCTAAGGTCCACCTTGCGCTGATCTCATGTCGATATCCGACCTCGGAGAAAACGCCATTCCATGAACTGCCACCCGGCGTTTCGCCGATCTGATCGACTCGATTGGCCGACGCGGGCAGAAAGAGAATGAGACCAACACCAAGACCTTCAAATCGACGCGGCGAATAGACACGCCGGACCTTCATCACTCAATCTTAGGTTTTATCAACTTGACACTCAAACGGTGCCATGGAACGCGGTTCCTCTGCAAAGCTGAACAGTTCAATACACGCATTCAGCGCTTGTGATTCCGACATCGACATCATCTTGTATGCCAACGCGTTCGTTCGCCTATCGCAACGCCCTTGTATCCGCATCAAACTCGCACCCGGCACAGCTCCATAAATAATCAACCGACGGTTGAAGCAACCGTGCTCGCGACTCCGATCGATTGCAGTCTAACGCAGAAGTCATCACCGTTCGATCTTGTCACCGCAAAGCTTCATCTACTAACATTGCATTCAGCAGCGCTGAGCCACATCTACGCTTGAGAAAAATGCGCTTACAGGCAGGAAAACGATGAGTTGCAAATGCGAATCGGCATGTGAACGAATTGTGCGGACCACCTCCTTGAGCGAGCTCTCGAACGTGCTGTCAGAAACCCGTCATGAATATGAGCTCGCACATCTCGTCTACAATGCGCGACACTTGCCCCGGACGGAGGAACCGAATCCGCTCTTGCTGCTCACCTATGACGCCGAATGGGTCCAACGCTACAAGACCCAGGACTACTTCCAGATCGATCCCGTGATCAAACACGGCCTGGCGAGCCTGCTTCCGCTCGACTGGAGCAACCTCGAGAGCGGCGAGGCCGACGTGCGCGCGTTCTTCCGTGAAGCCCGATCGTTCGGCGTCGGCCGCAACGGCATGACCATTCCGATCCGCGGTCCTCATGGAGAGCGCGCGTTGTTTTCGCTGACGAGCAATCTCTCTGCTGGCCAATGGCAGACCACGCGTCTCGCGATGATGCGTGACTTCATGATCATCGCGTATTTCTTTCACGATCAGGCCGTGCGGCTCAGCGGCATGCGCGATCTTCCGGGGATGGGACGCCCGCTATCGCGCCGAGAACGCGAGACGCTTCAGCTGGCGGCCCGCGGCTTCGCACCGAAGCAGATTGCCGCCGACCTGCGCGTTTCCACGACAGCTGTCAGGCTCTATCTGCAGACCGCGCGGACCAAGCTCGAATGCACCACGCTGACGCAGGGGATTGCCAAAGCCATCAGCCTCGATCTCATCCGCGCCTGATCCGCTGCAACGGCGCGACGAGCAGACCTCGGACGCGTGATGTGTCGACCGTTGCCAAAACGAACCGATTCAACCGATTGCTCTTTGGTCCGATCCGGCAACGCGACCCCATCTATCGCCTGGACTTGGTCACGCCTGGACTTAGTCACGACAGGACTCGGTCACGACAGGACTTGGTCAGTATCTGATGATCGAGATTCTCACGAGAGCAGATGAGCCGCGCGTTCCCGCCTGGTTCGATCAAATGTTTCGCGGCCGCGCCAAAGTGTTCCATGAACGCCTCCGATGGCGGGTGGTCGTCAGAGACGGCCGCGAAATGGACCGCTACGATGAGCACGAGCGGACCATCTATCTCATGGCCATCGACACCGCCGGACAGGTGGTCGGCTCGTTGCGCCTGCTCCGCGCTGTCGGCGAAACGATGCTGGACAACGAATTCCGCGATTTCTTCTCACCTCCCATTGTCATTCGGAGCGCGGAGATCCTGGAATGCACCCGGTTTTGCGTTCACGGCGACCAGACGTCATCGAAGCCAAATGCAGTCTCCTCAGAGCTCATGATCGGGCTCTGTGAATTCGCGCTTGCCAACGGCATTCGCGAGATCATCGGGCTGTACACCTCCGGGATGACCCGTATTTATCGCCGTGTCGGCTGGGAGCCCCGTGAGATCGCCGTTGCCAAGCCGGAATTCGGGCGTCTCATACTGGGCACCTGGGCCGTATCGACAGCCGCGCTGCAGACCATGACATTGCGAGCAGGCTCTTCTCGCGAACGGGCTCCCTCCGCGCAATGAGCTCGTTGGCTGCCTCACTCGACCGCCACGACATCTCCGTCCTCCAGCCCGGAGAGAATCTGCACCGATGTCGGCGTCGTCACCCCGAGCCGAACTGAACGCTCCTGCGCTTGTCCTGACGTCGAATCGATCAGCTTCACGGTTGTTGCGCCGGATGGGCCGCGCCGGACGGCCCCGATCGGAACGAACAGCGCTCCCGGCCGAGCATCCAGCTCGATGGTCATGCGCGCGGACATTCCGATCCGGATGTCGTCCTTCTTGGTGTCGTCGATCAGAACACGAACGTTGAACATCGCGGTTTGATTGGCGCTGTCCTGGGTTGCTTCGGAGCTGACGCCCACAACATGTCCTCGCAGGGGAAGACCCGGAAATGCATCGCTGGAAATGGCGACAGATTGGCCGATGCGGATTTGATTGACGTCGATTTCGTCGACCTTGCCGTCCACGATCAGGCTCGACAGGTCGGCGACCGAGAACAGCGTTTGGCCCCGCTGGACGCGTGCGCCGGTTTCGACGGTCTGCGGCACCGCTCCGCTCGCATTGACCGCTGGCGGCTTCACGATCACGCCGGCAACCGGCGCACGGACAATCGTGCCGTCCGCCTGACGCTGAACGTCCGCCAATCTCGCCTTCGCATTTTCTAGCTCGAGTTCGGCGAGACGCCGGGAATCGGCCCCGCCCCGCGCCAGGGTCGCGGTCAGGTCCTGCTCCGCCGTCGCGACGGTGAATGCTTGATTGTCGCGCTCCTGCTCGGCCGCCTCGAACTCGACCCGCGAGACGATCCCGCGGTCGTAGAGTTGCCTGGTGTCGTTTACCTTGCGCTCGAGCCGGGCGAGCACGGTCCGAGCAGCCTCCACGCCTCGCCTGGCGCGCGTCACCTCGGGTCCGGCCTCCCAATGCGTCAACGCGTCGAGCGCAATGGCAGCCTTCAAGGTCGCCGACCTGGCTTCCCGCCCCCGGCTCTGGATGTCCTCCGCATTCATGACAATCAGAACGTCCCGTTCGGCGACGGTGTCACCGAGCGCGACCTTCTTCTCAGCGATCGAACCGTCATAGGGCGCCGTAACGGCGACGCTCCGCGCAGGCGCCACGGTGCCCATGGCCACGAGCTGTCGGGTCGCCGTCCCGGCCGAGACCCGGACCGACCGCAGCGCCGGGGATGGCGGCGCGGTGCTGCCAGCCTTGTTGCCCCAGGGCGCTCCCAGCCATGCGGCAGCGGCGCTCAGGATGAGCAGCGCAGCGCCGGCCATGATCAAGCCGTGCCGGCCCCGAGGCGAGCTCGCGCTTGCGGCGAATGGCCCGGAGCGGGTCCCCGGATCGGCATCGTGCAGCAGCGGAACAGGTCCGGCGATTGGGTCGCGGAGTTCTAGTCCGCGAGATCGATGTGCCATGTCTTCAGCGTCGTTCCGAGGGCCATGTCGAGCGTGGTCAGAGCGTTGAGGTAAGCGATGGCGGAGTTCAGCTGCTGCTGCTCGGCATCGCGAAGATCGGCCTCCAACGCGCGGATCTGAAACGCCGACGACCGGCCGGCCCGGAGCTTTTCGTTCTCGATGGCGAGCGCGCGTTCAGCCAGAGTGCGGGCCTTTCTTGCCACTTCGAGCTGACTCCAGGACATCTCGATATCGGTCACCGCTGAGCGCACCTGAAGCTCGACACCCTGCCGGATCGCGGCGAGTTGCAGTTCGGAGGTTCGCAGTGCGGTCGAGGCCTGTACGGCCGGCTGCTCGCGCTGCAGTCCGGTCAGCGGCATGTTGAACTGCACGCCGATGACCCCATCGGCGATGCGCTGGCTGTCTTTGGCCGCAGCGCTGGTGACTGTTCTGCCGCCGAAGCTGCCGCTGGCGAAAACCGAGAGGTCCCACAGCTTCTGGTTCTCAGCGACGGTGAGACCGAGCCTGTTCTGCTCCACCACACAGAGCTGCCCGAGGAAGTCAGGTCGCTCCGACAACGCGATCCGCATGACGTTGCGCAGATCGGGGCGGAGGCGCTCAGGGCTGGTGCTCTCTCCCGCGATCACCGCAGTCCCCAGATCGATCGACAGCAATTGCAGCAGATTCAACCGCGCGATCTCGATGCTCCTGGCCGCGGCGAGCACGCGGATCTGCTGGTTCTCGACATTGGCCTCGCTCTGGACGATCTCGACCGCCGCCATGCGGCCGGCCTGGATCAGCGACCGATTCACGTCGACGAGCTCGCGGGCGCGCTTCAGCGAATTCTGCGCCAATTGCCAGCTTTCCTGCGCCTGCAGCAGACTGCGGTATGCAAGAATGACCTGCCCGATCGTGTTCGAGATCGTCCGCTTGAGATTGAGCCGATTGATCCGTTCGGTCAGGCGCGCGATTCCGAGCGGCGCCATGGTGACCTCGGTGCCTCCGCCGCGCAGCAGAGGCTGGCTGATCGTCACGTCGGCGGTCGATCGTCGCGTCTGGGTCCCCGCGACGTCGGTGAAGGAGGTGTTCCATGCGAAGCCGAGAGTCGCGCCGGTCGGCAGCAAGATACTGGCCCCAGGCGAGACTTGAACGGTGCTGGTGCCGATCGCACCGATCGACTGGCGTACCGCCGATCCGGACACGCCCAATTGCGGTGAGAAACGATCCTCAGCGACGCGAAGATCGAATTTCTGCGCGATCCTGTCGATATAGGCGCTCCTGATGGCGCGGTTGTCGCGCAGTCCGAGAAAGACGGCGTCGGCGAGCGTCAGCGTGGCGCCCTTGATCGGACTGTCCTGCTCATCGGCGGCGCGCTTTTGCGGCATCGGAGGTGGACGGCTGGACCGATGCGCCTGGGCTCCCGCCCCCTCGGCCGGCGCCGCCTGACACCAGGCGCTGACGGTCACGCCCAGAACCAGCGCGCGGAGTCCAAGCCGGGCAAAGCCATGCGGCGCGCGCCGGCTGCGGGGATGGCGGAACGGCGCGGCTGGCGGCCTGAGCACCATGTCATTCCGCTCGCAACGCATCGATGGGATTGAGGTTGGCGGCTCTGACGGCCGGATAAAGACCGAAGAACAGCCCGACACAGACGCTCATCCCGACGCCGAGAGGCAGGGCGGCCCATGCCGGGCTGAATGTCCAGCCGCTGATCTTTGCGAAGGCAAATCCGACGGCCGAGCCGATGATCGTCCCCACGACGGCGCCGATCGCCGACAACAGCATCGACTCGGTCAGGAACATCACCACGATGTCCTGCTGCCTGGCGCCGATCGCGATCCTGACGCCGATTTCGCGCCGCCGCTCCATGACACTCATCAGCATCACGTTCATGACTCCGACGCCTCCGACGATCAAAGAGACGGCGCCAATCGCAAGCAGCAGCAGGCTGTAGATCCGCACCTGCTCGTCGACACTGGCAATCAGTTGCCGCGCGGTCTGGATCTGCAGCGCGCCGCCCTGCGGCACTTGCTGCCGAAAGGCCGCAGCGATCGCCGAACTCGCGACAGCACCGTCGACCCCTGCCGAAAACTTCGCAGCAATGCGCGAGATCGAAACGGCCGACGCCGACACCAAGCGCCGCGCAGCCATCAGCGGAATGACGACGGACCGGCTCAGATCGAGATTGAGGACGAAGTTCTGTTCCGTCGGCTCAAGAACACCGACGACCGTCATGATCTGATCCTGAATCCTGATCTGATCTCCCGGACCGGGCTCCTGCCCTGTCGCAGCTCGCACCTCCCGGGCAATACCAGCTCCAAGAACCACGAACGGCGCAAATCCATCGAGGTCCGAGATCGCACGCCCGCGCGCAAAGTCCGCCTTTGCCAGTTCGAACAACTGATCATTGGATGCGATAAGGGTCGCACCAATGCGTTGGCGCCCGACATGAAGCGTCGTCCCGGCGCTGACGATCGGAGCTGCGCTCGCGATTCCGAAAGACGGCTGCAACAGCATGTGGACGAAGCTCTCCGGAATGGCCGGGAGCCGGGTTGTCGTTCCCACCGCGACGATGCTCAACCGGTCAATTCCCAGGGATTGGAAACGACGCATCGACTCGACGCGTGCCGTGTGCCCAATGTGAAGCATCGCAATCACCGCGGCGGTCCCGATTGCGATTCCAATCAGTGCCAGCAGCGCTCGGCCTCTGAGGAGATGCACGTCGGCGATCGCCTCTCTGATGAGCTCCAGCAGCAGCGGAGACGTCGATACCTCGGTCCCCTCAACAGGGTCCTGCATCGCGCAGCTCATCGCGATTGTCGTCGACGACGCGACCGTCACTCACGACGATTCGACGCGGACAGCGCGCGGCCACCGTCGGATCGTGCGTCACCAGAATGATCGTGGTCCCGTGATTCCTGTTGAGATCGAGAAACAGATTCATGATGCTCTCGGATGTCGCTGTATCGAGGCTCCCGGTCGGCTCATCGGCCAAAATGACGGCCGGTTGCCCTGCCAACGCGCGCGCGATGGCGACGCGCTGGCACTGCCCTCCAGACATCTGGTTCGGGCGGTGGTCGATCCGGTCTTGGAGACCCACCCGCGCCAGAGCGGATCTCGCAATGTCCCGGCGCGCAGGTCGTGACACGCCGCGGTACAGCAGGGGGAGCGCGACATTTTCAAGCGCCGAAAGCCCCGGGAGCAAATTGAACGATTGGAAGACGAAGCCAATCAGCCGATTGCGCAGCCTGGCCTGCTCGTCCGCACCGAGGCGGTCCACCCTGAGGCCGGTAATTTCGATCCGACCCGCGTCCGGTCGATCCAGCAACCCGATCAGGCTCATCAAGGTGCTCTTGCCGGAGCCGGACGCCCCCTTGATCGCGCACAATTCAGATCGGCAGACCACCAGAGAGACGTCCTGAAGAACCGGCAGCGCACCATGCCTGCTCGGATAGGTCTTCGAGACGCCGAAGACGGCAAGTATAGGCCGCTCTATCACGGGGCAGCCTCCGAACCCTCGTCGTTACGGGAGGCCATATCACCGGCGGGCGCGCGTCCGCACAATCTTGCGTTTTCTTAGCTTGACAAGTAGTTCGGCTCGCCCCGCGCGCCTCACAATGCGGCCAACCTTTTGCCGGGGAGGCCTCGCCCTCCCCGGACCTGGCATCACGTCTTGGGCAGCTTCGGCATGTTCTCGACGAAACCATTGAAGCAGGCCAGCCGCTCGTCCTCCTCCTTGGTGAACTTGCAGTCGGCCACCGTCTTCGCCTTCATCGCCTTCGGCTTGGCGGCCGGCGGGATCACGGCGTCATAGCAGTTCAACCGCTCTTTGGTTCCGTCGTCGATCTCCAGGCACGCCTGGAGCTTCACTGCGGCCGATTGCGGCTTGGCCGGCGCGGCGGCCGCGGTCTTCGCACCTTTCGGCTTGACCTGCACCAGCGGGCGATCACCGACCATCGGCGCGTTCTGGGCCAGCGCAGAGGTGCAAAACAGCGCTGCGGCAAGGCTCAATATCGTCTTTTTCATGCCATGTCTCTTTCATCCAAACCGTGGGCGCGCGAGATCGACCCGGTCGAGATGATCCGCCTCCTCTGGCGCCATCTCCGCCCCACAGCCTCCCACCACAGCGGCTTTAATCCGGTCCGACCGGTTTTGCCAAGCGCCAAGCCGCTGATCGCGGGGGACTTCAGGCCAGGACGGCAACGGGCAGCCGCGGCCGGCTGGCCAGGATGGCGAGCAGCGCCAGCATTGCGAAGCCCATCGCGGCATAGCCGGTGGCATCGAGCCAACCGCGCGCGAACAGGCTGCCGCCGAGCGCGGAACCGATCGCCTGGCCGATATAGAGCACGGAGGTGTTGAGCGAGACAGAGGCTGACGCCAGCGGCGGGGCCGCCGCCACGAGGCGGACCTGCTGCATGGAATTGGTGGACGCAAAGCCCAGGCCCCAGATCGCCACGGCAACCGCCATGAGGGAATAGGATCCCGCGCCGAGGGTCCAGACCGCGATTCCAGCAAACAGGAGACAACTGAACAGGAGCGACGTCCGATAGGCTCCCCAGCCGTCGACGATCCGGGTGGCAATGACGACACCGAGGAAGCCGCAGGCCCCGTAGATCGCGAACACCAGCCCGACCTGGTTGGCATCGGCACCGGTCAGCCTGTTCAACAGCGGTCCCATGAAGGTGAAGATGACGAACTGTCCTGACATCTGCAGCGTCGTGATCAGAAGCAGCAGCACGACCATGCGGTTGCGGGCGAGCTCGGTCCAGGTCTTGAGCGCGACAGGCGCGCCTTTCAAGCCCGATGGCAGGCGCCATGTCAGCAGCAGCAGGCTGATCGCGCCGGCCGCCCCCACCGCGAGGTAGGCCGCCCGCCAGCCGGAATGGCTGCCGATGAAGGTGATCAGCGGCAGTCCGACGGCGGCCGCCAGCGACCAGCCGAGAAACACATAAGCGATGGTGCTGCCGCGTGTCTCCACCGGGCTGATCAAGGCTGCGGTGCCCGCGGCCTGCGGCGTATACAGCGCGCCGACCGCCAACATCAGCAACCGCAGTGCGAGCAGACCTGCATAGTCCGGCACGAATGCAGACCCGAGATTGCCCAGGGTCAGCACGAGCAGGGTCGCCGCCAGCAGCTGGCGGCGATCGAAGCGGCTGGTGAGCCACGCCGTCAAAGGCGAACAGATGCAGAGCACCACCGCCCCGAAGGTGATCAGCAGGCCCGCGGTGTGAATGCCGATCCCGAGACCGGCGGCGAGTTCGGGCAACATGCCGGCGGGCGCGAGGACCGAACAGCCGGTGACGATGTTGCCGAGCATCAGTGCCGTCGGGGCGAAGCGGGGGGAAGTCTGATGGGACGTCATCGCACTTCAATAGCAGAAAATTTCATGCACCTGCATGAAATTGTTTCATGGCGGCCATGACATTCTCTTCGATCGCACTCATGGCGCCGGCTGAGCCGCCGCCTGTGGGGACGAGCCTTGCGTCCGGGGAACCGCCGCCCCGGGCGGTTGAGCGACCGCTTTTGACGGCGGACAGGTGTCCGCCAGCCGCTTCAGCGCGCTCTGCAGCCCGTCGCTGGCAACAGGGAACGGCCCGAGCTTGGGACGCGCAGCATTCGCTCCGGCATCGCCGAACTCGACCAGCGGCGCCGCGGCCAACGCCCTGATCTGACCAGCGTTCAGGAAGACGCCCCAGGTTTCGCGGTCGCCGGACCGTCGCGGCGGCCACAGGAAGTTGAGCTTGGCATTGCCGCTCGCCAAGACCAGGCCGGCACCGCCAAGTCCGGTGGGCGCGTTGCGCTCGACATCCAGCTCGAAGCGATCCTGGTCGAAGCAGACCAGCTGCAGCCGCATGGTACGGAACGAGGTCTCGCCGTCCTGGCGCGAAAGAATGGTCTTGTAGACAATGCCCCGGGCAGCGGCCTCGAACATCCAGGAGCTTTCCACACGGTCGCGGCGATCGAGCGCAAACCGCGCGATCTCCTCCCGGGTCAGGATGCGCATGCCCTCGAACGGCACCGATCGCGCCACCGTCAGCAGACCCGGGTCCGCGCCGAGCCGAGCCATGTACCCGAGCACCATCTTGTCGGAGCGCTCCATCGCCCGCTGCATGGCCTGCGCCCTGAGCTCGCGGCTCGGCACCCCGCCGGTGAAGTTCAGGATGACCCGTGGCGAATGCACCGCGAGCGTGACGTCCGGAGCAATCTCGCGCGAGGACGCGCCGAGGATGAGGTAGGGACAGGCCGAGTTGCAGATCGCGCCGCGGGTCCAGACATCGCCGTGCAGCTCGCGCCCGGATTGCTTGAGCCTGGTGCAAGCCTCACCCTCCTGCGGCTCAAGGCCACACTCTTGCAGGGTGGTGCGGCCCACCCGGACGGAGGCCTTCTTCTCACGCAGAATGTTGCCGATTGCGAGCGCCTGCTCGAGATTGCCGCCTGGGGAGTTGAAGTAGATCGGCAGCTTACGGTCGCCGATCTGCTTCATGAACTTGCGGAAACGCGCCGCGGCGCTGTTGTCGATCTTGCCTTCGGCTGCGATCCAGCTGTCGCAGCCCGGTCCGCAGGCGTCAGGCGCGCCTTTGACGAGAGCAAAGGAAATCGCCGCGGCCCCATCCCCGCTCGGACGCGCGGGCGCCCCCGGTCGAGACGCCGGCTTGGCCTGCATTGCTGGCTTGGCCTGATCGGCCGGCTTCGCCTGGGACGCAGGTCTGACCTGGACGGCTGATCTGGCCGGCGCTGCGGGTCTGCCCGTCGGCGCGACCGCCGCCTGCAGCGATGCGCCCGGCACCATCAGCGCGATCAGCACGGCTGCAACCCGAATGCGGCCCCGCCGGAAGAAAACAGACAGCGGCGCCTCCCCTGCAGACACCATCGCCAACGCGTCCCCATATCCCAAACACTTGAAGTTGTATCATACCAGCCCGCCGCGACAATCTCCGCAGCGGCCCGCCGGGTCGGATCGACCGGTTTTCCCGCCCTGCCCCGGGTTGCAGCCTCCGAATCCCCTGCTATACCGCTTGCTCCCGCTTACCTGCGCTCGTTCGCAGGAGTGAGCTCAAGGAGAGAGACATGCCTGACTCGAAATCCCCCGATTCGAAATCCGACCATTCCAAATCCGGCTTCCAGTACAGCCTCAGCAATCTGAAGCCCGCCGCCCCGGTCGAGAAGATCACGATCGCCTTCCCCGACGGGGCCAAGCGCGAATATCCGCGGGGCACCACCGGCCTCGATATTGCCAAGGGCATCTCGCCCTCGCTCGCCAAGCGCACCGTCGCGATGGCGCTGAACGGCGACCTCGCCGACCTCAACGACCCCATCACCGAGGATGCCAAGCTCGAGCTCGTCGACCGCGACGATCCGCGCGCGTTGGAATTGATCCGGCACGATTGCGCGCATGTGCTCGCCGAGGCCGTGCAGTCGCTGTGGCCGGGAACCCAGGTGACGATCGGCCCTGTCATCGAGAACGGGTTCTATTACGACTTCTTCCGCAACGAGCCGTTCACCCCCGAGGATTTCGCCGCGATCGAGAAAAAGATGCGCGAGATCATCGGCCGCGACAAGCCCTTCACCAAGGAGGTGTGGGATCGCGAGAAGACCAAGCAGGTGTTCCGCGACAAGGGCGAGGCGTTCAAGGTCGAGCTGGTCGACGCCATTCCGGGCGACGAGCCGATCAAGATCTACTCCCAGGGCGACTGGTTCGATCTGTGCCGCGGCCCGCACATGACCTCGACGGGGAAGATCGGCAACGCCTTCAAGCTGATGAAGGTGGCGGGCGCGTATTGGCGCGGCGATTCCAACAATCCGATGCTGACCCGCATCTACGGCACCGCCTTCGCCAGGCAGGAGCAGCTCGACGCCTACCTCAAGCAGATCGAGGAGGCGGAGAAGCGCGACCACCGCAAGCTCGGCCGCGAGCTCGATCTGTTCCATTTCCAGGAGGAAGGTCCGGGCGTCGTGTTCTGGCACCCCAAGGGCTGGAGCATCTTCCAGGCGCTGATCGCCTATATGCGGCGGCGCCTCGCCGGCGAGTATGACGAGGTGAATGCGCCGCAGATCCTCGACAAGTCGCTGTGGGAGACCTCCGGTCACTGGAACTGGTACCGCGAGAACATGTTCGCGGCGCAGTCCGCCGGCGACGAGGCCGAGGACAAGCGCTGGTTTGCGCTGAAGCCGATGAACTGCCCGGGTCACGTGCAGATCTTCAAGCATGGGCTGAAGAGCTATCGCGATCTGCCGCTGCGGCTCGCCGAATTCGGCGTCGTGCACCGCTACGAGGCCTCCGGCGCGATGCACGGCTTGATGCGCGTGCGCGGCTTCACCCAGGACGACGCGCACATCTTCTGCACCGAGGATCAGCTCGCCGAGGAATGCCTGAAGATCAACGATCTCATTCTCTCGACCTATTCCGATTTCGGCTTCGAGGGCGAGTTGACGGTGAAGCTGTCGACCCGGCCGGAGAAGCGCGTCGGCACCGACGAGATGTGGGATCATGCCGAGCGCGTGATGGCCACCGTGCTGAACGAGATCAAGGCGCAGCGCAACAACATCCGCACCGAGATCAACCCGGGCGAAGGCGCGTTCTACGGGCCGAAGTTCGAATATGTGCTGCGCGACGCCATCGGCCGCGACTGGCAGTGCGGCACCACGCAGGTCGACTTCAACCTGCCCGAACGGTTCGGCGCCTTCTACATCGACGCCGACGGCGCCAAGAAGGCGCCGGTCATGGTGCATCGCGCGATCTGCGGTTCGATGGAGCGCTTCATCGGCATCCTGATCGAGCACTATGCCGGCAGCTTCCCGCTGTGGCTGGCGCCGACCCAGGTCGTTGTCACCACCATCACCTCGGAAGGCGACGAATACGCCAAGCAGGTGCTGGCGGCGTTGCGCCGGGCGGGGCTGCGGGCGGAGATCGATCTGCGCAACGAGAAGATCAACTACAAGGTCCGCGAGCACTCGCTGCAGAAGATCCCGGCTCTGCTCGTCGTCGGCAAGAAGGAGGCCGAGACACATTCGGTCTCCGTCCGCCGGCTCGGCCGCGACGGCCAGACCGTGATGCCGACGGCGGACGCGATCGCCGCCTTGGTCGACGAGGCGACGCCGCCGGACGTCCAGCGCCGCCAGCGCGAGGCGGCGTGAGGCCTGAATGGCCGCACGAGGCGTAGCCCGCATGAGCGCCCGCCGAAGCCCAACAGGCTTCGGCGCAAGCGACATGCGGGTTCTCTGCCAGGGCCCGTGAGACCCGGGCGGCCGGGCGACGCCTGCTACGCCGACAGGCTGGCCGCAGCATCCGCCCCACGCCCTTCCCTGCCCGCCGCCTGCAGCGCGATCTCGGCGCATTCTGCCATGTAGATAAACATCGTTGCCATCATGTGCGCGAGCGCCTCGCGTCCGCGCGGCAGGATGGTGATGGCGTCCATCGCGGCGCCGCCACGTCTGAGAAGTCCATTGGCCTCGGCTTCGCGCAGCAGCGTCAGCACGTGCTTGCGCGACACCGAAAACTGCTTCGCGAGAGCGTTGATGGACAACGGCACGGCGTCCACAGGCGGAAACGGCCGGTCCGCGGCGCCGGCCAAAGCCAGGCCGAACAGAATGACCATGCCGGCCGTGCGCTCGGCAAACGGCTCCAGCTCTGGCGCGCCGTCGAGCAAGCGAAGCCCGGCGATGAAGCGTTGGCCGAGCTCGCGCACGAAGGTCCTGACGAAGCTGGAATCGCGCAAGGCCGCCCGATAGGCGACAGCAGCCGGGATGACGGCGCTCATGGCGTCGAACTGCCCGCCCCAGCGCTCACGATGCAGCGCCATCAGCCTCTCGGTCGGCACCAGCGGCCGCCGCCGTCGATCCTGACGCGGGGCCGCCGCCACGAGACCGACGGCACGCATCAGCGCCAGCATCGCCTCGCAGCGGCCGGGGCTGCATAGATCGAGCCGCACGCACATGTCCTTCATGGCGCCGACGGTCAGTCCGCGCTCGCCCTCACGCGGCCCGGCATAGTGCAGGTACAGCACGATATGGGGAAACAGCGCCCGCGCCCGGTCGCTCAACAGCGCATTGAGGATACGATCGCCGCGGTACAGGTTGACAGCCGCGGCGGCCGAGGCCCGCATCGCATCGGGAAAGCCAGGCTGGCTGCAAAGACGGAGCACGGCGTCAGGTGACAGTGTCAGCGGGGTCATTCCTACGGCAAATCCGGGCGCTTGCCGGCCAGGGCCGGACGGTGTCGTCATCGTTTTACCGATCAGCCCGATGGTCCACAATCGCGGCGGGGTTGGCTGGCGCGGACGGCTGACCGCCGACCGGCAGTGCCGGCGCAAAGCCGAGAACCGATCAAAACGCCGTGCCGCGGTCTCGTTGCCGGCCCTGGCCCATGCTATCTCTGCCCCGAAACGCAACAGAGACCCACCGACGTGCCCGACGCGATTGAACTCCTCAAGACCCGCCGCTCCGTGAAGCCACGCGAGATGAGCGGTCCCGGCCCCTCGCCCGCCGAGCTCGACACCATCCTGACCATCGGCGCCCGCGTGCCGGACCATGGCAAGCTCGCGCCCTGGCGCTTCATCGTGTTCGAGGGCGACGGCCGCCGCCGCGCCGGCGAGGTGATCGCATCGGTGTTCGCCAAGACGCACCCGCAGGCGACCGCCGCCGAGCTCGAGGTCGAGAAGAACCGCTTCATGGAGGCGCCGCTGGTGATCGGCCTCGTCAGCTTCACCAAGCCGCATCCGAAGGTGCCGGCCTATGAGCAGGAGCTCTCGGCTGGCGCCAGCGCGATGAACATCCTGACCGCGGCGACCGCGCTCGGCTATGGCGGCTGCTGGCTGTCCGGCTGGTTCATGTTCGACCGCGACGTGCTCGACGGCTTCGGCTTGAAGCCGGAGGAGAAGCTCGCCGGCCTCATTCATATCGGCAAGCCGACCAAGCCGAGCGAGGACCGCCCGCGCCCGGCGCTCGCGGACATCGTGACGCGGTTCTGACGGCGACAAGCTCCGCTGTCGTCCCCCCGCGAACACAGGGACCTATGACCACCGGCGGCCTCGGCGACAGACGCTCGTTCGGCACCGCCGGTCGCCACTTGACCCTGTGGTTACGGATCCCGGATCGGCGCGCGCCTGCAGCGCATTTGTCGGAGACGACAGGGAACGTGTGGCCGACAGCGTTGATCTATCATCCTCCCATCACGCCGCCTTCGATGATCGTGCGCCGAACCGCGCCAACAGGCCTGCAATCTCCGCGGCAGGCCTGGCAGCGCTGAACAGATAGCCCTGCACCTGATTGCAGCCTTCGGCGCGCAGCCAGTCGAGCTGCTCTGATGTCTCGACGCCTTCGGCCGTGGTGATGATGTTCAGGCTGCGGCCCAGGCCGGAAATGGCGCGGACGATCGCCAGGCAGTCGGAGCGTTGCGCTAGGTCCTTCACGAAGGAACGGTCGATCTTGATCTTGTCGAACGGGAAGCTTCTGAGATAGCTGAGGCTGGAATAGCCGGTGCCGAAATCGTCCATCGATATGCGGACGCCGAGCTGACGCAGCTGATGCAAGGTCGCCAGATTGGCATCGGTCTCGGCGAGCAGGATCGACTCCGTGATTTCCAGCTCGAGCCGCTCCGGGGCGAGGCTGGATTGCGCCAGCGCCTGCATCACGACCTGCACCAGGTTGCGGCTGCGGAACTGCACCGCCGACAGGTTCACCGCGACCTTGATGCCATCGGGCCATGTCGCCGCCTCGTGGCAGGCCTCGCGCAACACCCACTCGCCGAGCGGCACGATCAGCCCGATGTCCTCGGCAACAGGAATGAACTCCGCCGGCGAGATCATGCCCTTGTCCGGATGGCGCCAGCGCAGCAGGCATTCGAATCCGCTGATGATGTTGCTGGCGACATCGATGAGCGGCTGGTAGTGCAGCTCGAACTCGGCTTGCGCAAAGGCGCGGCGCAGATCGTGCTCCATGTCGCGCCGCTTCTGCGCCTGCAGATCCATCTCCCGCTCGAAAAAGCGGTGCACGCGGCCGCCGTGCTGTTTGGCGCGGTACAGCGCCATGTCGGCATTCTTCATCAGCTCTTCGCAGCTCGTGCCGTCGAGCGGAGACAATGCGATGCCGATCGAGGCCCCGATGACGAGCTCGTTGCCGTCGATGTCATAGGGCGCGCTGAGCACCGAGATCAGGCGGGCCGCGAACTCGCCGGACTCATCAGCGCCGTCCTGGCTGACGATCGCGGCGAACTCGTCGCCGCCGAGCCGCGCCGCCAGATTGCCGCCGTGCATCTGCTGCTTGAGGCGGCCGGCGACCGCCTGCAGCAGACGATCGCCCATCGGATGGCCGAACGAGTCGTTGACGGTCTTGAACAGGTCGAGGTCGATGCACAATACGGCGAGTGGCCTCGCCCCTGACGCGGCTTCATCGAGCTCCTGCGCCAGGCGCTGCTGGAAAAACTCCCGGTTCGGCAGGCCGGTGAGACCGTCATGATGCGCCATATAGGCAATCCGCGCCTCGGCGCGACGGCGCTCGGTAATGTCGACGATGGCCATCAGCACGCCGTCGCGGCCGTCGTAATTGATCTCGCGTCCGTAGGTCAGGACCTCGATCTCGCTTCCATCGGCTTTGCAGTGGCGGCAGTCGCGGTGAAACAGATCGCCATCGGCCAGCCGCGTCAATGCATCGTCGACCGCGCCCCACTCGCCCGGCGGCCACAGATCCCACACGTTCATGCACAGGAGATCCGCGCGGCTGTAACCATAATGCCGGAGCATCGCATCGTTGACGTTGAGGATCTGCGCAGTCTTCCCGTCGAGGATGCACATCGGCATCGGATTGGCGTCGAACAGCAGCCGGAACGAGGCCTCACGCCGTTTGAGCGCGGTCACGTCGGCAATGGTCATCGAGACGATGTCACCGAACGCATGGACGCCAAGCCGGAGATTGCGGTCGTCGCTGTCGAGCTCGAACTGGTCACTTCCACCATGCGCCACGACCTCGAACAGCCGCGCCATCACGTCCGGGCCGCACAGCACATGGCCGCCCTGCTTCAGGCGGTGCCATTGCAGGTCGCTCGACGGCAGCCTGAGCAGCTCGGCCGCCGCGCGATTGTGATGCACAACCTGGAAATCGCGCGGCGCACCGGCGCTGTCGCGGATGGTCGCAAGCGAGATCACCCCGTCGTCCGTCGTCGAGAAGATCGCATCGAGCAGATTATATTGCGCGGAGCGCTCGTTGATATAGGTCCCCACCAGCGTGCTGCCCCAGCGCGAGCTGGTCGGCAGCGCCAGCACATCATAGGTGCGAACCATGCCATCGCGCACGCAATGCGCCGTCGCCGCATGCGGCTGCCGGCTCGACAGCGCGGAGCTCGCCGCCTCCGTCAGCACCGTGGCGCAATCCGGCGACACGGCTGCGACGGCGATGTCCCATCGCTCGTCCTGCAGCCAATGCTGGACATAACGGCCGCTGCGCGAGATCTCCAGCACGCCACCGTCATTCTTCAACACCGCGATGTGATCGGCGAGACGACCGAGGCTGCCGAGCATCACGTCCTCATAGCGCGGCAATGTCTGGCCCGGCTTCAACGCCGCCTGCCATTTGCGCTTGAGCACCGGGATATCGTCGAAGAGATCGTTGCTGATCTTTTCTGACATCGTCTTGGCGGCACTCATTGCATTCCTCACGTCTTCAGTACGATCCGCCCTGCAGACGGTTCCTGCGTACCCATGCGTCGAGTGCGTCTAATGAGTTGTAAAGGCGGGGTGCGTTCTGCAGGCCACGCGCAACTATGACAGTTTTAAGTGTTTCCATGGTTAGTGCGCGTTAGCGACTATGACGACACGACGCACTACGCCCCCCGAACTCAGGCGGCTCGCTCCTGACCTATGGCGAGGCCTATGTCGCGTTTGTGCGGGCCAACCCCGCGCTCTACAGGCTGATGTTCGGCGAGGGCTTCCCGGCCGTCTCGCAGCACAGCCCAGCGATCCGAGCGCTGCGGACGCGCGGCTACGAGATCATGAAGGTAAGCCTCGCATCCCGGCTGCCCGCTGCCGAGCTGCCGATTGCGGGATTGTTTCTGTGGGCGCTCGTGCATGGACTCGGATTGCTTCTCGTTGACGGCCAGATCGTCCGCGGTGACGATCGGAATGACGTCATCCGCCGGGTTCTGACGCTGGCAGGAACGGGCCTGATGCAGGGCCAAGGACGTGTCGATGGACCTCCAGCCCGGCCGCCGTCGCGCCCTAAGCCGAAGCCGAAAGCACAGCCGGTTCGCTGAGCGACAACGGTGACCGTGGTCTCGCGCGAGAGAGAGCGCGCGAGACGGCGGCGCCGCGCTGTCGCTGATCCCGGCGCCCGCGCGCTCCTGATATTTTCGTTTGGCAAGGTCCGGCCGGCGGTGTTAGCCTGACGATTGTGACGGCCATGTCGCACATCTCTTTTCATGTTACGTCTTTTCACGTCACGAAGACCATTATTGTGAGCGGTCCAGGTGGATACAGGTCCGGCGGACGGCCGGCTCATTGCAGTCATTGAATCGATCTATGACGCGGCATCGGATCCGCTGCGCTGGCCACAGGCGCTGAAGGCAATCGCCGACCAGTTCGGCGATGCCGGCGCCCTGCTGATGTGGCGCCGAGCCGACAATTCCTACGCCACGATCGTGTCACCTGATCTCGTCGAGGCTCAGCGGGACTACGAAGCCAACGGCTGGATGATGCGCGACACGGGCGCGTTGCGGGCCACCGAGCGCGGCTATTTTTTCAGCGGACATCCCTACGCGACCCGCCACCTTTGCTCGGAGCAGGAAATCGACACCGATTCGTTCTTCGTGCAGTTCAGGATCAGGCATGGTCTCGGCCCCTTTGCCGGCGTGGCGGTGTCGCCCGATGCCGAGATCGGCGTGCTGCTCAGCCTGCAAGGCAAGGTGGGCCGGCGCGACTATTCGGATGCGGAGCTCGATTTGCTCAGCCGCATCGGACAGCATGTCGAGAAATCACTTCGCCTCACCATCCGGCTGATCGATGCGGAGCTTGCCAAGTTCGGGCTCGGCGATGCGCTGGCGCGGCTCGGCATCGGCGTGTTCGTGCTCGATTCCCTGGGCCGCGTCGTGTTCTGCAATCCTGCCGGACAGGCTCTGCTGGGGGGCGACCTGCAGATCGCGCGCGATCGGCTGCGCATCCGAACCGGAGCGTCAGGCGCGGCGATCGACGACATGATCGCCCTTGCCGCGCGCGACGATCACCGTCATGTCGTTGCCGACCCCAAGCCGATCCTTGTCAGTTCCGGCACGACGAGCCGGCTCGTCGTGTATCTGTTGCCGATCTCGCCGCAAGCGAGCCCGGCCCAGATGTTGTTCTCCGATGCGCGCACCATGGTGCTCGCGATCCAGCAGAAGCTCGATGAGCCGGCGGATCCGGCCGTCATCCGCGACGTCCTCGGATTGACGCTGGGCGAGGCCCGGGTCGCCGCCCTGGTCGGCGCCGGACTGCCGCCGAGGGATGCCGCCAACCGGCTGGGCATCGCCGAAGACACGGCGCGCAACGTGCTCAAGCGGGTGTTCCAGAAGGTCGGCATTTCCCGGCAGAGCGAGCTGGTGGGTCTGCTGGCAAGGCTGGTGCTGCGCTAGAGCATGATCCGGAAAAGTGGAAACCGGTTTTCCGAGAAGATCATGCGCAAGGAAAGTTCATCGGCAAGACGTTCGTGCCGAAGGCAGGTCATGCCAGAGGGTCGAGAGCGACCTCGACGAGCAGCGTCAGCCCGGTGGCATCGCGCGCGATCCTCAGCCCGCACAGGTCGAAGCCGGCTTCTGCGACCAGCCGCGCGATGTCGGCCTCGGACCTGTGGATCAGGTGCCAGTTCGCAATCGCCTCCATCCAGCACCGGAACGGGTTGCCTTCGGCGATATTGGTGAACAGAACCGATCCCCTGAAGGTGAGCAGGCGCTCCCGGATGTCCTTGAGCAGCACGACGATCATGCGATCGTCCAGATAGTCGAACAACCCGCCGCACACGACGCGTTCGAACGGGCCGTCGTCCTGAGCCTTGCGCAGCCCCCTGCGGACGTCTGCGCAGATGGTGCGAACGTCGCAATATCGCCGGAGCCGATCCTCGGCGAGCAGCAACGCGTCCTGATCCAGGTCGAGGAGCACGATGTGCGACCGTTCGAACCGATGCGGGCCAAGGTTGAAATCAGCGCCGCCGCCGCAGCCCAGCGCAAGGATGTTGGCCGGCGTGACGGCGCTCATCCGCTGATACTGCCACCAGATCTTGTTGCGGTGCTGTTGGCCGATCACAGTGTTCAGCGCATACCAATCGATCCAACTGCGGGGGTCGGCGCCGGTGGGAAGCTCGGCTCCTTGGACGAGAAGCTCTATGGTCTCGAAATCGCCAGGATAGCCCCGCGGCCATTCGCGCAGGCGGCGCACGAAGGGCGATGCGGCCTGCAGCCTGATCGCAGCCTGCAGCACGTCCTGGATGTCGCGCGATCGCCACAGCTCCCGCGGATGCCGCGCCAGCGCGGCGCAGAGCGCGTGCATGTGTGACACGGTGCCGTGCATCGCCTCCGCCGGATTCGTCGGCATCGACGCGAAAAACCGGCAGAACGCGGCAACCTCGCGCTCCAGATCCGAAAGGTCCAGCCTGTCCAAGATATCGCTCTTCCCAGCCCACCGACGAGCTTGAGCAGTGCCACCGCCGGCGTGATCCGGCATGACCCAAATGGGCTAAGAGCGCGACGGGATGAGCGGCTCTGCGGGCTACGGCACCTGCGCGCTCAGCGCGCCAGGACCTCGACTTCGCCGTCGACGCCGTTGACGACGCTGAAGGAGCGCTCGAACACCTTGCCTTCGTTCTTGGCGATGGCGCGGTAGTCGCCTTCGGACAGCACGACCTTCGGGAAGGCGCCGATCGATTCCTTGATCACGTCGCCGCCGGGGTTGATGACCGACCAGGCGGTATTGGCGAGCGCCTCGCCGCCTTTGTCGGAGACGAGCTTCAAGGTGATCACGGCGGCGCGGTGGGTGACGGTGACGTCCGTCAGCTTGCTGGCCTGGACGCGAATGTCGGAGCGCACCACCGAGTTGGCGTCGCCATAATTGGAGACGATGTAGTAGGTGCCCTCGGGCAGCATCAGCACGTCGCCGGCCGCGACGTTGGGAACGATCGGCGCCCGCTCGCGGCCGTCGAACTGGCTGCCCTTGTAGATGGCGAAGGAGATCTGGTTCGGCGGGATCTTGCTGGTTCCCACCCGCCCTTCGAGCCGCAATCCGCCGGCCGGCAGCACGAACGACTCGCGATCGGTTTCCGCCTTCAGGTTCACCGCCCTGACGGCGCTGACGAGACCGAGGGCGACATGAACGACGTAATTGCCGGGCGGCAGCACGATATTGGGCGTCGCGCCACGATCCTCGCGCAGCATCTTGAAGGCGCCGCTCTCGTCCGGCCGGTCGGCGAAGACGCGCCAGACGAGACCGCCATTGATGTTCGGCAGATCCTTGCCGTAGCGCGCCGACAGCGACAAGACGCCCTGGTTGGGCGCCGCCGGCGGCGGGGCTGCGACCGGCGGCGGTCCAGCCGGCGCGCCCGGTGGAATCGCGGCGACCGGCGGCCCCGGCAAGGCCTGCGGCACGGCTGGTGGAGGCGCGACAGGACCGGCACCGGGGCCAGAAGGCGGCGCCAGATTGATCGCCGGCCCGGGGTCGGGCACCGACGCGGGCGGAACCGGCGGCGGCCGATCACTGAACAGCTGGGCTGCGGCGGGCGATATCGCAAGGCCGGTGAGCGGGCACGACAAGGCGAGCACCAGCCAAAGCCGCCCGCTGCGCCGGAATCTGGAGAACCCGCGACCTGTCGTCATCATCCTGCTTTTGACCGAAAACGCGGCAAATTCAAGCCTCTACTGAGCGCACCCGGAGACCCCCCGCCGCGCATCCCCGCTCGCGCCTGTTGTCAGCTTGCGCGGCCGCTCATTGCGGCAACATCAAATCGGCGGCATCTCGTAGCGCCGTCAACCGGTATAAAACGTGCTTCTGGTAGGATTGGGTTGAGACTCGGTGACGATGTGCCGCGGGCCGGTTCCTCGTCCCCGAATGGCGTATGCGTGGAGATGACCGTGCTGGACATGTTGATGGGACGCCGCCAGAGCGGAGCAGAGGAGAACAATGTCGGTCTTGGCACGATTCGCAAGCCGGTGATCGGCCTCGCCCTTGGCGGCGGCGCAGCCCGCGGCTTCGCCCATATCGGGGTGATCCGGACTCTGATGGCGCATGGCATCGTGCCCGATGTCGTCGTCGGAACCTCCATCGGTGCCGTGGTCGGCGGGGCCTATGCGGCCGGCCAGCTCGACACGCTCGAGGAATGGGCGCGCAGCCTGCAGATGCGCAACGTGCTCGGCTATCTCGACATCCGTCTCAACGGCTCCGGCCTGATCGGCGGCGAGAAGCTCGCCGCCCAGCTCGAGGCGTCGCTCGGGCGGGTCGCCATCGAAGAACTGCCCATGAAGGTCGCCACGGTCGCGACCGAGATTCGCACCGGACATGAGATCTGGCTGACCCATGGCAGCCTGGTGGACGCGATGCGCGCCTCCTATGCCCTGCCCGGCATCTTTGCGCCGGTGCTGATCGGCGACCGCTGGCTGGTCGACGGCGCCATGGTCAATCCGGTGCCGGTGTCGGCCGCGCGCGCGCTCGGCGCCGAGATCGTGATCGCCGCCAACCTGTCGAGCGACGTGTTCACGCATTCGACCACGATCTATTCGCATGGCCAGCCGGTCGAGGTGCCGGAGACAGTGATGGAGAGCGCGCCGCCGCGGCGCCGCTTCGGCAAGCTGTTCTCGCCCGAGCGCGCGGTGAAGCGGCAGTTCTTCGGCGGCGGCGGCCGGCCGGGCATCTCCTCGGTGATGGTGGACGCCTTCAACATCATGCAGGACCGCATCACCCGTGCCCGCCTCGCCGGCGACCCGCCGGACCTGTTGATCTCGCCACGCGTCGGCCAGATCGGCTGGTTCGATTTTCATCGCGCAGCCGATCTGATCGCGTTCGGCACCAGGGCGGCCGAACGTGCGCTGGATTCGATCCAGGAGGCGATCGGCCAGCCGACCGGAGCCGCAGCGCCGACCACCGGCAGCGGGGCTACGCCGTCTTGATGTACTGACGCAGCGCTTCCTGCTCGGCCTCATATTCCTGGACGCGCCATTTCACGACGTCGCCGATCGAGATCAGCCCGACCACCAGTCCGCCGTCGATGACCGGCAGATGGCGGAACTTGCCGGTGGTCATCGTCTCCATGATCGACGCAACCGTGTCGGCCGGCCGGCAGCTGACGACGCGGCGCGTCATCACGCCGGATACGGGCTCGGTGAGAACCGCGGCACCGCGCTCGCCGAGCGAGCGCACAATGTCGCGCTCGGAGAGGATGCCCTCCATCCGCGAGCCCGACATCACCAACACCGCGCCGATCTTGCGGTCGGCGAGCAGCTTGGCGGCGTCGGCAAGTGTGGTCTGGGGCTCGACGCTCTCGACCTGATGGCCCTTGATGTCGAGGATCGCACGTACTGTCATTGCTCGTCTCCTTGGAAGGCCGGTGCGCCCTTCTCATCGAGGCGTCGTGACGGCCGATGCTTGCAGCAGATTTCAGTCAGCGAGTCTTGAGGTAGCGAGTCTTACTCTTGAGGCAGCGAGTCTTAGAGAAGTTGGTCTTAGAGAAGTTGGTCGACGACGTGGCTGCGAGCCGCACCATGCGTCTCGGACCGCATCTCACGCAGCGTCCATCGAGAGTCTGCGTCCATCGACAGTCTGGCAATGCACCAGTCGCGCTCTGGTTGAATCGCGCCGGCAGGCCGCATCATGACCTCATGAAAACAGCCCGCTCTGTTCGCCCGGAGTCGTGCCCCGGTTGCACCTGTCGCAAATGATGAATGAAATCGGCGCCGCTCGCAAGCGCAGGATCGCGGCAACTAACGATCGATGACATCCGACGGCAGCGCAGGTGCAGCATCATCACGCACATGCGTGATCGGATCGAACAGCGCGAACAGGATGAGGCCGGCGACAAAGCCGCCGATGTGGGCCTGCCAAGCCACATTGGCCCCCTCGGCGCCGATCGACAGGCCGCCAGCGCCGAACACGATGTTGACGCCGAACCAGATCGCCAGGAACGCCAGCACCCGCGGATTGCGCAGCGCACGCGACAGCGACAGCGCCGGCACGCGCGCCGCCACATCCGCATCGCCGCGGCTGAAGGACAGAAAGCTGCCCTTCACGAACGCAAAGCGCATCGCGGCCGCCATCGTCCCGGACACCGAGGCCGAGGCGCCGATCATCGGGGCCAGCGCGTGCTCATGGGTGAGCAGATGCGCCAGCGCGCCGGCGGCCGCCGTGACCGCCATGAACAGATAGAACCTGAATGCGCCGAAGCGGCGCGCCAGCGCGCTGCCGAACGGCAGCAGCCACAGCACGTTGAAGCCGATATGCGTCAGATTGGCGTGCAGCAGCGAATAGGTGACGAACGTCCAGACCTTGGCCGGCGTCCCGCCGGGAAACGCCCCATCCATCAGCGTGGGGTCGTATCGTTTCGGGACGAAGGCGAACAGGTCGATGATCAACGTGTCCCAATCCTCCGGCAGCAGGACGCGCAGATGGATGGCCGCGATCAGGACGATGTAGGCGGTCAGCGCCCCCGGCAGGTTCAGGATCGGTTCCCGCGACGTGGCCAGCGGCGGATCTTGCGGGAGGTCTGACGGGGAATCCAAAACGAACGCCTTCCACGGGAGGAACAGACCCGTCAGATAGGCGGCTTCCGCCGATCTGCGCAAGCGCGCACATGCAGAGTTGATGACGAGCGCGGCCGGCGGCGCGAGCCGCGACCCAAGCGACTAAAACAATGGACTAAATGAATGGGACCAATCAAAGCGACCAAATGAAAGAGGGAGGGTTCTGAGAAAACCCTCCCTCGAGATCCGCCAGCCTTTCCGTCGCGGGAAGCCCGGGGGTCGTTCCCCACCCCTCCCCGTCGCGGTGACCGGACTGTTTGACGCCGCCTCGTGTCTTCAACCGATCCGCGGCGGACCTTCCACCTTCCGCCGCGATTTGGTGAACGCGATCTTAACGGCCCCAACGCCTTCGCCAAGCACATCGTTAATTTAACCTTAACGCGCGGAAGCCGAGGAGAAGGCCGGCACGATCGCACCATCGGCATGGACGCTGCACAGCCCCTCCTGCACAACAAACCAGGGAGGCGCCTGGACGAAAACGAGACAGCGATGTCTCGGGAGCGTCGACGGCGCGAGGGGTCATCCAGATGAAACATCCGTCCAATCGCGAGTTCTTCGCCTATTGGAACGATCGGCGCGGCCATGCCAAGGCGCCGGAGCGCGGCGACTTCGAACCCGCTGCCGTGCGCGAACTGCTCGGCGACAGCTTTGTCCTGTCCTGCGATGCCGACAGCGGCTTTCCGTTCCGCATGGCCGGCACCCGGCTGTGCGCCCTGCTCGGCGGCGATGTGAAGGACAAGAGCTTTCCGGCGCATTTCGCGCCGGCGAGCCGCCGCGAGATCGAGGAGATCACGACCGTCGTCTGCGAGGAGACGCTGCCCGCCATTGCGGGCGTGACCGCACAGGCCCCCGATCGCACGACCGCCCATTTCGAGCTGCTGCTGCTGCCATTCGCCACGCGGGCGCATGAACCGATCAGCCTGACCGGCCTGCTCGCGCCGTTCGAAACGCCGCAAGGCGCGCTCGGACCGCTGGAGATCGCGTCCTGGCGTTACCTCCATGTGCCAACCGAGCCGATCGTGCCGCGCGCGCTGCGCAAGCTCGCCCTCGCCCGCGGCCTGATGGTCTATGAAGGGCTGCGCTGAGGGCTGTCGTCGCCCGAAGCGCCCCCGAATGATGCGGGCCCGCGCTCACCTTGGCTTACATAGTTCCCGCAAAACGCGAACCACATGCATAAGCGCGGTGCTGCGATAACGCTGAATTAACCCTGCAGCATTTAGTTTCGTTGCTGGATCGTCCGGCCCTGTTAAGAGCCGGCTTTGAGTGGCGAAACATGGCGTTGCCGAACAAAAAACTGTCTCTGCCGGCCGCCGAGGAGCGTCGCCGTTTCCAGCGGGTCAAGGTCCACCTGCTCGGCCGCTACATGCTGCCGGATCGCCGTGAGTTTCCCTGCCAGGTGATCAACATGTCGCCCGGCGGCTTGGCGCTGCTGGCGCCCGGCATCGGCAATGTCGGCGACCGCGTGATCGCCTATCTCGACCATATCGGCCGTGTCGAGGGCAAGATCACCCGCATCATCGACAACGGCTTTGCGATGACGATCGGCGCGACCGCGCGCAAGCGCGACAAGCTCGCCGCCCAGCTCACCTGGCTCGCCAATCGCGACATACTCAATCTGCCGGAGGATCGCCGCCACGACCGCATCATTCCGCGCAACCCGATCGCGGTGCTGACGCTCGAGGACGGCACCAAGATGACCTGCCGCATCATCGACATGTCGCTGTCGGGCGCGGCCATTGCCGCCGAGACCCGGCCGCCGATGAAATCGCAGGTGATGCTCGGCCGCGTGCAGGCGCGCGTGGTGCGAAATCTCGAAGGCGGCTTCGCCATCGAGTTTGTCCATCCGCAGCTTGCCGAAACGCTCGAAGAGAGCGTTACCGCGCGGTAAAGCCGCAAGTTCCGCAAATCCCGCAACTCCACGGGGCACACGGCGTCCGCCATCGCGGGCGCCGTGTCGCGTTCGGCCACCGCCCAAGCCATCCATTGCAGTTAATGAGCGCGACTGAGCGCGCGCGCGACGCTGCAATAACAGCCCTGCGCGGCTTAATGCAGCGCATTTGAACTAACTGCGATCGATTCAAATTTTAGGCTTATTCGATTCAACAGGGATTCGAATTATCCCTTTGTTTTATTTGGATTTACGTCAAATCCATCGTGGCGATTTAGCGGCAGCGAAAAATCTTTGTGAGACACATGGTCCCAACAAAACGGGGGCCAAAATGGTCAAGCGGACGGGACAGGCGAAAGGATTGGCGGTGATCGCCATCCTGATGGCGATGGGGGCAGCTGCCCATGCCGGTGATGACCGGGTGCTGTATGCGAGCCTCGGCGACACCACGCGGGCCCCGATCGGTTGGATCGAGTTCTGCACCGAGACCCCTGAGGAGTGCCGCGGCGGCGCGTCACAGCCCCGCGACATCGTGCTGTCCCAGACGGCGTGGCGCGACCTGATAAAAGTCAATCGCTGGGTGAACGAGAACGTCAAGCCGATCACCGACATGGACCATTGGGGCGTGGTCGAGAAATGGTCGCTGCCGACCGACGGTTACGGCGACTGCGAGGATTACGTGCTGTTGAAGCGCAAGCTGCTGATCGATGCCGGCTGGCCCCGCGAGGCGCTGCTGATCACGGTGGTGCGCGACAAGAAGGGTGAGGGACACGCGGTCCTCACCGTGAAGACCGACAAGGGCGAGTACGTTCTCGACAATCAGAACGAGAACGTCGTCGCCTGGACCGAGACCGGCTACCGCTTCGTCAAGCGGCAGTCGCAGAGCGACCCGAATGTCTGGGTTTCGCTCGGCGACGGTCGCCCGGCCGTGGCAACCGCCAGCGCGAAGGAGCGCTGATCAGAGAGGCTTCGAGACCACATCATTCGAGTTACGCGACCCGGTCACATCCCCACCCCTCCCCGTCCCAGACCGGTTCGCGCGCGGCCAGGCCTCCCCCAAGGCCTGGCCGCAACTTTTTCCAGGCCTTGCTTGGCCCGGAGGCCAAGCCGCAGCGCGCTTGCTCCGGCCGGCAAACATCGACCAGCGCGATGGCGACATCTGGGGGCGGCAATGGATGTGGCGGTCGATGCATGGGATCGCGACGAGGGGTTTCGGCGTGGTCGTGGCAAGCAGCCCCTGTTAGCTTCGCATGGCGGGCTCGAACGCCACGCAGCGCGCCGCCGAAGGCACGCAGTCCTGGCCGAGCGCCGCTGCAAACGTTGGCTGCAACTTTTTTCGGCCTTGCTTCGCGTGTAGGTTCAAGCTCGGGCCGACTCGGCCAACCCAACTTTGTTTTCCCGGAACCGTCGGGGTCAGGTGATTGGCATGATGATCCTCCTGCGAAGCGCGACGCTGCTGGCCGTGGCCCTGACGCTGGCGAATTGCTGCATGTCGGGAACCGGCTGCACCGGGCCGCTGGCCTCGGCCGACGCGCCCGCGGGAGCTCCAGCGATGGCGGCTGCGCCGACCGGCGCCGGCCCGCAGACGGCCATCGCTGCGGCCGATCTGGACGGACGGCTTGCCTCCTCAGATACCGATCTGGTCACGGAGCCGGATATCAGCTCGCCGCGCAAAGGCGGCAAGCGCAGCAGAGGCGACTCGCGGGTCGACGTGATGTCCTCGCAATCAGGCTCGGCCTCCCGCGGCCGGATGAGCTGGGAGGAAGAACAGGCCGCAGACCTCGCCGACGAGGCGCGCTTGAAGCAGAAGCTCACGATCTGCCGGAACTGCAACTCCCCCCAATAGACACTGCCCCTCCGACGTTGCTGGCGCTGACGGCCTGAAGCGGCGCCGGCCCCGGCACCGACCGCAACATATCGGCACGACGCGGCCGTGCGGTTGCCCCGCCGCGTCCAACTCCGCCCGAGTTCGCGACCGCAGGCGCGGGCGCACGGCACGGGCGCCGTTTTTTGGACGCACGAGCCTCTCTTTTGTCGGATTCCCCGATCAAACCCTCAGGACTTGGTTCGTCCGTTAGGCACCAATGATCCGGGCTGAGCGGACAACATCCTTTGCTCGAGCTTTCCGCCTCTCCCGCATTTCGGGAGTGAATCCGAGAACCTGTTTTCGATTAGGGTGGTTTCGTGATGAACCCGGTGACGCGCGACACCAGACTGTATCTCGACAAATCCAGCACCAGCCCCGCGAGGAGCTCGCACCCGATCGCGCTCGCGGCCGCCACCTTGGCGGTGCTGATCGCCGGCATCGGCGGTATCATGCTATGGCGAGCCTATGGCGGTAGCCCACCCGAGACCGAACGCGCCGTCGCACTGACCAAACAGATCCAGGCCCGGACGGTGCAGGCGTCCGAGCAGCTCGTGGAGAAGACCAAGGGCCTCGAAGCGAGCCAGCAGGAATCGATCGATCAGTTGCAGAGCATGCAGGAGGAGCTGCAGAGCATGCGCCGCCTGCTGGCCGCCCAGCAGGCCGATACCAAGCGCCTGACTGACCAGGTCTCGACCTTGAAAGACACGGTCGACGGGCTTCGGCAGTCCTTCGCCAGCACCCAGGCGTCGGAGCAGGCCTCAGCCGCGCCCCGGAATCGCAACATCCGAAGCCGCGCCCATGCCAGCCGCAGCGGTCACCGGCATCGCCGCAGCCGATCCTGACACCAAACGGTAGAACTGCTGCCGAATTTTTCCGGGGTCTTGTGAAGTGTTTCACAAAACCCCGCCACGAGTTGGGCCATCTTCGGCTTACCGGATGGCGAGCCAATTTCAGGATGGCGCAGGGCCAATTTCAATATCCGGGGCTGGCAAGGTCGTTGGCGTCATACTGCGCCGACGGCCTTGTTTTTTTGAGCTCCCTTTGCGGCGCAACAGGAATTTGGCAGAGCGACAGGGATCTGATTGAGGGCGGCCGGCTCGCCGGCTGGTGACTTGCTTTTCACCGATCATTCTCTGCTCAATACCACCCCCATGCAGAGGAGCTCCCCCATGTCCGTCGAACCTGCCCTGACGTCCGATGTCATCGGACTGACCAAAGCCGCTCCCTTCTCGCGCCGTGGCTTCATGACGGCCTCTGCGGCCGTCACCGCGGGCTACACGCTGGCCGCCGGTCCGGTCAGGGCGGAGGTCATCACCACCGATACCAACGGCCTCAACGCTGGCGACGCCAAGATCAAGGTTGCCGACGGCGAGATGCCGGCCTATTTCGCCAGGCCCGCCAGCGCCAGCAATCCTCCGGTCATCCTGGTCGCGATGGAGATCTTCGGCCTGCACCAATACATCAAGGACGTCACCCGCCGCCTGGCCAAGCTCGGCGCGCTCGCGGTCGCACCCGACTATTATTTCCGCAAGGGCACCGACCTGACCAAGATCGCCGACATCAAAGAATTGCTGCCGATCGTGAATGCAAAACCGGATGCCGAGCTGCTGACGGATCTCGACGCGACGGTGGCCTGGGCGAAGTCACAGGGCGGCGACACCTCGCGGCTCGGCATCGTCGGCTTCTGCCGCGGCGGCCGGAATGTTTGGGAATATGCAGCCCACAATGCCGGGCTGAAGGCCGCCGTCGCGTTCTACGGTCCGCTGACCGATGCGCCCAACCCGCTCTGGCCGAAGAACCCGACGCAGCTCGCCCCCGAGATGAAGGCGCCCGTGCTCGGTCTTTACGGCGAAGCCGACACCGGCATTCCCGTGGCCAGCGTGGAGGCGATGAAGGCGGCGCTTGCGGAGAACAAGAAGACCGCCGAGTTCAAGATTTATCCTGGCGCGCCGCATGGCTTCCATGCCGATTACCGCCCGAGCTATCGCAAGGACGCCGCGGAGGATGCCTGGGCCCAGATGCAGGCCTGGTTCAAGAAGTACGGCGTTCTGAGCTGAGCGCGCCTGCCGACCACGCGCTCGCCATCAAGATTTCGCCCGGTACAGCAGCACCGGGCGCATCCCGCTTCGTACGTCGGCGAACCAGCGGCCTTGGCAATCAGCCGATCTGGGGCGGGTCGCGGCGGATCTTCGCCGGCTGCCGCGCGCCCTGCTCCAGCTCATAGACCATCCAGACCAGCGCAGTGCCGAGGCTGAGGACGACGCCCATGAACAGCATCGTGAGTTCGGGGGATGTGAGTGAGTTCATCATGCCTGTGTCCCATGCAAGGGTTTCGTTCGATGCAAGCAGTGCGCCAGCTCTGTCCCGATCGCCGCTCAATCCAGCGCCGCGGCGATCAAGGAAGAAGGGTCGTGATTAACGTCGGGTGATCGCCCAACGCGTCACCCCGCGCTCAGGTTCACTCGCAAACTTCGACGCGGCGATAGCGCCAGCCGTGCGCTGTTCGCACGCGCTTGCGCGCGACATAACAGCCGCCCAGATCCTCGTATGTGTAGGGGTAGTAGTAGGTAGGACCGTAGTAATAGGGCGAACCGAAGCCGAACCCGAGCGCGAAGCCGGGACCGAAGCCGTGATAGAATCCGCCGTGATGAAAGTGATGAAAGCCGCCCGGCCCGTGCGCCGAGGCCGTCCCCGGTGCAAGCATCATCGCCAGCACGCCGCCGGCCAGCAATCCCATTAATCTCATGCGCATCGATGCGTCTCCAAATCCAACCCACGCAATGACAGCATCATTGCGTCACCGCATCGTTTAAGCCGGATTTGGAACACGACGCAGGCAGGCCCGCTCACATCTGCGCGATCTTGGTATCTCGATATAGCCGCTGCCGCAGCGGGCAATCTTCAGCAACCGCGGCAGATGCTCTTGACCTTCCGATCAACGGTGCTGTTCTCCTGCTGGATCGTCGCATCGGTCGAATCGCCGGCACGGTTGGGGCCCGTGGCCGCCGTGCCTCCCGCGCCACGTCCAGCGCCGGTCGTGACACCTGCATTGGAGCCCGATCCGCCCGAGCCTGAGGACTGCGCCGTGCCGAGGCTGTTGGTGCCATTGGTGCCGGGCGCGCCCGGTTGCGACAGCGCCGCGCCATTGCTGGCGCCGTTCGTGCCGATGCCGCTCGCTCCAATGCCGGTTCTTGCTGCATTGGCGCCGCCTGCGGTGCCCGCAGCAGCACCAGCCGCGCTCCCGCTCGTCGTCGTACCCGATACGGCTCCGCCGCCTGCGCCGCCACCAGATGCGGCCCCGCCGGCGCTGGCACCACCACCTGCTCCGCCGCCCCCACCACCGCCGCCTTGCGCGAACACGGCGGTCGCCGTGGTGAGACCTGCAATCACGATCAAAGTGCCCAATGAAAATCTGGCCATAGGATGCTCTCCCTTTCCCCTTTCAACCCGACCGCGCAGGCCGCGTTCCGGAACCAGGTTGGATCCAACAGGATTGATGGGATGAGGACAGTAGAGGCGCTGCGCAGGCAGGGCCCGAAACATGCCTGCGCAAGAGCGCTGCTGATCGCGGCCGCTGGCGGGCAAAGCGGGCCGCCAACCGACGACGAGGAGCCAAGTATCGGCATGAGCACCGACCCCGATCCATTCGAACAGGGCGAGCGCGCCGCGCGTGAGAACATTCCGGCCGAGGCCAATCCCTATCAGGACGGCAGCGAGCAGCATGCGCTGTGGGCGAGCGGCCATGAGCGCGTTGCCAGCGCGCGCGAGGCGAATGAGTCCGAGGGGACGTGAAGCGAGCCCACCGCGCAACGCGCGGCAGGCCTCAGCCGATCTTCTTCAGGCCCTTGGTGTAGCGAGGCCCCTTGGCAATATAGGCCTTCGCGGCAATGCCCATCCGTTCGACCTGCTCCGGCTCCAGCGTGCGAACGACGCGCGCAGGCGCGCCGATGATCAGCGAATATTCCGGAAAGTCCTTGCCTTCGGTGATGATGGCGCCCGCCCCGACGACGCTGCCGCGACGGATATGGGCGCCATTCATGATGATCGAGCCCATGCCGATCAGCGCGTCGTCCTCGACGGTACAGCCATGCAGGATCACATTGTGGCCGACGGTGCAATTCCTGCCGACACGCAGCGGGAAGCCGGGATCGACATGGCAGGTCGCGTTGTCCTGGATGTTGGAGCCCTCGCCGATCTCGATCCAGTCATTGTCGCCGCGAATGACCGCGCCGAACCACACGGTCACCTCCTTGGCGAGACGAACACGGCCAATCACGGTCGCGTTGTCGGCGATGTAGTAATGTCCGTCCGCCGGCAGCTCGGGCGCCTGCCCGTCGAGTTCGTAAATGGCCATCGAGGTCTCCCATTCGCGGAGGACCTTCGCACAGCCTTGACGCGATGATCAAGCAACCGCGGAGCCGACAACAACAACGCAGGGAACTAGGTCAGCACCCCCGCGGCACGGAGTGTCATCACGACGAAGGTGCCGGACATCATGCTCCAGAAGCCGGCGATCACGGTGGCCAGCATCACGAACTCGAAGCGGCGGCGCTCGATGCGGGCGCCTCGCAGCGTGTTGCGCATGATGATGAAGGGAGCGGCAAATACCAGGAAAGGCACGGCGGCGAAGCGCTGCGGCGTGACCCCCTGCTGCAGCAGTTCGAAGCCGGCGGGGCGCTCGGAATAGGCCTGATAGCCGCTCGCCAAGGCGCCGGCCAGGGCGAAACCGATCAGAAGCGAGAACAGGGAATTGAACGCCTCGGCCGACATCGAACGCACCCTCACACTGCAGAACTTGCCGAGACAGGTTGGCAAAATCCCCGCCCGCCCGCCACATTAGCCTTAAGGAAGGGTTAATTCGGCCCGCGCGAGGCGCGCGGCCACCTGACGGCATGGGTCTGCAGAAACCGCCTCGCCGTGGCATAGTCCGGACTGATTCGGTCCAGAGATCCCCTGCCTGCCATGACGATGTTTTCGGTCCGCAGTGCCCGTCCTTCGAACGGCCATGGTCATGCCGTGCCGATCATCGCCGGCGCCGTGCTGGCGACGCTGGCGGCGGCCTTGGTTGCCTATCTGTTGTGGCCGACATGGCGCGCCAGCGCGTTCAAGGGACCGGAGCGCCTGCCGGTCAGCATTGGCGGCACCGTGTTCAACGTGCCCGCGGCAGCCATTCGGGTGAAGATCCAGCGTCACACCGGCCCGCAGGAGCGCGTCGATCTCGGCTTCGACTATCCGTCGCTGACGCCGCCGGAGGCACCGCATCACGTCAGCGCCGATCAGATCGATCAGGCACCGCACCCGATCGATCGCATCTTCGTGTCGATCGCAGCGCATCACGATGCGCTGTCGCCGGAGGCGCGGCTGAAGACGATCTATCCGCGCTATCTCAACCCGAATGTCGTGTCGGTGCAGGACGGGTTGAGCATGCGCAACTTCCGCTCGGGTACGCCTTACGATGTTGAGGATCTGTTCCTCGCAGAGCAGCCGATGCTGGTGGCGCGATGCACACGTGACGCAGCGACGCCGGGGATGTGCTTGAGTGAACGCCGGGTCGAGGGAGCGGATCTCATCTTCCGCTTTCCGCGCAGCTGGCTGTCGCAATGGCAGGACGTCGCGGCCGCGATGGAGCGGCTGACCACGCAGATGCACCCGACCAGGTAGTTCGCGCTGCAGCGTTGCCTGGCGACGCCTGGAATGTCGACAGGATCGACATTCGCGATCTCATGCACTCTCCCGGTGCACCCCATGTCGCTTGCGCCGAAGCCCGCCGGGCTCCGGCTCACGCTCATGCAGGCGACGCCGCCCGGACCGACGCAGAATCCCTGAGCGCGCGCGTCCTACTCGACGAGATCGTCTTCCAGGATGGCCATCTGGAATTGGAACGAACGATCATCATCCTCGTCGTCGACGAACAACACGCCGATGAACTCTTCGCCGATATACACCTCGGCGGAGTCTTCCTTCTTCGGCCGCGGCACAACACGGATCTTCGGATTGCCGAACACGCGCTTCAAATACGCGTCGAGCTTCCTGACTTCCTGAACGTCCACGGGTGAATCTCCAATTGCAGCGAGGTTTGCGTGTTGTCTGAAGGACGTGACGGAGCGACACGCCCGTGTCCTTGAGCTCGATCATCCAGCCCGTTGATCTTGGCGAGGCAGCGCAAGCGTTGTCGAACCAAGCGTTGTCGCACCAAGCGTTATCGAACGAAGCTGAAGGGGACGCCGTGGATCTCACATTCACTCCGCCGAGACAATGACGGATCGTCAGATCCACAGACGGTCAGTGTGTTCGCACGAAATTCCGCGGTTGAAAAGCTCTTGACTTCGAGATTGACGCAGCTGCCTTCCAGCTCAGATCCCGATCGCGTTGATCATCTGGTCCATGGTGCGCGACGGCTCCGCGCAGCCCGCCTCACCCACGATCTTCGCCGGTACACCTGCAACCGTGACGTTGTTCGGGACCGGCTTCACGACGACGGATCCCGCAGCAATGCGCGCGCAATGACCGACCTCGATGTTGCCGAGCACCTTGGCACCTGCGCCGATCAGCACGCCATGGCGAATCTTCGGGTGGCGATCCTCATTCTCTTTGCCGGTGCCGCCGAGCGTCACGCCATGCAGAATCGAGACGTTGTCCTCGATGATGGCGGTCTCGCCGCAGACGAAGCCGGTGGCGTGATCGAGGAAGATGCCACGGCCGATCCGGGCCGCCGGATTGATGTCGGTCTGGAAGACCGCCGAGGAGCGGCTCTGCAGATAGAACGCGAAATCCTTGCGGTTCTTGCGATGCAGCCAATGCGCCAGACGATGGGTCTGCAGGGCATGGAAGCCCTTGAAGTAGAGCAACGGATCGATGAAGCGCGCGGTGGCCGGATCGCGATCATAGACCGCGACGAGATCGGCGCGAAAGGCGTGGCCGAGGTCCGGCTCGTCGCGCAGCGCGTCGTCGAAGGTCTGGCGGATCAGGTCGCCCGACAACGCGGAATGATCGAGTCGGTCGGCCACACGATGCACGACCGAATCTTCCAGCCTGCTGTGATGCAGCACGGTCGAATAGATGAAGGTCGCGAGCTCCGGCTCGCGGCGGACGATCTCTTCGGCCTCGTGGCGGATCCGATCCCAGATCGGATCGAGCGCAGCAAGCTTTCCGCCCTGTGGGTTGGTCTGGTGCATGGCCATGGCAGCTTCTCGCATATTCAATCGGCAGGGATTATAGCACAGCGCGTGAAACGGTGTCCTCCGCGAGCTGCTCGGGGTGACCGATCCATTCCAGCCTGCCTCGCCCCCATAGAACATGGGATTGAGACATTTCCGTTACTTGCCGGCCATACCGCGGGGTCCAGCGGCCCCGCGTCGGCTCAAATTGGTCGGTCGGAACCGGAAATCAAGGCGGGGCAAGCCCTCGCGGTGGCGGGTTCCGCCTTCTTGAGAGACTTGACGTCAGCTTGACGTCAGCTTGGTGCGAGACAAGTCCAGGCGTCTCGGCCCCGCCCGTTGCGCAAAAGGAACCAAGGCAGGACAGATGGCTGGCCGTCCCCCGCTGGAACACGGGGTCGGCTTTACCATCCATCATGCTGCGTCTATTGATGAATACCGCAAGGGCCATGTTTTGGCCATGGTGCTCCGAACCGGGGGACGCAGGCATCAGCAACACTCAGATCCTGGACGAACGCGCGAGTGAGGCCGGATCGGCCTGGCTCCCCCTGATCGTCATTCCGATCTTCCTGGTGGCGCCCGCGCTGTGGAACGGTTATCCGCTGCTGCAGTGGGACACCGGCGGCTATCTCGCGCGCTGGTATGAGGGCTACCTGGTGCCGAGCCGCTCGACCGTGTTCGGGCTCTATTTGCACTGGGGCGAAGGCTCCAGCTTCTGGCTCAATCTCGGCCTGCAGGCGCTGGCGACGCTGTGGATCCTGCAGCTGACCTTGCGTGTGCTCGGGCTCGCCCAGCCGCTGCGCCTGCTCTGGATCGGCCTGCTGCTGATCCTGACCACCGCATTGCCCTGGCTTGCCAGCATGCTGCTGACCGACATCTTTGCCGGACTGTCGGTGCTTGCGCTGTTCATCCTGGTCACGCAGGCGCAGCGCATCTCACCGCTCGAAAAATGCGCGCTGTTCGGCTTCGTCGCGTTCGCCTCCGCCACCCACAGCGCCACGCTCGGCGTGCTGTTCGGCCTGTGCTGCGCCGGTTGGATGGCCTATCCGTGGCTCCGTCGGCAGATCGCGCTTTCCGGCCTGGTGCAGGCCAGCCTGACCATCGTCGCCGGAGCCGCAATGCTGCTCGCGGCCAACGTCGCCTTGTCCGGCCAGCTGGCATGGACACCGGGCGGCACCGGCGTCGCCTTTGGCCGCATGCTCCAGGACGGCATCGTCGCGCAGTACCTGAAAGACCATTGCGCACGCGAGAAGCTCAAGCTCTGCCCCTATCGCAACGAGCTGCCGCCCACAGCGGATGACTTCCTGTGGGGCAACAGCATGTTCAACAAGCTCGGCCGCTTCGAGGGCATGAACGACGAGATGGGGTTCATCGTGAAGCAGTCGCTCGCGGCCTATCCTCTGTAGCAGGCCAAGGCGGCGGCGGTTGCCACGGTCGAGCAGCTGCTGCATGTGGCGACCGGCGAAGGCACCAATGGCTGGGTGCCGCACACCTATGGCATCATCGAGCGCTACATCCCGTCCCAGACAAAGCAGATGCGCGCGGCGCATCAGCAGCATTGGGAGATCAATTTCGCGGTCGTGAACTGGCTCCACGTGCCGGTCGCGCTCGGATCCATGCTGGCGGTGGCCGCCATCGCCGCCCATGCGATCTGGCGCCGGCGCCGCGATGATGTCGCCCTCCTGGCCGTGACCGTGACGCTCGCTTTGCTCGGCAACGCCGTGATCTGCGGCGTGATCTCAGGTCCCCATGACCGCTACGGCGCCCGCCTGGTCTGGATCGCCAGCTTCACCGCGCTGATCGCCGCGGCACGCTGGCTCGGCGGCGAACGCATCGACGCAGCGCCGTAGTGCGCGGGCACCGCGGCCGTCCAGGCGGCAATTGTTTGGTGGGCACAATCTCTCCCCACGTCATTGCGAGGCGAGCGAAGCGAAGCAATCCAGGGACCCACCAGAACCCTGGATTGCTTCGCTTCGCTCGCAATGGCGGAGGAGAGAGCCAGCGCTGATCTGGATCTCCGACCGGGCCGTGACCCAACGCGAGCGCCCCGGCCGGCTGCCGGCCCATCAGCTCGCGCTCGGATCGACCGTCAACGCCGTGACAGGAAATCGATCACGCCAGCCTTGTAGACCTTGTCGCCGACGGCGCGCATGTGATCGCGGTTGGGAATATCGAGCACCTCCGCGCCGGGAATGAGCGCGCCGAGCGCCGGCCCGGAGCCTGCGACCTCGTCGGCAGTGCCGACGGCGACCAGGACCGGCACGGCGATGCGGCCGACTTGTTCGCGCGAGATCAATCCGCGCGAGCCGCGCATGCAGGCGGCCAGGGCCAGCCGGTCGGAGCGGGTCTGGTCGGCGAAGGCGCGGAAGGTGCGTCCGACGGGATCGGTCACCTCGTCGATCGACGGCGCCTCCAGCGCCGCGGCGACGTTCTCGCCCGGCCCGCCGCCCTCGATCATCGCCATGCCGATGCCGCCGAAGATCGCCGAACGCAGGCGCTCGGGCCTGGCGAGGGCGATATGGGCGGCGATGCGACCGCCCAGCGAGTAGCCCATGACATCGGCGCTTGCGAGCCCGAGATGGTCCATCAGCGCGGTGACATCACTGGCCATCTCCGCGATCGCGTAGCTCGCGGGATCGTAGAGCTTGGCCGAGTCGCCATGGCCGCGATTGTCGAGCGCGATGACGCGGCGGCCGTCCTTGCGCAGTTCGGACACCCAGGCTGGATAAACCCAGTTGACATTCTTGGTCGACGCGAAGCCGTGGACGAGCACGATCGGATCGCCCTCCCCCTCATCGATGAAGGCGATTTCGACGGCGCCGTTGTGAAAGCTCGGCATCGGCCTGCGGTCCCGGAGTTGAGAATGAAGATGCTGCGACGGAGTTTAGCCGCAGGAGGCGGCGGCGACCAGTTCGGGTCTGGCCGCAGCGGCCTGCGCCTGCCGCAATCGCCGCCGCTTGCCGCGATCTATCGCGGACTGGGTGGCGCGCTCTGTTATCGATTTGAGCGAGCCGAGCATCCCGAACAGCGTCATCAGTGCACCGAACAGCCAGAGCGCGAGGTTGAACGCGCCCGCCGTCAGCAGCAGCGCGCCGCGGCCGAGCAGTTTGAGGATCGCGCGCGTCTGGCCGCCCTTGGCCTCGGCCAGACGGGCCGCACGGGCGACGTCCTTCGGCCCCTCCGCGAGCTTGAGCGAATCGAGCGCGCCGCGCGTTCCGGCCTTCTCGGTGATGCGGCCGACATCCTTGCCGAGCCGCACCAGGGCACCGGCCTTCTCGGCCCGGAACGCCGCCCTGATCGCGGTCGCGGTCTCTCCGGGACGCAGCACCGAGCCGGAGGCGACCGCCTGCTGCAGCATCGGCGCATCGACCACCTCGCGCGCGGACCGTCCGGCCCAGGCCGCCAGTCCCTCGCCGAGCCGGCCGACCTTGCGGGCATCCTTCACCAGGGTCAGACCGGCGCGCACCGGCGCCGCGGTGCCGGCGGAGACATAGGTCGCGGCGGTCACGGCAAGGCCAGCCGCGGCAAGGCCCAGCACGAGGCGGTCGGTCTCCTCGCCCATCACCAGATGCTTGCCTTCGCGCACGGCGTCGCGGATGTCACCGAACACGAACAGATCGCCGGCGACAGTGCCGGAGAGGCTGGCGACATCATCGGCCTGACCGGTAACGAGCCCGGTCGCAAAGCGCTTCGCCACGCTCGCCGGCGCCTTCTCCGCAGCCAAGGCTTCGGTCACCCGCTGCACCTGACTCTCATCGAGGGCGAGATGATGAGCGTTTGCGAGTGCCACGAAGCTGTCGGCGAGATCGGGATCGCCGGCGGCAAGCGCCTCCTCGATACCGGTGGAGATGCGCGTCGGATCGCTTTGCAATAGCGGCGCGATCTGCAGCTCCGACAGCCGCGCCGGATCGTCTGCCGCGTCGAGCACGGCTCCGGCATGATAGGCATGCGGATACAGCGCCGCGCCGATGGCGATGCTGATGGCAAGGCCCGCCACGGCCAGACCGATACCGCGATTGATTCGATTCGAGATCACGCCGTGTTCACGTTTTCGCGTGGATATTCAGGTGAAGACATAGGATGTCCGGCCCGGCACACAACGGCCCCGACGAAAGAAGGGCTTCTCGGGCGCATCTGGTTTGTGTCGAATCCACAAGCGCAAAAATAACGGCGTGCGTCACACCCAACGCAGGTTCCCAATCCTAGGAATTGGCCTTATGGCTCAGTATGGTGCGCCGCCGTTTCGCGACGGCACGGCGTATCGTTCCTGTCCCGTCGGCCGATTCCCCGTGCTGATCCGCTCTGCTCTTCTTGCCACTCGAGGTGAAACCGATGGCCGATAACATCGTCCCGCATTTCCACAACGATGCCGGTGTGCCCGTCATCGAGATCGGCTCGCGTGAGTTCATGTGCGTGGGCGCGAACCCGCCGTTCGATCATCCGCACGTGTTCCTCGATCTCGGCAACGACAAGGAAATCATCTGTCCTTACTGCTCGACGCTGTACCGCTACGCGCCTGACCTCGCCGCCGGCGAAGCGCGGCCGCCGGAATGCGTGCTCAAGGACGTGGCCTGATCGTCCGATCGTGGCATCGCGTACCATCTTCGTTGCAGGCGCCGGGATCGGCGGCCTGACAGCAGCTCTCGCACTGGCCACCAAGGGCTTTCGTGTCGTCGTGCTGGAAAAGGCCGAGCGGCTCGAAGAGGTCGGCGCCGGGCTGCAACTGTCCCCGAATGCCAGTCGCATTCTGATCGATCTCGGATTGGGGCCGCGGCTTGCCTCCCGCGTGGTGGTGCCGGAGGCCGTCAGCATCCTCAGCGCCCGGGCCGGCGGTGAAATCGCGCGGCTGCCGCTCGGCGCGGCGGCGAGCGAGGCGGCCGGCGCGCCCTATTGGGTCGTGCATCGCGCCGATCTGCAGGCGGCCCTGGCGGCCGAGGCGATGGCGCATCCGGATGTCGAGCTGCGCCTGGGCTGCCAGTTCGAGGATGTGGCGGCCCACGCCAAGGGCTTGACCGTGGTGCATCGCCGCGGCGATGAACGCCGGCAGGACGTGGCGCTGGCGCTGATCGGCGCCGACGGCGTCTGGTCGGCAGTGCGGCATCATCTGTTTCCCCAGGTCCGCGCCGAATTCTCCGGCCTGATCGCGTGGCGCGGCACGCTCGACGCCCGGCAATTGCCCCGCGACCATGCCAGCGCGCGGGTGCAGCTCTGGATGGGACCCGGTGCTCATCTGGTCGCCTACCCGATCTCAGCCGGGCGGCAGGTCAACGTCGTCGCGGTGGTGCCCGGCACCTGGAACCGGCCGGGCTGGAGCGCCGAGGGCGATCCAGCGGAGCTGAAGGCGGCGTTCGGCCCGCCACGCTGGCCGGCCACGGCCCGCTTGCTGCTCAATGCGGTCGATGGCTGGCGCAAATGGGCCTTGTTCGGGGTTCCCGAGGGCATCGCGTGGACCGCAGGCAATGTCGCGCTGCTGGGCGACGCCGCCCATGCGATGTTGCCCTTCGCCGCGCAGGGCGCGGGCATGGCGATCGAGGACGCAGCCGTGCTCGCCAAGACCCTGAGCGAGGCGCGCCCGGATGGCCCTGGCGCCATCGAGGGGGCATTGCAGCGCTACGCCAGGCTGCGTCGCCCCCGCGTCGGCCGGGTGCAGCGCACGGCGCGCCAGCAAGGGCGCGTCTACCACATGACGGGTCCGCTGGCGCTGGCACGCGACCTCAGCATCAAGGCGCTCGGCCCGCAACGGCTATCGGCGCGGCAAAGCTGGATCTACGATTGGCGGCTCTAGCGCATGAATGCGTTGCCACGGAAACGCATCACCATCTGATCTTGCGGCCTCAATAGACCGAACCGTCCCGCGGCAGGGTCGAAGGACCGGTCGAACCGGTGGAGGCCATCGGCCGCGCCGGACGCGCCGGTTTGGCCGGCTTGCCGCCCTTGGCGGCCGCAGGCGCCGGCGGCGGGCTTTCCTGGCACTTGTTGCGGCGCCACGCCTCTTCGGCGAATTGCGACTGGCCGCGGATCGCGACGTAATCGTTGCGATAAGCGAGCTCTGCCACCACGACACCGCCGGTCCCGGTCTCCGCCTTGGCCATCAGGCCCTGCAACTCGGCGGTGCGCGCAGCCAGCGACTTGCGCTCGGTTTCGAGCTGCTTGCAGTCGTACAGATCGTATTTGGCCGGATCGGCGAAAGCCGTCGACATGTTGTCGCTCATGCCGGCACAACCGGACAGCAGCGATCCCAAAGCGATCAATCCCGCGGCGAGCGCAAGGCGCCGATGGCCTGGGCGGTGGCAGTCAGTGGTCATGCAGCCTCGTTAAAGCAGCCGTCTTAAAGCATCGTCTCGCCCCGAAGGGAAGCGCATCGGGCTTGGCCTCGCCGACCGCACGATCCGCAGCATCGACATTGCCCGCCCCTTCCGGATCCGGCTCACCCGCCCCGCCAGTTGGATCTGCCGAGCGCCCGATTTCAGAACGACATCCGCATCTTGCAAGTGCCCTTTGGCGCAGCTGTTGAATGACCTGGCTCGCTTGCTTCAGATCAGATGCCATCTCAAAGCAGCTGGTGACGGCCGGATTGAGGCTTTACCAAGGCGACCGCCTTGGCTTAAGCAGGAGGATGAGCCTCAGGGCACCGAAAGCTTCATTCCTTCTGCACGAAGGCTGGGCTAGGTCTCTGATCCCAAACGCGGACGTGGCGGAATTGGTAGACGCAAGGGACTTAAAATCCCTCGATGGCAACGTCGTGTGGGTTCGAGTCCCACCGCCCGCACCAAGGCCCTCGCCGTTTCATCCTGTGCATGATGCGAGATTGCTGCAGCGTCGACGGCTGCACGGCGTGCGCCGGCCGGTCGTCTGATGAGACAGACGATGAAGTCACCCGGCCGGATCGTCCGCCATACCGGCTAATAGCCGGGCGGTGCCTGGAAGGAGCCGAGCTCGCGTTCGACCAGACGGGCAAACCGCAAAGTGGTGCGGTCGCCCAGGAACGGTCCGATGATCTGGACGCCTGCCGGCACCGAACCGACCAGCGCGCCAGTGGGCATCGCGGTCGCCGGCAGATAGGCGACCGTGGCGAGGCCCGGCCATGCCAGATTGTCGAGATAGGGGATCCGGCGATCGCCCACCGCCAAGGTGCGGACGAACTGGGCCGCGAAATCGGAGCGCTCGACGTCATGCGGGAACGCCACAGTCGGCGTCACCGGGCAGATCAGGATGTCGTAATCGGCAAAGAAATAGCTCCACGCCTGGCGGAGCCGATGGCGCTCCTCCCTGATCGCGAGATAGCTCTGCAACGGCTGCCGAATGGCATCGGCCACCTGGCGCGGATAGCTGCCGGCTTCGGCCGCATCCCCTTCCGCGAACAGGGCCTCCTTGGCCGAGGGCGGAAGGCCGGCCCCGATGATCCCGAACAGGGTCTGAATGTAGGCCCGGTGGCTGGCTGCAGCGTCGATGGCCGGCCGGGCCGCTTCATCGACCTGAACTCCGCAGCGCCTGAGACGGCCGACAAGCTGGTCGATCGCCGCAGCATAACCGGGATCGAGCGGAAAGGCGTCCGTCCACACCCCGACCCTGAAACTTTTCAGGTCGTCGTGACGCGGGGCCGGCAATCGCAGCTCGGCTCCTGCGCGCTCGATCTCCGCAGGTCCGAGCAGGATGTCGAACAGCAGCTCCAGATCCTCGGCGCTGCGCGCGAGAGGTCCGACCACGGAGAGCCCGGATGGCGCAACATGTCCAGGCGGGGGCGGAAGGTGTCCTGCGATATCGATCAGACCGTAGCTCGACTTGTGTCCATAGACGCCGCAGAAATGAGACGGGACGCGGATCGACCCGCCGATGTCGCTGCCGAGTTCCAGCGGGGTGAAGCCTGCAGCCAAGGCCGCAGCCGAGCCACCGGACGAGCCGCCCACGGTGCGCGTCAGATCCCACGGATTGCGGCTCAATCCAAACAGCGTGTTGTAGGATTGATGGTCCTTGGCCGCGGCCGGGACATTGGTCTTGCCGAAGATGACCGCTCCGTTCGCCCGGATCCGCGCCACCGCCGCAGCGTCCCGCTGCGGCCGGTAGTCGCGAAATTCCTCCATGCCACAGGTCACCGCCATTCCCGTCACCGCGAACGAGTCCTTGATCGTCATCGGCAGACCAAGCAGACGCCCGGCGGTCGGGTTTCGGGCGATGGCCTCGTCGGCGGCGCGCGCGCTACGCCGCGCGCCCTCCTCATCGAGTGCAACCACCACATTGCACTCCGGATTGAGCCGCTGCACGCGGTCGAGATGCAGGTCCAGGAGTTCGGTCGCACTGATGCGCCGCTCCGCCAGCATCTTCAACTGCGCCGTCGCGCTGAGATAATGCGTGTTCGTCATAATCCGGGATTCCCTGGTCAGTCGTTGTTCGGTTTGTCCTGCAGCGCAAGGCGCGGAGCCTTGCGTTCGACGCTCATGAAACGCAGGCCCCAGCGCGCACTCAGCGCCGGCCAGAGGCCGCGCGGCGACCACAGCATCGTGCCCACCGCGACGCTCCCCAGGGCAACGAGATACCAGCCTCCCGACAGTCCGAGCTGACCGGTGACGATCTCGCGCAGCGCGAAGAACAGCAGCGTGCCGATGATCGGCCCCTCCAACGTTCCAATGCCGCCGATCACGACGATGAACATCATATTGACGACCCAGCTGACGTCGAACGCCGAAGCGGGACTGAGATAGAGATTGCTGAGAAAGTTGACGGCGCCCGCCGCGCCGCATCCGGCAGCCGAGATGACGAAGACGATGAGACGATTGCGCTGGACGTCGACGCCGACGCTCATGGCCGCAACGTCATTGTCGCGCACGCTCATGATCCCGAGACCGAATTCCGATCGCATCAACAGCAAGAGCCCCGCCGTCGCCGCCAGCGCCTGCACGCTCGCAATCCAGAACAGCGTCGGCTCGAACCAGTCGAGGTCCATCAGGCTGCTGGTCTTGAGCGGCAGGCCGGCCGTCGCGCCGGTCAGGGATGACTTCGTGACGAGAGTGGCGACGATCTCGGAAAACACCCAAATCCCAATTGAGAAATAGGCATCGCGCAACCGAAACAGCGGCAGCGCGACCAGCGCTGCCAGGAACGCGGCCGCCAGCGGGGCCAAGGGCAACACCCAATAGGGCGAGACGTTCAACGCCTCAGCTGCGAGGAACAGAGCGTAAGCACCGGCCGCCACGAAAACCTGATGGCCGAACGAGACAAGACCCGCATAGCCCGCGAGCAGGTTCCACATCTGCGCCATCGTGAGAATGAGCAGAGCCTCTGTCCACAGGCGCAGCGCGCCGTCGCCGAGCACGAAGGGTGCACCGGCGCTGAGCAGGATCGACGCGACGACACCGGATACCAGACGGAGATGCATCGTCAGCTCCGGCTCGCCACCAGCCCGGACGGGCGGATCAGGATCATGATGAAGAACAGCAAGTGACAATAAAGCAGGCCAGCATTGGGATCCCATTTGAGACCGACGAGCTGCGTGACGCCCAGCGCAAGACCACCGATCAACGGCCCCCAGAACGAGCCGATGCCGCCCAGCACCACGACCTCGAACGCAATGAGCAAGCGTTCGACGCCGGAAAACGGCGTGAAGCTCGCGCGCGCTGCGAGAAAGAGGCCGGCGATTGCGCTGAGCGCCACAGACATCGCCATCACGCAGGCGTACACCCGGTCGGGCCTCACGCCGAACAGTCGAACGATGTCGCGGCGATCGGCTGTTGCGCGAATGATCCGGCCGAATGACGTTCGTTTCAGCATCCATTGCAGGAGCAGAAACAGCACGATCGAGGTGGCGAGCGTCAGCAGCGGCATGACACCGATGTTGATATTGAAGATCGCGATGCTGGCGCGCGACAGCGAGCCGAGCTGCAGCCCGCGCAGATCGGCGCCGAACACCTCCACCATCACGCTGCGCAGGATGATCGACACCCCGAAGGTGAGTAGCAGCGGCGCGAGCGGATCCGAAGACTGCATGGATCGATTGACGATCCAGCTCTGATACACATAGCCGATACAGAAGGAGAATAGGATGGCGAGGCCAAAAATGATCAGTGGGTGAAGATCCGGTGCCGCCGCTAAGACGATCACCGCGAAGAAGGCTGCCATCACCATGAACTCGCCTTGGGCGCCGTCGACCACCCGCATGACTCCAAAGACGAGGGCAAGCCCGATTCCGATCAAGCCGTAAAGGCCACCCAATAGCAGACCGTTCACCACGGTTTCGATCCACGCCATGCCAACCTGCCCCGCTCTCAAGCGCCGAAATAGGCGCGTGTCAGATCCTCGACCCTCACGGCACCTGCGGCGGTCTCCAGCGAAATCCTGCCCTTGAGCAGGCAATAAAGCCTGTCAGCGGCGGCGGAGGCGCGCTTCACATCCTGCTCGACCAGCACAAGGGCCGTGCCCTGCTTGCCGATCTGCGCGAATGCCGCATAAATCTGCTCGACCATGAGCGGTGCCAACCCGAGCGAAATCTCATCACACAGCAGGAGCCGCGGGTTGCAGATCAGCGCCCTGCCGATCGCGACCATCTGTTGCTGGCCGCCCGAGAGGTGACGCGGCATCGCGCTACGCCGCTCGGCCAGGATCGGAAACAGTTCGAAGACCCGCTCCAAGGTCCAATACCCGCGGCGCCTGAGCACCTGCCCCATCATCAGATTTTCCAACACGGTGAGGCTGTCGAACAACATGCGCCCTTCGGGCACCATGCAGAGTCCTGCGCGCGCGATGTCCTCGGCGGATGCAGCGGAAATCTCGGCGCCATCGAAGCGGATTCGTCCCTGCTTGCTGGCAATCAGGCCGACAAGCGCGCGCATCATCGTTGTCTTGCCGGCGCCATTCGCACCGACAAGCGCAACCACCTCACCTTCGCCGACGCGAAGGTCAAGATCGAAGATGGCCTGGAGATCACCGTGAAAGACGTTCAGCCCTGACACTTCAAGCAACGTCATCAGCCGCAAACCCCATATAGATCCGCCTGACCGCGGGACTGTCCATGACCTCGCCCGGCGCGCCTTCGAGCACCTTGCGACCGAAATCGAGCACGAGAATGCGGTCCGCCACCGCGCGCAGTGCGTGCGGGATGTGCTCGATCCAGATCATGGCGTAACCGGCCTTGACCCCGCCGATCACCTCGGTGAGACGCGCGACCTCCGGCTCCGTCAAGCCGGCCGCGATTTCATCCAGCAGGATGAGCCGCGGCTGGGATGCCAACGCCTTGGCGAATTCAAGCCGCTTGCGATCAATCAATGGCAGCCCGCCAGCCAGCAGTTCCGCCTTGGCGAACAGCGCCGTCAGTTGCAGCACCTCGATGGCCGCTTCCGCAGCAGCATCCTCGTGCATTCCGCCGGCAAAGGTGGCTGCTGCGAGAACGTTTTCGTAGACGGTCAGATGCGGGAAAGGCTGCGGGATCTGAAAAGCCCGGCCGATGCCGCGACGCGCCCGAAGGTGCGGCCGCAGCCCGGTGATGTCGCTGCCGTCGAGGATGATGCGACCCGAGTCAGGTCGGATCAAGCCCACGATCAGGTTCAGCAGCGTGCTCTTTCCGGCCCCGTTCGGACCGATCACGCCGAGACATTCCCCCAGTTCGAGCTGAAAACTGAGATCGTCTGCGACCTTGATGGCGCCGAAGCTCTTGCTCAGCGAACTGACGTTCAACACTTCGACCATGTATCGCGCTCTGCCGCCGGCCGCTTACGAGAGCTTTGACAGCAGAGTGAGATCCGACTGTTTGGGAATGAACGGCGCCGTCCCGTTATGGACGATCAGCAATTCATATGGCGCCTTGCCTGTCTTCGCCTTGCGCCACTGACCGCCGGCCAGCGAGGTCACGGCAACATTCTTGATCGGGCTGTCCTTGAAGTTGACGGGACCAACCACGGTCTGCAGGTCGAGGCCGGCGATCGCATCGCGCAGAGATTTTTTGTCCTTCGGATCGCTGTTGCGAAGCGCGGCGATCCCGACCTCCCAGAGCGCATGCGCGTAGCCGATCGGCTGCGTCCATTGCCGTCCGGTCGTCTTCTCCCAATCGGCGGCGAGCTCGGCGGCGCTCTGCCCGGTCAGGGACGACTTGAACGGATAGGCCGGCGTCCACCAGACCTCGGTCGACATTCCGTCGCCCCGGTCGCCCAGGGCATTGACCGCGCTGGGGAACAGAAACGCCGCAGCGATCGTGCAGATCTGCGGCTTGAAACCGGCCTGCGCCGCCTGATTCCACAGCGTCACCCAATGCGGGCCATAGGCAAATCCGGATACGATATCGACGCCTTCATTCTTGAGCGCCGAGATCTGATTGGAGAAATCATCGGTCGTCAATTTGTAGAGGCCTGCCGGAACTTCGCGATATCCGGCTTGCGCGAGTCCCGCTGGCAGACCCTCGCTTGGATCTGCAAAGGCCACACCGGGCGAATTGTCGATGTACAGCGTTCCAACTTTCTTGTTGGTCTCCACGGACTGCCACATGCCGATGAAGTTCTTCACAACATCATCTGCCCCCCAGAAGAAGTGGAACGTGTAGGGAAAACCCTTGTCCGGCGTCGACTTGCGGGGAAACATCCAGGCCTGCCAGGGCAACATCGTGGAGATCGCCGGAACACCACGCGCGTCGGCAAGTTCTCCGACCGGGATCTGCGCATCGCCATCCTGCACGAGAATGAGATCGCACTTCTCTCTGAGCACGAGCTCGCTCGCCACAGTCGCAGATCGGTTCGGCTCCGACTGATTGTCCCTGATCACAAGTTCGACATTGTAGGTCTTGCCGCCGATCTTGAGACCATCCTTGAGATAGGTCTTCATGCGCTCCTGAATCCAGGGATCCGGCTCCGCAAACGGCGCACGAATGCCTGACAAGCACCCCACCCAGCCGATCTTGATCGTGCTCGAGGCGGCATTGGCAATGTTGGCGAACGTCACGCTGCCCGAGCCGGCGAGCCCGAGCGCACCCGCCGCCTTGAGCAACTGCCGGCGGCTCATGCGGCGGCCCACCTTCGTCGAAGACTTGATCATATCACCCACGGATGTTCTCCCCAGAGATCTGGTCGAATGCAAGCTCGCCGGCGCCCCGGCTTGACAGACGCGCTTTCCCGGTCGCGGCTCGCCCCTGGGCGGCCGCGCCATACGCATGCTCTCAAGATGACGAAGTTATGAACGGACCACACAGACGTGTTATCCGAAATCGGCAACGGATCGCTGCATCAGCGAAAAATCCTCCAGGAGCCGATCGAAGCGGCGATGGCCCGTGGGGAGAGGCGCGCACGGCAGCAGGCATGGAGCGCGGGGCCGCGCACATCATGTTTTGCGGTCGAGCCGGCGTGAAACGACGATTAGTCCCGCTTCGCCCGTGCCCCGAACCGCCGAAAAGTTTCGGAGGGCAGCTCGCCGAACAACCCACGATAGTAGGAGGTAAAGCGGCTCCAATGCCAGAACCCCCACCGCGCCGCGATATCTCCGATCGAGGGCTGCACGCTGTTGCCGGCCAATGCCCGCAGTTCACGGCGAACGGCGTTGAGTCGAACCACACGCAGGAATTGCGTCGGGGCCAACCCGAATGCTCCCTGAAAGCCGTCCTGCAAGCTCCGGCGGCTGACACCGAGTTGCCGGCACAGATCGGAAATGGTCGGCGCCGCGTCTGGACAGGCCAGAACGAGCTCCCGGGCGCGATCTGCCAAGCGGCGTTGCAAGGTCAAGCTCGTCAACGACCGTCGTCGCGACACGCGCAAAGATCGCATAAAGGCATGCAACAAATCGTCCTCGAGCGTGCGCCGGCATTGTTCGAAATCCAAAACCCGCTCGGTGATGCCGCTGTCGCCGCAAAGCTGGAGACTCACATCCTTGACGATCGACAGACTCGTCGGCTCGAGTTGCAGACAAGCAAGTTGTCGCTTACTGATCAGCGTGTCGGCCAATTCGGATTCGCCGAGCTCTGTCAACCAACGCAGGAGGTGGGCCTTGTCGACCGCCAAGCTCGCGACATCGAGATATTGCGGGGTCCGAATGGACGGAAGGATTCCGCCGCCGAGCAGACAAGGGTCTGGGTACCCGATCATGTGGCCATTGACGTAGCCCGGCCCGGACGCCTGCAGAGGCTGCGAGAAAACGATCTGATCGTCGCCTGTCTCCACTTCCTTCAACAGCGCCTGCGTCGTCCGCTCGCGAATGAATTGAATATTATCGAGATGCAGCCCAGCAACCTCGGCTTTCAGCCGCCCCGGCGAGAGTTGCTGCAGGCGAATTTTCCATCCGCCCAGACTCTTCACCTGATCGAGGGCATCCTCCGATTGCCGCAATACGAAGCGTGGCGCGAACGTCTGTAGAGGCTGGGATTCAGGCGGCACTGACAGTCCCTCCGGTCGTAGGGCGCTTTTCCGCATGGTCATGCGAGTTGCACGCTCAACTCTCCGGCGATCAGCAAAGCGCCCCCAGCTCGACGCAGATGCGGATCCTGAAGTCCGGATGCCGATCGCAAACGCTAGCCTTGATGCCAGCAATAATCAATAAGGCCGGAACACCGCCGATCGGGGCTGGCGCAGGGTGCGAGGAGCGCACGAACCGCGCCCCGGGCGAGGCGGCAATGCACCTCTCTTGTGCGCCTGCAACTGCAGGGATCAGTCCGCACCGGCTCGGCTCATCAAGAGTCCCGCCGCCGCGGCCGGATCATTCTCATCAGCACGGCCGCGGCGTGCTGATCTCAGGCCGCTCCCGCACCGGCCATCAAGCGCGCCATGGTGGTGGCCTGGAAGCTCGGCCGTGCCTCCAGCCGTTCGATCCACGCGACGAGATTGGAATAGGCGGCGGTCAAGCTCGTCCATTCCGGCGTCAACGACAAGAAGCTCGCCTGCGGCGCGACCTGGAGGTCGGCGAGCGACAGCTGCCCGCCGGCCATGAAGGGCTGGTCTCCGAGCAGCCGCGACAGCTCCGCGAACACGGTCCGGGCCTGCGGCATGGCACGCTCGATCACAGCTTCATCCGGCGTGGTGCCGAAGAGCTGCGGGCCGACGATGCGCTGAAAGGCGATGACGCTGCAGACACCTTGAAACAGGTACCAGTCGCTGATGTTCATCACCTGATCCATCCGCGCCGCCTGCCTCAGATCGGCGGGCGTCAGGACAGGCTCGGGACACACGCGATCGAGATAGCGCAGGATGGCCTGGGTCTCGTAGAGCACGAAGCCGTCGTGATCGAGCGTCGGCACGCGGCCGAACGGATGGCGCGCGAGATGAGCCGGCGTGTTGGAGTCGCCCGGCGCCAGCGCCGCGAGCCGATACCGTGCGCCTTTCTCTTCCAGCGCAATCAGCACGCTGCGCCCAAACGGACTTCCCGGCACGGAGTGAACGACGAACTCGGACATCACGATCTCCACGTTGATGATGAGTTGCTCAAGACGGCGTAGCCTGGTGTTCCGCCGCTGCCACGAAGCGCTGCAGCAGGCCCGGCCAGCCGCCATCCACATCCCTGCGCATCGATGCGCCGGCCGCCTCGCCCATCGTCTCGAATCTGTGGTGCAGCAGCTCGACCCGCGTTGTCTCGGCGGTCTCGGCGAAGAAGCGCACATCGACCTCCGAACGCATCGCCGCATCCGGCTTCCATTGCGCATCGACCTGCCACAGCATGACGAAGCGATGCGGCGGCTCCCAGAGCGTAATGGTCGCGACCGCCGTCTCGGTACCGTCCTCGGCGATCTCCAGCCAGCGGCCGCCGAGCCTGGGCTGCATCAGCACTTTGCTGATCGGCTTTCGGCCGACGCCATGCGTATGCGGCCACCATTGCGTCAGACCGCTGGTGAAGACCGCGAAGGCATGGTCGATCGGCGCCCTGACACGGACCTGCTTCTGCACCGGCGCGATCATCGCTCGCTCATTCATCCGTCTTGCCTTTCATCTGCCGGTGCGATCGCTCCGCTTCGATCTTGAACGCCAGCAGGGCATCGTCCCAGAAGCCATCGAGCCACTCACGCAGCTCGGCGAGCCCTTCCCTTCGCAGCGCGTAGATGCGACGGGCGCCTTCGCTGTGCTCCTCGACCAGGCCAGCGTCCTTCAACACCTTCAAATGCTGCGACACCGCGGGCCGCGACACCGGCAATCCCGCCGCAATGGCGTTGACCGGCCGAGGGCCGTCGCGAAGGCGCTCGAACACCTGCCGCCGCGTCGGATCTGCAAGCACGGTCAATGTCGTTCCGTAAGCCATGGCTTACCGTAAGTTACAGCTTACATCATGTCAAGCGCGTCGCCAAAGCAAGGCCGAGCAGATCTCACCACCGGCAGTTGCAGCGGGAAACCATTTGGTAACCAAACTGCCAGCAAGTTGGAGCCGAGGGTCGCCGCCAGCCGAGTCGACGGCATGCAACGCGTGCAGCGGTCATCGCTGGAGAGGACACATGCTGGGTTTCCGCAGCCGCAAGAACGACCAAACGGATGCTCCTGCCCTGTTGGACGCCGCGCTCGAGGCCTTCCAGGACACTTTGGCGCAGTGCCTCGACGACTGGGCCGCGGGCAAGCTCGACCGCGACGTCGCCGATCTCAACGCGGCAGCGCTGCGCGCCAAGATCAAGCCTGAACTCATCGAGGCAATCCATCGCCTGAGCGCTGCGCTTGCCGCGCGCGCCTCCCAGGATCTGGATTCCATCGTCGATCTCTGCATCAACAGCAACGAGGCCTCGATCAGCGCCGCGCGCCTGATCGGCGCCTCGAACAATCAATCGGAGCGCTGCCAGAGTCTTGCCTCCGCGTCGGTCGAGCTGCAGGCCTCGGTCCAGACCATCAGCGCGACGACGACCGTAGCAGCCAATGAGGCGGCCGCGACCAGGCGGGCGGTGGAGGATAGCGTGACGGCGGTGCGTCACACGCTGCAGACCATGAACGGAATTGCGAGCTCGGTGCGGGACACCTCGTCCAAGATCGCCGATCTCAGCGCGGCCTCGGCAGAGATCGGCTCGATCGTCGGCACCATCGATGCGATCGCCAATCAGACCAATCTGCTGGCGCTGAACGCCACCATCGAAGCCGCACGCGCGGGCGAGTTCGGCAGGGGTTTTGCCGTCGTCGCCGCCGAGGTGAAGAACCTGTCACAGCAGACCACGAAGGCCACCGAGGACATCAAGGGCCGCATCGAACGGCTGCAGGCGGAGATGAGCGGCATCGTCGAGGCGATGGCCGGCGGAGCCAAGGCCGTCGAGATCGGCATGACCGAAATGACCAATCTGGCACAGACCATCGACGAGGCCGGAACCCGCACCGCCATGGTCAGCGCCAAGATGGACGAGATCTCCGGCATTCTCACCGAGCAGAACGCGGCCACCGACGAGGTGGCGCAGGGCATCACCCTCATCGCGGATCTGGCCACGGCCAATGCGAACGAGGTGATGTCGCTGGCCGACACGATGGGCAAGACCGATGCGAAGGTCGGCAACATGCTGAACGAGATCGCCAAGCTCTCACTCGACAATCAGGTGGTGCGGCTCGCCAAGGCCGACCACGTGATCTGGAAGAAGCGGCTGGTCGACATGTCCGTCGGTCGGCTGCAGCTCAGGACCGACGAACTCAGTGACCATCACAATTGCCGTCTCGGCAAATGGTACTATGGCGAGGCCGGCCAGCGCCTCGCCGGCGACGCCGCATTCCGCCGCCTCGAACGCCCGCATGAAGCGGTGCACCGCCACGGCAAGGAAGCCGCGCGGCTGTTCAGCGCGGGCCACATCGACGAGGCGCTCAACGAGATCGGCAAGGTCGAGATCGCCTCGACCGAGGTGCTGGCGGCGCTGGATCAGATCAGAGTATAAGCCTCGTCTCGCATAGTCTCTTGCAGCCCGCATGAGCGATAGCCAGCGCGCGCGAACCGCGCTGACGACAGCGACATGCGGGGTCTCCCTGTACCATCCGCATCGCCAGGCGCCGGGGTTCGGCCGTCACGGCCGCGCCCATCGGCCGGGAATGCCCCTGCTCGCAAGCAAGGCCACCTTATTCGCTCTTGTCGACGTTCCAGAACACGGGCACCGCCTGCCCTTCCAACATGCCGGTGATCGATTTCCGCCAGGCGCTCGGTGCGAACCACTGGCCCAGCGGGACGTAGATCACCTGATCGTAGATCTCCTGCTGAATATCGGCGGCGATCTTCTTCTGCTCGGCAAGGCCGGGAGCGCGGGCAAAGGCGTCGCGCAGCTCCTCGATCTTCGGATCGTTCGGCCAGCCGAACGGACTCTTCTGGCCGCGGGCGCTGACAAAGGTGCTGCCGATCGGATTGCCGGAATCGGCGATCACCGAATTGGTGAAGAACATGTTCCAGCCGCCTTCCTTCGGCGGCTTCTGGCTGGCGCGGCGCGTCACCACGGTCTGCCAGTCGGTGGTCTGAAGATCGACCTTGAAGCCGGCGGCGCGCAACAGCTGCGCGGCGACGACCGGCTGGGCCTTCAAGGTGATCGCATCACCGGGCGCCAGGATGACCACCGGCGTGCCGTCGTAGCCGGCCTCGGCGAGCAGCTTCTTGGCCTGCTCGACGCCATTGCCCTTGACCAGGGTCTCTGAGCCGACATCGGTCTCGAGCGGCGTGCCGCAGCCGAACACCGCGCCGCAGACGCGGTAGAATTTCGGCGTGCCGACCAGCGCGTCGAGCACGTCCTTCTGGTTCAGCGCCAGGAACGCCGCGCGGCGCAGCTTCACATTGTCGAATGGCGGAAACAGGAAGTTCATCCGGCCCAGCGTTTGATAGCCGAACTTGTTCAGCACGTTCATGGTGAGATCGGGATTGGCGGCCAGCACCGGCTCCAGATCCATCGGCGGAAATTCCATGAAGTCGATGTCGCCGGCCTGCAGCGCATTCACCGCCGTCTGCGCATCGGGCATCGAGATCCATTCGACGCGGTCGACCTTCACCACCTTGCCGCCGGCCGTCCAGCTCGGCGGCTCCTTGCGCGGCACGTAGTCGGTGTTCTTCTCATAGATCGCCTTCACGCCGGGCTGGAATTCGCTCTTCACGAATTTGAACGGGCCGGAACCGACCTGCTCGGTGATCTGCTGATTGGCCGGCGTTTCGGCCAGACGCTTCGGCATCATGAACGGCACGTAGGACGACGGCTTGCCGATCGATTCCAGAACCAGGCCGTAAGGCTGCTTCAGCTTCAGCGTGATCGTCTTGGCATCGGTGGCCTCGAGCGAGGCCGTCGCCTCCATCAGCTTCTGGCCCATGCTGTCATTGACGCTCCAGCGCTTCAACGAGGCGATGCAGTCCTCCGCAGTGACCGGCGTGCCGTCGTGCCATTTCAGGCCGTCGCGCAGAGTGAAAGTGTAAGTGAGCTTGTCGTCCGAGACCTTCCATTCCGCCATCTGCGGCTGCACCTGGAAATTGGCGTCGGTGCCGAGCAAGGTGTCGTAGACCATGTAGCCGTGATCGCGGGTGATGTAGGCCGGCGTGAACACCGGATCGATCACGCGCAGATCGGAATGCATCACCGCCGTGATCGTCTTCTTGCCGGCCGCGAGTGCCCCCGGCGCGAGCCCTGCCGAGGACAGCGCCATGACTGAGGCGACGAGCCATGAAACGAGCGCGGAGGACGACCGGCGCGGAGAATGTGACATGCGATCTCTCTTGACGTGAAGCTTTCATCGAACCGCTTGGCGCAGGCGCAAGCCGTCCTTCATCGCCGAGACTTGCAGCAGTTCCCCCGCGCGTCAATCGCCAGAGACGCATGGGCGGCGACGACCAACGATGCATGGCATGCCGGCGTGACGATCACGTCCCGCGTTCTGGAACTCGGCGGCTGCTCGCTCGTTTTCCAGCCAACGCAAGGAGCTCTTGATGCCCAACCAAGCCGCCGCCCCCGAGCGCAATCGCCCGACACCGCCGCCGCCTCGGCCGCCATCCCAGGATCCGGTCACGCCGCCACTGATCGTCGACGGCGTGGAGGCCGTCCGCGATCCACATTGTTGATGAGGGCCAGGTCGCTCATGGGCGACAGGGTGCGAAGTCGCGTGGGCGATCGCGATTGCGGGCTCCCGCCTGCTCTCCGCCGTCATTGCGAGGGCGGCGTCGCTGTGCTCGCAATGACGCGGGGCGCGATCTTGGCTCCAAGCAGGCCGCGTCGATCCAGTCAGATCGGTCTCCGCATGAGCAACAGCCTGCGCCATCACCGGCGAAAGCCGCTGCTCATCCAGATCACGACGCCGGCCTACTCCTTCTTGTCGATGTTCCAGAACACCGGCGTCGCCGGACCGTCCAGCACGCCGGTCAAGGATTTGCGCCAGACACTCGGCTGGAGGTACTGGCCGAGCGGGATGTAGATCACGTGCTCATAGTTCAGCTTCTGGATCTCGGCGGCGATCTTCTTCTGCTCGTCCGGCGAAGACGCGCGCGCATAGCCGTCGCGCAGCTTCTCGATCTCGGCATCCTCGGCCCAGCCGAACCAGCCGCCCTTGGTGCCCCGGCCGCCGACAGAGACGTTGACGACGGGATTGGCGACGTCGGCACCGACCCAGTTGGTGAAGAACATGTTCCAGCCGCCGTCCTTGACCGGCTTCTGGCTGGCGCGGCGCGTCACCACGGTCTGCCAGTCCGTCGCCTGCAGGTCGACCTTGAAGCCGGCCTCACGCAGCAGCTGCGCGGCCACGATCGGCTGAGGCTTCAGTGCACCGACATCGCCGGGCGCCATGATCGCGATCGGCGTGCCGTCATAGCCGGATTCGGCCAGCGCCTTCTTGGCCTCGGCCATGCCGTTGCCCTTGATCAGCGTCTCCGCACCGATATCGGTCTCCAGCGGCGTGCCGCAGACGAACACCGCGCCGCAGATCTTCTGATATTTGGCATTGCCGACCAGCGCGTCGAGCACGTCCTTCTGGTTCAGCGCCAGGAACGCCGCGCGGCGCACCTTCACATTGTCGAACGGCGGATTGAGGAAGTTCATCCGGCCCAGCGTCTGAAAGCCGAACTTGTTGAGAACATCGATCTTCAGATCCGGGTTCGCTTCCAGCACCGGCAACAGATCATAGGGCGGCGCTTCCATGAAATCGATGTCGCCCGATTGCAGCGCATTCACCGCGGTCTGCGCATCGGCCATGGTGATCCATTCGACGCGATCGACCTTCACCACCTTGCCGCCGGAGGTCCAGCTCGCCGGCTCCTTGCGCGGCACATAGTCGGTGTTCTTCTCGTAGACCGCCTTCACGCCCGGCTGAAATTCCGCCTTGACGAATTTGAACGGGCCGGAGCCGATCTGCTCCGGGATCTGCTGGCCCTGCGGCGTCTCAGCGAGGCGCTTCGGCATCATGAACGGCACCAGCGACGACGGCTTGCCGATCGACTCCAGCACCAGGCCATAAGGCTCCTTCAGCTTCAGCACGATGGTCTTGGCGTCCGGAGCTTCCAGGCTCGCGGTGAAGTCCATCAGCTTCTGGCCCATGCCGTCATTGCGGCCCCAGCGCTTCAGCGATGCGACGCAATCCTCCGCCGTGACCGGCGTGCCGTCATGCCATTTCAAGCCATCGCGCAAGGTGAAGGTGTAGGTCAGCTTGTCGTCCGAGACCTTCCAATCCGCCATCTGCGGCTGGATCTTGAAGTTAGCATCGGTGGCGAGCAGCGTGTCATAGACCATGTAGCCATGATCGCGGGTGATATAGGCGGTGGTGAAGCCGGGATCGATCACCCGCAGGTCTGAATGCATCACGGCGGCGATGGTTGTCTTGCCAGCGGCGAGCGCCTGCGGCGCAAGACAGGGCGATAGCAAAACAGCGGACGCAACAAGCCAGGATGCGAGCACGGAATGAGCCCGGCGCGGATGAGGTGACATGCGATCTCTCTTGACGTGACGGGGTGAACGGCTGCCTCGGAACTCAGCGAGACACGGCGATCCGCCGAGCGTCGCGGCCGCGTTCTGCGATCCTCGGCTCAGCGTTCATTCCGCAGCCGAAGAGTTGCAACAGTTCTGGTGCCCGTCAATCGGCTTTGCTGGCGCAGGCCGCACGGCCAGCGCCCCGCGGCTCCCGCAAGATGAGCATTGGTACAGGCATGCCATTTGAACGGGCGCCATGCAGGGCGGCGGCACCGTCGTCGGCCGACGCAAGGCGACCTGCGGGTCTCCCCGTACCATCCGGACCGATGCGCTGGCTCCGTTGTCATTGCGAGCGCAGCGCGCGCTGCAATGTGGACGGCCTCGGCGGAGGGGTTCTGCGGTGCGTCGCTGCGTTCGCAATGGTGCAGGCCATCTTGCGATTGCAGCGAGAGGCACGCATCGCAGCCGCTTTGTCTACTCTCACGGTCACCGAAAACAAATGCGGCGGAGTTGCCTCCGCCGCAGGGTCGTGTGCTGATGGCAGAGCCGTGGTGGCGCCCTACTCGCTCTTGTCGATGTTCCAGAAGATCGGCGTCGCCGGGCCGTCCAGCACGCCGGTCAGCGATTTGCGCCAGCCGCTCGGCAGCAGATATTGGCCGAGCGGGATGTAGATCACACGCTCATAGTTCAGCTTCTGGATCTCGGTCGCGATCTTCTTCTGCTCGTCCTGCGAAGACGCGCGCGCATAGGCGTCGCGCAGCTTCTCGATCTCGGCATCCTCGGCCCAGCCGAACCAGCCGCCCTTGGTGCCGCGGCCACCGATCGACACGTTCACCACGGGATTGGCGACGTCGGCGCCGACCCAGTTGGTGAAGAACATGTTCCAGCCGCCTTCCTTGACCGGCTTCTGGCTGGCGCGGCGCGTCACCACGGTCTGCCAATCCGTCGCCTGCAGGTCGACCTTGAAGCCGGCCTCGCGCAACAGCTGTGCGGCCACGATCGGCTGCGCCTTCAACGTCGTGACGTCGCCGGGCGCCATGATCGCGATCGGCGTGCCGTCATAGCCGGATTCGGCCAGCGCCTTCTTGGCCTCGGCCATGCCGTTGCCCTTGATCAGCGTCTCCGCACCGACATCGGTCTCCAGCGGCGTGCCGCAGACGAACACCGCGCCGCAGATCTTCTGATATTTGGCATTGCCGACCAGCGCGTCGAGCACGTCCTTCTGGTTCAGCGCCAGGAACGCCGCGCGGCGCACCTTCACATTGTCGAACGGCGGATTGAGGAAGTTCATCCGGCCCAGCGTCTGGTAGCCGAACTTGTTCAGCACATCGATCTTCAGATCCGGGTTCGCTTCCAGCACCGGCATCATGTCGTAGGGAAGGTTCTCCATGAAGTCGATGTCGCCCGACTGCAGCGCGTTCACCGCGGTCTGCGCATCCGGCATCGTGATCCATTCGACGCGGTCGACCTTCACCACCTTGCCGCCGGAGGTCCAGCTCGCCGGCTCCTTGCGCGGCACGTAGTCGGTGTTCTTCTCGTAGACCGCCTTCACGCCCGGCTGAAATTCCGCCTTGACGAATTTGAACGGGCCGGAGCCGATCTGCTCCGGGATCTGCTGGCCCTGCGGCGTCTCGGCGAGGCGCTTCGGCATCATGAACGGCACCAGCGACGACGGCTTGCCGATCGACTCCAGTACCAGGCCATAAGGCTCCTTCAGCTTCAGCACGATGGTCTTGGCGTCCGGAGCTTCCAGGCTCGCGGTGAAGTCCATCAGCTTCTGGCCCATGCCGTCATTGCGGCCCCAGCGCTTCAGCGAGGCGACGCAATCCTCCGCCGTGACCGGCGTGCCGTCATGCCATTTCAAGCCATCGCGCAGGGTGAAGGTGTAGGTCAGCTTGTCGTCGGAGACCTTCCAGTCCGCCATCTGCGGCTGAATCTTGAAGTTCGAATCGACCGCCAGCAACGTGTCGTAGACCATGTAGCCATGGTCGCGGGTGATATAGGCGGTGGTGAAGCCGGGATCGATCACGCGCAGGTCGGAATGCATCACCGCCGTGATCGTCTTCTTGGCGGCGGCAAGCGCCTGGGTGCTCAGCGCCGTGGACAGCGAAAGCACGGAAACGGCCAGGCTCGTGGCGAGCGTAAGACCTTTCCAGCGCGGGATGTGGAACATTACGGAGTCTCCTGACGGGGATATTTTGATGCCAAACTGATCAGAGCCAGATCATTCGTTGAGCGGAGCGGTCAATCCTTGTGCGAACTAACAGACGCAAGCCGCTGAGATTCAACACTTGCACTGGCTGCCCTGCTCGTCAATCCGCATTCGCTGCATGGCAACAATGGCCGGCAACGCCGTTAACGACTGCATAGCTTTCGCTTTACAAAGCTTGCGCGACTCCATCTCGTGTGCGCCGATCGTGACCAAACCTTGAAGAGAGCAACATGAATCCAGCCAATCTTCCGTTCGATACCGAGGCCATGCTGCAGGGTTTGCGCGGCTGGGTGGAGTGCGAAAGTCCGACCTGGGATGCGGCCGCCGTCGAACGGATGCTCGACCTCGCCGCGCGCGACATGGCGATCATGGGTGCGACGATCGAGCGCATCGCCGGACGCCAGGGATTCGCCGGCTGCGTCCGCGCCCGCTTCCCGCATCCGAACCAGGGGCAGCCGGGCATCCTGATCGCCGGCCACATGGACACGGTTCACCCCGTCGGCACCCTCGCCAAGCTGTCCTTTCGCCGCGAGGGCAACAAATGCTACGGTCCCGGCATCTGTGACATGAAGGGCGGCAACTACATCACGCTGGAGGCCATCCGCCAGCTCATCAAGGCGTCGGTGACGACGCCGCTGCCGATCACCGTGCTGTTCACGCCCGACGAGGAGGTCGGCACGCCGTCGACGCGGGACATCATCGAGGCCGAGGCGCAGCGCAACAAATACGTCCTGGTGCCCGAGCCCGGCCGCCCCGACAATGGCGTGGTGACCGGCCGCTATGCGATTGCACGCTTCAATCTCGAAGCGGTCGGCCGGCCGAGCCACGCCGGCGCCCGGCTCGGCGCCGGCCGTTCCGCCATCCGGGAAATGGCCCGCCAGATCCTGGCGATCGACGCCATGACCGGCGAGGACTGCACCTTCTCGGTCGGCATCGTGCGTGGCGGCCAATGGGTCAATTGCGTCGCCACCACCTGCACCGGCGAGGCGCTCAGCATGGCGAAGCGACAGGCCGATCTCGATCGCGGCGTCGAACGCATGCTGGCGCTGTCCGGCACCCATGACGATGTCAGCTTCACGGTCACCCGCGGCGTCACGCGTCCGGTCTGGGAGCCGGATTCCGGAACCATGGCGCTGTATGAACACGCGCGCGGCATCGCCGAGCAGCTCGGCCTGTCACTGCCGCATGGCTCGGCCGGCGGCGGCTCGGACGGCAATTTCACCGGCGCATTGGGCATCCCGACGCTTGACGGTCTGGGCGTGCGCGGTGGCGACATGCACACGCTCAACGAGCACATCGAGGTCGACAGCCTTGCCGAGCGCGGCCGCCTGATGGCCGGCCTGCTCGCCACGCTCGCCTAGATCGTGACGAGATCATGACGCTGGACGCGCCGCAGCAGCCCTGCAGCTGTGCATGGATGAGGCGGCGCGCTCATCCTCTCGCCAACGCTGATTGACGCGCGGCCATGCCAAACGGCACCACGCAACTCCGGGCGCTGCTGCGCAGCAGTTTAGTTTCATTTTACGGGACGGCGACAGCGCCGGTGGACATTCTCGCGTCGGCGCGCAAGTAATGGCAAGGGCCTTGCAAAGTTTACGCGAGCTCCTTCGCACATGCGATGAAGCGCTATGATCGCGAAATGTCGCATCCGTCGGCCGGACAGCGGAGACCTTGAAAGCGATGGACATCAGTGACATGCAGACTCGGTCGCGCAATCTGCCTTCCCCAGGGATCATGAACACGGTTCTCTCACGATGATCGGTTATCTGCTTCGCCGCATTCTCGCATCCATCCCTGTGATGGGCGTGGTGGCGCTGTTCGTCTTTCTGCTGCTGCGCCTGACACCCGGCGATCCCGCAGCGATTCTCGCCGGCGACAACGCAACGCCCGAGCAGCTCGAGCGCATCCGCACCACGCTCGGCCTGAACGAGCCGCTCTACATCCAGTTCTTCACCTGGATCAATCAGCTGCTGCATGGCGATCTCGGCGTGTCGCTGATCTCCAAGGTGCCGGTGCTGCAGATGATCGGCCAGCGCGTCGAGCCGTCGATCTCGGTTGCGATCTCGACCATCATCCTCTCGATCCTGGTCGCGGTCCCGCTCGGCGTCATCGCCGCATGGAAGCACGGCACCTGGATCGACCGCTTCGTGATGGGCCTGTCGGTGCTCGGCTTCTCGGTGCCGGTCTTCGTGATCGGCTACATCCTGATCCAGATGTTTGCGATCAATCTGCGCTGGGTCCCGGTCCAAGGCTTCCGCAGCATCACGGTCGGCTTCGGCCCGTTCTTCGAGCGCATCATCCTGCCGACCTGCGCGCTGTCCTTCATCTACGTCGCGCTGATCGCACGCATGACGCGCGCCGCGATGCTCGACGTGCTCGGCGAGGATTTCGTGCGCACCGCGCGCGCCAAAGGCGTCAGCGAGGTCGCCGTGCTGCTGCGCCACGCGCTGCGCAATGCCGCGGTGCCGGTCATCACCGTGATCGGCTCCGGCTTCGCGCTGCTGATCTCCGGCGTCGTCGTCACCGAGAGCGTGTTCAATCTGCCGGGCATCGGCCGGCTCACGGTCGACGCCGTGCTGGCGCGCGACTATCCGGTCATTCAGGGCATGATCCTGCTGACCTCCTTCATCTATCTCGCGGTCAATCTGCTGATCGACCTCGCTTATACGCTGCTCGACCCCCGCATCCGCTACTGAGGCCTTGTTCCGATGGCAATCGTCACCACTCCTGAGCCGTCGATTCCGGTCACCACGCGACTGGGGCCCAAATTCGGCTTTCTCACCTCGACCCCGATCATCGCCGTGGCCACGATCTGCCTGTCGCTGATCGTGCTGGTCTCGATCCTGGCGCCGCTGCTGGCGCCCCATGATCCGGTGCTGCTGGCGCCGGCACAGCGGTTGAAGCCGTCGAGCGCGCAATACCTGCTCGGCACCGACGCCTATGGCCGCGACCTGTTGTCGCGCACCATCTATGGCGGCCGGATCTCGTTGCTGGTCGGCGTCGGCGCCGCCGTCATCTCGATCGCGATCGGGCTGGTGATCGGCCTCGTCTCCGGCTTCTTCCGCTGGGTCGACGCCATCATGATGCGGGTGATGGACGGCCTGATGGCGATCCCGAGCATCCTGCTCGCGATCGCCGTGGTGTCGCTGTCGGGCGCCAGCGTCGCCACCGTGATGATCGCGATTACCATCGTCGAGATTCCGCGCGTCGCGCGCCTGGTCCGCTCGGTCGTGCTGACCGCGCGCGAGGAGCCCTATGTCGAAGCGGCGATCTCATTGGGCACCTCGATGCCCAAGATCATGTGGCGGCATCTGATGCCGAACACGATCGCGCCGCTGATCGTCCAGGGCACCTATATCTGCGCCGCCGCGATCCTGACCGAGGCGATCCTGTCGTTCCTCGGCGCCGGCATCAGCCCGGAGACGCCGACCTGGGGCAACATCATGGCCGAGGGGCGCTCCTACTTCCAGATCAAGCCGTCGCTGATCTTCTGGCCGGGCCTGCTGCTGTCGATCGCCATTCTCTCGATCAACCTGATCGGCGACGCCGCCCGCGACGCACTCGACCCGCGCATGAAGCAGCGCGAGGCCGGCAAGTGACCAACGTTATTGCCGTCATTGCGAGCGCAGCGAAGCAATCCAGGGCCGCACCCGGGACTCTGGATTGCCTCGTCGCTTCGCTCCTCGCAATGACGGAGGAGACAGGAGACCCCGGATATCGCTGCGCTCATCCGGGCTACGCATTCTTCGCCACGGCGACTGAGGCCTGAACACATGACCGACACCATCCTCGACATCGACAATCTCGTCGTCACCGTCGGCAAGACGAAGAACCCGAACGGGCCGCGCATCATCGACGGCGTGTCGATCAAGGTCGCCAAGGGCGAGACGCTGTGCGTCGTCGGCGAGAGCGGCTCGGGCAAGTCCGTGACCTCGCTGACCACGATGGGCCTGTTGCCGAAGAACGCGCTGCATGCCGTCGGCGGCAGCGTCAAGCTGGTCGGCGAGGAACTGCTCACCGCCAGCGATCGCCGGCTGCGCGAACTGCGCGCCACACGGATGGCGATGATCTTCCAGGAGCCGATGACCGCGCTCAATCCGGTCGTTCCGGTCGGCCGCCAGATCGACGAGGTGTTGCGCGCGCATACGTCCCTCGACGCAAGGGCGCGCCGCAAGCGCATCCTCGACATGATGGAGCAGGTCCACCTGCCCGACGTCGAGCGCATCTTCGCCTCCTACCCGCACCGCCTGTCCGGCGGCCAGCGCCAGCGCATCATGATCGCGATGGCTTTGGTGCTGGAGCCGAAGCTCCTGATCGCCGACGAGCCGACGACTGCCCTCGACGTCACCACGCAGAAGCAGATCCTCTCGCTGATCCGCGAACTGCAGCGCGATCACGGCACGGCGGTGTTGTTCATCACCCACGACATGGGCGTCGTCGCCGAGATCGCCGATCGCGTATCCGTCATGCGCCAGGGCCGCCTGGTCGAGACCGGCCCGCTCGACAAGATCCTGCGCAGCCCGGAAATGGACTACACGCGCAACCTGCTCGCCGCGGTGCCGAGCCTGATCCCGCGGCCGCCGCGGCCCGAGACCAGCGAGCCGGTGGTGTTGGAGACCAACGAGCTCGGCAAGGTCTATCGCGAGCGCTCGTTCATCGGCAAAGCGCGCGAGGTCGTCGCCGCGCAGAACGTCACCCTCACCTTGCGCAAGGGCCGCACGCTCGGCATCGTCGGCGAGAGCGGCTCCGGCAAGTCGACGGTGGCGCGCTGCATCGTGCGCCTGATCGATCCGACTTCGGGCGGCGTCCGTCTGGCGGGCAACGAGATCTCGATCCTGACGCGCCGGCTGCTGCAGCCGCACCGCAAGCGCATCCAGATCGTGTTCCAGGATCCCTACCGCTCGCTCAACCCGCGGCTGACGGTCGGCGAGAGCATCGCCGAGGGCCCGGTCAATTACGGCACCTCGCACGATAAGGCGATGGCGCGGGCGCGCGAGCTGCTCGAGCTGGTCGGCCTGCCCGCGGACGCGATCTCGCGCTACCCGCACCAGTTCTCCGGCGGCCAGCGCCAGCGCATCGCGATCGCGCGCGCGCTCGCGCTCGATCCGGACGTGCTGGTGGCCGACGAAGCGGTCTCCGCGCTCGACGTCTCGGTGCAGGCCCAGGTGCTGGAGCTGCTCGACGAGATCCAGCGCCGGCTCGGGATCGCGATCCTGTTCATCACCCACGATCTGCGTGTCGCCGCCCAGATCTGCGATGACGTCGTGGTGATGCAGAAGGGCCGCATCGTCGAACAGGGTCCGGCCGGCGAGATCCTGACCCACCCGAAGGAAGCCTACACCAGGTCCCTGCTCGAAGCCGCACCCGGCCGCCACTGGGATTTCGCCAACTTCCGCCCGGTGTCGGAGGCCGTGGCGTAAGTCGCGTAGCCCGCATGAGCGACAGCGTGCGCCCGAAGGGCGCAGGCGATAGCGACATGCGGGGTCTCACGCGCTTCTCGTGAGACCCCGGATATCGCTCCCACCTCCGCCCTGCGGGCTCCGTCGTCCGCTCGTCCGGGCTACGAAACGCACGACATCGCCGGTGCCGTAGGATGGGCAAAGGCGCTGCCGTGCCGTTTCCACGCGCGAGATCACGGTGGCGCCGTGCCCACCGTCTCGCCGCCGAACACGCTGATCGACGGTGGGCACGCTGCCGCCTGCGGCGGCTGCTATGCCCACCCTACACGTCACTGCACGTTCCATCATCGTGGCCCGCATGCAAAACGGCATCGCTCCTTCGCTTGCCTGCGCCGCGAGCGCCGGTCTAACGTCAAGCCCAAATCAACGGCCTGAGGTTAAGGAATGGCGCGCGTCGCGATTGGCGGCTTCCTGCACGAAACCAATACATTCGCACCGACCAAGGCTGATTACGACGCCTTCATGCATGGCGGCGGCCGCGCCTCGATCGACGATGCAGCCAGCGTGCTCACGACCATGCGCGGCATCAATGCCGGCCAGGCCGGTTTCATCGCGGTCGCGGACGCCAATGGCTGGGACATCGTTCCGACCATCGCCTGCGCGGCCAGCCCCTCGGCGCATGTGACCGAGGAGGCGTTCGAGCGCATCACTGCAACGATGGTCGACCGCATCAAGGCCGCCGGCCCGCTCGACGGCGTCTATCTCGATCTGCACGGCGCCATGGTGACCGAGCATCGCGAGGATGGCGAGGGCGAGATTCTCGCCCGCGTGCGCCAAGTGATCGGTCCCGACGTGCCGCTGGTCGCAAGCCTCGATCTGCACGCCAATGTCACGCCCGAGATGATAGCGCAGGCCGATGCGCTGATCGCCTATCGCAAATATCCGCACACCGACATGGCCGACACCGGCCGCGCCTGCGCCGAGCATCTCGCACGGCTGCTGCGCACGCGCGCGCCGCTGGCGAAGGCTTTCCGGCAGTTGCCGTTCCTGATCCCGATCAGCTGGCAGTGCACCAACGACCAGCCGACCAAGGGCATCTATGAGCAGCTCGCGGCGCTGCAGAGCGAGGCGGTGCCGACGCTGTCTTTCGCCCCTGGCTTTCCCGCCGCCGACTTCGCCCATTGCGGCCCCAGCGTGTTCGCCTATGGCCTGACACGGGCGGATGCGGACACGGCGGCGGATGCGATCGCGGCGATCGTCACCGGCCACGAGAATGATTTCGACGGCCGCATCTACACCCCGGATGAGGGCGTGCGCCATGCGATGATGCTGGCCAAGACGGCGCGCCGCCCGATCGTGATCGCCGACACCCAGGACAATCCCGGCGCCGGCGGCGATTCCGATACGACGGGCATGCTGCGCGCGCTGGTACGCAACCGCGCCAGCCGCGCGGCGATCGGCATGATCTACGATCCGCAGGCCGCACTGGCTGCGCATGCCGCCGGCGAAGGCGCGACGGTCACGCTGTCGCTCGGCGGCAAGAGCGGCATTCCCGGCGATGCGCCGTTCGAGGAGAGCTTCATCGTCGAGACGATCTCCGATGGCCGCTTCATCGCGCCCGGCCCGTTCTATGGCGGCCGCAGGATGGAGATGGGCCCGTCGGCGTGCCTGCGCATCGGCGATGTCCGCGTCGTCGTGGCCTCGCACAAATCCCAGCTCGCGGACCAGGAGATGTACCGCTTCGTCGGCATCGAGCCCACCGAACAGGCGATCCTGGTCAACAAGAGCTCGGTGCATTTCCGCGCCGATTTCGAACCGATCGCCGAAGCCCTGCTGATCTGCGCCGCGCCCGGCGCGATGCCCGCCGATCCCTCCACTTTGCCCTGGACGCGGCTTCGCCCGGGCATCCGCCTCAAGCCGAACGGCCCGGCGTTCGGGGGCCCCATCTCCGCATACCCATCCTCATCCTGAGGAGCCCGCCTTCAGGCGGGCGTCTCGCAGGCTGGGCCGCAAGCGCGCTCGCAGACCAGCCACTCCTCACATCATAAGAACATCTCACCAAGCTCCAACGGAACCCCACATGCCCACCATCGACCGCATCCAGGCTTACGCCGACGAACTCACCGCCATCCGCCGCGACCTGCACGCCCATCCCGAGATCGGCTTCGAGGAGACGCGCACCTCCGGCATCGTCGCCGAGAAGCTGTCGCAATGGGGCATCGAGGTGCATCGCGGCCTCGGCGGCACCGGCGTGATCGGCGTGCTCAAGGGCAAGGGCGACAGCGGCAAGCGCATCGGCCTACGCGCCGACATGGACGCGCTGCCGATGGAGGAGAACACCAACCTGCCCTGGCGCTCGACCATCCCCGGCCGCTTCCACGGCTGCGGCCATGATGGCCACACCACGATGCTGCTCGGCACCGCGCGCTATCTCGCCGAGACGCGCAATTTCGACGGCACCGTGCATTTCATCTTCCAGCCGGCCGAGGAAGGCCTCGGCGGCGCGCGGGCGATGATCAAGGACGGCCTATTCCAGAAATTCCCCTGCGACGAGCTCTACGGCCTGCACAATGCGCCTGATCTCGCGCATGGCGAGATCGCCATCCTACCCGGCCCGGCGATGGCCGGCGCCGACTTCTTCGACATCAAGATCTCCGGCTATGGCGCCCATGGCGCGATGCCCGAACGCTCCAAGGACGCGGTGGTGATCGCCACCAGCGTGGCGCAGGCGATCCAGACCATCGTCAGCCGCAATGTCGAGCCGCTGCAGGCCGCCGTCGTCTCGATCACCCAGATCCATGCCGGCTCGGCCTACAACGTCATTCCGGGCGACGCCTGGCTGTGCGGCACAGTACGCGCGTTCTCGGACTCCGTCCGTGCGCTGGTGCGCGAGCGCATGCGCGCGATCTGCGCCGGCATGGCCGCGGCGTTCAACTGCGAGATCGATGTCGACATCCGCGACACGTTCAGCGTCCTGGTGAACCAGGAGGAGCAGTCCAAGGTCGTCGAGGAGGTCGCGCGCACCGTGGTCGAGCCCTCCAAGGTGCTGACGCGCTCGACGCCAAAGATGGGCAGCGAGGATTTCGCCGACATGCTGCAGACCATCCCGGGCGCCTATTTCTGGGTCGGCCATGACGGCTCGGTGCCGGTGCATAATCCCGGCTACGTGCTCGACGACAAGATCCTGCCGATCGGCGCCAGCATGTTCGCCCGCATCATCGAAACCCGTATGCCGGCAGCTTAGCGTGATCTGACATGCGTCCATGAGCGGGTGGCGATCTCATACGAAGTTCGGCAACGGAGTTTCAGCATGCACAAGCCCGCCTCGGATGATGTCACCTCGCTGCACGACCTCTCCGCGGTCGATCTGATCGCCGGCTACCGCGCGCGCCAGTTCTCGCCGTCCGAGGTGATGGACGATGTGCTGGCGCATGTCGCGGCCTGGGAGCCGCACATCAAGGCGCTGTACCTGCTCGACGTCGACGCCGCGCGGGCCGCCGCCAAGCTCTCGACCGAGCGCTGGGCCAATGACGAGCCGACGGGCGTGCTCGACGGTGTGCCGGCGACGGTGAAGGACAACATCGCCACCAAGGGCCAGCCGATGCCGCTCGGCGCCGCCAGCGTCACGCGCGCGCCGCTCGCGGCCGACGCGCCGCCGGCGGCACGGCTGCGCGAGGCCGGCGCGATCATCTTCGCCAAGACGACGATGCCCGATTACGGCATGCTGTCGTCGGGCCTGTCGAGCTTCCATCCGCTGACGCGCAATCCGTGGGATCTCCGGACGAACCCTGGCGGCTCCAGCGCCGGCGCGGGCGCGGCCGCGGCGGCGGGCTATGGCCCGCTGCATGTCGGCACCGATATCGGCGGCTCGATCCGGCTGCCGGCGTCGTGGTGCGGCCTGGTCGGGCTGAAACCGAGCTTCGGCCGGGTGCCGCTCGATCCGCCCTATGTCGGCCGCGTCGCCGGCCCGATGACCCGCATCGTCGACGACGCCGCGCTGATGATGAGCGTACTGTCGAAGCCGGACCGCCGCGACGGCACCAGCCTGCCGCCGTCCGACCTGCACTGGAAGATCGCGGAGAAGCCGGTGCGCAAGCTGCGCATCGGCCTGATGCTCGATCTCGGCGGCGTCGGCCAGGCGCTGGAAGAGCCGGTGCGGGCCACGACGCTGGCCGCGGCAAAAGCCTTCGCGGACGCCGGCGCCGTCGTCAGCGAGGTCAAGGGCTTCCTGACGCGCGAGATGCTCGACGGCCTCGACAATTTTTGGCGCGCGCGGCTGTGGGACGATCTGGCCCGGCTCGCGCCCGAGGTCCGCGCCAAGACCCTGCCCTACATCCTGCAATGGGCCGAGCGCGGCGCGACACTGTCCGGCGTGGAGGTGATCAGGGGTTTCAACGTCACCATGACCCTGCGCGCGGCGGCGGCCAGACTGTTCACCGAATACGACTACATCATCTCGCCAGTCTCGCCCGGCGTGAAGTTTCCGGCCGAGTTCGCGTCCCCCGTCAACGATCCGCAGGCGCCGTTCGAACACATCACGTACACCGTGCCGTGGAACATGTCGGAGAACCCGGCGATCTCGGTCAATGCCGGTTACGACGCCGACGGCTTCCCGATCGGCCTCCAGATCGTCGGCCGCCGCTTCGACGATGTCGGCGTGCTGGGATTGGCGAAGACGTTCGAGGGCCTGCGTGGCGAGCAGCGGCCGTGGCCGGCGCCGCCGGCCTTGTAGCCTGGATGCGCGCAGCGACATCCGGGTTCACCGACGCAGCGCGTGAGACCCGCATGTCGCGACGCTCCTGCGTGCACCAGGCTTTTTGTTTGAGAAGGAGATGTTTCCACGCGTCATTGCGAGCGTCGTGTCGCAATGACCGGGAAAGAGCATGGCGCATCGCTACGGCGCCGTTCGCAGAAATACAGATGGCACCGAGCTTTTCGGCGCGTCCTGCGGCCAGCGGATGGGCACGCCGTCGCGCGCCGTTCCATGCTGCGGAATGATTCCGCGGGACTTTGCCACGGCGTCACGCTGAACTATTGTGTTCATGTCGCGGGTCTTGGTTGCGTCGTTATTCCGGGCTCACGCCCTACGGGCCGTGCCCCGGAATGACAGCGGCATTTTTGGCTCGCCTAACTAAGAACAACAACGGATCAGGAAACCCCCATGGCCTACCAGACCATCCTCTATGACGTCGCCGACAAGATCCTCACCATCACCTTGAACCGCCCGGAGAAGCTCAACGCCTTCACCGCGACGATGCAGCAGGAGCTGATCGATGCCTTCGATCGCGCCGACAGGGACGACGGCATCAGGGCGATCATCGTCACAGGATCGGGCCGCGCGTTCTGTGCGGGCGCCGACCTCTCCTCCGGCGCCGACACGTTCGATCGCGATGCCAAACGGGGACCGGTGAAGCGCCATGCCGATGGCCGCGTCGACTATTCCGATCCGCAGGTGCGCGACGGCGGCGGCCAGGTGACGTTGCGGATCTTCAAGTCGCTCAAGCCGGTCATCGCCGCGGTCAACGGCCCCGCCGTCGGCATCGGCGTCACCATGCAGCTCGCGATGGACATCCGCATTGCGTCGGACGCGGCGCGGTTCGGCTTCGTGTTCTCCCAGCGCGGCATCGTGCCGGAAGCCGCGTCGAGCTGGTTCCTGCCGCGCATCGTCGGCATCTCGCAGGCGCTGGAATGGTGCTACACCGGTCGCGTCTTTCCGGCGCAGGAGGCGCTCGCAGGCCGTCTCGTCAGCAAGGTCGTGCCGCCGGACGAGCTGCTGCCGACCGCGCGTGCCCTGGCGCGCGAGATCGCCGACAAGACGGCGCCGGTGTCGATCGCGCTGATCCGCCAGATGATGTGGCGCATGATGGGCGCCGACGATCCGATGGAGGCGCACAAGATCGACAGCCGCGGCATCTACGCGCGCGGCCGCTCCGATGACGTCAAGGAAGGCGTGGTGTCATTCCTGGAGAAACGCCCGGCCCAGTTCAAGAACACCGTCACTGCCGACATGCCCGACTATTTCCCGTGGTGGGACGAGCGGGAGTACAAATAGCCTCCTTTGTCATTGCGAGGAGCGGCGCAGCTTGTAGCCCGGATGAGCGCGGCGACATCCGGGTTCATCGACCCAGCTCGTGAGCCCCCGCATGTCGCCACGCTCATGCGGGCTACGCGCTGTCATTGCGGGGAGTACTTGCGACGAAGCAATCCAGACTCTTTCCGAAGCCCCTGGATTGCTTCGCTGCGCTCGCAATGACGGCACCAAACAGGAGCTGTCGTCCCGGACAAGCACGCGCGCGCCGCGCCTCAATCCATCACCAGCGCGACGCGGCCGATGGCCTTGCGGTTGATCAGCAGTCGCATCGCGCGCGCATAATCCGCAAACGGTACGCGGTGTGAGACATTGGGGCGCAGTCTGCCCTGCTCCGCAAAATCGAGCAACGCGGCCATGCGGCGCTCGCCGAGCGCGGGATCCTGGCGCACGGCCTCGCCCGCGCGGACGCCGAGGACGCTGGCGCCCTTCATCAAAATCAGATTGGTGCGGGCCAGCCCGATGCCGCCGGTGAAGCCGATCACCAGCAGCCGCGCGCCCCAGGCGATGCAGCGGACGCTGTTTTCGAACACCTCGCCACCGACAGGATCGAACACGACATCGACGCCTCGGCCGTCGGTGATGCGCTTGACCGCATCGCGAAACGGCTCGCGCGCATACAGCACGAGATGATCGGCGCCGCGCGCGCGGGCCACCGCGAGCTTCTCTTCGGACGAGGCCGCCGCGATGACGGTGGCGCCCAGCAGCTTGCCGAGTTCGACCGCGGCCAGGCCGACGCCGCCACCGGCGCCGTGCACCAGCAGCGTCTCGCCGGACCTGAGCTGGCCGCGATCGACCAGCGCATGATACGCGGTGCCGTGGCCGGCGAGATAGGTCGCGCCTTCAGCGTAGTCGAAGGTCGAGGGCAGCGGCGTGAGCTGGCGGGCTGCGACCACCGCCTCTTCTGCATAGGCGCCGAAGCGCATGCGCACGATGACACGGTCGCCGACGGAACGCCCCGTCACAGCGGTGCCGGTCTCGATGACATCGCCGGCCGCTTCCACGCCCGGCGTGAACGGCAGCTCGGGCTTGAGCTGATACTCGCCCGCCGCCATCAGAATGTCCGGAAAGTTGATGCCGGCGGCGCGGATCTTCACCCGCACCTCTCCCTCACCTGGCGCGCGCGGCGGCAGATCTTCGAGCCGCAACGCCTCCGGTGGCCCGAGCTCGCGACAGACGATCGCCCGCGGCATCAGGCCGTCCGCCGCTTCGCCAGCGCCTCGCGGATCAGCGGCAGCCGGTCATTGCCGAAATACATATCGGTGGCATCGACGAAGATGGTCGGCGAGCCGAAGCCGCCGCGCTTCACCACCTCCTCGGTGTTGATGCGCAGCTGGTCCTTGATGCCCTGCTGGGCGATGCCGTCGAAGAACGCCTGCGGATCGATGCCGACGCGCCGGCACGCCTCGGTCAGCACCGCGTCCTGCGAAATGTCCTGGTCCTCGCCCCAGTAGATCTCGAACACGCTCCGCGCGAACGGCACCATGTCCTGCCCCAGCCAGATGCAGCCGCGCATCGCCTTGACGCTGTTCACCGGGAACACCGATGGCGGCATCTTGATTTTGAGCCCAGCCGAGCGCGCCCAGTCGCCGAGGTCTTTCAGCATGTAGGCCGCCTTGGCCGGCACCGGCTTTTCACGTTGGGCGTAGACGCTGGGATTGACAGTGTTGAAGATGCCGCCGACCAGAATGGGCCGCCAGACGATGTCGACGCCGAATTCCTTCGCGAGCGGCTGGATGTTGTGGAAGGCGAGATAGGTCCAGGGGCTAGAGCAGTCGAAGAAGAATTCGATCATCGGTTGTCCTCAATGTCTCAACAGGTTCGCCGGTGCGCGGCAAACAACGCAGACTGGTCGTGCCGCCCCTGGACTGCTTCATCGCTGCGCTCCTCGCAATGATGGAGAGCGTGAGGCCAGTTCGCTCCGCCGTCGTTGCGAGCGCAGCGAAGCAATCCAGGGGCGGCAACAAAGGGTCTGAATGGTTTGTCGCTGCCTTCCTCGCAGCAACGCAAAGTTTGCTCACTGTCTCCCCATCATCTCCTTCGCCTGCCCACCGAACATCACGTGGCGTGTCTTCTCGTTAAACGGCTCTTTGACGAACTTGCCGATCGCAAGCCCGGCCTGCAGCTTCGGCCGGGCCCGCAAGGTCGCGTACCAGCGCTTGATGTTAGAGAAGTCGTCGAGCGTGAACCCCTGCGCCTTGTGCGTCATCATCCAGGGAAAGCAGGCGATGTCGGCGATCGAGTAGTCGTCTCCTGCGACATAAGCGCCGGTCCTGCCGAGCTGCATATCGAGCACGTGGAACAGACGTGCGACCTCGTCGCGATAGCGCTGGATCGCGTAAGGGATCTTCTCGGCCGCATAGAGCGCGAAATGTCCATGCTGGCCCATCATCGGCCCCAGCCCGGCCATCTGCCACATCACCCATTGGATCACGCGCGAGCGCGCCCGCATCTCCTGCGGCAGGAACGTCCCGGTCTTGTCGGCGAGGTAGATCAGGATCGCGCCGGTCTCGAACACCGAGAAGGGTGCCCCGCCATCGGCCGGCGCATGATCGACGATCGCAGGGATCCGATTGTTGGGGCTGATCGCCAGGAACTCCGGCTTGAACTGGTCGCCGGCGCGGATGTCGACGGGAATGACCTTGTAAGGCAGCCCGAGTTCCTCGAGCATGATCGAGATCTTCCAGCCGTTCGGCGTCGGTGCGTAATGGAGATCGATCATGCCTTCCCGCTTCCCTTTCCCGTTGTCCCGCCTCTGTACAGCCCGGACCATTATGCCGCGCTGCGGAACGCGAGCGGCGGCTTCGTTCTTCTGTACCTGAAGGGTAAGCCATGGCACACAGGCGCTCAAGCCTGACCGCCCCCTGTGCCGGAGAGTTCGACCATGCTGTTTCCATCGACCATTGCAGGATCGCTGCCGAAGCCGGAATGGCTGGCCGAGCCGAACGTGCTGTGGGCCCCGTGGAAGGCGAAGGGCGAGGAGCTCGCCCGCGCCAAACGCGATGCCACGATCCTGGCGCTCAAGCTACAGGAGGATTCCGGCATCGACATCCTCACCGAGGGCGAGCAGTCGCGGCAGCATTTCGTGCACGGCTTCCTCGAGCGCGTCAACGGCATCGACTTCGCCCACAAGGTCGAGATGGGAATCCGCAAGGACCGCTACAAGGCGATGGTGCCGCAGGTGGTGGCGCCGTTGGCGCTGAAGGGCCGCGTCCACGGCGATGAAGCGCGGATCGCGCGCACGCATACGACGCGCGCGCTGAAGTTCACGCTGCCCGGTCCGATGACGATCATCGACACCATCGCCGACAACTATTATGGCGACCGCGTCAAGATGGCGTTCGCCTTCGCCGAACTGTTGAACCAGGAGGCCAAGGCGCTGCACGACGACGGCATCGACATGATCCAGTTCGATGAGCCCGCCTTCAATGTCTATATGGACGAGGTGCGCGATTGGGGCATCAAGGCGCTGGAGCGCGCGGCCGAAGGACTGACCTGCCCGACCGCCGTCCACATCTGCTACGGCTATGGCATCAAGGCCAACACCGACTGGAAGGAGACGCTGGGCAGCGAGTGGCGACAGTATGAGGAGACCTTCCCGGTCATCGACGCCAGCTCGATCCAGCAGGTCGCGGTCGAATGCCGCAATTCTAAGGTGCCGATCGAGCTGCTCGGCCTGTTGAAGAACAAGATTGTGCAGGCCGGCGTCATCGATGTCGCCAGCGACGAGATCGAGACCGCCGAGGACGTCTGCAAGACCATCGAGGACGTCATGAAGGTGGTGCCGAAGGAGAACATCATCGCCACCACAAATTGCGGCATGGCCCCGATGCGGCGCGAGGTCGCCGAAGCCAAGCTGAGTGCGCTCGGCACCGGCGCGAAGCTGGCGCGTCAAAGGTTCGCTTGATCGGCTGCGGGCGGCAGACGCGAGCGCTCCGTCAGCGCCTGCTGCCCATGTCTCACCGCCGGCATGTGGTGAATTGCGTGCAGGTCTTGGCGTCATCGCTCAAGCGATTCATACGAATCGCGCGCGGACGCGCAGCGTGCGACGTGCGGTCTCGCAAGACCCCGTAAGACAACGGATGAAGTCACGCGCGCGACGTCGACGTCGCCACCAGCGGCTTTTCTTGTGCAGCTTGTTGTACATTGAACAGCGCTGACCAGCACGACATGCGTTTGTCTTACTGGCAAATCTCCCACGATTCTTTCGGCGATACCCCGCGCACAGTTTTCGAGACGCGCTGTGTCTCTGCTGCGCTTGACAATTGATGTCCGGGCATTTCATTTGATTGCTACTGTTTGGTGTAGTCGCGGCCAAGCCTGCCGCTCGAATCGGCTTCTGATTTCACTTGCCTTCATTGCTGGGGATGGGGATGACTTGCTTTGCGAGAACGAACTTTGCTGTGCCGAATTCAAAGCCGCGGCGCTGGCTCGCGCTCTCTTTCCTCCTTGCAGGCACGTTTCTGAGCACCCAGGCCCTGGCGATCGACGTCGCCAATCAGGCCGACTGGAATACGGCAGTGGCGGCGGTCGCAGCCGCAGGCGCCAACTCGACCGTGACAATCAACATCACCAGCGGCTTCACCCTGTCCAGCTCGCTTGCGCAACTGCAAGCCGCCAATAGCAACGTCACGGTGAACATCACCGGCAATGGCCAGACGATCAACGGCGCCTCCTCGTTTCAGGGCATCGTCGTCAACGGTGCCAATGCGCCGACCGTGAATATCTCCAGCCTGTCGATCACCAACACCGCTGCGATCGGCGGCAACGGCCAGAATGGCCAGAACGGTTACTATAGCGGCGGCTTGGCCTATGGCTCCGGCGGCGGCGGCGGCGGCGGTCTCGGTGCAGGCGGCGGCCTGCTGGTCGGCAGCGGCGCCAACGTCACGATTGCCGCGGTGACCTTTACCAGCAACAGCGCCACCGGCGGCCATGGAGGCAACGGCGGCAGCGCTCAGAACGCGGCGGCTGACCCGGTCAATGGCGGCAATGGTGGCGCGGGCGGCGCCGCCAACAATGGCGGCGCCAGCGGCGGCGGCGGCGCGGGCGGCACCGGCGGACATGCCGGCGGACAAGGCACGGCCGGCACCGCGGGCGCCTCGCTCGGTGACGGCGGCGGCGGCGGCGGCGGCTCCGGCACCACCAACAGCACCACCTACACCAACAACAATCCCGGCGGCAGCGGCAACGCCAACGGCGGCAACGGCGGCAGCGGCGGCGACGGCGCGACGAATGCCAGCGGCGCGGGCGGCCCCGGGCCCGGCTCCGACGGCGGCGCCGGCGGCAATGGCGGCGCCGCCAATGGCGGCGCCATCTACGTCGCCACCGGCGGTACGCTGACGATTCTCGATTCGCCGATTTCCGGCAACACCGTCGCCGGTGGCGCCGCCGGCACCCCCGGCATCGGGATCGGGCCAAGCGCCATCAATGGATTTTCAGCAGCGGCAGGCGCAGCGCAGGGCGCCGGCATCTTCCTGAGCGGCGTGACGGCCAATATCGGCGTGTCCGGCGGCAGCGTGACCTATGGCGACTCCATCGGCGGCACCGGACTGACGACCGGCGGCGTCAACACCGCCATCAACAAGACCGGCGCCGGCACCTTGGTGCTGTCAGCGACCAACACCTTCACCGGCAACGTCAACATCAGCGCAGGCACTGTTTCGATCGGCGCCACCGCGAACCTCGGCAACGTTGCCAATGACGTGATCATTTCCAATGGCGGCACGCTAGCGGTCACTGGCACGACCACCCTCGCCAATGGTCGCGACTTCAAGATTGCCGGCCTGTCGACGATCGATGTGACCTCAGCGACCACGACCACGCTGCAAGGCATTGTCTCCAACGGCGCTTCCGCCGGCACCTTGGTAAAAGCGGGCGGCGGCATCCTGCTGCTGTCGGGCACCAACACCTACACCGGCGAGACCAACGTCATCGGCGGTACGCTGCGCGCGGGTACGGCGAACGCATTCGGCGCCAGCACCGTCTTCAGCGTGCTGTCCGGCGGCACGCTGGATCTCAACGGTTTCAACAAGACCTTCGGCACGCTGAGCGGCGACGGCGCCGTGACCGGCGCCAATGTGACGATCGCCGGCACTTTCACGCCCGGCAATGGCAACCCGGCCTCGTCCATGGCAATCACCGGAAACCTCGCATTCCAGTCGGGTGCGGTCTATCTGGTGCAGCTCAACCCGACGACCGCCTCACTTGCCCAGATCACCGGCACCGCCAATCTTACCGGCGCTGCGGTCACTGCGAACTACGCCAACGGCACCTACATCTCCAAGAAGTACACCATTCTCACCGCGACCGGCGGCGTCAGCGGCACCTTCAGCGGCGTGACCAACACCAACCTGCCGGCAGGCTTCTCCTCCACGCTGAGCTATGACAGCAACAATGCGTTCATCGACCTCACGATGAACACGGCGTCGGGCAGCATCAACCAGCAGAACGTCAGCAACGCGCTCACCAACTATTTCAACCGGAACGGCAGCATTCCGGTCGTATTCACCGGCTTGACACCGACGGGGCTGACACAGATCTCGGGCGAGACCTCGACCGGCTCGCAGCAGACGACCTTTACTGCGATGACCCAGTTCATGGGCATCATGACCGATCCGTTCCTCGGCGGCCGCGGCGACCAGGGCTCTGCGCCCGCCGGCGCGATCGGCTATGCCGAAGAAGCGCTCGCTTATGCGACCAAGCGCAATCCGAACGACGCCCTGGCGGCGATCTATACCAAGGCGCCGGCCGCGCCGGTGGCAAGGCCGAACTGGAGCGTGTGGGCGGCCGGCTTCGGCGGCTCGCAGAGCACCGACGGCAACACCGCGCTCGGCTCCAACAACACGACCAGCAACATCTACGGCACGGCCGTCGGCGCCGACTATCGCTTCTCGCCTTTCACGATCGCCGGCTTTTCGCTGGCGGGCGGCGGCACCACATTCAACGTCGCCAATGGCGGCAGCGGGCGCTCCGACCTGTTCCAGGCCGGCGCCTTCGTCAGGCACATGATCGGCGCAGGCTATGTTTCGGGGGCACTGGCCTATGGATGGCAGAACGTCACCACCAACCGCACGGTGACGGTGGCTGGCGTCGATCAGTTGCGAGCCAATTTTGATGCCAACACCTTCGCCGGCCGGCTCGAAGGCGGCTATCGCTTCATCTCGCCATGGATGGGGTTCGGCATCACGCCCTACGCCGCCGCGCAGTTCACCACCTTCAACCTGCCGGGCTATGCCGAGAGCGCGGTCGCCGGCGCCAACACTTTCGCGCTCCGTTTCGGATCGCAGAGCTTGACCGATACGAGGTCGGAGCTGGGTGTTCGCACCGACAAGGCCTATGCGCTGACGGACGGCGTGTTCACGCTGCGCAGCCGCTTCGCCTGGGCCTATGACTTCAATCCCAGCCGTTCGGTCGGAGCCACGTTCCAGACACTCCCCGGCGCATCCTTCGTCGTCAACGGCGCGCGGCTGGCGCAGAACTCGGCGCTGACGACGGTCGCCGCGGAAATGAAGTGGAGAAACGGCTGGTCAGCCGCAGCAAGCTTCGAAGGCGAGTTCTCGGACGTGACCCGCAGCTACGCCGGCAAGGGCGTCGTGCGCTACGCATGGTGACGCGAGGGCCGCGCAGTCCCTCGGCCGTCGTAGTCCGTAGCCCGCAGGAGCGACAGCTGGCGCGCCGCATGCGCGACGACGCCAGCGACATGCGGGGTCTGATGCGCCATGTCGCAGAATCCGGATGTCGCTGCCGCCTTCGCCTTGCGGGCGCAGGCGTCCGCTGATTGGGGCCACGGGGCTTAAGCGCTCGGATGGAGCACCGGGCGATAGCCGGCTTGCAGCGCGCGAAGCGTCGACGGAGGGGTCAGCAGACACACTGCCGTCACGTCGTCGCGGGGGTCGCCGTAGCCGGCGAAGGACCATGGCCGGCTGCGGCCCGCAACGATCAGCAGACTCTCCTCGCCCGCCTGCACCATCGTGCCGTCAGGCAGATCGGCCACCGGCACCGTCAGCGGGTGCAGCCGCTTGCGGCCATGGTCGAGCCGCTCGCGATGCAGCACCCTGTCGATGTCGGCGGCGCGAACACCGCTGACAGCATTGCCCTGCTGCCACGCCGCACGAAACCGGTTGGCGTCATCGCGGCGGCAAAAGAAGCATGGCCGATGTCCGCCCGCCAGGGCCGTGGCCTCGTCGAGGAAGAACAGTTCGGTCCAGCTCTGCGTCGCCATCACCTCGCGGCGGCGGCCGCGGAAATCGCACAGGCAGACCAGCCATGCTTGGCTCGACCAGCGCTTCCGCAACAACGTCCTCGTCGCGGGATCATGGATGATGCCGCGATTGCCAGTGAACAGGCCGCGGTGCGGCGTGGCGACAATCTCGCCTGTCGGCGTGACACGGTTCTGCAGAGGCATCGGCTCCTCCGCCTGCGGCTGCGGAGCGGCAAATGGCGAGCAACCCATGATTCGGCCGCCCTCCCGCCCCCCTGTTCGCTACTCCCTACTCCCTACTCCCTATTCCCCCCCTCATCACGCCGCCCCGTCGCGCAGCGGCGGCGCGAAGGACAGCGCGGTGTCCCAGGGGAAAAAGATCCAGGTGTCCTGCGACACTTCGGTGATGAAGGTGTCGACCAGCGGCCGGCCCTTGGGCTTGGCGTAGACGGTGGCGAAATGGGCGTCAGGCAGCATTTCGCGCACCAGCTGAGCGGTCTTGCCGGTGTCGACGAGGTCGTCGACGATCAGGAGCCCCTTGCCGGTGCCGCTGCCGAGCTTGAGCGTATCCTCGGAGATGGCCTTGAGGATGTTCAGCTCGCCCTGGCGGGTGTGGTCGTAGCTGGCGATGCCGACCGTGTCGATCACGCGGATGCCGAGCTCTCGCGCGACGATCGCCGCCGGCACCAGCCCGCCGCGGGTGATGGCGATGATCGCGGCGAACGGACCGGCATCGTTCAGCCGCCAGGTCAGCGCCCGGCAATCGCGGTGGAACTGGTCCCAGGACACCGGGAAGGCCCGCCCCGCCCGCTCCTCTGCCGTCAACGTCTTGTCCGCCATCTCGTCTGGTCCGTCTGTTCTCGAAGCCGCCTTCTGCTTAGCGCGTCACGTTGAGCCCGGCGAGCATCTCCTTCACCGCCGCCATCGCCGCCGACAGCTTGTCCTGGTCGCGCGAGCGCACCACCAGATGCGTGTTCGGCTTCTGGTCCTCGTCGATGAACGGATAACTGCCGATGATGGTGTCGGGATGCGCCTTGGCGATCTCGCGCAAGGGGCCGCCGATGTCGCCCTCGCGCGCATTGGCGCGCACGGTCTCCGACAGCATGCGCACGCCCGATTTCAGCTTCGGCGCGACGATGTCCATCATCGCCTGCATGATGGAGGGCACGCCGGCCATGACGATGACATTGCCGAGCTTGAAGCCCGGCGCCAGGATGGTCGCGCTCTGGATCAGCTCGGCGCCGTCGGGAATGCGCGCCATGCGCAGCCGTGCCTCGTTGAGGTCCTGCTCGCTCCAGCGCTCGCGGAAGCGCGCCACGACCTCGGGATGATGGTCGATGCCGACGCCGAACGCCTTGGCGATCGCGTCCGCGGTGATGTCGTCATGGGTCGGGCCGATGCCGCCGGTGGTGAACACATAGGTGTAGCGGTGCCGCAGTGCGTCGAGGGCTGCAATGATCTCCGGCTCCTCGTCGGCGACGACCCGCACCTCCTTCAGGTCGATGCCGAGATTGGTCAGGTATTCGGCGATGAAGCCGATATTCTTGTCCTTGGTCCGGCCGGACAGGATTTCGTCGCCGATGACCAGCAACCCCGCGGTGACGATCTCGCTCATGGTTTCTCCTCGCATCTGACGTCTCTTTTGGCCCGCGCCGAAGCCAATGTCATCCGTAACGTCGCAGCTTATGCCGCGGATTTGAGCATCATGCAGCCGGTTTTTAAGGCAGACTTCCCGGCACCCCACGAAATGCCGCAGGAGAATGCATATCGCGCTGGCCCAGCCCTTGCTACCATCATGCAGAGTCATGCAGTGTATGACGAGGCTGGGACACACGGGCATCTATGGCAGTTGCGTTCGACGAAATGAACGAGCCGGGCGGCGACGTCCGTCAGGCCTATCAGGAGCTGTCGCGGTGGCTGAAGGAAACGCCACCGGAGGCGCTGGAATATCGCCGCCATGAAGCGGAGCTGTTGTTCCGCCGAATCGGCATCACCTTCGCCGTCTATGGCGAAGCGGAGGCGCAGGAGCGGCTGATCCCGTTCGACGTCATCCCGCGGATCCTCTCCGGCAAGGAATGGGCGCTGCTGGAGAAGGGGCTGAAGCAGCGCGTCAAGGCGCTGAACATGTTCCTGCGCGATATCTATCACGGCCGCGACATCCTGCGCGCCGATGTCGTGCCGGACGACCTGATCTTCCAGAACCCCGTGTTCCGTCCGGAGATGAACGGCCAGGACGTGCCACACGACGTCTATGTCCACATCGCCGGCATCGATATCGTCCGCGTCGACGCCAACGACTTCATCGTGCTCGAGGACAACGCGCGCACGCCCTCGGGCGTGTCCTACATGCTGGAAAACCGCGAGATCATGATGCGGCTGTTTCCGGACCTGTTCGCGCGCCACCGCGTCGCCCCGGTCGAGCGCTATCCGGACGAATTGTTGTCGGCGCTGCGCTCGGTGGCGCCGCTCAGCGCCTCGGCCGAGCCGACGGTCGCGCTGATGACGCCCGGCATCTATAATTCCGCCTATTACGAGCACTCGTTCCTGGCCGACAAGCTCGGCATCGAACTGGTCGAGGGCCGCGACCTCATCGTCAAGAACGAGGAGGTGTTCATGCGGACGACGGAGGGCCTGAAGCGGGTCGACGTGATCTATCGCCGCGTCGACGACGACTTCCTCGATCCTCTCACCTTCCGGCCGGATTCGGCGCTGGGCGTGCCCGGCCTGATGTCGGCCTATGCCGCCGGCAACGTCACGCTCGCCAATGCGGTGGGCACCGGCATCGCCGACGACAAGGCGATCTATTCCTACATGCCGGACATCGTGAAGTTCTACCTGGACGAGGAGCCGATCCTGAAGAACGTCCAGACCTGGCGCTGCCGCGAGCCGCAGGATTTGTCCTACGTGCTCGACCATCTCGGCGAGCTCGTCGTCAAGGAGGTGCACGGCTCCGGCGGCTACGGCATGCTGATCGGACCGGCCGCGACCAAGGCCACGATCGAGGCGTTCCGCGACAAGCTGAAGCGCGAGCCGGAGGGCTTCATCGCCCAGCCGACGCTCGCATTGTCCACCTGCCCGACCTGCGTCACCTCGGGACTTGCGCCGCGGCATGTCGATCTGCGTCCGTTCGTTTTGACCGGGCGCGACCGCACCACCATCGTGCCCGGCGGCCTGACCCGCGTGGCGCTGAAGGAGGGATCGCTGGTGGTGAATTCCAGCCAGGGCGGCGGCACCAAGGACACATGGGTGCTGGATGAGTGAGTGTCGGTTTGCGCGCGTGGAGCCGCCAGCTCGCTCTCACCTCTTCCGGCCCGCGGCGGAGAACACGCACCAGGGCCTCATGGTTCGAGACGCGCCGCAGGCGGCGCTGCTCACCATGAGGGCCTCGGATCCCGCTTCGCCTGCAGCCCTCGTCCGGAGGAGCACGCCGCAGGCGTGCGTCGCGAAGGACGGCCGCAGGCGCGTTCGTCGCAAACGCTCGACCACACGATTCCCCGGATCTGTGCCTGCCTTCCCCGTCGCCGGGGCAGCTTCACTCCGCACCTTGTAGATTGCCCATGCTCTCGCGCACCGCCGAAAACCTGTACTGGCTGGCCCGCTATGTCGAGCGCGCCGAGTATCTCGCCCGCACCATCGACGCCACCCTGCGCGTCACCGCCCTTCCCGCGGCCTATATCGGCAAGACCAATGAGTGGGAATCGGCGCTGATGACCGCCGGCGTCAATGTCAGCTTCTACGAGGTCTATGCCGAGGCCAACGAGCAGAACGTCATCGAATATCTGTCCTTCAACCAGTCCAACCCGTCCTCGATCAAGAACTGCATCGAGGCTGCGCGCCTCAATGCCCGCTCGGTGCGCACGGCGCTCACCTCCGAGATGTGGGACACCCTGAACGGCTCCTGGATCGAGCTTCAGGAGGTATGGAGCAAGGGCACCAAGACGCGCGAGGAGCTGGCGCGCTTCCTGCGCTTCGTGCAGGAGACCTCGCTGCGCTTCGACGGCTCGGCCTACCGCACCATGCTGCGCAACGACGCCTATTGGTTCTCGCGGCTCGGGCTGCATCTGGAGCGCGCCGACAACACCGCGCGCATTCTCGACGTGAAATATCACGTGCTGCTGCCCGAGGAGGAACATGTCGGCGGCCCGCTGGACTATTATCAATGGACCTCGATCCTGCGCTCGGTCTCGGCGCTCACCGCCTATCATTGGGTGTATCGCGAGACGCTGAAACCCTGGCTGATCGCGGACCTCCTGATCCTCAACGACACGCTGCCGCGCTCGCTCGCCAGTTGCTACGGCAACCTCGTGCGCAACCTCGACCAGATCGGCGTCGCTTATGGCCGCCAGGGGGCGGCGCAGCGCCATGCCCGCGGCGTCCGCAACCGGCTGGAGCATTCCAACATGGACGACATCTTCCAGCGCGGCGTCCACGAGTTCATCCAGGAGTTCATCGGCGACAATTCGCGGCTGGGGGAGATCATCACCAAGCAATATCTGATCTGAGCCGCTGTACGGCCGAGCCCTGGGCTCTGCCGCCAGAAAGACGAAAAGGCGTGCTGCCGAGCTGTGTCCGCAAGACCACGGCCCCGGGCTTGGCACCAATCCCTCCGCTTGAGGACCCTTCTCCCCCTTTCAGGGAGAGTTGAAACGAGCTACCGCGGACAGCACACTGACGAAAACCGGTCGACCGCCATGCGCCTGCGTATCTCCCATTCCACCACCTACCGCTATGAGCCGGCGGCGACTGGCGCCATCCAGATCATCCGCATGACGCCCGGCAGCCATGACGGCCAATATGTGGCGGAGTGGCAGATCGATGTGTCGACCGATTCCCGGCTCGATATGCACGAGGACGCGTTCGGCAACGTGACCCATGTGATCACCCATGGCGCGCTGCAGGACCTCACGATCACCGCCGAAGGCCTGGTCGAGACGCACGACACCGGCGGTGTGCTGAAAGGCGCGGATGAGCGGTTTCCGCCCGGCTTCTTCCTGCGAACCACCCCGCTGACGGCGGCCAATGCCGCCATGGCTGCCGTGGTGCGCGACCTGCGCGCGGAATCGGAGAGCGACGTGCTCGGCTTCCTGCACACCCTGATGACGCAGGTCTATGAGCACATGACCTTCGACGAAGACCCGACCCACAGCGGCACTTCGGCAGCCGAGGCTTTTGCCTTGAAGCGGGGTGTCTGCCAGGATTACGCCCACATCTTCATTGCCAGCGCACGCGCCGCGGGCATCCCGGCCCGCTTCGTGTCAGGCCACTTCCTGCGCTCCGATGGTGCAGTGCATCAGGAAGCTGGCCACGCCTGGGCCGAAGCCTATGTGCCGAATCTCGGCTGGGTGGGTTTCGACGCCGCGAACTGCATCTGCACCACCGACGCCCACGTTCGGGTGGCGATCGGGCTGGATTATCTCGGCGCGGCGCCGGTGCGCGGCACCCGTTACGGCGGCGGGACCGAGACGCTGACCGTGAAGGTGAAGGTCGAGCAGGTCGGCCGCGGCGGGCAGTCGCAATCGCAGTCGCAGCGGCAGTCCTGAAATCCGGGACGGCTCTCGGAGCCCGCATGAGCGAAGCGACATGCGGGTTCGCCAAGACAGCACGTCAGACCCCGGATATCGCTCCCGCCCGCGCCCTGCCGGGCGCCGGCTGCCGCTCATGCGGGCTACGGCATTGCAGGGTTGGACGTTCGACCGAATTTCGCTACTAATTCGCGCTCTGGCTCGGGGGACTGACGATGACCTATTGCTGCGGAATTCTGGTGCGTGACGGGCTCGTCATGATCGCGGACACCCGAACCAATGCCGGTCTCGACAATGTCTCGACCTTCCGCAAGCTGCACATCTTCTCCAATCCCGGCGAGCGCATCGTGGCGGTCGCCTGCGCCGGCAATCTCGCCATCAGCCAGTCCGTGCTATCGACCCTGACCGAAGGCATGGAAGACCCCGAAACCGGCGAGGTCGAGACGCTGATGAACGCGCCGACCATGTTCCAGGCCGCGCAGCGCATCGGCAAGGCGATCCGCATGGTGCACGCGACCGAAGGTCCGGCCCTGAAGGCCGAGGACATCTCCTTCGATGTCTCCTTCCTGTTCGGCGGCCAGATCAAGGGCTCGCGGATGCGGCTGTTCATGGTCTACACCGCCGGCAACTTCATCGAATGCACCACCGACACGCCGTATTTGCAGATCGGCGAGCACAAATACGGCAAGCCGGTGCTCGACCGCGCCATGCATTACGATGTCGAACTCTACGAGGCGCTGAAGACCGGCCTGATCTCGATGGATTCGACGATGCGCTCCAATCTCGGCGTCGGCCTGCCGATCGACGTGCTGGTGGTGCGCGCCGACGCCTGCGAGGCCGACCTCAACCATCGCATCGAGGCCGGTGAGCCCTATTTCCATGACCTCCGCTCGCGCTGGTCGGCGGCCCTGCGCGCTGCGCATAACAACATTCCGCGGCCGCCCTATAAGACTCAGAGCGAAGTGAAGCACTGACGCGGCACAACGCTCAAAACTGCAAAACGTGAAAACTGAAGGTGAGGAAACATGGCTGAAGCGGCAAAGAAGATCGCGCTGGTGACGGGCGCAGGCACGGGTGTCGGCCGCGCCGCATCGCTGGCGCTGATGAATTCCGGCTTCACCGTGGTGCTGGCCGGCCGCCGCAAGGAGATGCTGGAGGAGACCGCCAAGCTCGGCCCGGCTGGCATGAGCCTGCCCGTCTCCGCCGACATGATGGACCCCGCCTCGATCGCGGCGCTGTTCGACATGGTCAAGTCGACCTATGGCCGACTCGACGTTCTGTTCAACAATGCCGGCATGGGCGCGCCGCCGGTCCCGTTCGAGGATCTCACGATGGAGCAGTGGCAGTCGGTGGTCGCGACCAACCTCACCGCGCCGTTCCTGTGCACGCAGCACGCCTTCCGCATCATGAAGGACCAGTCGCCGCGTGGCGGTCGCATCATCAACAATGGTTCGATCTCGGCGCATGCGCCGCGGCCGTTCTCCTCGCCCTACACCTCGACCAAGCACGCCATCACCGGCCTGACAAAAGCGTCGAATCTCGACGGCCGTGCCTATGACATCGCGGTCGGCCAGATCGACATCGGCAATGCCGAGACACCGATGACCGAGCGCATGGTCGGCGGCGTGCTGCAGCCGGACGGCCGCATGATGCCGGAGCCGCGCATGGACGTGAAGGCCGTCGGCGATGCCGTCGCCTACATGGCCGGCCTGCCGCTCAGCGCCAACGTCCTGTTCATCACCGTGATGGCCACCAAGATGCCGTTCGTCGGACGGGGGTGACAGCTTTGTAGATGGGGTAACGGGCCGACCACCCCAGCGGCACGCGAACGGCGCTCACAAATAGCGCCGGAGTGAGCGTGCCGCTCGGGTGGTCGGCCCGTTACCCCATCTACGAGTGCTACTCCAGCCGCTCGACCTTGCGCAGCGTTGGAAACAGCTTCATCCACAACAGCGCGATCGCGATGGTGCCGAGGCCGCCGAGCACGGCGGCGGGCATGGCGCCGAACAGCGCGGCGGTGACGCCGCTCTCGAACTGGCCGAGCTGGTTGGAGGCGTTGATGAACAGGAAGTTCACCGCGCCGACCCGGCCACGCATCTCGTTCGGCGTGGCGAGCTGCACCAGCGAGAAGCGGATGACGACGCTGATCGTGTCGGCAGCGCCGAGAATGGCGAGTGCGAGGACCGACACCCACATCACATGCGACAGGGCGAACACGACCGTGGCGGCACCGAACACGATGACCGCCTGGAACATGCGCAGGCCGACACGCCGCCTGATCGTATAGCGCGCCAGCACAGCCGTCATCGCCAGCGCGCCGACCGCGGGCGCCGCGCGCAGCACGCCGAGGCCGAACGGCCCGGTGTCGAGCACGTCGCGCGCATAGATCGGCAGCAGCGCGCTGACGCCGCCGAGCAGCACCGCGAACAGGTCGAGCGAGATGGTGCCGAGGATCGCTGGATTGGCGCGGATGAAGCGGACGCCGGCGAACAGGTCATCCTTGCTGCCATCGAGGCGCTCGGCCGGCACGTCGTCCGGCACCTGCATCAGGCCGGTCAGCGCCATGCCGGCGAGCCAGAACAGCATCATGACGCCATAGGGCAGTCCGGGCGCGACCGCATAGGCGAAGCCGCCGATGGCAGGGCCGGCGATGGTCGCGAGCTGCGCTGCACCGCTCGACAGCGCGCTCGCCCGCTGCAACGTGCCTTCCGGCGCGATCAGCGGCAGCAGCGCCGCGGTCGCCGGGCTCTCGAATGCCCCGGCGGTGCCGAGCACGAAGGTGGCTGCGAACAGCTGGATTTCGCCGAGCTGGCCGGCGTAAGCGCCCCAGCACAAATAAAGCGCGGTGAGCGCCTCAGCGAGCTGGCAGAGCTGCACCACGCGCTTGCGCCGAAAACGATCGGCGGCGTTGCCGGCGACGAAAACCAGCAATGCCGTGGGCAGGAATTGGATCAGCCCGACCATGCCGAGATCGAAGGCCCGTCCCGTCAGGTCGTAGATCTGCCAGCCGATCGCCACCGCCGCGATCTGGCTCGCGAAGCGCGACAGGCTGCGGGACGACAGGAAGAACAGGAACGCGCTTTGCTTCAACAGATCGCGCGCGCCGATCGGGACGGTGGTCGACATGATGGGCCTGCGTGACGCAGGCCCAGATGCTTGTCAATCGCAAGTCCCGCATGGCGGCATGGCGTTGCGCGGAGCGGTTCCCTGCGCTCATAATTCACCAGGTGGTTTGGGGGATTTGATGCTTCAGCTGCAATCGGCGTTCGGAATCGTCGCGCTGCTCGCGATCGCCTGGGCGCTCGGCGAGAACCGTCGCGCGGTGTCGCTGAAGCAGGCCGCGCTGGGACTGATGGTGACGATCCTCACCGCAGTCGTCCTGCTGAAGGTGCCCGCGGTGGCCCGCGCCTTCGGCGCCATCAACGACGCCGTCGGTGCGATCTCGCAGGCCTCGCGCGCCGGCACCTCGTTCGTATTCGGCTATGTCGGCGGCGGCGCCCTGCCCTTCGATCTGAAGGCGCCCGGCGCCGACTTCGTGCTCGCCTTCCAGGCGCTGCCGATCGTGCTGGTCATGAGCGTGCTGACGACCCTGCTGTTCTATTGGCGGGTGCTGCCGCCGCTGGTGCGCGGCATGGCCTGGCTGCTGGAGCGCACGCTCGGCGTCGGCGGCGCCGTTGGCCTCTCCACGGCGGCCAACGTCTTTCTCGGCATGGTCGAGGCGCCGCTGTTCATCCGCCCTTATCTGGCGCAGATGACGCGCAGCGAATTGTTTCTGGTCATGACCGGCGGCATGGCTGGAATCGCCGGCACCGTGCTGGTGCTGTACGCGACGTTGCTGGCGCCGCTCATCCCGGACGCCGCCGCGCATTTCGTCATCGCCTCGGTGCTCGGCGCACCGGCGTCGATCCTGATCAGCCTGATCATGGTGCCGGAAACCTCGAAGCAGCTGACCGGTGGCGCGCTCGGCGATCCCGACATGCAGGCCTCCTCGACCATGGACGCCATCGTCAAGGGCACCGGCGCCGGGCTCGAGCTGCTGATGAACATCATCGCGCTGTTGCTGGTGCTGGTGGCGCTGGTGCATCTCGCCAATACCATCCTGTCGCTCTCGCCCGCGATCGGCGGCGCCGCCATCTCGCTGCAGCGGCTGCTCGGCCTGGTGATGGCGCCGGTGTGCTGGCTGATGGGCCTGCCATGGTCAGAGGCCGTCACCGCCGGCAGCCTGATGGGCACCAAGACGGTACTCAACGAGCTGATCGCCTATGTCGAGCTGTCCAAGCTCGACGCCGCGGCGCTCGATCCACGCGCACGGCTGATCATGCTCTATGCGATGTGCGGTTTCGCCAACTTCGCCAGCCTCGGCATCATGATCGGCGGCCTCGGCACCATGGCGCCGACGCGGCGCGACGAGATCAACGCGCTCGGCCTGAAATCGATCGTCTCAGGCACGCTGACGACATGCTTGATGGGGGCGATCGTGGGGGTGTTGACGTAGCAACGCACCTCTTCGCCCGCGATTGCAGGCGCAGCCGCGCGTGTATCGCGGCTGGAAGGGCCACGGCGGCCGCAAGTCAGAAGAGGCAACTGCAACAAACACGCCTGCTCCGGATCATCATGCTGTTCCACGGGACGCATCGTGATCTCTTCTCTTTGGCGCCAGCGCCACCGAGCTGTTCGCGTTCCAATCAATCGTCTCGGGTTCCGCTATCACCTGCCTGATCGGACCGCTCGCGGGCCTGCTCACGTGAACTGAAGTCGGTCGTATCAGGCAACAGGCGTGGCGCCACCGCAGCCATCACATGCTCCGAGCCCTCGGCCGTCAGATGCGCATGGTCGAAGGACAGCGGGACGTTGCTGGCCGTAAGCGGACAGCGCCGGTCCTCGCAGATGGCTGACAGGATCGACACGTAGGATAGTCCCTCTCGCGGCGGCAATGCCGCCTGCATCGCCGCGTCCAGCGCGAAGATGTCCGAGCGGACGAACGCCGCGGACTCAGGTGTCACGCCGCGCAGCGTGGCGCGCGCCAGCATCGATGGCAGCCGCGCCCGGAACTGCACGGAAGGACCGAACAGAACCACCGGAATGCCAGCTTCGCGCAGACGCCCGATGGTTCGCCGGAGGTCCCGCACCATACCCGCGAAGCGCGGCGGCCGGGCATTCTCGAGCCAATCCGCCGACATCACGACCAGGTCAGGTCGTGCCTGCGCGAAATATTCGCCCATCTGAACCGCGAACGCCCGGCACACGCCGACGCCCTGGGTCTCGGCGCTGAAGGTCGGCATGCAGGTGGGCTGGCTCGCCTGCATGATATGGACCGTCTTCGGATCAAGGTGAGCTCTGAGGCCGTGAAAATAATGCGCAGCGAAGCTGTCGCCCCACAGCAGTATGTTGGTCTTGCCCGAGACAGGACGCAGGCAGTCCTCGGCGACCCGCCCATCCGGCGTCGTGAAGCACGCGCCATAGCGATAGAGCGGCTTCATGTCGTAGCTGTTATAGGCATCGAAGCGCTGCGCGGCGCGGTCGGCCTTAGACACCGCACCACTGCCCAGCAGCCCCACGCCGCTGCCCGCCAGCAGCAGCAGGCTCGCCAGCGCGGCAAGGCTGAAGGCGGCGCGCGGCGTGGCTGCGAGCTGACGAGTCCGGAACGGCTGCTCGACATAGCGCCAGGACAGCGTGGCCACGGCCACCGTCAGCACGAACAGGCCCGCCCGCTCCCAGCCGTCGAGCGCGAGGCCGGGCTTGGCGAAGCGCGCGAACGCAAACAGCGGCCAGTGCCAGAGATACAGCGAGTAAGAGATGCGGCCGACGAACGCCGCCCATTTGAGCGGTGACATCCGGTGGCGCGGCACGTTGGCCACGCCAGTCCCACTCCACAGAAACAGCGCCGCGCCGAGACAGGGCGCGAGTGCGTTGAGGCCGGGAGAGCTTGGCCCGGGACGCAACGCCAGAATCGGGATCGCCATCAGGATGAGCGACAGCCCGCGCGCCGCGCGCTGCACCACGCCTGGCGGTGGCGCAGGAAGGCGCGACACGGCCAGCAGGCTGCCGAGCAGGAATTCCCACGCCCGCGGCGGGCTGAGAAAGAAAGCGCTCGCAAATGCGCCGTTACGCAACAAGAGCAAGCCGAGCGCAAACGACCCCGCGGCGAACAGCGCCAGGACCCCAGGCAGCACCAGCCTGCGCCGCTGCGCCAGCAGCCGCCCCCCCCAGACGACGACCGGAAGCACCAGATAGAACTGCTCCTCGACCGCGAGCGACCAGGTGTGCAGCAGCGGCTTCTCGACCGCCGCATGGTCGAAATAGCCGGACCGCAGCCAGAAGAAGACGTTCGAGGTGAAGGTGACGACGGCGGTGGCAGACTCGAAGAACTCGGCGCGTTCGGAGCTGAGCAGCTCGTGCGACGCCGGAATCGCAGCACATGCGACCATCACATAGAGGGCGGGCAGCAGCCGCCGTGCGCGGCGCTCGTAGAAGCGGGCGAACGAGAATTGGCCGCTTACGATCTCGGCCGAAATGATTCCCGTGATCAGATAGCCGGAGATGACGAAGAAGATGTCGACGCCGACGAAGCCGCCGAAGATCGCCGGCGCCTCGAAATGGAAGCCGACCACGGCGAGCACCGCGATCGCGCGCAGCCAGTCGATATCCTCACGGTGGCCCAGCCCCGTGCTGGCGCCCGCGACGCGGGCGGGGCCCGGCCGGCCGGCCGCCGAGCTGAAAATCGCAGCCTGACGAAATCTGGACACAAGCGGCGGCAACGGAATGGACATGCCCCGGGCAAGCCCACAGGCGAATGCGGCATGCGCACACATCTGCCCTGAGCCCATCCCGCCCGGTCGAGCGGGACGTCAACACACGTGCGATGCGACCGCCGTCCATCGCACGCGAATTGTTTCCATCCGTTTCTGTCGGCTTTACGTCGTAAGTTCGACCGTTTTGAAGTCGGCCGGCAGGATAACCTCCAGCAGCTCAACGTCGTCGGAATAATCGAGGATCATGTGCCGGATCTTCGGCGGCTGCGTCCAGCAGCTGCCCTCCTTCATCAGCGTCTCGCCAACGCCTTCAAGATAGCTCTTCACCCATCCCTTGAGCACGTAGACCATCTGGAAGTCGACGGCATGGGTGTGCAGCTTCGAGACCTCCTGCGGGTTGCACGGCGGCAGCATGCGGATGACATGCGCCCGCGCCAGGCCATGGGTGGCCGCCGCAATGCTGAGATCGCGGTAATGCGCATAGGCGCGCAGGCCGTCGGCCTTGAAGTCCGCCTCGTTGAGATGGCTGATCGCGACCTTCTGCTTCGGCCGCCGCGGTGCCGGCGCCGGCCGTCCCTGGCTGGCAAGCGCCTTGCGCGCCGACGACGCCGCCCGGCCCGGCTTCGCGAGCGTCTTGGCTGCGGCTTTTGCAGTCGGCTTGGTCTTTGCGGTCTTGCGCGGCGCGGCCTTCGCGGCGGCGCGTGATGCTGACTTGGTGGTCCGGCTCTTCTTGGCCATGGCGCTCCCCTGCGTTCCTCGCTCTGAGGCTATCACAGTTGGAAGAACTCCGCAGGGGCTCCGCAAGAGGTCGTCATTCCGGTGCGGCGCGCAGCGACGAGCCCGGAATCCATTCCTTCGCACGTGTTGCCGCGCGATGGATTCCGGGCTCGCGTTGCGCGCGCCCCGGAATAACAACGGCGGTTGTGGCGTCTGATCGGCTGTCAGCTCAATTCAGCCGGAACACGCCGTCGACGGCGCGCAGCTCGGCGGGCTTGATCAGCTTGGAATGCGCCACCGTGACCGAGTACAGCGGGCCCTCGATCTTCTCCTGCCAGAACGCCAGGAAATCCTGCAGCGCCGGAAATTTCGGAAACAGGTCGTAGTTCTGCCAGACATAGGTCTGCAACAGCGAGCGATGGTCCGGCATCCGATACAGGATCTGCGCGGTCGTCAGCCCGTAACCCAAGACCTGTTTCCGAAAGTCCTCGGAAACCTCAACCCTCGACACCATGCCAACCTCCGTTTCTGGAGCGCATGTCCGTGTGGCCAACCGGGATGGAGCCACCCGGCAAAGATGCGCTCACTGCTTCGAAATGTGACGCATGTTCTCAATCCATCTCAAGCTTAAATGTTTAACGGCATGTTGAAAAATGCTGCATTAGCAGCGACTTAGCCCGGGTGCTAATACGGGGTTTCACGATCTGTTCCGACCCTGTTAACGCTATCGGAACGCTTTGGCAGAGCGCGCAGTTGACTGCTAATTTTTCTGCTACACACCCTTGCCCGGCCCCCAACTCTCCCCTAAATCCAGCCGGCGTGCTGGCACTCGCCGGCAGCGACTGCCAAAATTCCAGAAACTGACAATCGCCTCAATAGCTTAGGAGGACTGTATGGCTTTCCGTCCGCTTCACGACCGCGTCGTGGTCAAGCGCATCGACGCCGAAGAGAAGACCGCTGGCGGCATCATCATCCCCGACTCGGCCAAGGAAAAGCCCTCGCAGGGCGAAGTGATCGCGGTGGGCCCGGGCGCCCGCGACGAGAGCGGCAAGCTGGTCCCGCTCGACGTCCAGGTCGGTGATCGCGTGCTGTTCGGCAAGTGGTCGGGCACCGAGGTCAAGATCGACGGCCAGGAGCTGCTCATCATGAAGGAAAGCGACATCATGGGCGTGCTCACCGACACCGCGTCGAAGAAGAAGGCCGCCTAAGCGCTGTTGCCCCTCATCCTGAGGAGCCGGCGCAGCCGGCGTCTCGAAGGATGAGGCCTCGACCACCTCCCCATCTCGTCCTTCGAGACGCCCGCCCAAGGTTCAATCGACCATGGCAGGCTCCTCAGGACGAGGAGCAAAGTTCAACCCAGGGAAACCCAATATGTCAGCGAAAGACGTAAAATTCGGCGTCGAAGCCCGCGACCGCATGCTGCGCGGCGTGGACATTCTCGCCAATGCCGTGAAGGTCACGCTCGGTCCGAAGGGCCGCAACGTCGTCCTCGACAAGTCGTTCGGCGCGCCGCGCATCACCAAGGACGGCGTCACCGTCGCCAAGGAGATCGAGCTCGACGACAAGTTCGAGAACATGGGCGCACAGATGGTGCGCGAGGTCGCCTCGAAGTCCGCTGACGCGGCCGGCGACGGCACCACCACCGCGACCGTGCTGGCCCAGGCCATCGTCCGCGAGGGCGCCAAGGCCGTTGCCGCCGGCATGAACCCGATGGATCTGAAGCGCGGCATCGACCTCGCGGTCGAGGCGGTCGTGGCCGACCTCGTCAAGAACTCGAAGAAGGTCACGTCGAACGACGAGATCGCTCAGGTCGGCACCATCTCCGCCAACGGCGACTCCGAGATCGGCAAGTTCCTCGCCGACGCCATGAAGAAGGTCGGCAATGAGGGCGTGATCACGGTCGAGGAAGCCAAGTCGCTCGAGACCGAGCTCGACGTCGTCGAGGGCATGCAGTTCGATCGCGGCTACATCTCGCCCTACTTCGTCACCAACGCCGACAAGATGCGCGTTGAGATGGACGACGCCTACATCCTCATCAACGAAAAGAAGCTGTCGTCGCTGAACGAACTGCTGCCGCTGCTCGAGGCCGTGGTGCAGACCGGCAAGCCGCTGGTGATCGTCGCTGAGGACGTCGAGGGCGAGGCTCTGGCCACGCTCGTCGTCAACCGCCTGCGTGGCGGCCTGAAGGTCGCGGCCGTCAAGGCCCCGGGCTTTGGCGATCGCCGCAAGGCCATGCTGCAGGACATCGCGATCCTGACCGGCGGCCAGGCGATCTCGGAAGACCTCGGCATCAAGCTCGAGAACGTCAACCTCTCGATGCTCGGCCGTGCCAAGAAGGTGATGATCGACAAGGAGAACACCACGATCGTCAACGGCGCCGGCAAGAAGGCCGACATCGAGGCGCGCGTGGCCCAGATCAAGGCGCAGATCGAGGAGACCACCTCGGACTACGACCGTGAGAAGCTGCAGGAGCGTCTGGCCAAGCTCGCCGGCGGCGTCGCGGTGATCCGCGTCGGCGGCGCGACCGAGGTCGAGGTCAAGGAGCGCAAGGATCGCGTGGATGACGCGATGCATGCGACCCGCGCGGCTGTCGAGGAAGGCATCCTGCCGGGCGGCGGCGTCGCCTTGCTCCGTGCTTCCGAGCAGCTCAAGGGCCTGCGCACCAAGAACGAGGACCAGAAGACCGGTGTCGAGATCGTCCGCAAGGCGCTCTCCGCTCCGGCCCGTCAGATCGCGATCAACGCGGGCGAGGACGGTTCGGTCATCGTCGGCAAGATCCTCGAGAAGGAGCAGTATGCGTACGGCTTCGACTCGCAGACCGGTGACTACGTGAACATGGTGTCCAAGGGCATCATCGACCCGACCAAGGTCGTGCGTACCGCGATCCAGAACGCCGCCTCCGTGGCGAGCCTCTTGATCACCACCGAGGCGATGGTCGCCGAGCTGCCGAAGAAGAACGCCGGCGGCCCCGCGATGCCTCCGGGCGGCGGAATGGGCGGCATGGACTTCTAAGGTCCGTTCCTCTCTGAGACAGGAAGGGCGCAGCGCAAGCTGCGCCCTTTTTCTTTGCCTGCCGAATCACCGAGATCATGCGCGGCACCCGCGATGTCACGCGGCCGATACCGCCATCCGGCCCGGCCGCTATTTCGGCGACGACCCGCGCTTCCGGATGAACCTGCAGACCGCCACGACCTCTCGAAGGCGGAGCAGACCCAGAACTACAAGAAGATCGTGCCACGCGACGCCGCCTGACACGCCGCGCACCGCGACCGACGTCGCCGTCGACCTTGAGCAGGCCTCAATCCCGCGCCTGATACGCTGCAAAACACTCGCGCAGCCAGCCAATCACGATCCGCGCCGCCGCGTCGCGCTTCAGATGGGTCTGCACCAGCAGCCAGACATCGCGCCGACGCGGCAGCTGTGTCACGCGCAATGATTGATCGGCGAGCAGATCGCGGCAGGCATGTTCAGGCAGCACGGCAGCGGCGTGGCCACTCCGCAGCAGCTCCGACATCACGCGGACATTGTCGGTGACGCAGCGGGCCGCAGCGAACAGCCCGCGCTGTTTCAGGACCTGCTGCTCCGGGATGCCGTCGAGATCGTCCGGATAGGCGCAGACGAAGCTCGGCGCGGCGCCGGCAGGCTCGATCAGAAAGAGCGCGATGGTGCCGAGCCGGGTGATGGTGAAATCGCCCTTCTCCGGCTTGCGAAGCCGGATCGCGAAATCCGCCTGCCAGCGCGAGAAGCTGACATTCTGGCTGGCGGTCAGAAGATGCAGCAGCAGACCGGGATGAGCCGCGAGCAGTGATGCCAGGCGCGGCGCCAGCACGTTCTCTGCAACCGCTGCGGTCGTGGCAATCCGGAACCGGCCGCTCGGTCCCGACTGATCCGCCGCACTCCGCGCGATCGCCGCGGCATGACCGGCCATCGCATCGACATGCGCCAGCACCGTTGTGCAGGCCGCGGTTGGGCGCCGTGCGCCATCCACGGCCTCGAACAGGCGCACGCCGAGCGCGGCCTCGATGCGTGACAGCCGTCGCCCGACCGTCGTCTCGTCGATGCGCAGCCGGCCGCCGGCGCCAGCATAACTGCCGGCGTCGCGCACCGCCGCGATGATGCGCAGATCGTCCCAGTTCATCCAGGAGCCGTAACACGCCTTGCGGCCTACCTGCAAATCCGCAGCCATCGGCTGCATGATCCTGCGTTGCTGCAGGCGCGCCCCGGCCTAGGATGCTGCCAACCGCTCCCCGGAGACGATATCCATGACCGCCCCCAAGACCCTGCTCGAGCTCGCCGGCGCCGACCTCAGCCTGCCGTCCCTCGCCGAGTCCTGCCTCGTGCTGATCGATATCCAGAACGAGTACCGCGACGGGCCGCTCGCCCTGCCCGGCGCCGAGCCCGCGATCGCCTGCGCGGCGCGGCTGCTGGCCCGCGCAAGGGCGGCCGGCGCGCAGGTGTTTCATATCGCGCATCAGGGCCGCGCGGGCGGCCTGTTCGACCGCACCGCCCCGCGCGGCGCGATCGTCGATGCGCTGGCGCCGCGCGCCGACGAGCCGGTCATCGAGAAGACGCTGCCGAATGCGTTTGCCGGCACTGATCTGTCGGCGCGGCTGTCCGCCTCGGGCCGCAAGAACCTGCTGCTCGCCGGTTTCATGACGCATATGTGCGTGTCGTCGACCGCGCGCGCCGCACTCGATCTCGGCTACCGCGTCACCATCGACGCCGACAGCTGCGCGACGCGGGATCTGCCCGACGGCCGCGGCGGCGTGCTTTCGGCCGCCCTGGTGCACGACGTCGCGCTGGCCGAGCTGTCCGACCGCTTCGCCATCATCGCCCGCGACAGCACGGCCCTGGCGTAGCGCTGCATTGGCATTGTCGAAGGAGCCTTGTTGACGCGGTCCGGCGTCTCGTTGCTTCCTCCAGGGCGCGTCGTCTTCATCGGCTCGGCCTGTTTACGCTTCAACCTATGCGGCCCATCCCATGGGCTGCCGCAGGCGGCGACCGCGTTCATGCGCCGTCCGCGGCTACTCATGTATCCGATGGCGTCTTCCTACTTTATCCGCCGATACATCACGTCGGTCCGCAGGACGTATTTGCGTCCCCGTGTGACCCGATCGCCACGATGCATGATGGGATGATGGAACAGCAGCGCCATCCCCTTCTCCGGTGTCACCCGCAGCGGACCATCCGGCATCAGGCCGGTGTCGTCGCAGAACGACGTCGCGCCGCCTTCGAAATCGTCGTTGAGATAGATCAGGAAGGTGAACTGGCTGCGCTCGCCATTGTCGCGCGCGAAATGACCGTCGCGGTGCCAGTCGAACTTCTGTCCGACATCGTAGCGATACAGCCGCAGCCGTTCGTTCAACCCGACCGGCTGCCAGCGGTGCTGGAAGGACGGTGCGAGGTGGCCGGCGAGCCGCTGATACAGCGCCTGCGTACGGTCGCGATCGTCGACCATGACCCGCTCGTTGTTGCGCACGTCCTTCGCCATGATCATGCCCATGGAGGTCGAGATCGGCGCGTCCTTGAAGCCGATGGCCTCGCCGCAGCTTACATAGTCGTCGCACTCTGCCGCCGAGAGGAAATTCGCAATCGTCTCGATGTTCTCGACGCGCCAAGTCAGCTCGGTCATGATCGTATCCTCTTCACAACACATCGTAGTTGCGTAGATGGGGTAACGGGCCGACCACCCGAGCGGCACGCTCACTCCTGCGCTATTTGGGAGCGCGTTCGCGTGCCGCCCGGTTGGCGGAAAGGTGGTCGTCCCTCAAATTGATGGTGTTCAACGGAG
>Ga0265338_10000089_pt1 | contig 172762 bp, 153 predicted proteins | sample 42126metaG_FD_193579 | JGI IMG/M metagenome (GOLD analysis project Ga0265338, IMG submission 193579) | Rhizosphere microbial communities from Carex aquatilis grown in University of Washington, Seatle, WA, United States - 4-21-26 metaG | ecosystem: Host-associated > Plants > Roots >... | reverse complement strand
TTGAACGCGCCCTCACTTCGCGCCAGCGTGGCGGCCAGATCAAAACGAAAGCCGTCCACATGCATGTCGCGCACCCAGTAGCGCATCGCATCGGTCACCAGCTTGAGCACGTGCGCGTGTCCAAGGTCGAGCGAGTTGCCGCAGCCGGTGTAGTCAACGTAGTAGCGCTCGTCGTCAGCCAGATAATAGTACGACTTGTTGTCGATGCCCCGGAAGCTCAACGTTGGGCCGAGTTGGTTCCCTTCTGCCGTGTGATTGAACACCACGTCCAAGATCACTTCGATGCCCGCGTCGTGCAGCCGGGCAACCATCGTTTTGAACTCGCCCAGGTTCGGTTCAGAAAAATATCGCGGATGCGGCGCAAAGAACGCTAGCGGGCTATAGCCCCAGTAGTTGCGCAGCCCGCGTTCGACGAGATGACGTTCGTCGATGAAATAGTTGACGGGCAGCAGCTCGACGGCCGTTATGCCCAGCCGTTTCAGATACTCGATCGTCGCGGGCGACGAAATTCCGGCGAACGTGCCGCGAATACCCGGCGGGACGCCGGGATGCTTCATCGTAAAGCCGCGCACGTGAAGCTCGTAAACGATGAGATCGTGCCAGCGCAGGTGCAGCAGACGGTCGCTGCCCCACGTGAAGGCGGTGTCGACGACCACGCATTTGGGAACGCCGGCCGCATCGTCGCGCCGGTCGAAGGAGAGATCGGCGCGCGGCGACCCGATGCGATAACCAAACTGTGCGTCGCTCCACTGGAGGTGGCCGAAGAGCATCACGGCATACGGGTCGATTAGCAACTTATGGTGGTTGAACCGATGCCCGTTGGCCGGATCGTACGGCCCATAAACGCGATATCCGTAGAGAAGCCCGGGTCGCGCATCGGGCAAATAGCCGTGCCAAATCGAATCGGTATACTCGGGCAGCACCACCCGCTGCACCTCGCGCCGCCCCCGCGGATCAAAAAGACAAAGCTCGACCTTCTCCGCATGTTCGGAGAAGATCGCAAAGTTAACCCCCGCCCCATCCCACGTAGCCCCCAACGGATAGGGCCGCCCCGGCAAAACCGCCGCGCGCTTCACGCTTCCCCTGTCACCCTGAGCCTGTCGACGGGTGACTCAGCGGCCACGCTCGCATCAAACGCCAAATACAAGGCCCCAAGCGGCGGCAGAGTCAACTCCAGCGACTGCTCAAATCCGTGCGATGCGATCGGCGCCGTCTCCACCGACCCGCCGTTGCCGACATTGCTCCCTCCATAGAAATATGAGTCGGTATTGAGCACCTCTCGATACGTCCCCGCCTGCGGAACACCGATGCGATACCCATCACGAACTACCGGCGTCGCATTTATCGCCACGACCACAGCTTCGCCGTAACCCTCCCCTGCCATGCGCGCAAACGCCAGCACGCTCTGCACCGCATCCTGATAATCAATCCATGCGAACCCGGCCGGCTCAGCGTCGAGCCGGTGCAGCGCCGGCATTTCGAAGTAGATGCGGTTGCAGTCTCGAACCAACCGCTGCACCCCGGCGTGCAGCCCGTCTTCCAGCAATCCCCAGTCGAGCGCACCATCGTGATTCCACTCCAACCACGGCGCGAACTCACTCCCCATAAAGAGCAGCTTCTTTCCTGGATGTGCATACATCAGAGCGTAAAGCAGTCGCAGGTTGGCAAACTGCTGCTCGCGATTTCCCGGCATCTTCCCCAAAATCGAGCGCTTACCGTGCACTACCTCGTCGTGGGAGAGCGGCAGAATGTAGTTCTCACTAAATGCATATACCAGGCCGAACGTGAGGTCGTTCTGATGATATCGCCGATGAATCGGATCGTACGCAAAATATCGCAACGTATCGTGCATCCAGCCCATGTTCCACTTATAGCCGAAACCCAGGCCCCCCACGCTCGTCGGCAGCGAGACCATCGGCCACGCCGTCGACTCTTCGGCGATCGTCGCGATCCCGTCGTCGTGCGCGTAGAGCGTTTCATTCAAGCGGCGCAAAAACTCGATCGCTTCGGTATTCTCGTTCCCTCCCTGCTCGTTGGGAATCCATTCGCCCGGGCGCCGGCTATAATCGAGATACAACATCGACGCGACGGCATCTACGCGGATCCCGTCAAGGTGAAAGACCTCCAACCAATACAGCGCGCTCGCGATCAAGAAATTCGAGACCTCGCGGCGCGAGTAATTATAGATCAGCGTATTCCAGTCGGGAGCAAAGCCCCGCCGCGGGTCGCTGTGCTCGTAAAGATGCGTTCCGTCGAATAGTGCCAGCCCAAAAGAATCGTTCGGAAAATGCCCTGGCACCCAATCTAAAATCACTCCCAACTCCAACTCGTGCGCCCGCTCCACAAACGCCCGAAACTCCTCCGGCATCCCATACCGGCTGGTCGGCGCATAGAGCCCCGTCGCCTGATACCCCCACGATCCGTCGAAGGGAAACTCGGTAATCGGCATCAGCTCGACGTGCGTAAATCCCATCTCTCGCACGTACGGGAGAAGCTCGTCGGCCAGCGCGCGATAGCTCAACGGCCGGCCCAACCCGTCATGCCGCCACGACCCCAAATGCACCTCGTAAATCGAAACCGGCGCCGAACGCCGTATCCGCGACCCGCGTTCGCGCATCCACGCCCCGTCACGCCATTGAATCGCAGCCCCCTCGGGGCAAAGAATCGAAGCGTTGGGCGGCGAGGCTTGCGCGAAGCGCGCCAACGGATCGGCTTTGAGCGGCAGCAGCTCGCCGCCCGCACCCGCAATCTCGTACTTGTAGTGCGCCCCCTCGTGCGCACCCGGCACAAAAATCTCCCACACGCCGCACTCGACGCGCTTGCGCATCGCGTGGCGCCGTCCGTCCCAGCCGTTGAAATCCCCCACGACGCTCACCCTCAGCGCATTCGGCGCCCACACGGCGAACGTCGCGCCCGCTACGCCGTCAACGCGCCGCAAATGCGAGCCGAGCACCTCCCACAACCGCAGATGCGTTCCCTCAGAAATGAGATATACGTCAACGTCCCCGAGAATCGGCCCGAATCGATAGGCATCCTCAAGCTCGATCCGTCCGTCCGAACCCTCGCACACCAAAAGGTAATCGAACGGGGCGCTGTCCGCAATCCATAGCTCGAACAGACCATCGCCAATGCCTTCCATCTCCCACAGCATCGACGATTCGCGCGCGCGAACGAAGGCACGCGAAGCTTGCGGCAGGGCCGCGCGTACGACGACGCCGGTATCGTCCTCGTGCATTCCGAGATAGGCAAACGGGTCCGCGCGATAGTCCACGTGCTAGGCAGTGCGGATCATGAGCCGGGCAAGGATCAGGCCGGCATAACAGGCGGCGATACCTAAGCCGACGCTGGCGAGTACGTAGATCGTCGCCAGCCGCCACTCGCGGTCGCTTCCTAGCGTCAGCGCGTCGAACGCAAACGTAGAGAAGGTGGTATAGCCGCCCAAGAGTCCCGCCGTAAGCGCGATGCGAAGCAGCGGGTCAAAACCGAGCACGCGCGTCAAAGCCAACTGCGCGATGACGCCGATTAAGAACGAGCCCGACAGATTGATGAAGAGCGTCCCGAGCGGAAAACCTGGGCCGAATCGCGCGACGAAGGCCACCGTTATCGCGTAGCGGCAAACCCCACCTAGACCCGCCCCGAGCCCGACCGCGAGATACGTCGCCAGGTTCGATCTCATCGGCCCTTCGGCGTCCCGGCGCGGTAGGCAATTACTTCAACCGTTTCCAGCGTGACCAGGCCCTCTTTGACCATCTCGTCGAGCGTCGGCAAGAACGCGCGTATGCGTTCCTCGCTATCGACGATCTCAACGAGTACCGGAAGGTCGGATGAGAGATCGAAGACCCGTGCGGCGTGAACGATCGAGTGCCCGCCGAATCCCTCGATGCCTTTGAACACCGTCGCCCCGCTAAGCCCCGATTTTCGCGCGGCTTCGACTATGGCGGTGTAAAGCGGCTGGTAACCCCAGCGATCGCTCTCACCGATAAAGATGCGCAGCAGCTTTCCAGGTTCCTCGGTCTTCATCGCGTGTCCGAACCGTTCGGCATCTTTGTGAGAAACGCCCGTGCCCGCAAGAGTTCCGCAACCGACCAGGCCTGCGCGATCGCGCCGCGCGGCGTAAAGGGTGGCGCGGCGTCGGCGATCTCCGAAATGCTACCCAAGCCATAATCCATGAGCTGATCTTCGAGCCGATCCAAAAACGAGCGCGCTACCGCGGCGTCGCCGTAAACCCGCGCGTGCGCCACGGCGAACGGCCCGAGCAACCACGGCCAAACGGTTCCCTGATGGTATGCTGCATCGCGGTCGTGCTGAGATCCACCATATCGCGGGACGAAGCGCGGATCGTACGATGGTAACGTTCGCAACCCATTGGTGGTCAGCAGCTGCGCCGCGCAGACGTCCACGATCGCGCGCCGGCGCTCTGGCGAGAGCGGTGAGTTCGGCAGCGAAACGGCGAAGATTTGATTCGGCCGCAACGTCGCGTCGTCGCCGTCGGGCCCGTCGATGACGTCGAAGCAAAAGCCGGCGCTCGCGTTCCAGAACCGCGCGAAAGCCGCGCGCGCGCTTTCCGCCACGACCGCATACTCGTCGGCGATCTCCCCAGCAGCCGGCGCCATCGAAGAAAGGCGCTTGAGCGCGTTGTACCACAGCGCCGCAATCTCGACCGGTTTGCCCATGCGTGGCGTGACGACCCAGTCGCCGACCTTGGCGTCCATCCACGTCAGCTGCACGCCCGTCGCCGCCGCGACGATCAACCCGTCGGCGTCCATGCGTATGCCGTAGCGCGTCCCGCCGCGGTAGTACTCGAAGATCTGACGCAGCGCCGGCCAGATCGCGTTAATTGTAGTGCGGTCCCCGGTCGCGTCGAGATAACTTCCCGCCGCCTCGACGAACCACAGCGCCGCGTCGACCGTGTTATAGACCGGCGTCTCGCCGCCCGCCGGCATGATGTTCGGCAGCATCCCGCCGTCGACGAAACCGGCCAGCGTCGTCAGAATTTTCCGCGCGACGTCGAACCGCCCGGTCGCCAGCGTCAAACCGGGAAGCGCGATTGCCGTATCGCGCCCCCAGTCGCCGAACCAGTGATAACCCGCGACGATTGAATAGGCGTCGGGGTCGTCGCGCACTGGCCGCCGCACCACGAACTGCGAAGCGGCTCGCTCGAGCGACTCGCCCGGGCCCGCGCGCGCCGGCCGAACCGCAGGAAAAGAATCTAATCCCGCGTCGACGCCCATCGCCAGCGTCACACTCTCGCCCGGCGCCAGCGACATCGCAAACGTGCACGCCGCCAGATTATCGTCGCGATCGTCAAGCCCGCGATCGCTCTCGCGCGCCAGCACGTAATTGCGATACCAAACGTTCTCTATATCAACGTCGCCCCGCTCGGTAACCACCGCAAACGGCACCGCTCCACTAAAGGCGGAAATCACAACCCCGCCCGGACACGCACTAACGCCGGCCACCCAGTCGCCGGCGTGTGTGTTCCCGTGGAAATCGCGATAATTAACGAACGCGCGCAGGTTCAATCCAATCGGTTCGGCCGAACGCAACGCGCGATACGAAACGTAGGTAAGATTAGCCTCGTCCTTCATCCATATGCGCTTCTCCAGCAGCGCGTCACCGAAAGCGTATTCCCAAACCGGCGCGCCGCCATCGAGATAAAATCTTTCGATCAGCTCGAAGCCCCGCGGTGCTACATAATCGTCCTTCCAGCGGTTGGCCGCTAATGCGTAGGCGACGCGCCGATAGGTCGCGGTTTCATCGAACTTGGTAACAACTAAGGTGCGCTGCAGCGGCGGCTCGAGCGCGGCTACGAGCAGACCATGATAGCGCCGCGTCAACGTTCCCGCGACCGTCCCCGATGCATAGCCGCCTAAACCGTTGGTGACCAGCCACTCGCGCCGCTCCGCCGCCGCAAGATCTGCGCAGATCGAACGACCGAAGGCGATCGCGCGCGGCGCAACCTCAGTCAAATGGGTGCTTGCCCTGTTTGCAGTACTCGCCGCATTGTTGGATCAGCTTGGCAACCAGAGCCGTCCACCCCGTCTGATGGCTCGCGCCCAGACCCGCTCCGTTGTCGCCGTGGAAGTACTCGTAGAACGGAATATAGTCGCGCCACAGCGGATTGCGCTGAAACGTTTCGTTCCCCCCAAAGACCGCACGGCGGCCGTCGCCATCGCGCGTGAAGATGCGCATCATCCGGTGCGAAAGTTCCATCGAGACGTCCCAGATCGTCATGAGTTTTCCCGAACCTATCGGCATCTCGACCTTCAAGTCATCGCCGTAGAAGTAGTGGTATTTCTGCAGCGCCTCAATGATGAGGTAGTTGATCGGAAACCAGATCGGACCGCGCCAGTTCGAGTTTCCTCCAAAGAGACCGGTCGTTGATTCGGCCGGCTCGTAATCGATCCGGTACTCGACGCCCTTGAGCCACAGCGAATACGGGTGTGCCGCATGCTCGCGCGAGAGCGAACGAACGCCGTAGGGCGAGAGAAACTCGCTCTCGTCCAGCATTCGGCGCAGCAGTTTGCTGAGCTGCTCGCGGTCGGCGAGGGAAAGAATCCGCCGGACGCTAAACCCGCCCTCGTTCATCTCGGCGATGTTTTCGATGAGGTCGGGCCGATTCTCGACGAACCATTCCAGCCGTTTGGCAAAGTTCGGCAGCTTGTGGCGGATGGTGCCGTCGAAGGTCATCACCGCCAGCAGCGGCGTGAGCCCGACGAGCGACCGGATCTGCAACGGAATGACCTGGCCGTCGGCGTGCAGGTAATCGTAGTAAAAGCCATCGCCTTCGTGCCAGAGCCCGCGCTCTTCGCTGCCGCCGATCTTATTCATCGCGTCGGCAATCAGCAGAAAGTGCTCGAAGAATTTAATGGCGACGTCTTCGTAGACCGGCATCTCCGGCGCCAGCTCCAAGGCAATCATCAGCATATTGAGGGTAAAGAATCCCATCCAGCTGGTGCCGTCGGCTTGATCGATATATCCGCCGCCGGGTAGCGGTGCGCTACGATCGAAAATGCCGATATTATCGAGTCCCAAGAAGCCGCCTTGAAAAACGTTGCGGTCGTCCACGTCCTTGCGATTGACCCACCACGTGAAGTTAAGCAGCAGTTTTTGAAAGACACGCTCTAAGAAGAATCGGTCGCCCTCTCCTTTTTGTTTGCGCTCGATTTGGTAGACGCGATAGGCCGCCCAAGCTTGCACCGGGGGGTTGACGTCACCAAAGGCCCACTCGTAGGCTGGGATCTGCCCGTTGGGATGCATGTAGTGCTCGCGCGACAGCAGCGAAAGCTGCACCTTGGCAAAATCGGGATCGATCAGCGCCGCCGCGACGCAGTGAAAGGCCAAGTCCCAAGCGGCAAACCACGGGTACTCCCACGTATCGGGCATAAGCAAGACGTCGTCGCTATAAAAGTGGTCCCAGCCGCTGTTGCGTCCGTGCAACCGCGACGCCGGCGGCGGGGGTTGCAGCGGGTCGCCTTTGAGCCAGTCATGGATTACGTAATCGTAAAACTGCTTGCTCCAAATCAATCCGGCCAACGCTTGGCGCTGCACGTCGCGCTCGTCGGGTGAAACGGGATACGGATTGAGGTCGCGATAAAACTCGTCGGCTTCGCGCAGACGGCGCTCCAGCGTTTTCTCAAAGCCGTCGAACGGCTCGCGGCGCTCGCCCTCGCAGAGCCGCAGGCGCACCGTTTGGCTGCCGCCGGCGGGAATCTCGAGGTTGTAGCGGGCCGAACATTTCGTGCCGACGCGGCTGGGATTGACCACGTGCTCGCGTCCGCCGACGACGTAGTCGTTGATGCCGTCCTTGACGTACGCCGACTGATTCTCTCCGCCGAAGAGTCGCGCGAAATTCGTTTCGTTTTCGGTGAAGATCAGCTCGTCGGCGTCCTCGCAGTAGAGCCGGAACGTCCCCAGGCGGTCGTGACGCGCGGCGACGATTTGATAGCCGGCAGCGGGCTGTTCCTCCTGAAGTTCAGGTTTGGTCACGCCCGCCTTCCACGACCAAACGTTGCGAAACCATAGCGTCGGCAAGAGCGTAAGTTTTGCCGTTTCGGGGCCGCGATTGGCAACGGTAATCTGAATAAGGATATCGTCGGGATCGGCCTTAGCGTATTCAACGAAGACGTCGAAGAAGCGGTCCTCGTCAAGGACACCGGTGTCGATCAGTTCGTACTCGGGATCCAGGCGCGTGCGCCGCCGGTTCACCTCGACGAGTTGCGCGTACGGATACGCCGCCTGCGGATAGCGATAGAGCATCTTCATGTAGGCGTGCGACGGCAACCCGTCGAGGAAGTAGTAATACTCCTTGACGTCCTCCCCGTGGTTGCCTTCGTTACCCGTGAGACCGAAGAGCCGCTCCTTGAGTATCGGGTCGCGGCCGTTCCACATTGCCACCGCGAAACAGAGCTGCTGGTAGCGGTCGCAGAATCCGCCGATGCCGTCTTCCCCCCAGCGATAGGCGCGCGAGCGGGCGTGATCGTGCGGCAGATACTCCCATGCCGTTCCATCGGGACTGTAATCTTCGCGAACCGTGCCCCATTGGCGCTCGCTCAGATACGGTCCCCAGCGATGCCAATCGCCGTGCTGCTGGTCCTTCGACAGGCGTTTGTGCTCGGCGTTCATTGACGGCAGACCTCTCGCATCAGTTCGGCGACCGCGCCGGGTCGCTCCAGAATCACGTAATGTGCGCACCCGGGAAGAACGACGAAGCGCGCGTTGGGAAGCAGCGCGGCGACGCGCTCCTCGACGGACTCCGGCGCATCCTTCTCCGGCGCGATCACGACGACGGGGGTGCGAATCGTCCGCGTTGCCTCGGCAAAATCGGCGTGCGCCCACGACTCGAACGATTCCAGTGCCGTATCGCGCGCCGTAAGACTCGCGGCCTCGCAGAGCGGCGCCAGCGTCGCTTCATCGGGCTCGGTGGCAAAGGTGCGCGCTAGCCACGCTTTGACTTTAATCGGCTGGCCCGCAGTCGCGCGCAAGTAGGCCTCACCCTTCGGTGAGTAACCACCGCCGCTCGCCGGAACCGGCGCGATCAACACGAGGGCTCGCACCGACTGCGGCGCATCCACGGCCAAGCGCAACGCTACCGTCGCGCCCATTGAGTGGCCGGCAACGATCGCCGGCGCAATGTCTAACCCGTCGATGAGCTCGCGAACGTCTTGCGCGTAGCGCTCGAGGGTGTACGGACCTCGAGCATCGGCCGAGGCGCCGTTGCCGCGCAGATCGACGGCGATGGCCCGCACGCCGCTTCCGAGGTCTGCGATCGCGCCTTCCCAGACGCGGCGGTCGGCCTGCCAGCCGTGGACGAGAACGATCGTGCAGTCACCGCTGCCGCTGTCGGCATATGCTAACTGCGCACCGTCGCTTAGCGTAAAGGAGGGCATCGTAACCTTGGGAATCTCGCAGCCCATGGACCCGTTCCTGCGCGATGTCCCCCGAAGCATCTTCATCGGCCCCAACGGCGTTCGCGCGGGATGGCGTTTTCTCGCCTACGTTGCGATCTTCATGGGCCTCGAGCAGCTGCTCGACGCCGCTGTGGCGCCGTGGGTCGTCAAAGTTCTCCATCTTAACGAAAATGCACTCGACGCGCCGGGCTTGATCGTCGGAGAGATTTTTGAAGGCATCGTCGTCCTCGTGGCAACTGGAATCATGGCGTTCTGCGAGCGCAAACGCATTGATGCCTACGGCCTGCCCGTCTCATCTGCCTTCGGCAAACGTTTCTGGGAGGGCGTCGCCATCGGCGTCGTCAGCGCGGGCGTCGTCGCAATCGCGATGATTGCGACGGGTTCGATGGTCGTCCACGGAGTTGCGCTGCGCGGAAGCGCGCTGCTGGCGCAGCCGTTGCTCTGGGGCTTCGGCATGCTGCTGGTCGGCGTCAACGAAGAGTATATGTTCCGCGGCTATCCGCTCCAGGCGTTGCGCCGGGGCATGGGATTCTGGCCGGCCGCGATTCTGCTCTCACTCTTGTTCGGCGCCGCGCATCTCAATAAACCCGACGAGAACGCCATCGACATCACCAACATCGTGCTGCTGGGAGTTCTTCTCTGCGTGACGCTCCAGCGCACCGGAACGCTCTGGTTGGCCGTCGGTTTTCACTTCAGCTTTGATTTCATGCAGTTCTTCGTTATCGGAACGCGCAACGGCGGGGCCCAGCCGATCGGCCGCCTTCTGGATGTTTCCTTTCCCGGCCCGGCGTGGGCCAACGGCGGCCCATTGGGTACCGAGGCAAGCTATTTCATGCTTCCGGTCATCCTTTTGCTCTTCGTCTATATCGTCGTGCGCTTCCCCAAGCCTAAAGCGCTAGAGGAGGGGCGCCCTGGCGTGGCATAGGACGCGCTCATGAAGCACGTGTGCGCACCTCCGGTCGCGGCGCTCTTGGCATTGGCGCTAATGCTTCCGGCGTGCTCCTCGGGCAACTCGTCGGCGTTGCCGTATATGCAGAGCGGATCGGCTCTCCAACACCTCAATGCCACTGGGGCCGGCAAGATCCAACACATCGTTTTTATCGTTCAAGAGAATCGCAGTTTCGACAATCTCTTCCAAGGTTATCCGGGCGCAGATACGGTCTCGCAGGGCAAAGATTCAAAAGGAAAGACGGTCACGCTTAAGCCCGTTCCGCTCTCGGATCAGTACGTCATCGACCACTCCGCCGAGGCCATGTTCTCGGCGTGCAACGCGCCGCCGGGCGATCTGCCGGGCACGAACTGCCGCATGAACGGTTTCGATCAGGAACTGAACTGGGGCGGACCCAACAGCGAGCCCGAGTACGTCTACGTCCCGCACAAGGATTCTAAGCCGTACTTCGACATGGCGCATCAAGGCGTATTGGCCGACCGAATGTTCCAATCGCAGCTCGATGAAAGCTTTGTAGCCCACCAATACATCATCGCCGCGCAAGCGGCATGGAGCGTCAACCTTCCGACCGCCGGATGGGGCTGCGGCGGCGGAAGGTACGATCAAGTCGATACCATCACCAAGCAGCGCAGCACCGACGGGCCGCAGATTTCGCCGTGTTACGACTATCAGACGCTTGCCGACGAGCTCGACGCCGCTAAGCACTCTTGGCGGTTCTACGCCAGCTCCTACGGAAGCAATGACAGCGACGACGGAGCCGTCTGGTCGAGCTTCCAGGCGGTCAGCCATATCTATAACGGACCCGATTGGAAGTACGTAATCTCACCGAACTGGAAGTTCCTCACCGACGTTGCTGCCGGTCAGCTCGCCGACTTCACGTGGATCACGCCGGTCTGCGACGACTCCGATCACGTCAACTGTCCGCACGGTTACGGACCATCGTGGGTTGCCGCGTTGGTGAACGCCGTCGGTCAGAGCAAGTTCTGGGACTCGACGGCGATCTTCATTCAGTGGGACGATTGGGGCGGGCTCTACGATCACGTCCCCCCGCCGTATCTCGATCGCGATAGTCTCGGCTTCCGGGTTCCGCTGATCGTGCTTTCGCCATACGCCAAGAAAAACTACGTTTCGCACGTCAGGTACGAAACGGCAAGCGTGCTCCGCTTCGCCGAAGACTTATGGGGTCTAGGTCAACTCGCTCCGGCCGACCGTCGCGCCAACTCGCCGGCCGCCGATTGCTTCGACTTCACGCAGAATCCGCACCACTGGATCCACGTCAAGGCGCCGTTGCCGCCGAAGTTCTTCGAGCGGCAAGGCAGCCAATATCAGATCCCCGACTACGAGTAAATAACGTTAGGGCTTCGCCACCGTTTCGACGGTATCGATGGTGGCGACGTCCTCGTAGTTCGGCCACACCGTTTCCGCTTTGAGACGCTTGAGGAGATCGGCCTTTCGCTCCGGGGGGAGGCTGGGCAGAGCGGAATGGTAGCGATTCCAGTAGTCGCTGACCGTATTCGAAAACGGTTCGACCCACGCCGCGTCTACCGGTGCATAGCGGAGATCGGTCGGCGCGATCTTTTTAAAGGCCGCGTTGAATTTTACGATCGCGCCGGAAAGGCCGGCGGCGTATTGCGCGTTACGGTCCGCCGAGAACGACGCGTCGTTCACGGCGCTAACCAAGAAGCCGGCATAGCTGTTGCCGCGCTCCTCGAGTGCCGTGTAGGCCACGGTCAGCGAGTTCAGATCCGAAGGGTCGAGATGATGCTTTGCGACGCCAACCAAACGCAAGGCCTCGTCGCGCGAGCTTGTGAAGGGTGCTATTGCCGCGTTAAACTGTCCGGCCGGCTCCGCACGATGCGCACAGGCCGCCAGAGCGGTGATAACGAGCACCAAAGTTGTGAAGAGTTGCCGATTCATGCTTCATCTGTTACCCGCTAAAGCCGGTAGCGTACCGAAAGCTGGGCAGTTCGTGCGATCGGATATGACTGCGGGACATACCCGTTGGGTCCGTACGTCCACGGGACGACTTGGGTCCGCCCGTCGTTGGTCGGCACGCCGTTGCCGAGCGTGTAAACGCAATTCTTGCAATATTGGCTGCCATACGCTCGCTCGTAATAAAAATCTCCGCCGGCGTATCCGGGAGGCCCGATGAGGTACGGGTTGCCCTGCATTTGCGTCGGTGCGTCGGTCGCCAACAGATTCACGATATCCAGCGCCAGCGTCATGCGCGGCGCGAGATCAAACTCCGAGTGCAGCGATACGAGGGTTTGCGGCGCGGTTCGCAGCGTGTTGGGATCGGCGCCTTCACCGGTACCCAGCGACGCGATGTACGGATTGGTCGAAGCGTCGAATGGCCGCGCCGGATTTTTTAGAAAGTAGTAGTTGTAACCGGGATTAACGTAGTTGTCGTTGCGCACGAGCTCTGGGTTGCCGCTACCGTCCGATATCCACACCATCGTTCCGTTGCCGTACGGGTAGCCGCTCTCGAAGGAGAGCATCGGCGTTACCCGCAGGCGTTTCCCCGCGCCGTCGAACTCGTAGCTGAGCGTCGCCGTGAAGTCGGGAATATATCCGGCCGGATATAGGTGCCCCGCATCGATCGCCGCCGGATTCAGATCGTTGTATGCAAACTGATCCACGCTCGAGGTCAGCGTCCGGTTGTACGTTGCGTTAAACGCGAGCGCGCCGCGCTTAACGTACAACTCGACGCCGTGCGAGCGCAGCAGGCCGGCGTTGGTTGGAACGCCGACGGCATCGGGGTTCTGCGGATTGGCGCGAAAGTTGACCGGCAAAACGTCGATGCGGTTTTTCTCGAGGAGCGCGTAGTAGGTTGCCCGGACTTGCGTCGGTCCCCCCAACTCGTAAGAGAAACTGTACTCGTCGGCCGTCTCCGGCGACAACACGACCGAAGCGGCGGGCGCGGCCGAATCGGTGCGTGCAACTTCCAAGGGAAGCGGCGCTACCGACGTATGATCGAACGTCGCGCGAAACGCCGAGCCGTGCGGCATCTCGTAGGCAACGCCGATGTGCGGGTCGATCGCTCCGACGTTATAGTTTAGGCCGGTTCCGGTCGAGACGTGCTGGCCGATGGCCCGCAGCGTTCCGGTCGCACTCAAGCGATCGTCGAACGACCAGGTATCGGAAAGATAAAAGAGATACTGCGCGAGCCGGGGATTCGACGTTACCGTTTCGGCCGCCGTCGGAACCAGCTGGTTGAAGTTGCTAAAGGTTAGCGAGCCTTGCGCTCCAGCTCGGACGTCGTGTTTTAATCCGGCTTGGTCCTGCCAATCGAAGCCGAAGCCGTCCTGCCGCTGACTCTGCTGCGACCAGAGCGAGATCACGCCGGCCGGAAACGAGAGGTCGTCCCAAAACGGCCCGTTGGCGATCGCGCCCGTCTGCGATCGAAAGAGATAAAAACGGCCAAGGGAGTGTGCCCAGTTGTGAAGCCATTGCAGTTTGGCGACCAAGTAGGTGCCGCGTGTTCGCGATGGCGTGTCGACCTGCGCGTTCGGATTGGGCGGCTGTCCGGGAAAAGAGGACGAGGTCGAGTTGAACGTGGACCAGCGCTCGCCGGCGTAGGGCGTGCTGTATTGGTCGTATGTCGCCACCCCCGAGAGCAGCGTTGCCGAAAAATCGTCCGAACTGCGCGGCCGGAAGTGAACGTTGGCCGACCACGACGATTGCGCGCGGGACTGAAGCGCCAAACCGTACGTACCCATCTCCGACGGATAGAACGTTACCCCGTCACCGTACGGGAAGTATGCCGTCGAAGCGCTGGTGGCCAGCGCGTAGCGCCAACGAAGGTCGGGCGTGGCCCACGCTTCCGATGCGCGCATCGCGCCGTACTGCGCGCCGATTCCCGCCGCCAAGTCAAAGCTGCCGTGAGCAGGATAGGTGCCGACCGACGGAATCTCGTTCACCACGCCGCCGAGCGCGTTTTGACTCGAATCGGTGAAACCGCTCAAGGTTAGCGTCGTTGCGCCGACGCCGGTCGTGCCGAGCTGCGCGCCGGCAATGTTGCCCCCCGGCTCGGCGATCAAACCTTGGGGTACCGGTACGGAATCATAGTTATACGCGGTATCCTGCACTTTGCCGCCCCGGACGATCGCATTGGCGAACGAATCGAACTGCACGCCGGGCACCGATCCCAGCGCACCCTGCACGCTATCTTGCGAATAGGTGGCTAAGCCGGAGGCCGATTCGTTGGGAATCGTGGCACGTGCCGGCGCTTCGCTCACGGTGAAGGTGTCGCCGGTGCTGCCGACCGCGAATGACTCGCCGCGCGCCTCGACGCGGGCAATCTCCCGCAGTTGCGTCTGCAGAATAAAGACCAGCTGTTCGCGCTCACCGGGTAACACGGTCACGACCTGGCGCCCACTTTCGAACCCCTTGGCGAGCACGTCGATCTCATACGTATCCGGGACAATTCCCAAGAGGACGAAGTGGCCGCTCGAGTCGGTAACCGTTTGGTAACGGCCGGAAGGCGCGTGAACTTCTACCTCGGCCGACGAAACCGGCGCTCCATGCGAATCCTGAACGCGGCCCAAGACGCTGCCGAAAGTCAGCTCCGCCGGCCGCGCGTTCGCGTAGCAGGCAACGAACGCGGTGAGCAGCAGGACGGTGATCGCTCGCATTCCCGATTCAGGGTACGAGCGAAGCGCGGGTGGACCTGTCGCGGGTATCGCTCGGCGGCTTTCCGAAGTGCGTGGGTCCCCAATGGAGGAGAGAGCATGCCATCCACGATTTCAATTGGATCCACCGGCGACGACGTCAAGCGTCTGCAACGCGTCATGGCGCGCCATCTTATGTGGAACCCCTTCGGCCCGATCACCGGCACGTTCGATGCCGGGCTGGAAACGGCGGTAAAAACCTTTCAGCAGGCAAATGGCTTAACGGTCGACGGAATTGTCGGGCCCGCCACCTGGGCCGCGCTGCCCAGTTATCGCGAAGCCTCGCGCGAATTGCATCAGGGATCGAAGGGTCCCGACGTCGCGTGGCTGCAGAAGGCGCTGGCCGGAGATGACGTGGCGATTTCATTTACGGCCTATACCGGTGCGATCGACGGCGTCTTCGGCGCAATGACGGAGACGTCGGTCAAAGCACTGCAGACCTGGGCCGGCGTTACCGTAGATGGCGTTGTCGGCGACAATACCTGGTTTATCTGGATGACGCCCGGATCTGCGCAACAGTTGACCCTGGAAGGGGCCTGTGGCCTCACGGACGGTCTATTATAAGCGAGCAACCGAATGCAAGGGCTGGGGGAATTCGGGAGCGCCGTTAACGACGATTTAAATGGTCGCTTCACTTTCTATTCTGAGTAAGCAGGGAATCCGGATAACGCGATAACAATCCTACCCAGCCCCTACACCGCTACGTCATTGGAACAGCGAGCAATTCGAGATGGAAGAATCTTTCCTCGATACGGCCCGGAATGTGCGTATGCCCCGAGTACTCTATGCTGCCGCCGCGCTGGGAGGTTTAGGTCTCCTTGCGCTCTTTTTTCAGTTCTTTATCCGCTACAGTTACATCGAAATGGGACATACAGTCTTGCGCGTCGATCGCGTCACCCAGCAGACCTGTCTCGTCGTAAACGGTCGTCCCGATTGCGACGCAAAGCCTGCGAGTCTTAGCCCGAGCTTGAGCACGAGCACGAGCACGAGCACGAGCCTCTCGCCCGGAGGAGCCCACAGGCGGCCGCAATAACCGCTAGGTGCGCCTCGGGATGAGGTGCAGCTGGGCCGTAACGTAATCGAACTGCGCCACGAACTGTTGCAGGAAAGCCGCTCCTAAGTGGCCCGATGCGGTGCCCTGCAGCGTTTGAGTGGTCCCGATGCGCTGCGGACCGGTGCGGTAATCGCCGATGCGCACCTGCGGGATTTCGCCGAGCAGCTCGACGCTGCCGCCGCCGATCCCGCCTACGGTCCGCCGAGAGGTTATCGCGAACAGACCCGGGTGTTTGGTGTAAAAATCGTACGCCAAATTGACGTTCGATTCGTCGCCGGTGTCCACTGCTAAGCGGGCATCGAGCGATCCCAGGCCGACGCTAACGACCGGCACGGAGTTCTCGAACGATAGCGCGAGCGCGATCGGTGCCCGTCCGAGCGTCACGCCGAGACGCACCTCGTGCGCGGCGCCGTCGATCGCAACGCCCGTTGCACCGAAGAAATCGGAGCCGAGCACGACGTCGTAGCCGTAGCGTCGCAGATCGTTGAGCACGACATAATACGCGTCGGGAAAGGCAGCGTTGCCTACGTGCAGCGGGCCGGCTCTTACGACCTGCGTTTTATAGCCTCCCAAGCCGCGCACGCGGTAGTTTCCGACGACCGGGGCGCCCAACCGGCTGGCGAGCTCGGAGCTCATTGAGAGTCCCGAGTTACCGGTATCGATCAGGCAGCGCACGGTTACACCGCCCACGCTGCAGTCGGCAATCGGCGTTACGGCGTCCGGATCGGTGGCAATGGCTTGCGGCTTGCCGGCAAAGGCCGGAGCTAATCCGTGCGGCGGCACGAAGGCCGACGACACTACCGCCCGGTTGTCGTAGTGCTCGAAGATCTGGCCGTCGTGCAGCACGTCGAACGGCAGCATAAAGCCGCCGACGCGATGGTAGTTCCGGTACTCGAAGCTGTGGCTGCCGTCGAGCTCGCGGACGAAACGCGTCAGACTGGTGGCCGGATCGACGAAAACGCGCAGCGCGTACGATGATGCATCGGCGACAACGAAGGTGCGGTACGTCTTCCCATTCACCGACGCGTTGCCGGTGTCGCCCATCCGTCCACCCGCCGCGAGGAAAGAAGGGGACAAAAATCCGAGCGACGCGATCAGGCGTAAACCCCGCAGGTACGGTTGCGACTGGAGCGACTGCGGCAGCGTCGTTCCGTTCATATTGACCGAGTAAAGACGATCGCCGTCGAAATAGGTGCCGTCGCAAATCTCCGCGCTGCAGTGCCGGAGATTGAAGCGCAAGCCGGCGCTGTCGGTCGAGACCACGCTGGCCTCGCCGTTGAAGCTCTGTCGCGAAACCGAAACGACGTGGGCCATCCAGAGCGGCCCCGAGGCATTGCGCATGCCGTACAGCAAGTGGGTGAGCCTGGTATCGTTGCGGTTCGCTCCCAGCGTCGTGAGCGCGAGCACGCAGAGCAAAGCGGCTCGTGCGGCGAAAGCCATGGCCGTGGAGTTCGAGTTGCTCGACGGCTATCTTCTCTACGGCGAACCGCCGAAGCCCGAGGTCGTTCGGCGGCTCCTGGAGATGCGTCCCGATGCCCCCGGCGCGGCGCCATTCTACGAGGGAATGCAGCGCCTCGGTGAACGAACGCCGGACCTCTCGCTCATCGCGCTGCGTTTGGTCCTGGCCGGACGCAAGGCCGATGATGCCGGCGTCGTCTGGCTGCGTGACGTCGTAAAGCGTGCCCGCGCCGGCGACCCTGCCGCGCGCGAGGAATACCGCACGCTCGACCGGCCCGACTCGTAGTGCCTCTCGAAGTCCGCGAGCTCATCGTCGCGCACCCCGGTCGCGACGCACCCGCCCTCGACAGAATCTCGTTTCAAGTTCCGGATGGCTCGACGCTGGCCATCGTCGGTCCTTCCGGCGCGGGAAAGACTACGCTCCTGCGTATTATCGCCGGCCTCCTACGCGCGCGTGGCGGCGACGTGCTTCTCGACGGTGCCTCCATCGCGACGCTGCCGCCGCAGCAGCGGCGGGTCGCACTCGTCTTTCAAGACGATGCTTTGCTGCGCAATATGACGGTGCGCGAGAATATGCGGTTCGCTCTACGCGACCGAACCGGCGGCGGAGCGCGAATCGATGCCACCGCTGCCGCGCTGCACGTAGGCGCCTATTTAGATCGGCGTCCGTCGCGTCTTTCGGGCGGAGAGCGCCAGCGCGCTTCGATCGCGCGCGCCCTACTCTCCGATCCGGCGGCACTGCTGCTCGACGAGCCGCTGGCGCATCTCGACCCGTCGCTGCGCCGTTCGGTTCGCGACGAAGTGCTCGGCGTGCGCCAGCATTTTGTGGGCCCAATTCTTTACGTCACCCACGATCACGTCGAAGCGATGAGCGTGGGGAGTCAATTGGCCGTACTCGTGGATGGCCGGATCGAGGATTCCGGCGAGCCGCAGCGGGTTTATGACTCACCGGCCAATCTCACCGTCGCACGCTTCTTAGGAGAACGTCCGATGAATCTCTTGCCGGGCGACGGGGTGACGCTGGGCATTCGTCCCGAGCGCGTACGCGTCGTAGCCGATGCCCCGCTGCGTGGCCGCGTCGCGCGGCGCGAAACGACTGGTGCCGATGCGTATCTCGACGTGGAGACCACGCGCGGGAGCGTCGTCGTTCGCGTGCCCGTGCGCACGGCGGCATTGGCCGGCGATCTCGTGGCGCTCGAGCTGCCCGGCGATGCAATTCGCCGCTTTGATTCTACGACGGGAACAGCATTGGCGTGAGCGAGCTCGACGAGCTGGCACGCGGCGTTATCGTCGCCGGCATTCGCGCTGCCGAACTCGACCCGGCCATGCCGGTCTTCGGGGCCTACGTTCTCTTCAACGACCCCGGCGCACCGATCGAAACGGTGCGTGCGCTGAGCGACGCGCTGCGCGCGCGCCAAATCGACGCGCCGCTGATCGCTATCGACCAAGAGGGCGGCGCCGTTGCGCGCCTTCGCCAAGGCGTCGAGACGATGCCGCCGATGATGGCGCTCGGGGCTGCCGACGATCTTGATTTAACGCGGCGGGCCGGCGAGCAGTTGGCCTTCGATCTGCGCCGCGCCGGCTGCACGCTCGATTTTGCGCCGGTGCTCGATCTCGCGCTCGATCCGCGCAACACCGTCATCGGGACGCGCTCGTTCGGCAGCGATCCGCTACGCGTCGCCGCGCTCGGTCAGAGTTTAGCGACCGGTCTTTTGGCCGGCGGCATCTCGCCCTGCTTCAAACATTTCCCCGGGCACGGGGCGACCGCAACGGATTCCCACGAGGCCTTACCGTTCGTGGATTGCAGCGAGGGCGAACTGCGAGCGCGTGATCTCGTGCCGTTTGCCGCGGTCGCTGCAAAGGCACCCGCGATGATGAACGCGCACGTCGTCGCGCGAGCCTTCGATTCGGAACGTCCGGCGACGCTCTCCGCGCGCATCGCGACCAGCTTGCTCCGCGACGAGCTGGCATTTCGCGGTGCGCTATTTACCGACTGTCTCGAAATGGGAGCGCTCGCGGAACTGCAAGATGACGACGTCGCCGTCGCTGCATTGGCAGCCGGCGTCGACCTGCTCGTCTTCAGCCATCGCCCCGATCGCGCGCTGCGCGCGGCCGAGGCAATCGCCGACGCCGTCGCCGGCGGACGCCTTCCCCTCCGACGCTTAGAAGAGGCGAACGCGCGCGCGCAAACCTTGCGGCACGCCGGAAACGCGCCGATTGCTCTCGACGAGTTTCCCCCGCATCCCGACTTGGGGCGAGAGATTGCGCGCCGTGCAATCACTCTCGTTCGCGGCATCGCTCACGCCGATCCAATCGTCTCGATCGCCGTCTCGTTTGGCGGCGATACCACGTTGGTGCGCGAGTCGCCCGCCTTGGCTCACATCGCACTCTCTTTAGATCCCGCGGCGGAAGAAGTAGAGCAGCTCCTCGCCGAGCTGGAGCGGCGCGGCCGCCGTCCGCTGGTGCTCTCGCGGCGCGCGCATCTCCATCCCGCGCAAGCTGCGACAATCTCGCGCATTCTCGCCGCCTACCCCGACGCGACCGTGGTATCGTTGCGCGAACCGTTCGATCTGCCGCTCTTCGGCGCGGCGCGTCACCTGCTGGCGGCCTACGGCGACGACGTCGCATCGCTGGGCGGTCTGGCCGACGTGCTCTTCAGCGGTCACATGCCGGCGGGTCGCCTTCCGATCTCGAGCTTGCAGCGAGATGTCGCGCTTTAAACGTGTTCAAAACGTTCTGCGCGACGGGTGCGGCAAGCACTTTACCGCAGCCGTCGCCCGGATCGAACATCGCGGCAAGGTCGTCTTCGAACGCGCCTACGGTGCGACGCGCGACGACGCGGCGGCGCGCGAAGTCTACGTCGACTCGCTCTTCGATCTCGCTTCGCTTACCAAACTCTTCGTCGCGACGCTCGCGCTGCAACTGGTGGCGCAGGACCGTCTCGACCTCGACACGCCGTTGGGTGGTGTGCTTTCGGAGTGGCGCGACGGCGCGCACTCGGCGATAACCCTTCGAATGCTGCTGGCGCACACCTCGGGCATGAACTCCGGCGCGGATTACCGCGCCATCCTCGACGAGAACGTCGAACGTTTCGCGCTATGCTCGGGTCTGATAGCCGAGCCGGGAGAGCGTGTCGTCTATAGCGATCTCGGGTTCATCGCCCTCGGCGGACTGCTCGAGCGCACCGCCGGCACTTCGTTGGCAACGCTTGCGGCTGGAACGTTTGCGCCACCGCTGCGCTTTCGTCCGGGTGCCGCGCAGCGCGCCGCGATACCCGCCACCGAAGAGGACGAATGGCGCGGACGCGTTCAAGGCTTCGTACACGACGAGAAAGCCTACCTTATGGGCGGCGTTGCCGGCCACGCCGGACTCTTCGGCACGGCCTCCGATGTTGCGGCGCTCACCGAGAGTTACCTCGGCGCGATCAACGGGCGCAACGGCCCGTCAATGCCGGCGTCGCTGGCGCGCGAAGCACTTTCCGAACAAGCCTACGATCCGGTACTGCGCCGCGGCCTCGGCTGGGCGCTGAAAACCAACGACGAGAACTCTTGCGGCCGTTTGATGGACGCTTCGTCGTTTGGTCACACCGGCTTCGTTGGAACCTGCGTTTGGGCCGATCCGCTGCGCGACTTGCAGGGCGTGCTGCTGACCAATGCGGTCTACTTTGGGCGCAACGCGCCGTCCCCGCCGGGACCGCCGCTGCGCTCGAGTTTCTACGAGGCGATGGTCGAGGATACTCAAGCCTGATGTTAGCCGTCGGATTGATGAGCGGCACGTCGCTCGACGGCATCGATGCAGCACTCGTCGGCATCCGACCCGCGGGTAATCGCTATCAGGTCGAACTGCTGCGCTTCCAGGAGCATCCGTTCGAATCGGAGCTGCACGCGGCGTTGCACGCGGCGCTGCCTCCTAACGACGGCAGCCTAGCCGGCGTTGCGAGGCTGCACCACGAGCTCGGACGAGCCTATGCCGCGGCGGCACGCGCGGTGGCCGCCGGCGAGCGCATCGGCTTTGTCGCCTCGCACGGCCAAACCGTTTGGCACGACGGTCCCGCGCATACCACGCTGCAGTTGGGCGATGCATTCGTCATCCGCGAGAGCCTGGACGCAACTGTTTGTTACGATTTCCGCAGCGCCGATTGTGCGGCGGGCGGTCAAGGCGCGCCGCTGGTCGCGCGCGTGGATGCGCTGCTGTTCGGCAGCGACGACGAGTCTCGCGTTGCGCTCAATATTGGCGGCATTGCCAACGTGACTTTGCTCCCCGCCGGTTGCGAGCCCGACGCGGTGGTCGCCTTTGATACGGGGCCGGGAAACATGTTGCTCGACGCGCTCGTGCGCGAACGAACCGGCGGTGCCAGTGAGTGCGATCGTGACGGCGAACTCGCCGCGTCGGGCCGCGTTGACGAGTCTTTGCTCAACGCTATGTTGGCCGACGAGTACTTCGCCATGCCAAATCCCAAAACAACCGGGCGCGAGCGCTTCGGTGCGCACTTTCTGCACCGCCATGATCCGGTCGGGCTCTCGCTGCAAGACGCCGCGTCGACGCTGACCGAGCTGACCGCCGCGTCCATCGCCGGTGCACTCGATCGCGCCGGATTTACAACCGCGCGCGTCGTTGTCAGCGGCGGCGGTGCGCGTAATCCGACGATGCTGGCAAGGCTGGCGGCACGGCTTGACGCGTCGCGCATCGAAACCTCCGACGCAATGGGAGTTCCGGCCGAAGCCAAAGAGGCCATGGCCTTCGTGGTTTTGGGTTACGAAACGTTGCGCGGGCGCCCCGGCAACGTTCCCGCTGCCACCGGCGCCGCGCATCCGGCCGTCCTCGGCGCGATCGCGCCGTTTCGCCTGCGCGAGCTGCTCGCCGAAATTGCTGCCGAGTGCGCGATCTCGATATGAGCCCAGAATTTCCGCCGACCGAGGCGCGCAACGAGCGCAGCGCCGGACTCGACCTACTCGATACGCCTTCGCTGGTCGAACTGCTCGTCGCCGAACAGCGCGACGCCGTTGATGCGGTTTTGCGCGAAACTAAAACGATTGCGCGCGCTGTGGACGAAATCGCTGCGCGCTTGCGTGGCGGCGGAGTCTTGCACTATATCGGCGCGGGAAGCAGCGGCCGCCTAGCGATGCTCGATGCGGCCGAGATTCCGCCGACCTTCGGAACTTCCGCAGAACTCGTACGCGCGCACGTCGCGGGTGGCCACGAAGCGCTGGTCCGCGCGGTGGAGGGTGCCGAAGACGACGGCGACGCGGGCGCGGCGTTGATGCAGGAAACGCTGCTTGCCGGCGATGCGGTGATCGGCATTTCGGCTGCCGGAGGCGCCGCCTTCGTCGTGGCGGCGATCGCCCGCGCGCACGACATCGGCGCGTACACCGTGGCGCTTACGGCCGTTGCCGATTCGCCCCTGGCGCGCACGGCCGATACGGCGATCGTCGTCGCGACCGGGGCCGAAGCGCTGGCTGGCTCGACGCGTATGAAGGCTGGAACGGCGCAGAAGATTGCGCTCAACGCTATCTCCACGGCGGTAATGGTTCGCTTGGAACGGGTCTATGACAACCTGATGGTTGATCTTGTCGCTTCCAATCACAAGCTGCGCCGGCGCGCGGTGCGTTTAATCTGTATCATCTCCGAAGTCAGCGCCGAGCGCGCTTCGGATCTGCTCGATGCCGCGGGCGGTCGCGTGAAAATAGCCATCGTCATGCAGCGTCGTGACGTCGACGCAGCCCGTGCGCGGGCGTTGCTCGAATCGGCCGGCGGATCGTTGCGAGCCCTCTTGTAGTGCCGTTTCTGGCGGCGCTCCTGGCTACGATCGCCTTCATACCGATCGACGACCGACCCGTAACGGCGCAGTTTCCGGTGCTGCTCGGCCGCGTCGCCGGCGTCCCGGTGCGTGCGCCTGGACCCGCGCTGCTCGGGCGCTTTCTGCGACCGGGAAGTTCCGACGCGCTGGTTATTTGGTTGAATCGGGAAGGCGCGCAGCACGGTGCGCGCGACTTCGTCGTCTCCACCGATATGCTCGCTTACGGCGGATTGATCGCATCGCGCGCTCCCGGCGCGACCTATTTCGATGCCGAATCGCGATTGCGTGAGCTGGCGCATCTGCGCGGCGAGTATCCGCGCGCGTGGATTGGGGCCTTCGGCACGATCATGCGTCTCGCGCCGACCGGTATTCCCGCCGGCACGACATTCTTTGCCGCCTATCCGCTCTGGGAGTACCTCCAAGAGTATGCCAACCTCCACGATCCGCTACTCCCGAACGAAGCGGCAACGGCGGCGCAGTTACGCCGACAGATCGGTGATGCTACCTTCTACGCCTATTTGGCGACGCGCGGCCGCAATCTCGCGATCGATCGTCTGCTCTTGAAGATGACGGGGGCCGGAACGATCGATCGGCTCGTGCTGGGGCAAGACGACGCCGGTCCGGTCGGTCTGCACGTGCCCGACGTTCGAACGCTGCAAGCCGACTTGGCGTCACTCAATCTCGGCGAGCGCGCCTCGATCGAGCCCGGCGCCGACGAGCTGGGTACGGCGCTCGTCGCGCACGCCATTGCCCGCGCCGCACGGTGGCAACCGCGCATCGCGGTACGATATTCGACTCCCGGCGGCGCGGCGTTCCAAGATCCGATCGAGTTCGCACCAATCTCCAACGCCATCAACGCGTTGATCGGGCTCTGCGGAGGTGTGAGCGACGACGCCAATCCCGAGATCGTCCTCTACGTGCGCGTTCCGCATACGACGCCGGCGGAAGATGACGCCCTCGAATCGGCCATGCGCGCCGACGCTGCGGCAGGCCGTTCCGTAGCACTCGCCGACCTCTCGTTCCTCGCAACGTACGAGGACCAGGGCGCGTTCGCGCGGCGCATCCTCGCTTCGGGCGTCGCAGCCAAACTCGACGCATACTCTTCCTGGAACACCAACGCCAACACGGTAGGCACGGCTCTAGCCGAAGCCATCAGCGCAGGCGCCGGGCGTCGCACGCACACCTACGATGGGCTCGCCCACCGGACGGCCACCTTTATCCGCTTCTTGGACGACTACGCCTTCCACGACTTGGTGCGCCCCGACATCAACGCCGCGCTAACGGCACAAGGTATTCCCGATCACACGCTACTTTCGCCCGACGTCGCGCGCACAACCGAGCAACGCGCAAGAGCGCTACTCTGGAGCTACGCGCCGCAAATACTAGCCCAACTCGACCCCGGCTACCACATCGCCGCAATATCAATCACGCTCCCATGGGACCGAACCTTCGAAACCGAAATCCAGGTAGGCTTGGCGCCTAATTTATAACTATGACGGCGCAAAAAAGCAGGGCGGTTAAAAACAACCGCCCTGCCGATTTTCTAGCGAAAGCTAGTTGGGGTTACTGCTTCGAACGCGGGTTCTGGGATACGCCATTGACCGTGTAGCTGACCCCGAGACCGTTACTGATGCTGTACCAGTAGGTGAGTGACGTTGGGCTGTACTGGTAAATATCGATGGTTCCGTTCTCTTGGTCCGCCGCCGCCAGCGTCATGGATTGACGGTTGAGCTTGCCGAAGACCGAAATTCCCTGAAGCGGGAAGGGGCCGCCGACGAGCGTGCACGACGGGTTGCATCCGGAGTAGACATAGACGCTCGCGTCGCTCTTGCTGAACGAAACGATGTTGCCCTTGTTGTCGATGTCGAGGCCGCCGTAGTCGAGGTTCATGAATCCGGTTGCCTCCGTGCCACCGCCGGTGCAGCCGGCGAAGTACACGAGGTGCGCGCCGGCCGAGACGTCTTCAGCAGAGGCCCAGCAGTTGCCGCTGTTGTCCATCGCAACGCCGGCAACTTTGTACATCACCGAGTTGGTGAGGTTGTCCGTGCAGCCGCCGGCGAGCGTGCAGATCGAGACGCTGCCCGAGGCGCTGCTGTTATCGAAGATGTTGCCGAGAGCGATCTTGCCGTTGACCGCATCGGGGCTCGACGCGTCGGACGGCTGTCCGTACGGGTCCGCGATGTTGCCGGCGAGAGCGCCGCACATTCCGGGTCCCTGGTAGATGTTAAGCGAACGCGTTCCGCCGTCGGGCTCGAGGAAGTTGCCGACGCCGTCGACACCCATGCCGTTGACGTAGCTTACGCCACCGATGGTGCATTCGGGGGGATTGTTCGCCGTGTTCTTACGCTGATAGCCGAAGACCGACGTGCCGTAAAACTCGCCGGCATAAATGCCACCCTGACCGGCGCCCGCGGGAACCGGACGACTCATGACGGCTCCCGGCCGCATGATGTGAATATCGGTATTGCCGTAGACGCTAGCGGGATACTCCCACTGCGGTTTTTGTTTGTGGCCGTGAGTCCGGGCTTGGGCCCCGGCGCCCATTGACGGCATCGTCGGGCTGGTCGTCGAGGACGTGCCGCCCGAACAACCCGCGATAAGCGCTACAGCGACCGTGGTGCACAGCGCTGAAGTAATCAAACGCATTGACGTGATTCTCCTTAGGCAGTAGCGGGGTTTGGTAGCCGGGGTAACCCCGGATGCTCGGTTCGGTTCGGCACCAAAGCGGCCGCCTCCCCGGGTCGGCTAGGGAAGGTGTTGTGAAGCCCCATTCCCCGGTTCTTCCCTGCCCCGCGCTATGGTCTAGCCATGAATGCGCTCAAACTTCTCGCCATAGCCGCGGCAATAGCGGTTTCGGCCGTCACCCCCGGAGTCGCCGCCGAGGCCGGCACGAGTGTCGATATTGTAGCATCGAACTGGAAGTTCACGCCCGGCACGATTCAGCTTCACGTCGGCCAGGTCGCCACTCTTCGCGTAACGTCCACCGAAGGCGTCCACGGCCTACAGTCCGACGAACTTGGAATCCCGCAGACCACGATCGCGCCAGGCTCAGTCAAGACGATCACAATAACGCCAAAAAAGACCGGCAAATACGTGCTGCACTGCTCGGTGTTCTGCGGTAACGGCCACGCGGACATGACGATCACGGTGACCGTCGTTCCATAAGCGGTTTGTTCCGAACAGTAGTGTACGGGAAAGTGCTACAATAACGATTATGCGAGTCCATCGTAGGTTTGGATTCGGCGCGTACATTGCGGTAGTTGGATTCGCTGCGATAACTCTTTTTGTGAATAAGCCCGTGCAGGCAATGCCTAATTTTGCGCAGGCATATGGCATCGCGTGCTCTTACTGTCACATCCAGATTCCTGCACTGAACGCGTATGGACGCTGGGTCCAGCGGACGGGATACGCCGGCCTCAATCCGCACGTGTTGCAGCGCGAGTCTCCGATCTGGGTTGACTATCCGGTCAGCTACAGCCAGCAGGCCCCAAATGCGGCGTCCTGGGACATTGGGAGTCTCGGAGTACATGCCGACGGCGCCTTTGGAACTCCCCAGAGCGAGTGGACTTATCACGTGCAGCAATGGATTTGGGAGGGAAGCGAAGCCGGCGGCCTCGACACGGCATGGGTTGCCTACAACAACTTCTTCGATGGATCGGGGCACATCTTCGCAGGCAAGCTCGAGGTGCCGGCCCCGTCCGAGTTTAGCCAGTGGCTCGACGTCAGCGGCCTTACGGCCAACTCTCAGGCGGAGATCACCGTCGGCGAACACGCCTACCAACTGGACGGCAATCGCTGGGGATATAAGTTTGCCTATCTGCGGGGCTCGCTCGATGCAGAGGTTGCCTATGTGACTTCGAGCGCCGATCTCAACGGCTTCAATGCATACGGCTCGGGCGAGGACAAGACGATGCAATATAAGCTCGCGTTCGCGAGTCGAAGCAATCCGCTGGAGTTTGGCTACTACGGCGCGCGCGGATCGTGGCCCCTGAGCGACGGTGCTTTCGATCAGTACTACAGCAACGGATTCTACGCTCAGCGCGACCCGGTCAACGGGCTGCCCGGATTCCTTGCTACCTATCAGATGAATCACGACAGCAATCCCGGCCCGGGTCTTTCCGCTTCGGGCAGCAACGGTATTTCGTACGAACTCTACGATAACATCGGTAAGCGAGCACTCATCTCAGTAGGCGAACAGCTTACCAACGATGGATTGGGCACCCATACACAAATTGGCAATATCGACGCGTCCTATCACATAACGCGTTTCATCATGCTCTACGCCGAGGAAGCGCTTGGCGTCGGTCAAAAGCCGACGTGGAACGGACTAATCTGGTTCGCTCTGCCCACGGGGCCATTGTGGCCGCCGCTCTCGCAAACAGGGTGGTGATGTGAGTCGTCAAACCGATTTTCCTGAACGCAGTAGACACCGCTCGGGAAGGTGCGCATGAAAAGCACCGTTAGTTTTGCCTATCTCGCCGGAATAATTGTGGCGGGATCGATCGCAGCCGCTTCGCACGGGCGAGTCATGGGCGCACAACCGGCCGACGGCAAAGCGGTTTTCGCCCTCAACTGTGCGGCTTGTCATCAAGCGAACGGCAAGGGCGGTGGGCCTTACCCGCCGTTGGCGGCCAATCCCGACGTCACCGCCGTCGACAGTGCCGCGCTTATCCAGACGGTCCTCAACGGTCGCACCGGCCCGATTACGGTAAACGGCGAGCAATATGGCGGAAATATGCCATCGTGGCGAGGCCTTTCAGACGCCGATATTGCGTCCGTGCTGACCTACGTGCGCTCCGCTTGGAATAACAGCGCGCCTGCCGTCTCCGTGGATCAGGTTGCGGCCGCGCGCGTGCCGGCGGCAATGAGCGGGGAGGCACTTTTCGCCGCGCATTGCGCAGCATGCCATCAATCGTCCGGGCTCGGAACCGATGCATTCCCGCCGCTGGCGGAAAATTCCGTTGTTACTGCCGCGGACCCGGGCGCGATGATCGCCGTCATCGCCCAAGGCCGTACCGGTCCGCTTACCGTTAACGGGAAGACGTACAATGGTCAAATGCCGACCTGGAAGGGGCAACTCAGTAACGCCGATATTGCATCGGTTGCGACCTACGTGAGATCGGCTTGGGGGAACTCAGCCTCACCAGTGACCGAGCAGCAAGTTGCCTCAGCCGGAGCAACCGTTTCGGTGCAAGTTGGCGCCTCGGTTTATGCTAAGAACTGCTCGGCATGTCACGGGGGCGGCGGAGCCGGAGGAATCGGACCCGCACTCGCTGGTAACCCGCACGTAAACATCGACAACGCGGTTCCGATGCTGACGACGATTTTGCAGGGCCGAAATGGCATGCCCTCCTGGAGAGGCCAACTCTCCGCCGGTGATATCGCCGCCGTTGCCACCTACGTTCGCTCCTCGTGGGGCAACGACGCGTCTCCGGTGACGATTCAACAGGTCACCTCGATCAAATAATCGGCGAATCGTTCCGCCACATCCTGGCTAGTGGCCGGGCACCGCAAGCATTGGCGACGCACGGTACCTTGAAAATCTCTTCGATTGTGCGAAGGACGTTGTAGTGGCTGACGTACTGCGTATACTCACCGGGCCGTATCATCGGACCGATCAACAGCGTGGGAATACGATCGCTGCCGTCGACGTCGGGCGCGGCCTCGTCCCAGGTGATCACCAGCAGCCCGTCGTTAGCGGCGTTGTACTGTAAAATCGGCGACAGATGATTGCGCAGCCAGTGATCGCCTTCCCTGGTGGTGCAGTTGTGCATGTCGTGGCAGAGGTTCGGAACCAAGAACATTACCGTCGGCGGCGACGCTGGGAAACCATCATAAACGAGGTTGGCGGATGACGGCACGTTGGTGAAGTCGACCCACGGGTTGTGCTTGCGCGCGTATAAATGTGCCAAACATCCGGTGAAGCCGTCCGACGGCATCGTTTCGGTATAGCCGGCAAAGGAGATGCCCGCGGTCAGCAGCTCGTTGCCGAGATTCTCCCCGCTAAAGTTATGCGGGCATGAGTCGTTGATAATGCCCTGCGTCGACCCGGAAAAAAGCGCCAGATAGTTCGGCTGGCTCGGGTGGCCGATGGCGTGGCTGTTGGTCATCAGCGCCGACTGCGGCACCAGAACGTTATCAATGTACGGTGCGTCGCGGTTGCCGATCACGCGGTCGTAGTCGCGGTTCTCCATGATGAGCACGACGACGCTCTTCGCATGGGGTCTGACGGGATCGGGCGCGATACCCGAACCGGCGGCCCCGGTCGTCGGGGGACCCGCGGCGCCGAAACCGGCCGAACCGGCGCAGGCGGTCAAAAGCGCGGCGGCGGCCGCCAAAAACATCAATTTCTTCATCATGATGAACCGCCGTTGCGGCCCGCAAGAACCGCGCCCTTCAGGGCTCCCGCCACGCTTTCATCGCTTTCGATAATCTAACGCTGCGTTCGATAACGTAAGATCGCCAGCGCCGCTTCGACATCGAACCGGAGAGGCCGAGCGCCGTCGGCAAGACATGCAAGATTACCGGCCCAAGCAGGATCGCCGGCGGAATTGTCCGGCGGCACAACCGCAAAGCGCGCCCGGCCGAGCTCTTTAGCGAACTGCATCGTAAAGAGCGCTCCGCCGCCGGTCTCCGAGCAGACCAGGACGACGGCGCGTGCCTGTTCGGCTTGCAGCCGGTCGCGCTCGATGCGCGATTGCGCCGACACCGGCGTACCCGGTGCGAGCAGCGTTGCAACCGCGCCGCCCGCCCGCACGATAGCTTCCTCCAGCTCTACATGGTCGGGTGGATCGGTTGCGCCAAAACCATATCCGACAAAGGCCACCGTCGGCGTTCCGGCCGCCAACGCGCCGCGGTGCGCGGCGGCGTCTATCCCCGGCGCGAGGCCGGCGATGACCGGTTCGCCCGCGCCGTACGCAAGCGCAAAGGCAAAGGCCGCCGCTTGCGGCGGCGGCCTGCGACTTCCGACGATCGCAATGCCGCTTTTCGGCAAGCGGCCACGAACGTTAAGCTCCAACGCTCACGCGCTACTGTTGGCCGAAGACCTCTTTGAGCTTGTCAAAGGTCGGTCGTTGCGTAAGCACGTTGGGTTTTCCCTCGGCGATGCTGTTCAAACCGAACCACGCTTCGTCATCGAACCCGCCTGGGAACTTCGCGTTCGGCGCGTTGGGATTGGGCAGCTGAATACAGTTGTCGCCGGCTTTCCACCACTCGTCACTGTACTCGAAGTAAAAGCCGCCCATGGCGATTCCGCCCTTCTGAATCGAGTTGTCTCCGATCTCCTTCGCGAGACCGCCGACGTACGACATCAGTTGATGAACCTTACCCGCAGGAAACTCTTCGGCTTTATCCGGGTTGCCGTTGGGATGATACGAGGCCGGCGTTCCCCATTCGGCGACGATGAGGGGTTTAGACGACACCTTCTTATAGTCCGAGAAGGCGCTGCCGAACGTCTCGCCGCGATAAAAGTTGACGCCCCAAACGTCGACCGGGAAGTTGTTCTTTTCGCCTTGCTTCTCGGTCTTGAAGCCGTCGTCCACCATCGTCGTGGTAATGAACTTCTCGCTATGGCCGGAAAGCCTGAAACCGTCCTTGGCGGCACGCGCGATCTTGCTCATGCCGCTCCACCACGAAGGATTGTCGCGGACGTTTTCATCGTTGACCTCGGCGCTGATGGACATTCCGATAACGGCCGGGTAAACGCCATTGATCTGCGCGAGCTTGCGATACTGTCCGGAAAGATCGTTTACGGCACCGGCATTCAACGGTGCTTGGGTGGGGAAGAAGATGGAGAGGATGACGTAAATCGGATCCTTTCCACCGTTGTACGCCTGGCTCAGAAAGTCGCCGATCGGTTCGGCGTTGGGATTGGCGTTGTAAACTTTGATGGCGTTTACGCCGAGCGAACGCAGAATCGTAAGGTCGCGCTTCCAGACGGCCGAGTTCTTGTTGCCCAACGGATTGTCGAGCGGGCCGCTGCACACCGGGCTCGGCGCGTAGTTGACGCCCTTGAGGAAGAGTGGCGCGTCGGCGCCATGCGCGCGAATCTGCGCGAGCGGGCTGGGTACGCCGCCTGAGTACGGCGCCGCGCCGCCGCTGCAGCCGGCAAAAGCGATTAATAGGAAGATGGAAAGCAATCTTCTCACTTGGGGAGCCTCCTCCGAGATTTAGGTTTGTTGTAAGTGGTTAGTGTAGCAACGTGTCTTCGGCGGATTGCGTTCTCAGAACTCCACGTAAGAGCGGTCAAGCGAGCGTACGTCGTGGCAGCCGAGCAATCTGAGAGAGCGAACGATATCGCTGCGCAGAATTTCGATCGCGCGTGCGACGCCGGGTCCGCCCGCCGCACCCAGCGCGTAGGCGTAAGCGCGGCCAATCAGCACGGCGCGTGCGCCTAGACAGAGCGCTTTGACGACGTCGCTGCCGCGGCGGATGCCGCCGTCGAGCAGCACTTCGGCACGGCCGGCCGTTGCCTCGATGACCTCGGAGAGTGCGCGCAGCGTGGCGGCGACTCCGTCGAGTTGGCGGCCGCCGTGATTCGAGACGACGATTGCCTCGGCGCCCGCATCGATCGAGCGCCGCGCGTCGTCGGCGGTAAGCACGCCTTTCATAATAATCGGCCCTTGCCAGAGCTCGCGAATCCAGCCCATGTCGGCCCACGTCACGGTCGATCGCTCCAAAGCGGCGCCGATATCTTCGTACGGCATCGTTCCTTGACCGGGAATGACGACGTTGGGAAACTCCATCCTGCCGCCGTCGCGCATGACGCCGAACGCCCAGCCCGGTCGCGCGAGAATTTGCGAGAGATACGGCAGCATCTGCCAAAACCGTCCGCTCGAGAGTTCGCGCGCGCCGTTACGAATGTCGCGTTCGCGCTGGCCTGCCACAGCGGTGTCGATCGTCACGACCAGCGCCGAGAAACCGGCCGCGCGCGCCCGCAGAATTGCATCGGTTGCCGCTTCGCGTCCGCCCAAGAGATAGAGTTGATACCAAACCGGCCCGGTTGACGAGGCGCGCACGTCCTCGAGCCGGCATCCCGAGAGCGTGGAGAGCGTGTAAATCGTTCCCGCCGTACCCGCCTGCGCGGCGGCGACGCACTCGCCGCGTGGATAGAAGAGGCGGCTGCTTCCGACAGGGGCCAGCAAAAACGGGAGCTCGATCGGCGTACCGAGCACGGTCGTACCGAGATTGCAGACCGGAGCCGCCGCGGCGTTGCGCGGTCTGAACGTGACGCGCTCGAAGGCCGCGCAGTTTTCGCGCATCGTGATTTCCGCGCCCGAGCCGCCGTCAATATAATCGAAGACCACGCGAGGAAGCCGCCGCCGCGCCGCGATCCGGAAATCCTCGATGGTAACCGCCTCTTTCATCGCCCAAAAAACCCCGTCGCCATCGAGCACTTGACGTTGGCCTTCATCTGGCGATACCCTGTCGTCGCACCATGGTGGATCCACGCTTTGTCGCCACTGCATTTGCGACCGCATTTGCGATCATCGATCCGATCGGCATGATTCCGATGACGATTGCCGCCACGGCGCGCGTTTCGCCGCAACGCCGCAACGCGATCGTGGATCAGGCGGTGCTCGTAGGTGCCGTCGTAATTCTCTTTATGGGCGCCCTTGGGCGCGTGATCCTCGACTATTTAGGCATCACGCTGCCGGCCTTTACCATTGCCGGCGGAATTCTGCTCTTCCTAATCGCCATCGACATGCTCTTCGCGCGCCCGACCGGCGCCAAGCAAACCGAAGCGGAAGAGCGCGAAGCGGCGCAGGGCGAGAATCCGGCGGTCTTTCCGCTGGCTATTCCAATGATCGCCGGACCGGGGACGATCGCCACGGTGCTGCTGCTGGTCAATCTTTCGCACGGCGACCGGCTCGACTTGCTCGTCGTGGCCGCGGCTTATGCCTTCGCGCTCTTTGTTACGTGGCTCTGCATGCGCGGCTCTTCGCTGCTGCTGCGCGTTATCGGCACCACCGGCATTCACGTCATCAGCCGCCTGCTCGGCATTATTCTCGCCGCGCTCGCGGTGCAGTTCGTGCTCAATGGTATCGTGCAGTCGCCGCTACGGCGGTGAAATCTTGTTTGCCGCTGCCCAGCGCTGATATTCGGTCTTCTCCAGCGGCGGAAGATCGGCGTCAGCGGGAAGTCTGAAGCCCGGCAGCGGGAGCGGAAACGGGATCGGATGCGGCGGCAGTTTGAACGGATCGTCGTCGGGGTCGTAACAGAACGGCCAAGCGATATTGCCTTCCTCCATCGCGCCATCCCCGTACGTGTATTCGTATCGTCCGTAGTAGCAATCCAGGTTTCCGTCCCGCCAGCTGCGCGTCGGCGTAATGATGCCGTTGCCGTGCTCGTCGCCGCGCGCCGACGAAGGAATGGCAAACTGATAGCTCTTGCTCGACGATTCGCGCGCCGACGGGTCGATGGTCGGAATGGAGTGTGGATCGTTCTGCCGGTTGAGCTGCGCAACTTCCTTAGCGTAGCCCGCCTCGTCGCGAGCCAGACTTGAGGGGGTGCTGTGAACGACCGGCGGTCGCGGCGGCTGCGGGGTTGCCGGCGTCGTGACGGTCTTGGCGAGCTCGTATCGTGGCGTACGCGCCGGCGGCGCCTTCTGCCGGCGCGCCTTGCGGGCATGGTGCTCCGGCTCCGGCGTGGGCCGAATCTTCTCCACCGTAAGAAGATGCGTCTCGGAGACGACCTCTTTGCTGCCTTGCGGTACGAAGATGCGTGCCGCGGCGTAGAAGAGCAGCGTCAAGAAGATTACGTGAAAAGTGGCCGAGGCAATCGCCGACCAAAACAGCGCGCGCCGGCGCCGATCCAGCCTTCCTGAAATCAAGCGACCGTCAGATTTCCTTCAGTGGTTTCCTGGTTTTAGCGGAGCGGATGTGGCTGGCAGAGTTCGATAAGAACGCCGCCCGTGGCCTTCGGGTGGAGGAATGCAATGAGGTTGCCGTGCGCACCCCGGCGCGCGTGCCGGTCGATCAAGCGCACGCCCTTGGCTTCGAGGGCGCGCAGTGACGCTTCGATGTCGGCGACGCGATAGGCGGTGTGGTGCAGCTTGGTCGCGGCCTCGCCGCGGAAGCGGGCGATCGGTGAGGTTTCGTCGAGCGGCAGAATGAGCTCGACGAACGAGGCTCCGGCCTCCAGCCCGACCGCCTCGATGCCTTGATCGGCGACGATCTCGCGATAGACCTCGCGAAAGCCCAGCGTCTGCGTATACAGGCGGAGCGTTGCTTCAAGATCTTTGACGACGATGGCGACGTGGTCGATCTGCACCTTACGCTACCACCTCGCGCGCGCGATAGGTGCCGAAGACCTCGCGCAACACGTTGCAAATCTCGCCCAGCGTCGCGCCCGCATCGACCGCATCGATGAATAACGGCATGAGGTTCTCGCTGCCGGCTGCCGCGGTGCGGAGTTTTGCCAGCTCGCGCTCGACGACGGCCGAATCGCGAGCCGCGCGAAAGGCTTCCAGACGCTCGACCTGCTCGCGCTCGACGCGGTCGTCGACGCGCTGCAAGGCGATGGACGTCGAGCCGGTATCTTCGGCAAAGCGATTCACGCCCACCACGACCTGCTCGCCGCGTTCGATCGCCTGCTGCGCGGCATAGGCCGAATCGGCAATGCGTGCCTGCATCCAGCCGCTCTCGATCGTCGCGATGCTCCCGCCCAGCGCGTCGACCTCGGCTATGATCGCGCGCGCGCGCGCGATGAGCTCGTTGGTAAGGCTTTCCACGTAGTAGGACCCGGCCATCGGATCCACGACATCGGCGACCCCCGATTCGTACGCGATTACCTGCTGCGTGCGCAGCGCCAACTTCGCGCTTTCGGCCGTCGGAAGCGCCAGCGCTTCGTCTTTGCCGTTGGTATGCAGCGACTGCGTCCCGCCCAGCACGGCGGCCAGGGCCTGCAGCGCTACGCGTACCACGTTGTTGTCGGGTTCCTGTGCGGTCAACGTCGAACCGCCCGTCTGAGTGTGGAAGCGAAGCATCTGCGAGCGCGGATCTTTACAGCCGAACTCGTCGCGCGTGATCTGCGCCCACAGGTATCGAGCCGCGCGGAACTTGGCGATCTCTTCGAAGAAATCGTTGTGTGCGTTCCAGAAGAACGAAACGCGCGGCGCTACGTCGTCGAGCGCGATGCCGGCATCGCGTGCCCCCTGCAGATACGCCTTGGCGTTGGAGAGCGTGAACGCGATCTCTTCAACCGCGGTCGAGCCGGCCTCGCGAATGTGATAGCCGGAGACCGAGATGGCATTCCACTGCGGCACCGCCTTTGCGCAATACGACATAACGTCGGTTACCAGGCGCATCGACGGCTTGGGGGGATAGATGTAGGTGCCGCGCGCGGCGTATTCTTTGAGCACGTCGTTCTGCACCGTTCCGCCGAGCTTGTCGAATGGAATGCCGCGCCGGCGCGCAACGGCCAGCAGGAGCGCGAGCAGAATCGCCGCCGGTGCATTGATCGTCATCGACACCGTAACCTGATCCAACGGGACTCCGTCGAGCAGCGTCTCCATGTCGGCCACGCAGTCGATAGCCACGCCGACCTTACCGACCTCGCCGCGGGCCGGCAGCGCGTCGGAGTCTAGACCGAGCTGCGTCGGAAGATCGAAGGCTACCGAGAGCCCCGTCTGCCCGCGATCGAGCAAATAACGATATCGCGCGTTTGATTCGGCGGCGGTTCCAAATCCGGCGTACTGGCGCATCGTCCAGAGCCGTCCGCGATACATGTCGGCGCGAATGCCGCGGCCGTACGGAAAACGTCCCGGCTCGCCGAGTTCGTGCGGCGTGCCTTCGACCGCGTCGTAGACGGGTTCGATCCGAATGCCCGAAGCGTTGATTTCTCTTGGCATTAGGCGATCCGCAGCAACGGCGTGGCGCGCTCGACACTCGCTCCGGCGCCGACAAACACGTCGCCGATAGTGCCGCTGCGGTGCGCGCGAATCTCGTTCATCATCTTCATAGCCTCGATTACGGCGACGACTTGCCCTTCGCTCACCGCCTCACCTGGAGTTACGCCAATTTCGACGATGATGCCGTGCATCGGCGAGACGACGTCGCCCGAGTCGGAAGCGCTCTGCCGCCCATGCGTGCCGCGCAGCCGTGGTGCCAGGCGGCGATCGCTTCCCGCAGCCGGCGGGTGCCGTTTGGAGCTTTTCGGCGTCTCGGCGGGCGGCCGAAAATCGCGCGCAAAAGTCTCGAGCGTCGCCGTTCCATAGCTCGCATCGCGCACCGTGGCTTGATCGCAGAGAGCGCGAATAATTTGCAGCGTGGTTGGAACGCCTTCAATGAGATATTCGTCGACCGAGCGTTTGAGCCGCGCGATCGCTTCTTCGCGCGACGGGGCCCAGACGATCAGTTTTGCGATCAGCGAATCGTACTCGGCCGGAATCGTCCAGCCGGCATACGCCGCCGAGTCGACGCGGACGCCTGGGCCGGCCGGCTCGCGATACGCGGTGATTCGGCCCGGCGCGGGCGCGAAGCCGGCCGCGGGATCTTCGGCATTGACGCGCGCTTCGATCGCATGACCGCGAAAGTCTATACGATCCTGCGCGTAGCCCAGCGGCTCGCCCGCGGCGATGCGAATCTGCTCGCGAATCAGGTCGAGGCCGGTGACTGCCTCGGTCACGGTGTGCTCGACTTGAATGCGCGTGTTCATCTCGAGAAAGTAAAACTGGTCGCCCGCAACGAGACACTCGATGGTTCCGGCGGAATCGTACCCGATTGCCTGCGCGGCCCGCACGCCGGCTTCGCGCAACGCCGCGCGCACGCGCTCGGGAATCGCGGCGGGCGTCTCCTCCCAGAGTTTTTGATGGCGCCGCTGCAGCGAGCAGTCGCGCTCGCCGAGATGAACGACGCTGCCGTGCTTATCGGCCAGCACTTGGAGTTCCACGTGCTTGGGATTCTCGAGATACTTTTCGGCGTAGATTGTGCCGTCTTTGAAATAGGCTTCTGCTTCGCGCCTGGCCGTTTGAAACGCCGATTCGAGCTCGTTCTCGCTGCGCGCGATGCGCAGACCCTTGCCTCCGCCGCCCGAAGCCGCTTTCAACGCCAACGGATAGCCGTAACGCCGAGCCGCATCGCGAGCCTGCGCGACATCGGCAATGGCTTGCACGTCGCCCGGAACGACGGGAACGCCCGCTTCGTGCATGGTGCGGCGCGCACGAAGCTTTTCACCCATCGCTTCAATCGCCGTGGCGTTGGGCCCAACCCAGACCAGTCCGGCTTCGGTCACCCGGCGCGCGAACGCGGCGTTCTCGGCCAAAAATCCATATCCCGGATGAACGGCCTGCGCGCCGGTGCGGCGCGCCGCTTCGAGCAGCTTGTCCATCGAAAGATAGCTCTGCGAGGGCGGCGCCGCGCCGAGGTGATACGACTCGTCGGCAAGGTCGACGTGGAGCGCTTCGCGATCGGCGTCGGAATAGACGGCAACGGAAGCGATTCCCATTTCCCGCGCCGTGCGAATTATGCGGACGGCAATCTCGCCGCGGTTGGCGATCAGGAGCTTCTCGATCACTTACTCCAAGCTCACGTCGGCGGGAAGAGGCCCATCGCGTGATATCCCGCGTCCACGAATAGAACGTCGGCCGTCACCGCACTCGCGAGATCTGAGGCAAGAAAGACGGCCATGTTGCCCACGTCCTGCGACGTGACGTTGCGACGCAGCGGCGCGACCTTGGGGACGATGTCGAGAATGCGCGAGAATCCGCCGACCTGTCGGGAGCTGGCGGTTTTTATCGGGCCGGCCGAGATGGCGTTGACACGAATCCCGCGATCGCCCAGGTCGAAGGCCAAGTAACGCACCGTCGACTCTAACGCCGCCTTGGCAATTCCCATCAAGTTATAGTTGGGAACGATCTGCGTGGCGCCCAAATAGGTCATCGCCATCACCGACGCTCCGTCATTGAATGAGTCGCGCAGCGCTCCCACCAGCGCGATCAGCGAATACGACGATACGTCGAGCGCGACGCCGAAGCCGCCGCGCGACGTGTCGAAGACCTTCCCCGCCAGATCCTCCTTATTGGCAAAAGCGATCGAATGCACCAAGCCGTCGAGGTTACCGAAACCGGCGGCGAGCGCCTCGCGGATCGCCGCCAGCGACGCGTCGTTTGAAACGTCGCACTCAAACGACGGTGCGCCCCCGAGCTCCTCACCAAGTTTCTCGACTTCGTCCTTGACGCGGTCGCCTTGGTAGGTCAGCGCGATCGAGGCTCCGTGCTCGTGGAGCCTGTGGGCGATGCCGCTGGCGATTGACCAGCGGTTCGCTACGCCGGTCACCAAGACGCGCTTACCATCCAAAAGTTTCATAGTGTAAATCCCCAAAAGAACACGGCGACGCCGATCGCGCCCGCCGTCAGGCTAACATACCAGGCCGGTTTAAAACGTGCCAAGGCGGCGACGGCACCCAGTGCAATCCCGACCTGCAGCAGCGCCACGGCGTATTCGAAGGCATAGTGGCGGCGTACTTCCGTGGCCGATTCTTCCTCCAGCTTGCGGGCCGTCTCGGCCAGCGGCCCTTCCTTAGTAACTTCTTTGTTGATTTGGCTGCGATAGGAGGCTACGCGGGCCGTATTCGGTGATCCGCGATCGATCATATCGTTGAGCGCAATCGTATACGCGTGTTCCTTTTGACGCGAGGCCTGGTACTCGTTCCATTTGTCTGAGGCTTTGATTTGCGCGATGGTTGCTTCGTTGATCAGCGAACCGGACCGCAGCGCCGAAACCGCTGCAACCACGGCAAAGATGGCCGCGCTCAGGCCGACCAGCCGTATCCAACCCGGCGCGCGTTCTCCCGCGGCTTCTTGACCCGCCTCCGTTACTTGCTCCGCGAGGCGGTGCGGCTCGAGGTCAATGTGATCGGTCATAAGGGAATATTGCCGTGCTTACGCGAGGGCGCCTGTACGCGTTTGTCCCGTAGCATTACCAGAGCACTCGCGATGGCGCTGCGCGTCCGGCTGGCCTCGATGACGTCGTCCACGTAGCCGCGCTGCGCGGCGATATACGGGTTGGCAAAACGCTCGGTATATTGCTCGACGAGCTCTTGCATCTTGGCGTCTCGATCGCTCGCTGCGGCCAGCTCGCGACGGAAGATCGTCTTGACGGCACTCTCGGCGCCCATCACCGCGATCTCCGCGGTTGGCCAGGCGAGGTTGACGTCGGCGCGGATGTGCTTGCTGGCCATGACGTCGTACGCGCCGCCGTAGGCCTTGCGCGTGATGATCGTGATCTTCGGCACGGTCGCTTCGGCGAAGGCATAGAGCAGCTTGGCGCCATGGAGAATGATACCGCCGTACTCCTGGTCCGTGCCGGGTAAAAATCCGGGCACGTCGACGAACGTTACCAGCGGAATGTTAAAAGCGTCGCAAAAGCGCACGAACCGCGCCGCTTTAGTCGACGAGCGCGTGTCGAGCACGCCGGCGAGAACGTTGGGCTGGTTCCCGACGATGCCGACGGTGTGGCCGCCGATCCGTCCGAACCCACAGATGATATTCTCGGCATAGAGCGCTTGGATTTCGAGGAAGTCGCCATAGTCGACGACGCCCTCGATGACCGCCCGCATATCGTAGGGTTTGTTCGGCGAATCGGGGATGAGCGCGTCGAGCGCCGGAACGAGCCGATGCGGATCGTCGTCGCTGTCGTAGGTCGGCGGCGACTCGCGGTTGTTCTGCGGAATGAACGAGAAGAGGTCGCGCGCCAGATCGAACAGGTTGTCTTCGTCGGCCGCGACGAGGTGGGCGACGCCGCTGCGCGTCGCGTGCGTCATCGCACCGCCGAGCTCTTCAAAGCTTACCTCTTCGCCGGTAACGGTCTTGATGATCTCGGGTCCGGTGATGAACATCTGCGAGATCTTTTCGGTCATGATGATGAAGTCGGTGATGGCCGGCGAATAGACGGCGCCGCCGGCGCAGGGCCCGGCGATCAGACTGATCTGCGGCACGACGCCGCTGGCCTGGACGTTACGCCAAAAGATTTCGGCGTAGCCGCCCAGCGAAACGACGCCCTCTTGAATGCGCGCGCCTCCCGAGTCGTTGATGCCGATCAGCGGCGAGCCGGTGCGCACGGCGAGATCCATGACCTTGCAGATTTTTTCGGCGAACGCTTCGCCTAGCGAGCCTCCGAGCACGGTGAAATCTTGCGAGAAGAGAAAGATCTGGCGTCCGTCGAGGGTTGCGCGGCCGGTGATCACCCCGTCGCCGAGAAACTCTTTCTCGTCGAGGCCGAACGCGTTGGTGCGGTGGACGACGAAACGGTCGAACTCGACGAAGGAACCGTCGTCAACCAACGCTTCGACGCGTTCGCGCGCGGTGCGCTTCCCGCGCTCGTGCTGACGTGCAACGGCTGCGGCCCCGGCCGGCATCGCCGACTGGTCGCGCTTTTGACGCAGCTCCTCATATCTTTGGGCGCGGCTCTTCACTCGCTCCCCTTTCACGCACCAGCACCGCAAGCCCCTGTCGTTCCACGCAGGCGAAGGACGGGAGCGGGGCGGCGCTAAAAACCGCCCGAAATGCAACGCCAACTTCTCCTTATAATTGCCGCCGCGTTCGGCATCGCCGTCCTCGGAACGCGCGCCGGCGCGCCGGCCGCCGCCGGATTTCCCACGCCGCCGCCGCTTCCGCCCGAGCGTCCGGTCGCCGAAACGATGTACGGGTCGTCGGTAACCGATCCTTACCGCTACTTCGAGGACATGAAGAATCCGAGCGTGGTGAGCTTCTTTAAGGAGCAGAATGCTTATGCTCGCGCGGTATTGAGCCGGCTTGGCCCTGGACGCGAGCAGTTGTTCGATCGCATCAAGGTGCTCGATAACGCCGGTGCTTCGGTTTCGAGCGTGACTCGCGACGGACCGTACTATTTCTACGAGAAGCTCAATCCGGGAGATAACTCTCCGAAACTCTACGTGCGCGAAGCCGCGGGCGGTGCCGAACGCGTGCTGGTCGATCCCGCCAGCCTAGCTACGACCGGCAAACATTACACGATCAACTATTTCCAGCCGTCGCTCGACGGCAGTCGCGTCGCTTACGGCATATCCGAAGGCGGATCCGAGGCGGCCGTAATTCACGTCGTCGAAACGGCGACGGCCACCGTTCTGCCCGATGCTATCGATCGCGCCTACTACGTCGGCGTGACCAGCTGGCTTCCCGACAATAAATCGTTCTACTACGTGCGTTTCCCGAAACTCAAACCCGGCGAGTCGGAGAACGATAAGGAGACGAAGGCGGTCTGCTATCTCCACGTGCTCGGCGGCGATTCCGACAAGGACGTTGCCGTCTTCGGCTACGACGTCAATCCAAAGGTGCGCTTTGCCACGACCGATTTTCCGATCGTCGTTTACTCGCCGGCATCGCCGTACACGCTAGGCGTAGTCGCGCACGGCGTGCAGAACGAGTTGACGATTTACGCGACCAACGGCACGGTGAGCACCGGCGACGTTTCCTGGAAGCCCGTCGCCGGCACCTCCGACGGCGTGACGGGTTACGACGTCAAGGGGCCGATGTTCTACGCGCTGACGCATAAGAGCGCGCCGACGTTCAAAGTTGTCGCGACCTCGCTCGACGCGCCGAATCTTGCTGCTGCAAAGACGGTCGTCGCCGCGGGCACACCCATCGTCGAGCAGATCGGCGTTGCCAACGATGGCCTCTACGTGCTGGCGCGCGACGGCGGCTTCGGCCAGATCTCGCGTATTGCGTTGGGCGGCGACGGCACGCCCGGCGACACGACCAGGGTGACGCTGCCTTTTACGGGATCGATCAACACGATCTCGACCGACCCGCGCGAGGACGGCGCCGTCTTCGGTCTAACCGGCTGGACGCACTCGTTGCTCTACTTTGCCGTGGATGCCGCGGGAACCGTCACCGACACCCATCTCAAAGCCATAGCCAACGTGGACATGACGCCCTATACCTCATCCGAGGTCAAGGTGCGCAGTGCCGATGGCACGATGGTGCCGATGTCGGTCGTGTATCGTAAAGGTCTCGCGCTCGACGGGTCGCACCCGGTCTATCTCAATGGTTACAGCTCTTACGGAATCACGCTCTCGCCGTCGTTCAGTGCTACGCGCGTTGCGTGGCTGGAGCGCGGCGGCGTCTTCGCGGTCTGCCACGCGCGCGGCGGCGGCTGGTACGGCGAAGCGTGGCACCAAGCCGGAATGATCTCCACCAAACCGCACACCTGGCAAGACTTCATTGCCTGCGGCGAGTGGCTCGTCGCCCACAAATATACGTCGCCCGCGCACCTCGCCGGCGAAGGAACCTCGGCCGGCGGCATCACCATAGGTCGGGCCATCACCACCAAACCGAAGCTCTTTGCCGCCGCTCTCGACGTGGTCGGTGCAAGCAACGCGGTGCGCATGGAGTTCAGTCCGAACGGACCGCCCAATATTCCGGAGTTCGGAACGGTGAAAAATGCAACCGGATTCAAGGCATTGCTGGCCATGGACGCCTACGAGCACGTCGTTCCCGGAACGGCCTATCCCGGCGTGATGCTGATCACCGGCTACAACGATCCGCGCGTCTCATCGTGGGAGCTGGCGAAGTTCGCCGCGCGCCTGCAAGGTGCGACGACAAGCGGCCGTCCAATTCTGCTACGGGTGGACTACGATGCGGGACACGGCTTCCTGGCGGCATCTCGCACGCAAAGCGAGGAGCTGTTGACCGACGAGTATGCATTCTTGCTGTGGCAATGCGGCGACCCCGCCTTCTCGTCTATCCCCACAAAGATCATGCCCCGGAATAAAGTGCGCTAGGGTTACCAGATTCCGAGCATCGCCTTCACGTCGTCCGACGCCATGGTGGTTGGATCCCAGGGCGGGGTGAACGTGATCTCGACGTTGGCGCTTTTGACGCCCTCGATCGCCAGCACGTGATCTTCGACCGACTTCTTGAACATCGGTCCCACCGGGCACATTGGTGAGGTTAGCGTCATCATCACGGTGACGTTCTCACCCGTTTCTCCTTCGGTGGTGATATCGTAGACTAGGCCGAGCTCAAGGATTCCCAGGTTGAGTTCGGGATCTTTGACCTCGATGAGTGCTTCGCGAACTTGCTCGACGGTGGGCATGCTCCAGGGCTTTGTCAGAGCTGGCGAGGTTCCTCGCCACATCAGGGAAAACCACCACTTGTCATCCTGAGCCTGTCGAAGGACGGTCGGGCGCCGAAGCGCCACGAAACTTGTCGGGGCCGGGTAGAGTTAATAAGGAAGAAGGAGAGGTAGGACAAGAGCAATGTCGATGTGGGAGCCCTTCACCGAGCGAGCGCGGCGCAGCATCGTGCTTGCTCAAGAAGAAGCGCAACGTCTCGGAAACAACTATATCGGGACCGAGCATATTCTGCTGGGAATTATCTCCGAAGGGGAGAGCCTGGCGGCCAAAGTGCTCGAGTCGCTTGGCGTCAATCTCAGCAAAGTACGGCAGGAAGTCGAGGCCATCGTTGGCCGCGGCGGCCAGACCGTTCAGCAGGAGATGGTCTTCACACCACGGGCTAAGCGTGTCATCGAGCTCGCCTTTGAAGAGGCTCGTCAGCTCAATCATAATTACATCGGCACCGAGCACTTGCTGCTCGGCTTGATCCGCGAGGGCGAGGGTGTAGCCGCTCGCGTGCTTACCAATCTCGGCGTCGACCCGGCTAAGGTTCGGGTACAAACGACGTCGCTGCTGGGCGCCGAAGGGCAGCCCTCCGCGCCCAAGGGCAAGAGCAAGACGCCGACGCTCGATGCCTATGGCCGCGATCTCACCCAGTTGGCTCGCGATAACAAGCTCGATCCGGTCATCGGCCGCAACAACGAGATCGAGCGCGTTATTCAGATTCTGTCGCGCCGCACCAAGAACAACCCCGCGCTGATCGGCGAGCCCGGCGTCGGCAAGACCGCCATCGCCGAAGGCTTGGCGCAGCGCGTCATCAAGGGCGACATTCCCGAGCCTCTGCGCGACCGTCGAGTCATCACCCTCGACCTTGCCGGACTCGTCGCCGGAACCAAGTACCGCGGCGAGTTCGAAGAGCGCATGAAACGCGTCATGGACGAGATCCGCGCCGCCGCCGGCGAGATCATCCTCTTCATCGACGAGCTGCACACACTCGTTGGTGCCGGCGCTGCCGAAGGCGCGATCGACGCCAGCAATATCATCAAGCCGGCTCTGGCTCGCGGCGAGCTCCAATGCATCGGCGCGACCACGCTCAACGAGTTTCGTAAGCACATCGAGAAGGACTCGGCGCTGGAGCGCCGCTTCCAGCCGGTAATGGTCGGCGAACCGACCGTCGAAGAGACGATCGAAATCCTCAAGGGTTTGCGCGATCGTTACGAGGCGCACCATAAAGTGCAGATCACCGACGAGGCGTTGGCGTCGGCGGCAAAGCTCGGCGACCGCTACATCACCGATCGCTTCCTCCCCGACAAAGCCGTCGACCTTATCGACGAAGCCAGCTCGCGCGTCCGCCTGCAGGCGACGCTGCCGCCGCCGGCGATTCGCGAAGCCGATGCGGCGCTGCGTAAGCTCGTCGCCGAGAAGGAAGCCGTCGTCAAGAACCAAGAGTTCGACAAGGCCGCTTCGATTCGCGATCGCGAGGAGAAGCTGCGCGTCGAGAAGGCGCATCTCGAGCAAGAGTGGCGCGACCGCAAAGCGCAAAGCGACCGCGTTTTAAAAGTCACCGCCGAGAACGTCGCCGAGATTGTCTCGTCGTGGACGAGAATTCCGGTCATCCGCCTGGCTCAGGCCGAGACTGAAAAGCTCCTCAAGATGGGCGAGCTGCTCCACGAGCGCGTCGTCGGCCAAGAAGAGGCCATCAACGTCATCACTCGAGCGATTCGCCGCTCGCGTGCCGGACTCAAGAATCCCAATCGCCCAATCGGGTCTTTCATCTTCCTAGGTCCGACCGGCGTCGGCAAGACCGAGGTGGCGCGCAGCGTCGCCGCGTTCCTGTTCGACGACGAAGAGTCGATGATCCGCATCGACATGTCGGAGTATATGGAGAAGTACTCGGTGAGTCGCTTGGTCGGCGCGCCTCCGGGATACGTCGGCTACGAAGAGGGCGGTCAACTCACCGAAGCGGTGCGCCGCCGTCCGTACTCGGTCGTGCTGCTCGACGAGATCGAAAAGGCCCACCCCGACGTCTTCAACTTGCTGCTGCAAGTGCTCGAAGACGGGCGCTTGACCGACTCGCAAGGGCGTCAGGTTGACTTCAAAAACTCGGTCATCATCATGACCAGCAATGTCGGCGCGATCGGAATGACGACGACCACCGACATCGGCTTCCGCCCGCAGAAGCTCTCCGCCGAAGACGAAGTCAAAGCTTACGATCGGATGAAGGGCCGCGTGATGGAAGAGGTCAAGCAGACGTTCCGTCCGGAGTTCCTCAACCGCGTCGACGAAGTCGTCGTCTTCCACCAGCTGACGCGCGAACAGATCGAGCTGATCGTCACGCTCGAACTCGAGAAAGTCGTTCGCGAAGTGCGCGCGCAGGAAATGGAGCTCAAAGTCACCGAGGCCGCCAAGGCGCTCCTGGCCAAGAAAGGTTGGGATCCGCAGTTCGGCGCGCGTCCGCTCCGCCGCGCGATCCAGCGCAACGTCGAGGACGAGATCGCCGAGGAGATGCTCAAGGGAACCTTCACGCCCGGCGATCACATCCTGGCCGACGTCGATCCCGACGATCCCGAAAAACTCAAGTACGAAAAAATCCCTTCGGTCGAACCGCCCGCACCCCCGGCTCCCGAACACGCCATAAGCTAACGCAGCACGGCACGTCATCCTGAGCCGGGCCCTCCGCGGGCCCGGTCGAAGGACGAAGCGCGACACGGAGATCACATTCCTTAGCGAAGTGAGCGTAGCAGATGTTAGCCCTTGTCTTTAGCCTCGCACTCGCGCAAGCCACGCCGGAACCGGCAGCGTCGGCTGCTCCGGCCGCCTCGCCAAGCGCGGCACCCGTTCCCGGCGCGCCGCTCAACGTTTCACCCGCCAACGTCGACCTCAACCCCGCCCAACAACGCACGATCGCCATTACCGGAGCCGCCCCGCCGCTGGAGGCGACGCTCGACAAGCGGCTCGTTACTGTAGCCGCTAGCGCCGATGCGACGACCGTTACGGTGACCGCCTCGCAGGCAACCGGCGACGACGTTCTGCACCTGGTAGACGCGAGCGGCGCCCAAGCCGACGTCCCGATCCGCGTCGCCTTCAACGCCGGAACGATCGTCCCACAGACGACGCTCAAGGTCACCGGAGAACCAGCCGACCCCGACTGGGTCGCGCAGCAAGTGGCTTCTTCGGTCGCGCGGTTGACGCAAGCCCAACCCGGCGCGCGCACCACCATCGGCGCCATCACCCCGCCCGCAGCGCCGCTGCAACCCGGCGGCACGGCCCAATTCGTCGTGCCCGTCCAGATCGAGGGAAACAGCCAGTACTTCGATCAAACCGGCTCGACGACGGTAAGCGTTCAAAACGTCGCGCTCGACCGCTTCGCCCCTGAACTGCTCTTTTACGACGACGACCCCGAGCACGTCACTCAAGACGGTGTGTTCTTCCGCGGGTCAATCAGTGCGGGGCGCGCAACGCGGCTGTACTACTATCACGACAACACCCAGGATCCGCGACGCTTGGTGCTCGCGCTGCGCGCCAACTCACAGGACCCGACGCAGGTTCAGGTCGTCGACGCAACCTCCGGCCCCAACGCCGACGTGATGCACGTCGGCCACACCGTAACGCAAAAGTACCTGCTGGCCAAGCAGCGTGGCCAGGCCATCGTCCTAGACCTCACCGATGCGCCGTACTTCTTGCAAGACATCACGATGGGCGCCCGCGACCTCGTCGCCGGAAGCGTCGACTTTCGCGTCCTCTCCGGCGGTCCCGTTACCGTAACGGTGCTCTCCGTCTCGCCGGGAATCGATCCGCGCACCCTCCTGGATGGTCCGGTTCTGGCGGGCGACGGACATCACCGCACCGGAACGTTTACGTTGTCGGGCTTTGGTTCGCACAGCCTCAGTTATGCCGTCGGCGGACCCGATGTTTCGGTGGACATCGGCGACACGCAGCCGACGCCGCCGAGCGCCGATCCCGCGGCCACCGGCCACGATTACGGCGACTACGGCGTTCTCCACACCATCGATCTGACGCTGACAAATCCCAGCGGCGCGCCCGCGACGGCCTATCTTTACTTCAAGCCCTTCGGCGGCCCGGCGCGCGGTGGTTTTCTGGTAGATGGAAATTTCGTCTCGGTCGGTTGCGTCCGCGTGCCGCAGCCGTATCAGATCAGCGTCATCGATCTGGCCGCCGGGCAAACGCAGCATACCGTCGTGCAGACGATGACCGATGGCGGCTCGTTTTTGCCCGTTCAAATCGGCATCACCACGACGCCGCCGCAACCGGCCGCGCCGCCGATCACCGCCCCCGACGGGTGCTTCCCGAAGCCCGCGGCCGACTCACGGTGACCGCCCCCGAAGGGGAATCCAAGGTCGTTCTTCTGGTCCGGCTGCTCAACTCGATCGATCAAGGGCGCCACTCGTTCGAAGATCTCAAAGACCGAATAGCCGAGAGCGGAAGGCGCCCGAGCACGCGGAGCCTTCGCCGCTATCTGGCGATCCTCAGCGACGCCGGCTTTCCGCTCTATTTCGATCGCGCCGCCAACGCCTATCGCTTTGCCGACGGATACAGCCTCAAGCGGCTCGATCTCTCCGACGGCGAGCTTTTCGGCCTGGTAGCGCTGCGTTCGCTGGGCGCAAGCATCGGCGGAACGATCGGCGCGTCGATCGACGACGTCGCGGAAAAGCTCGTTGGAAGTGCCGGCCGTGGCGCGCGCGCGCTGGTCGCGGCCGGCTCGCCGGTCGCCTTTCGTCTCTCGGGCGTGCAGCTCGACAAGCACGGCGAACGCGCCTTCGCACTGCTCTCGCGTGCCGAGAGCGCCTCGCGCAGCGTCCGCTTCACCTATCACGACAAGGAAGGCCGACGCAGCACACGCACCGCCGATCCATACGGCTTCATCATCAACGCCGGCCGCGTATACTGCGTCGCATACGACAAGACGCGCCGCGACATGCGAACCTTCGCCATCGACAATATTGGCAAGCCGACGATGCTTGCACGCACCTTCACACGGCCGAGCGATTTCAACGTCGAGGAATATGCCGCCGCCTCAATCAGCGGCGTGCTGCACGGCGACGTCACGACGGAAGTTCGCGTCCGTTTCGCTCCGAGGGTTGCCAAGGCAGCAAGCGCCGCGCGCATCGTAGCCGATCGCAGCGTCGAAGCACGCCCCGACGGCTCAGTAGACATCTCGTACCGCGTCACGAACATCGACGAACTCATCCGCTGGGTCCTCGGCTGGGGCGCCCAAGCCGAAATTATAACCCCATCAGGCGCCCGCACCAAAATCTCAACCCTAGCCCGCGAAATCTCAAAAAAATACCCCACCCCCCAAAGCAAAAAAACCAAAGCAACAGCGGGCTGAGTTATCCAAAAATTGTTCTCGAGTTCTTCCGGTTTCGCACGCGGTGGGTAAGGGGCGTCGAGGATTAACGGAGCCAGGAGGGCGAGAGTGCCGACGAAACGAGGCGCATTTTCGCAAGGATGCGAAAATGCGAGCGTCCCCGCACCCGCCGTGTGGGAAACCGGAAGAACTCGAGAACGAACGAAGGCGAAATAAATTACGAAACCCGCTGGAGACAAGCCCCCGCGGGTTCCGACGTACTCACTCACCTTGCCTCGCCTGTTTGGCCACCCGAACGGGCGACCCCACTGACGCCGGCGGCGGTTTGACCTTTGCGGCTGAATCGCCGTTCATCACAGCGGTTGCAGCGGATGCATTGGTCGCGAACGGCACGTTCGTCGCACTTCGAATTACTTCGAAGCACGTGCATCGTAACATGCAGCGCAACGTGCGACAACCGCCCCCTTGCAGCAATTCACAGGATGTCCACAACTTTTTTTAATTATGCACACAACGCCGTGCATTTTCGCGTCCGAGGGACGGCCGGTCCGTAGGCGCGAAGAGCAAGCGTGATGTTGATGATGGCTGTACTCGTCGCGCAGAGCTTTTTTGGAACGTTGCCGATCGACGGCATTCGCTGCGATCGCGAAGAGGGTGCGGTGGAGCACGTGCACGTCTCGCTGCAGCTCTACGACCGCGGCCACACCGTTGCCGTCCCGGCGAATATTGGGGTGCCGCAGGGCAGTTACTGTCTCTACTGGGTTCACACGCACGACGGCAGCGGCATCGTCCATATCGAGTCGCCGGTCAAGCGCCAGTTCACCCTGGGCGAGTTCTTCGATATTTGGGGGCCCCAGCTGAGCTGGACGCAAGCCGCAAGCCTCATCGCGGCCCACGGACAGCAGTTGTCGATTTGGGTAGACGGCAAGGCTTGGCACGGCAAAAACCCCCGCAGCATCGAGCTGCACGACCGCGAGACGATTGTGATTCAGCGCGGTCCGCCGTTCGCCACGCCGGCGCACACGGACTGGTCGAAGTTCTAATGACGGTCCAGCTCGACGGCCGCAGCCTAACCCTGGAGGCGATCGAAGCGGTCGCCGCCGGCGAATCTGTCGGCATTACGCCGGCGGCGCAGAAGCGCGTCGCGGCCGCGCGCGATTTTGTCGAACGTGAGTTTGCCGGCGGTAAGGCAATCTACGGCGTCACGACGGGATTCGGCCGCCTCGCCAACATCACGGTGGATCCGGCCGACGCGGTCGCGCTGCAGGTTAACCTCGTGCGAAGCCACGCTGCCGGAACCGGCGAGCCGCTGCCGATTCCATTCGTTCGCGCGGCGAGCGTGCTGCGCGCCAACTCGCTCTCGGCCGGACACTCCGGCGTGCAACCGGCCACCCTAGAACTGATCGTCGCCATGCTCGAGCGCGGCGTCACCCCCGTGGTGCCGTGCCAAGGCTCCGTCGGTGCTAGCGGCGATCTCGCTCCGCTGGCACACATGACGCTCGTGCTGCTCGGGGAGGGCGAAGCGTTGTATCGCGACGCGCGTCTGCCGGGTGGCGTCGCGTTGCAGCAGGCCGGCCTCATGCCGATCCAACTCGGCCCCAAGGAAGGCCTCGCGCTGGTCAACGGTACGCAAGTGATGACCGGGATCGCGGCGCTGGGCGTTATCCGGGCCGAGCGGCTCGCCGCCGCCGCCGACGTCATCGCGGCAATGTCGCTCGAAGCCTATCTCGGCACCGAGCGCGTCTTCGACCGGCGTCTCAACGATCTGCGCCCGCACCCGGGCCAGGAGCGCGTTGCCGGCAACCTTCGCGCGCTGCTCGCCGGCTCGGAGATCGTGCAATCGCACGTCGAGTGCGGCCGCGTTCAAGACCCCTACTCGTTCCGCTGCATTCCGGTGGTGCACGGGGCGGTACGCGACTCTATCGCCCACGTGCGGCGCGTCATCGAGATCGAAGCAAACTCGGTTACCGACAATCCGCTGGTCTTTCCCGAGGACGGCGAGTTTATCTCCGGCGGGAACTTCCACGGCGAACCGGTCGCGCTGGTCATAGACTTTCTCAAGATTGCCGCCTCCGAGCTGGCCTCGATCGGCGAGCGCCGGCTCTACCTCTTGCTCAATGCGCAGGACCGCGGGCTCCCGCTCTTTTTGACCGAGCGCTCCGGCCTGCAGTCGGGGCTGATGATCGTGCAATATACGGCGGCAGCGCTGGTCAACGACAACAAGGGCTTAGCGTGGCCGTCGAGCGTGGATTCAATTCCAACCTCGGCCGGTCAGGAAGATCACGTCAGCATGGGCATGACCTCGGCTAACAACCTCCCGCGCGTACTGGACAATGTCGAGGGCGCACTCGCCTGCGAGCTGCTCGGCGCATTGACGGCCACCGATTTCCGGCGCCCCCTCAAATCGGGGCGCGGGACGGCGGCAGCGTTCGAGGTTGCCCGCGAACGCATCGCGCCGTGGACCGACGATCGCCCGCCCGCGCCCGACATCGCTGCCGCTCGCGAGCTGATTCGTTCCGGCCGCCTCGTCGGAGCCGCCGAGTCGGCTCTAGGCCGTCGACTTACAGGGTGATGTTGATCGAGAAATAGGCGTTGAACGGATTGGGCAGCACGAACGAGTTCGTGTCGGCGTACGCTGGAATGTAAGACTGCGCGAAGGCGGAGTTAAGCGCAACGCCGTTGGCCTTAACGTCGTTGGGAGACCTGCCATTGTAGAAGTTCGAGACGTAGTAGTAGTTGGAGATGTACCCGCAGGTAAAGCTATTGGGCGGGAACTGTTTGGTCCACGGCTCCGACGATCCGCCAAAACACGCGTTGACTAGGTTTGCCAGCAGCACGTTGGCTTTGATCCGCGGCGTCGCCTGATAGGACATCTGCAGGCTGAAGTTGAGCTGGCTTGGTTGCCGGAAAGTGCCGAAGTTATCGAAGACGCCGGTCTGCGGATTGGGGATATACAGTACGCCGGCAGAAGTGCCGTTCTGCGTCGCCGCCAGACCGCAGGTCGTATAGTCGGCCTGCAGCGGATTGGCCGGATCGATCATATGCGACGAGTTGTGCTTACACGTGCGTGGATCGATGCCCATCACGTCGGCCGGGTTGCCGTAAGGTTGGCCTTCGTTGAACGTCAGCGCCGGCGTGATTGCGAACTTGTTGTGCCGGTAGTTGACGATTGCGCTTACCACGTTGGGCGAAAGATAAGCGTAATCGAGGCCGACTGGATACCAGCCGTTGCGGTCGAGCAGCGGCTGCGTGTGCATCGCGTAGTACGGATTGAAGATCGGCTGGTGATACTTTGGCTTGATCTTGGTGCAGCTCGGATCGGGAAAAACGTTGCCGTGCTCGTCGCTCTCGTAGCATTGCGATCCGCCACCGGCCTTCGTCAGGCCGTTGAAGTTGGCGATGTCTTGATTGTACGGATCGAGCGGGTTGATGCTCGTCCCGGGATAGTTCGCCCATTTTTCGGCCGCGTTGGTATAGGTGTACGAAAGTAAGAACGAGAGCCCATTCTTGGAGAAATCACCTTTGGTAAATTCGAGCTCGACTCCGTCCGCGCGCTCGATACCGGTATTCAGGCCGCCGGTCAATCCGAACGGCAGCGAAATATTGTAGACCTGGTTGGTCGCGTAGCGGTAAAAGGGCGAGACCTTGATCGACATATCGGTGCCCTTAAAACGGCGCTCGTACGACGCGTCGTAGTTATCCGAATACTGGACTTGCGGATCGTGCTTAGGCGTCGTATAGCCGTATTTCCAAAAGGCCTGAAAGAGATCGTAGGCTAGATTGTTGTCCTTGGCGTTGTACTGAACCTGGTAGGTCTCCGGCTCTTGCGCGTAGCGTCCGGCCGAGAAGCGCAACACGGTATCCGGGTTGAGCGTGTACGTCATCCCGAGGCGCGGCGTGAACGCGTAATCGGCCAGGGTCGGGCTATATTGATTGCTCAAAAGTAGATGCCCGTTCTTGCCGTCGGGGTGCACCGTCTGCACCGGGTGCGCCGGAACGGACTGGTCGACGGGACAGTTAAAGCCGATGAACGGAATCGGCGGCCGCCCGCTGGCCGGCGGCTGCGGAATAAAATAGGGCGACAGCGTCTGCGGGTTATAGCAGAACTCGCGTTGGCCGGCTAAGAACCAGAAATTCTGTCCGTTGTTGGCCGTGTTGGCGAGATTGTATTCGTAGATCTCGTCGCGCAGTCCGATATCAATGTTGAGCTGGTCGGTCGGATTCCAAAGATCTTCGAGCGCCAGCGCGGTGAAGTTCGGCGTTACGTTATTGAGAAATCCCGAGTCGCCCGTATACGTTACCTGCCACGTCGCGTTGCCGAACGGCGCTCCCGGCGTAGGGTCGGTAAACCAACCGCTGGTCGAGGGGTCGTTACATGGAGCGACGGCATGCGTTTTATAGTTGAAGCATTGCGAGCCATTGGTCAGGCTCGTCGCCGGCGTGTTGTTGAAGTTGTTGAAGTTCGTGTTGTTGTATCGATTGGTCGACGACGTGGTGTAGTTTGCGTCGAAGCTCAGTAGATGCTGTGCGTTGATCTGGTCGGAGAACGTGCCGGCTGCGCCGCGCGTATGCGCCTCGAGCTCGTAATCGTAGCTCGTTACCCCAAAGCCAAAGAATGGCGTGCCGTAACTGAGCGGGCTGGTCTGCAGCCAATCCGAGTAAAAACTGTAGCCGTAGATCCTGAAGTAGGCGTTCGATCCCATGTTGTGCTGGTATTGCAGCTTGAAGATCGAGGCATTATTCCAGAATGCGTCGCGCGCGTCGGACGGAACCGCCGAGAACGTACCCGGCGCGCACTGGCCGCCAATTTGTGGTACTCCCGAGAAATTATACGGGTTGAGATTGGCACAGCGGTTTCCCGGCGAGCCGGGATCGAAATACGGTATCGTCTTAAGACTGTTGGCATTTTGACCGAAATGCGTCCCGCTCGGCCAGGTGTAAAAATCGCCCCACACCTCCGGTACCGTTTTGCCGTACACCACTTGGCTGAGCTGGGTGATGACGTTCGGTCCCAAGTCGTTGAGCGAGCTGTAGTACTGAGTGTGCAGCGCGGAGTTGTTATAGAGTATCTGCACGTCGTCGCGGCCGCCGTCGCGCTTGTGCGGAATCCCGATGTGCAGGTTGATGACGTTTTCCCAATCGGAGATATTGGAATAGCTGGCGTACGCCGGCGAGATCGTTTGATAGCAGCCCGGGTCGTTTCTCACGCCCGTTGGCAGCGCCACATAGCCGCGCTGTCCCGGCGAGAGCTGGAACGGGTCGTACACCGGGGAGGCGTTGGGCCCGCCGTAGTATCCGCTGCCCTGCGGCGGCGTGAAGCCGCACGTCGGGAAGACGCCTCCGAAATATAACGGGATGGTGTTGAAGGCAATCGCCGGATAACCCCACACGTCGCCGAGGTTCGAGCCGTTGAACTGATCGAGATAGCGGTAGGCCTGATTGTAGCCTCCGACGCCGATGTAGTACGAGAAGAGCCGGTCGGGCGTCGCGCCGCCGACTTCGAACTGCAGGTTGTGATAATACGTCGGCGTTCCCACGCCCGCGGTCACGGTGCCGTAACCGGGATAGGTTCCGGTCTTGATCACTTGATTGATGAATCCGGCTAAACCGCTGGTGCTTTGGCCGACGGTTCCGCCGCCGGCGTAAACTTGCAGTTCCTGTTGTCCGAGCGTTCCCGCCGTTCCGCCAGGATAGTTATCGAACGAACGATTGACCGGAACGCCGTCAAACTCGTAGCCGATCTGATCGTAGTTGCCGCCGCGAATATACACGACTTGCGCCCAGCCTTGCTGGTTGGGCGGCACGAAGACGCCCGGGACGGCCGCGATCGCCGAATAGGCGTTATTCAAATTGCCGCCGCCGCCGAGGCCGGCCGCGGCTTGCGTCACGGCTGAGTTTACCGAGTAGACGTCGCTGGTCGTTCCCGGCTTGACCACGTCCATGACCGATCGCGCGGTAACGTGTGCGATCGTGCGCATCGACGGCGCGAGCGACACGCGAATGGTTTGCACTTGATCGGCAAAGACTGAAATTCCGGTGAGCGCCGAGGTTTCAAAGCCAGTCTTGATCGCCGTGATCGTGTATGTGTCGGGCGCCAGCGAGAGCATCGAGAAGCGTCCCGAGGCGTCGGTGGTGACGGTGGCCGTCTGCGACGGGCTTACGGCTTCGACGCGGGCGCCGGCGACTGGGCCCCCGGTCGTACTAGACACAACTCCGGTAATCGAACCGGTCGTGCCGGCCGGCGACGTTTGCCCGCAAACGAACGCCAGCACCAAGCTAACAGCAAAAGACCAATAATTCCGAAGGCGTAGCATCAGCCGTCTTTCGCGGCGCGGAGTCGCACCTCCGGCGGCGAACCCTCCCGACTATGAGTGCGGTGATAGGAGCGCGTACGGTTCGGGCGCCGCGGGGCACGGAGATGTCGTGCCTCGGTTGGCCTCAAGAAGCGGCGTTGCGCATGTTGATGAACAACCTCGACCCGGAGGTGGCCGAACGTCCCGAGGATCTCGTCGTCTACGGCGGAAACGGGCGCGCGGCGCGTTCTTGGGAAGCGTTCGAGGCAATCGTGCGCACGCTTCGGCGTTTGAGAAATGATGAGACTCTCATCGTGCAGAGCGGTAAACCGGTGGCGGTGTGGCGGACTCACGCTCGCGCGCCGCGGGTACTGATCGCCAACGCAAATCTCGTTCCTAAATGGGCCGACTGGAGCGTCTTCCGCGAGCTGGAAGCGCAAGGCCTAACGATGTACGGGCAGATGACGGCGGGTTCGTGGATTTACATCGGCACGCAAGGCATCGTCCAGGGAACGTACGAGACGTTTGCCGAGCTGGCGCGCCGGCATTTCGGCGGCTCGCTCGAGGGCCGCGTTACTCTGACGGCGGGCGTCGGCGGAATGGGTGGGGCGCAGCCGCTGGCGGTAACGATGAACGGTGGCATCTGCCTGATCGTCGACGTGGATCGCACCAGGCTCGAGCGCCGGCGAGACCTGCGCTATCTCGACCGTTTAGTCGATTCGCGCGAAGATGCGCTGCGCGAAGTGGAACGAGCGCGTTGCGCGCGTGAAGCCGTCTCGATCGGCTACGAAGGCAACGCCGCCGTCGAGTTTCCCGAGCTCTACGACGCTGGCTTCCGGCCCGACGCCGTCACCGATCAAACCTCGGCCCACGATCTTCTCGACGGTTACGTGCCTGCCGGTCTTACGCTGAGCGAGGCGGCCGATCTCCGCCGCCGCGATCCCAGCGAGTACGAGCGGCGCGCGCTGGAGAGTTGCGGCGCCCACGTCGCGGCGATGGTGCGCTACCTCGACGCCGGCGCCGTGGTGTTTGACTACGGCAATAATATCCGCGCGCAGGCCGAGCGGGCCGGGTTCGCCCGCGCCTTTGCTTTCCCGGGTTTTGTGCCGGCCTTTATTCGGCCGTTGTTCTGCCGCGGGTCGGGCCCGTTCCGGTTTGCCGCGCTCTCCGGCGATCCGAGCGACATCGCGCGCTGCGACGAGAAGCTGCTCGAACTCTTCCCCGAGGACGCCGGGCTGGCACGATGGATCACGTTGGCACGAGAGCGCATCTCGTACCAAGGCTTGCCGGCGCGCATCTGCTGGCTCGGTTACGGCGATCGCGCCAAAGCCGGGCTGGCCTTCAACGAGCTGGTTCGTTCGGGCGAGGTCAAAGCGCCGATCGTTATCGGCCGCGACCATCTCGACACCGGCAGCGTTGCCTCGCCCTATCGCGAAACCGAGGCAATGCGCGACGGCAGCGACGCCATCGCCGACTGGCCGATTCTCAACGCGCTGCTGAACACCGCGGCGGGTGCGCACTGGGTGAGCTTCCATCACGGCGGCGGCGTCGGCATCGGCTACAGTCTGCACGCCGGCATGGTCGTCGTGGCCGACGGCAGCGACGAGGCGCGCGAGCGCCTAGGCTGCGTCCTCACCACCGACTCAGGCATGGGCGTAGTCCGTCACGCCGACGCCGGATACGAACTAGCCATAGAAACGGCCGACCAAAAACAAATCGACTGGCGCTTATAGCTAGCCGTTTCGCCCTGAGCCTGTCGAAGGGTGCCGCAATTATAAAAGGGCACGAGCCTCGCGGCGGCGGATGCATCGCTCGTGGCCGTGCCTAAACGCTTCATCGTCCGCGCTAAGACGATCGTTACCTGCGATACCGATGCTCCGCAATGCGGCATCGATTTCGATAGGCTCGGACGCATCGACGACGGCGCGATCGCGGTTGAGGACGGTCTTATCACCGCCATCGGCAAGACCGACGACGTCGCGAAAACCTTTGGCAGAGACGCCGCCGCAGTAAGCCACGAAGGCGTTATCTTCCCCGGCTTTATCGACGCCCACGCTCATCCGCTCTTTGCCGGCGACCGCGAGCCCGACTTCGCGGCCCGACTGCGCGGTGCGAAGCCCCAGCTCGGCATGCTCTACACCGTCGAGCGCACCCGCGAAGCGCTGCTCGACCAAGAGCAGTTTTACCGCAACATCGTCCACCCACGCCTGCAGACGATTCTCGCGCACGGCACGACGACGCTCGAAGCCAAGACCGGCTACGCGCTGCACAAACCCGGCGAGTCGGCACTGCTCGACCTTATCGCGCATCACCGCGACGACGCCGACGTACCGCGGCTCGTTCCAACCTTCCTCGGCGCGCACGCCTTACCGCCGGAGTTCACGCGCGAAGAAGCCTTCGTCGACTATCTCATCGACCAAGTAATTCCAGCCGCTGCCGCCCACGGTGCCGTTTACGCCGACGCATTTTGCGAACCGGGATTCTTCTCGGTCGAGCAGTCACGCCGCTACCTCGACGCTGCCCGCCTCAACGGCATGCGCCTGCGCCTCCACTGCGACGAGATGGCCTACGGGGGAGCGGCCGCAATGGCCGCAGCGCTCGAAGTCGACGCCGTAGACCACTGCAACTACATCACGCCCGACGACGTCCGCGCAATCGCGCAGCGCGGCATCGTCACCGTCGCCTGCCCCGCAACGATCGCCTATCTCGACCTTCCCGAGCGCGTTCCCGCTCGCGCGCTACTCGAAGCCGGTGCGGCAGTGGCGCTGGCCAGCGACTATAATCCCGGAACCTCCCCCTGCTTCAACCTTCAAACCGTCGCATATTTCGGCCGCAAACTTCTGGGCCTGACCGCACCCGAAGCGCTCTACGCCGTAACGCGCGCCGCCGCACACTCGCTTCGCGCTGACGCCGGCCGGCTTCGCCCCGGCGCTCCCGCCGACTTCGTCGCCTTGCAACTAGAATCGCCCGACGAGTTCGGCTGGCAGTTCGGCGGCAACCTCGCGACGCTCGTCGTAAAAAACGGAGTACGCTGCGCTTGAAGGGCGAACTGGTCCGCTGCACGCGCGCGATCGTGGGCGGCGAGGTGCGCGAAGATTACGCCTTCGTGGTGCGCGACGGCGCGATCGTTACCGCGGGGGACTTTCGCGACGTGCGAAGCGGTGCGCACCACCTCGCCGAGCGAGCGTTTCCGGCCGACCGTCTCGTGGTTCCCGGCTTTATCAACGGGCACAGTCACGCATACCAAATTCTGCTGCGCGGCTGGGCCGACGATCTCGACTTTGCGACGTGGCGCAGCGACGCACTCTATCGCGTCGTCCCCCACCTGACGCCCGACGACGTCTACTGGACCTTCGTCGCCGCCTTCTCCGAGATGCTTGCCGCCGGCATCACGACCGTCGTTGAATTCTTCTACCTCAACGGTGAGGGCAACGCGCGTGCCGAGGCCGCTATCAAAGCCGCGCACGACACCGGAATCCGCCTCGTCCTCGCGCGTACCTGGATGGACGCCGATTATGCGCCGCCGCAGTTTCGCGAAAGCGCGGACGTAGCCGCCGAACGCACGCGCCAACTCATGGAAAGCCACCCCGAAGCCAACGTCTGCGTTGCTCCCCACTCCCTCCACGCCGCGTCGCACGAAATGATGCGCGCCGCAGCCGAGTTCGCGCGAGAGAACGACTGCATGCTGCACGTCCACGTCGCCGAAGCCGCGTACGAAGGCAAACAAACTCTCGAGAAATTTAACCGCACGCCGATCGCGCTGCTCGAAGATCTCGGTGCGCTTAACGAACGCACCGTTGCGATTCACGCGATCTACATCAGTGACGAAGACCGTCGCAAAATCGCCGCAAGCGGTGCGCGCGTCGTGCACAATCCAATGACTAACCAATACCTCGGCGACGGCATCTGCGACGTGCGCGGCTTGCGCGCACTCGGCGTGAGCGTTGGGCTTGGCACCGATGCCGACGTGCGCCCGTCGCTCTTCGAGGAGATGCGCGCCGCAGCGCTGCTGCAGAAGATCCTTCACCTCGACGGCTCGGCGTCGCGCGCCGCCGATGCCTACGTAATGGGAACCAGCGAAGGCGCTCGCGCACTTCGCGTGGGCGCCGGCGATCTCGTCGCCGGATGCGCGGCCGATTTCCTGGTGCTCGACGCCTCGCAGATCGATCCGTGGTCGGCGCCGGTCAACGCGCTCGTTTATCGTGGACAGGACGCCTGGCTTCAGGCGGCCTTCGTCGGCGGCCGGCGGGTCTACGTCGGTGAGCCGTCGCCGTTGGCGCGCCGGGCCCGGGATGCGACGACAGTGCTAGCGAAGCGGCTGCTTCCGTAGGAGGGCAAAGCTGATGCGCAATCTCGCAATCGTCACGATCTTACTCACACTGGTCGCGTGCGGCGGCGGAAAGTCCAGTCAGAACGCCACCAGCGCGCCGGCGTCGGGCGCTGCGAGCACGGGAATCAAAGGCCCCAACTCTTCGGCGGTCCCGAATTGCGGCGCCGTGCAAGCGGTTTGGGTCAATCTGAACACCAAGGTTTACCACGAGTCCGGCGACCAGTACTACGGCAAAACCAAGCACGGCGAGTACCTTTGTCCGGCCCAAGCCAAGGCTCAAGGGTTCCACAGGGCCGGCGCGGGCGCGGGTAACTCGCACTCCTAAAGCCATCGGACCTGGCCCAAGCAGGCGGGTGCGTGCAAGCACTTGCTTTACCCTCAGGTGCGTGCTAGGATGTGCGTGCAAGTACTCACTTGCAGCCCACATTGCCGCATTTGCAAGAAGAGAGTATGGAACCGGTTGTCATCGAGTACCGTCTGTCCGCCCATCCGGCGATTGAAGCCGCCGTGCTGGCCGCCTTTGAAGGTGGCGCCGACCGCGTCATTTTGGACCTCGACGCTCTGGACAGTCTCGACCACGAGAGCGTTCGCGGGCTAATCACCTTGCTGCGTCGCGCGCGCGCGGCCGGTGGCGAGCTGGGCTTGCGCGCAAGCCGCCCCGAGGTCACCCGAACTCTGTCGGTCACCGGCCTCGATCGCATATTCACCATCGTTGAGGTGCAACCGGCCTAATCGTGAAGAAGCTCTGTCTCGCTCTGCTCGTTTTTACGCTGCTCCCGGTCACGATGGGATCGGGCTCCGCAGCCGCCAATGCGCTCCAACCGTCGCCCGACGTGCGCACCGTACTTCGCAAGATGACCGATCGGAACCCAACGCTGCAATCCTACCGCGCGCGCGTCCACGTCGACGTTCGCATGCTCAACTTTCCATTTTTGGCGCCCAAGCTCGATGGCACGTCGTATTACAAGCGACCCGACCTTTACGTCGTCGTCTTTGATCGAATGCCGAGCTACGCCCGCGGTTTTCAGAAGCTTTTCAACGACATCGGCAATCCCAATCAGTGGCAGCGCGATTCGAACGTGGCGATGGACGGCAGTGCGACGATCGATAATCGTCCGGTGATCGTGCTGCGCATGACTAAGAAGATTCGCAGCGACATTTTGGACCACACGTTGGCCTACGTGGATGCCACGACCTTCGACCTCGCTCGCATGGAGTGGTATTACACCAGCGGCGGAAAGATCACGATGACCCAGCAGTATCGTTCCCAAGGGATTTATTCGGTTCTGTCGAGTCAGCATGCGACAATTCAGATTCCGCACGTCCGCGCCGTCGCCGACGCGTCGTACGGAACGTACGAAACCAACGTCCCGGTCGAGCCCGGCGGACCCGAAGCGCGATGATCGAAACGCGCAAACCGGTTGACGCCGGCCGACCGGCCTCTCCAGAAGATACCCGCGAACGCATTCTCATTGCCACACGCGAAGTAATCGGCCGTAAGGGTAAACGCGGCGCGACGACGCGCGAGATTGCCGACGTCGCCGGCGTAAACGAAGCCACGATCTTTCGGCACTTTGGGAACAAAGAGACGCTGTTGGTTGCGTGCGCGCAACACTTCTGCGGCTATCTCGAGCTGGCCGGCGTCGCCGCGCAGCTACGTCCCGGCGGCGTGGATGAAGACCTGCTGGCACTGGCGCGGCTGATGTTCGCGCGCTTCGAAGCGCTCGGCGATATGATTCGCTGGTCGCTGGTGGAGCAGGAGTACGAAAAGGATATTTTTGCCGCCACCACCTGGCGGCCGCAACTCGCAATACTCGCCGTGCTCACCGAGTTCATGCAGCGGCGCGTCGACTCCGGCGAGCTGCGCGGCGATCCGCAAAAGCTGGCAATGGTTTTCTTAGGCTTGGTCTTCATGCACGCGCTGGGGCGCAAAAAGTTTCCCGACTCGGAACTTCACCGGGGCGATCCCGACGACGCCCTTCGTTTTTATATCGATGTTTTTCTCAATGGGGTAAGGAACTCTTAATGGACACGCGAGAGCTCGATCAGCAAAAGACGGCCCGCACGCCGCAGGCAAACGGCGCCGGAACCGCTGCGGTAGAAGAACCGGACGATACGGATCTCGACGGGGGCCGGAAGCGGCCCAGCCGGCGCATCATCCTCATCGTCGTCGCGGCGATCGTCATCGTCGCCGCGATCGTCTGGGGCATTCCGTGGTTGACCTACATGCTCTCCCACGAAGGTACCGACGACGCGCACGTTTCCGCCGACGTCGTTGCCGTGACCAGCAAGATTCCCGAGCGCATCAATAGGATTTTGGTCGATACGAACCAGCAAGTGCACAAGGGCCAGTTGCTCCTCGTGCTCGACAACAAGGACGAACTGGCGCGACTGCGTCAGGCGCAGGCGCAGTACGATCTCGCCGTCGCCAATCAAAGAGCAACGACGACCCAAGGGCAGGGCGGCGTCGCGCAAGCCGGGGGCGCCGTCGCCGGCTCGCGCGCGCAGGTTCCGATGGCTCAAGACGCCGTAGCGCAGGCCAACGCGCAGCTGCTCTCCGCGCAAGCGCAAGTTCCGGCCGCGCAGTCGGCGTACGACAAGGCCCAATCCGACTATCGCCGCGTCAGCTCGCTGGTGAATACCGGCGACGTTGCGCCGCAGCAACTCGATGCGGTCCGCGCGCAAAGCGCCGGCGCTGCCGCGCAACTGCACGCCGCGGAGAATCAAGTGAGCGTTGCCGAAGCCAACGTTGCTGCCGCAGGAAGCCGCGTCACGGCCTCGAGCGCGGCAGTCAACGAAGCATCGGGTGCGCTGACGACGGCGCAGGGCAAGCTCGCCCAAGCCTCCGATCCTAGTCAGGTCGAAGCCGCTGCGGCGCAGCTCTACCTTGCAAAACAGGCGCTGAGCTACACGCGAATCTCCGCCTCTACCGATGGTTATATCGGCCAAAAGAACGTAGAGTTGGGACAGACGGTCGGCGCCGGCCTCACGCTCATGACGATCGTTCCGCACAAGATCTACATCATCGCCAACTACAAAGAGACGCAGATGGGTAAGATGCGCGTCGGCCAGCCGGTGGAGATTAAAGTAGATGCCTATAAAGGCGTCACGTTCAAAGGCCACGTCGCGTCGATTAATCCGGCTTCGGAGAACACCTACGCGCTGGTGCCGGCGCAGAACGCCAGCGGAAACTTCGTCAAGGTAACGCAACGCATTCCCGTGCGTATCGAAGTCGACGAGCAACGCTCCGACTACCCCCTACGCGTCGGGATGAGCGTCGAAACGTACGTTAACGTGAAGTAGGCGCACTCGTGTTCGCCAAATACGAAAGCCCGGTCGTCGAGCACGGCCTGCGACGGGTCGTCATCAGCATTGCAGTTATTACGGCCACGCTGCTCGAGATCATCGACGTCACCATCGTCAACGTCTCGCTGCCGAATATCCAGGGCAACTTCGGCATCGGCGTGGATCTGGGCGCCTGGATCGTGACTGCGTATCTGATCGCTAACGTCGTCGTTATTCCGCTCAATCCGTGGTTGGCCGCGCGCTTCGGCCGGCGGCAGTATTTCGTTACCTCGATCGTCATCTTCACGATCGCGTCACTGATGTGCGGGCTCTCCAATACCTTCGGCCAGCTGGTCTTCTGGCGGCTCGTTCAAGGCCTCGGCGGCGGCGGCTTGATCGCCACGTCGCAGGCAATCTTGCGCGACACCTACGGACTCAAAGAGCAGGGCAAGGCGCAGGGTGTCTTCGCCATGGGCGTCATCGTCGGGCCCGCGCTGGGTCCGGTTATCGGCGGCTGGATTACCGACAACTGGAACTGGCACTGGATCTTCTTTATCAATATTCCAATCGGCATCGTTGCCGCTACGCTGATCCATAATTTCTTACGCAATCCCGCCGAGCCGCGGTACTCGAAGCTCGATTGGATCGGATTAATCTTGCTCTGCATCGGCCTTGGCTCGATGCAGTTCGTCCTCGAGAACGGGCAGCAGTACGACTGGTACGACGATGCCCGGATTCGCTGGTTCACGTTTACTTCGGTCGTCGGCATCGCCACGTTCGTCTGGTGGACGTTACGCTCGAAGATTCCGGTCGTGGACCTTCACGTGCTGCGCTTGCGGCAAGTTGCCGCCGGCAGCGTGCTGGGTGCCGTTCTCGGCGTGAGTCTGTACGGATCGATTATTATCTTGCCGCAGTATCTGATCAATTCGCTCGGCTTCACGGCGACGCTCTCCGGAACCACGGTCATGATTCGGGCCGCGGCCGTTCTGCTCTTTACGCCGATTACCGCGATTCTGACGCAGCGCGGCTTGGTCGATCCGCGGCTCCAGGCCGCCGTCGGCTTCGTCCTTTTGTCGCTTTCGAACTGGATGCTGGCGAACATCACCACGCCGCAGTCGGACTTTCACGCCCTCGTCCTTCCGCTGCTGATCAGCGGCGTCGGCTTGGCGCAGATCTTCGTGCCGCTCTCGGTCGCGGTTATCGGCAGCGTGCCCGATAAAGAGGTGCCGGCAACGGCCGCATTCTTCAACCTTTCGCGGCAGATCGGCGGCAGCGTGGCGGCCGCCATTTTAATCACGCTTTTGGTGCGCGGCTTCACCGTCCATCAGACGGAGCTGGCCGCAACGCAAAACCTCGAACATGGCCCGACGCAGCAATACGTGATGTCGCAGGGCGGCGTGCAAAACCGCCAGGCGATGGAGCGTCTTGCGGTGCTCGTGGAATCGCAGTCGGCGGTGCAGTCCTACGCCGATACGTCGCGCTGGACGGCGGTCATCACGATCGCGCTCGCTCCGTTGGTGCTCTTGCTCAGGAGGCCGCGCATCGGCGTGGCCATAGGGGAATAACGATGAAAAAGAATCGTCCGCTCTCCGCTTTTGTCGCGATGGCGGTCTTGGCAACGGCGCTTTTGCCGCTGCAGCGTATTTCGGCGCAGCCCGACGACCCGCTACCCGGCCGGGTCGTCATTCCAACGGCCATTCCGACCCTAATTCTGCCGGTTATTCCCAGCGTCGCGCCGGGCTACCGCGCACCGAACGTCGAGCCCAGTCCGGCGCACATCATCGGCGTGACGCAGGAGCCGTTTGTTGGCATCACGCTGCAGGACGCGATCGCGATGTCGCTGCTCAAGAATCCGAACCTCGCCGTTTCGGCCAGCAACGTCAAGGTCGCGCGATATCAGATCGTTGAGGCAAAGGGCGCTTTCGACGTCCAGCTCCACCTCCAGCCGTCTTCGAGTTTCTCCGTGAGCCCGCCGCAGAATTTCCTCGAAGCTGGCCCCGGCCAGCAGGGAGACTACTCGCCGGCACCGCCGACCAGCGGTCCGGGCAACATCATTCAGCACCAATCCACCTTCCAATACGGCGTTGGCGGGCAGATGGTCAACGGCGGAAGTTACATCGCCGGCATCCAGCAGCAGCGCACGTACAACAACACGGTCTTTAACGGCTACAATCCGTACTATCTGGCCACGCTGAACCTTCAGTTGAATCAGCCGCTGCTCAAGAACCTCGGAATGAACGCCAACAAGCGACAGCTCAAGCTGGCGATGCTCAATGCCGACGCGACCGCGTCGGAGACGCTCGTAGATGCCTCGAATACCATATCGAGCGTCGAGGACACGTACTGGAATCTGGTTTCGGCCTGGCGCAACGTGGCCATCCAGGAAGAGGCTCTAAGGGAGGCCATCGCGCAGCAGCAGAGCAACGTTCGGCTCGCAAAGCGAGGCACGGCCGCGCCGATCGACGTGGTCGAGTCGCAAACGCAGGTCTCGAACTTTCAAGACAACGTTTTCTCCGCGCTGCAGAACGTATCGCAGCTTCAAAATCAGCTCAAGAGCCTAATCGTTACCGATCCGGGCGACCCGGTCTGGCAAGCGAATCTCGTCCCATCGACGTCGGTGCAGCAGCTTCCCCCGGTCCAAGACCTTGAGGCGGTCATCGCCACCGGCAAACAATATCGGCCCGAGGTGCAGCTCGCGCGCGACAAAACCGCGCAGGCGGCAATCGATCGCGCCTATGCAAAGAATCAGTCGTTGCCGCAAGCCGACGTTCAGGCGCAATATCTCAGCAACGGGTTCGCCGGCATCCTGGCGCCCGTACCGCAGTTCTTGACCTACCAATGTCAACAGCTGTCGGGACTCCAGAACTGCCCAACGCCGCCGCCGCAGACTCAAGGCACGATGCCGTTTGCCTACCACAACATGTGGGCGGCTTATTTCCCCACGTTTAACATCGCGCTGGTCGTCAACTACCCGCTTCAGGGTAATCTTGCACGCGGTATGCGCGGCGTTGCCTCGGAGGAGACGACGCAAGCCCAGGTTCTCACGCAAGGTGTCGTGGAGCGGATCGGCGCCGAGGCGCGCAACGCGCTGCAAACCTATGAGTCTGCGCTCTCCAAGCTCCACTCGACGCGGCAGTCCCGTGAGAGCGCCGAGGCCGTTTATGCCAGCGAACTGCGTAAGTTCCATAACGGCGTATCGACGACGTATCTCGTGCTGCAGCGCCAGATCGAACTGAACCGCTCGCGCGGATTGGAGCTGGAAGCGCAGGCGCAGCTCAATCGCTCGATCGTCGAGATCCAGCGCGTTGAAGGAACGATCTTGACGAATAACGGCGTCAATCTACAAACCCTGGGCACCGAGGCGCTGGCGCGCTAGGAATCGCATAATCTTGAGACTTCGCGCGATTCCCGCAGTCGTTGCACTGACGGCCGTCGTCGTTGCGGCGTTGCCGTTGGAGCGTACGTCTGCTCAATCGGACGATTCTTTGCCGCACCGCGCCGCGTTGCCGACGGCGATTCCGTCGCCGCGCCTACCCGCAGTGCCGAGCGTCGCCCCGGGGTATCGAGGACCGGACGTGCAGCCCAGCGCGGCCGACGTCATCGGCGTTCTGCAGCACCCCTTTGTCGGGATAACCATTCAAGACGCAGTCGCCATGTCACTGTTGCAAAATCCGAACCTCGCCGTCTCTTCCGCAAACGTTAGAATCGCGAGGTACCGGATCATCGAGGCAAAGGGCAACTTCGACGTGCAGCTTCGTCTCGAGCCCTCTTCGAATTTCTCGGTAACTCCCCCCGAGAATCTCTATCTGGCGGGCCCCGGGGACTACGGATTCCAGACGCCGTTTCCCGAGCCTTATACAACCCCGACGCCGGTTTACACGTCCGGCCCCGGAAACATCATCCAGCATAAATCGTCCTTTCAATACGGTATTTCCGGTCAGACCGTCAGCGGAACGGCATATGCTGCCGGAATTCTGCAGACCCGCACCTATAACAACATCATCATCAACGACTACAATCCGACGTATCAAGCCTCGCTCAATCTTGCGGTGACGCAGCCGCTGCTCAAGAACCTCGGCATGAATCCGATCAAGCGCGCATTGAAGATTTCCGTGATCACCGCCGACTCCACCCACGCGCAGGCGCTCGTCGACGCCTCGAACACGATTGCCCAAGTCGAAGATACCTACTGGAATTTGGTGGCTGCGTGGCGTGCGGTGGCGATCTTCGAGGCGGCCCTCCGTGCCGCCTCAGCCCAAGAAGAGAGCGTCATTCGCCTTGCTCGTCGCGGCGTTGGTTCGCCGGTCGATGCCGTCGAGGCGCAGACGCAGGTGGCGAACTTTCAAACCGGCGTCTTCCAGGCGATGCAAACCGTTTCGCAGCTGCAGATTCAACTCAAGAGTTTAATTGTCTCTAGGCCGGACGATCCGATTTGGCGAGCCAATCTCGTGCCGTCCTCGCCCGTGCAAGAGTTGCCGGATCCGGGCACACTGGATGCCATCGTGGCTCAGGGCGTGCGCAGCCGGCCCGAAATGCGCCAAGCTGCGGATCAGCATAGAGTAGCCGACGTGGACCGGGCCTACGCTAAGGACCAGGCGCTGCCTCAAACGGACTTGCAAGTGCAGTACATGAGTAATGGCTTCGCCGGGATACTCGTTCCAGCGCCGAATTTCGAGACGTTCGCGTGCCAGTTGCCCAACGGCGGTTGCCCGACGCCGCCGCCGGAGTCGCAAGGCAAAATGCCCTACGCCTATCATAATCTGTGGGCGGCCCGCTATCCGGCTTTCAATATCGCGCTCGTCTTTAACATCCCGCTGGAGCATAGCTACGCGACGAGCCTCAAACACTTTGCCGACCAAGAGGAAGACCAGGCAAACATCTTCACGCAAAACGTGGTCACGCGCATCCAGTACGATGCTCGCAACGCGCTGCAGCTCTACCAGTCGGCACTCTCGCGACTCAATGCGTCAAGTCAAGCCCGTGCTGCGGCCGAGGCCGTCGAGGCCAGCGAAGTCCGGCGATTCCATCGCGGCTCCTCGACGACGTTCTTAGTCTTGCGGCGCCAAGTCGAGCTCGCACAAGCCCGTGGCCGCGAACTTCAAGCGCAGACCGATCTCAATAAGGCGGTCGTCGAGCTGGAACGCGTGCAGGGTACGATTCTCACCAATAACGGTGTCAACGTTCAGACGATGGGCTCGCGTGCTCTGGCCACGCCGATACCGGTGCCAAAGCCGGCCTCATCCTAGCTCCTGGGAGCCCAGCGAGTAGGTGTGCTCCCGCCACCGTACCCGCTTCCCAAAAAAGCTCGTCGACCACAGCGCGAGGCTAAGGAAGTCGCGTAGCGGGATCAGGACGGCATCGTCCCGCCGCTTGACGCCCAGTGCCTTGCGCGCGAGATAGTGAACCGCCAGCCGCATCAAAACGACGACGGCCAACAGCGGTAGCCGACCGCAAGATTCTGCGACGCCGCCAGATATAGCAGCGCAGACGGAAGTGCGTACATCAAAAACGAGAACGCGTAGCCGGCCGGCGCGAGAACGAGATTCGTCCGCGCCCAACGCACCTCGTGCGACCAGAGCCTGCCCAGTGTTGTCTCGGGAATGGTCGTGCCGACGACATAACGCGAGAGATCGACTCGACATTCCCGAACCAGCCCGCCCAGCGCGTGATCGTCCGCCAAGTGTGCCCCGAGGGCCGGTAATCCGCCCATCGCTTCTAGAATTCGGCGCCTCACCGCCATCGACGCGCCCAAGCAAAACCGCAGACGCCGCGCGCCGAATCGTCCGCATCGTGCGAGTAGAAAATCACCTCAAACGGCGCGTCGTAATCTTGTTCGCAGAACGACGCTAGATTCTCGTAGAGACCGGGTTCGTCGCCGGCAACGGGCTTAAGCATGGTGACGCTCGGAAGCAACTCCGTTGCGAGCTCCAGCGACCCCCTGCCGAAGGCCGCGAGCCGCGCAGCGGCCAGCGCGAGATAAACCGTGCCCGCCAGCGATATCGCCAGCAACAGGCAGTCAACGATTTGCCAGCTCACCGTACGTAACCAACTCGATGCCGTTACGCTCGATCTCAGCGCGAACGCGCCCACTCGTCAGCGCGGCGAGCTCGCCGGCCCATTGATAGCGCTCGGTGCCGCGATCGGCCCCGGCAAACGGCCCGGTTGCCGGATGGAAGAAAACCTCCGTAACGCCCTCCGGAAGGCCTTTGAGAATCTCCAGCAGCCGCGCTTCGTCGAGCGCGCCTGCTTCGTTCACGCCGAAGGTCCAGTCGTTGGTGAAAATACCCGCCCGCTTCGCCCGCGCGCGCATCAGCGCCAGCCAAAACTCGATGCTGCGAGTACCGCCGGAAGGCTCGCGCGGTAAGCGCACCGCCCGCAGTCCAAACTCCCGGCCGATCCGGAGAATCAACGCGAAGATGGTCGGATGCACGTGCATGTGCGATTGTGCGTCGGCGTGATCGAGCCGTAGCCCCGTTTGCGCAAAGCGCTTGAACTGCGCGCGAATCTCCGCCGCCAGCTGCGCGCGAACGCCGGGACGGAAGAAGAAGCGCACGCCCGCGCGCACCAAGTCGACCAAAAACTCACCCCGCTCGTCGACTAGGTCGGGAACGCGTTCGGGCGGGAGAACCGGGCGGCCGTGCACCAAGACGACGTGCAACCCCACCGCCAGCGACCGAGTTTGCCACGCGCGCTCGACCGCGTCTTCGGTAGCCGGAGCACCTACCATTAAGCTGGCCGCGCGCAGCACGCCGTCGCGGTGCGCGATCTCTACGGCTTCGTTGACCTGCGGTGCGATCCCAAAATCGTCGGCATTAAGGATCAGCCGTTTCAAGCGCGGCTCTTGAGCATCCCCGCAGCGAGCTCGTCGACCATCCAAATCAGCCGTCCGGACACCGGAGCGACGACCTGCGCCGGATACTTCACCACGTCGACCGGACCTTCATAAACCTCGGAGAAAATCTGCGCTTTGTCGACGCCTTCGACGGCAAAGACGACGGTGCGGGCGCGATTGATGACCTCCGGCGTCACGGTAATGCGCCACATCGCCTGCGAGTCGGCGTACACCGCGCGCACGAGCGCTGCGTCGTCGCTCTCCGGAGGCGATCCGGGAAAGAGCGAGGCGGTGTGACCGTCGGGGCCGAGCCCAAGCAGCACTAGGTCGAGCTGCGGCGCGTTGCCGAGCGCCGCGCGGAGCAGCGACGCATACTCGTTGGCCGCTTGCGCCGGGTCGATTTCTCCGCGAATCCGATTGACGTTTGCCGGCGGTATCCCGACGTTCTCGAGAAAGGCTTTGGTCGCCATGCGATAGTTCGACTGCTCGTCGGTCGGCGGCACGCAGCGTTCGTCGCCGAAGTAGATGAAGACGTCGCTCCACGAGAGCTCGGTACGCAGCGGATCGCCCCCGAGGAGCTCGTAGGCCGCGCGCGGCGTGTTGCCGCCGGAAAGCGCAACGGTGAAGACGCCGCGATCGGCCATCGCCATGCGGCCGGTCGCCACAAAGAGATCCGCGAGCGCTTGCGCCAGCGCGGCGGGGTCACGATACACTTGGATCTCGCCTCGGTGTGCCATACTCAACTCTTTTCGCATCCCAGTATCTTGCCCGCCGCGGCCAAAGAATCGGCGAAAATCCTGTCGTTGTGTCCCCACAGAATTGCACGCTCGACCAAGGCGGCGATGCCCGGATTGTTTACCGCGCGGTACCGCAGCGGATGCTTACTCGAGCCCGTGACGCTCAGCCGGATCGTTTCGGCGTGGTCGTCCACGGCGGCGACAAACTCCGAGCCCGACGAACGCAGCGCGACCCGTGCAACCCGGCGCGGCTCGCCTTCGCGCCGTATCGCGTACTCGACCGGCTCGTCGCAGCGATTGGTGAGCGTGCCGTTTGAATGGGCGGTCCAGCGTAGGCGGCTGGCCAGCCAACCCAGCAAATAATATCCTTCCGGCTTCGAACCGCAGGTAATCTCCACGCGCTTCAAATCGGAGAGTTCCCGCGCCGCCGAGCCGTCAAATAGCACCGCCACGCTCTCTTGCCACGGCGCGAGCCGCAAATACGCGATGTCGGCAATGTGAACCTGCGGACGTTTTTCGACGTACTCGGCCAGCTCGCACAGTGCGGCGCTCTCGTCGTCCAGCAGCGAGCTGTTGTAAACGATCAGCTCGACCTCGTCGCCGAGCATCGCTGCAAAACGGAGATCGCTGCCGATGCCGCAGGCAATCCATAGCAGCACGACCGGGGCCTCGGGAAGACGCAGCGTCTGCACCGCCGAGTGCATCGTCGCGCCGTCGCGACCCTTGACGCCGATCTCGATCCAGTCGCCGGTCTCAACGCGCGACAGCGCGTCCTGCGCGGCGTCGAGCACGACCACGCGCGAGGGATGCTTGGAGGCCAGCATGCGAATTCTTTCGCGAGCCAGCGCGCCGATGGCGGCATCCTCGAAGAACACGACGATGGTCATCGTCGCCGCCCGCACGTCGCTGCCGCGCTCGCGGTTTCGACCGGCGAGACCCTCGATCAGCGGTGCGAGATCCAGCGTCACAAGTGGCGCCACTCCGCAAACAACTGCTTGGCGCCCTCCGGCCCCTGGCTGCCGGCCGCGTAGTTCGGGAACGAAAAGTCTTTCGTGTTCTGCCAAACTTCGAGGATCGGCGTAACGATCTCCCAGGCACGCTCGACGGCGTCCCAGCGCGTGAACAGCGTCTGGTCGCCGAGCATCGCATCGCCGATCAGCCGCTCGTACGCGGGCGGCGATTGTACGCCGAAGCCGCTGCCGTAACTGAAATCCATGTACACGCTGCGGACGTGCTCCTTGGGGCCCGGCACCTTGGCTTCGAAGCGCATCGAGATGCCCTCGTCGGGTTCGATCTTAATCACCAGCACGTTGGGCTCTATTTTGTCGGTCGACTCGCCGTAGAAACGATGTGGAATTGCCTTGAAGGTAACGGCGATCTCCGAAACCTTCCGCGGCAGCCGCTTTCCGGAGCGCAAGTAAAAAGGAACGCCGGCCCAGCGCCAGTTCTCGATGTAAAGTTTGACCGCGGCGTACGTCTCGGTGTTGGAGGTAGGCGATACGTCTTGCTCTTCCCGGTAGCCCTTGACCGGACGTCCGTCGATAGTCCCCGGCCCGTACTGCCCGCGTGCCGACACCGAAAACACTTCGGCGTGGTCGGGTGGTGCGATCGCCGAGAGTACCTTATACTTTTCGCTGCGAATATCGTCGGCGTCAGCGCTGATCGGCGCCTCCATCGCAACCAGTGCCAAAAGATTGATGACGTGGTTTTGAATCATGTCGCGCAGCGCGCCGGCGTGATCGTAGTAGCCGCCGCGTTCCTCTACGCCCAAAGACTCGGCCGACGTGATCTGCACGTTGGCCACGTAGTTGCGGTTCCAGATGGGCTCGAAAATCGTATTGGCAAAGCGTAGCGCGATGATGTCTTGCACCGGCTCTTTGCCGAGGTAGTGGTCGATGCGGTATATCTCGTTCTCGGGAAAGACGGCCTCGATGGCGCGCTGCAGCGTTCGCGCCGATGCCAAATCGGTCCCAAACGGCTTCTCGACGACGATGCGCGTCCAGCCCGTCTCGCTCTTTTCGAGCCCCGCCTTTTTGAGGTGCTTGATGATTTCGGGAAAGACCGGTGGCGGCGTCGAGAGATAAAAGAGATGGTTCCCGGCCGTTCCAAACTGTTCGTCGTTTTTCGCTAAGCGATCTTTGAGCACTTGGAAGTGGCGGGTATCCTTGAAGTCCGCGGTAACGTAGCTAATTCTCCGCGAGAAATCTTCCCAGAGTGCACCCTGCGGTTTCTTCCCGTCGGGCATGAACGTGTCGAGCTGCTTACGGCAATATTCACGAAACTCGTCGTCGCTGAACGGCGTGCGAGCAAAGCCGACGAGGGCGAAGTCGGACGGCAGTGTATCGGCGAGTCGCATCGAGTAGACCGCGGGCAGCAGCATTCGCTTGAAAAGATCCCCGCTGGCGCCAAAAAACACGACGCTGCATGGATTGGTCGTTCGTTCTTCGGCTAGTCCGGCGCGCAGTGGATTGCCGGCGGCGCCGTCGCCGCCGGCGGTAGTTGCCGTCGCGACGGCCTCGTCAGGCATTCGTCTCGCTCTTTACCGCATGTCCGCCGAACTGATTGCGCAACGCCGCCACGACCTTTGCGCTGAACGATTCGCTTTGACGCGACGCCATGCGCGCGAGCAGCGAAAGGGTGATAACCGGGGCGGGAACGTTTTCGTCGATCGCCGCCTCGACCGTCCAGCGCCCTTCGCCGGTGTCGTCGACGTAGCCACGGATATCTTTGAGCCCCGGATCTTCGCGGAAGGCCAAGACGAGCAGCTCGAGCAGCCACGATCGCACCACGCTGGCGTGAAGCCAAAGTTCGGCGAGTTGGCCGAGGTCGAAATCGTACTGCGACTTCTCGAGTATCTCGAAGCCTTCACCGTAGGCTTGCAGCAGTCCGTACTCAATGCCGTTATGGACCATCTTCGAGAAGTGACCGGCACCCGCCGGACCGACGTGCGCGTAGCCTTTGGGCGGCGCCAGGGTCAAGAAAATCGGTTCGCAGTGCGTAACCTGCTGGTCGTCGCCGCCGACCATCAAGCAGTAGCCTTCCTTGAGGCCCCACACGCCGCCGCTCGTGCCCGCATCGATTAATGAAACGCCCTTGGCTTTACAGTCCGCATAGAGTCGCAGACCATCTTTATAGTTGGTGTTGCCGCCGTCTATGATGATCCCGCCTTGACCCATCAGATCGGCGAGCTGATGGATGGTCTCGTCGGTTGGCGCGCCCGAAGGCACCATCACCCACGCGACCTTCGGCGATTCGGTAAGCTTGTTGATCATGTCGCCGAGGCTGTCGGCCCCCGTCGCACCGAACGCCGCGACGCCGGCGACCGCTTTCGGATCGCGATCAAAGGCCACCACCTGGTGGCCGCCCCCGATTAATCGCTGGGTCATGTAGTTGCCCATCTTGCCCAGCCCGACCATCCCAAGTTGCATCGCTCGTTATATTCCTCTTAGCGTACGATCTATGCGCGAACCGCGAGCGCTTCGTCTACTGCGGCCACCAGCGCGCGCAACGCCGGCTCGACGTCACCTTTAAGGTGTACTCGCACGCCACGCCGATGGCGCTTATCGAGCGACATCCAGTCGCCCAGTGCTTGCGCTGCGAGCAACGTTCGGAATCCGACGTTCATTCCGGGGATCATCGGGTCGTCGGGATCGTCGGCGGTAATCTGCAGCACGACGCACGTATCCGGACCGCCCTTGTGCAGCTGCCCGGTTGAATGCAGGAAGCGCGGTCCAAATCCAACGGTCGTCGCGACCCTGTGCGCGTCGCGAATCTTCAGCCGCAACTCGTCGAGAAGGGCCGCATGCGTTTCGTTGCGGGCGATGTACGCCGTGATCGCGTTGTAGTCGTGGGGACGTAGCTGTGCGAAGAGCCCGGCGAGCGCCTGCGTCGGCGTCTGCGCGGAGATGCCGGTGCTTCCCGAGAGATACGTGACATTAAATGCCGTGCCGTCCACGTTTGCCTTCGGCTCGTCGAAACTCCCGTTCTTGGCGTACTGCTGCAGCAGCGCGACCGTATTATCTTTTGATTCCTGAACGTTGGGCTGATCGAAGGCGTCGATGCCTAAGATCACGCCCGCCGCGGCGACCGCGATCTCCCAAAGGTAGAACTGTTCGCCGACGTCGTAGGGGTCGTTCATGTCGAGCCGGATAACGGGATGTCCGGCGGCTTCGAGTGCCCGCAGCTTGTCGTCGGTCTCCGCCGCGGGGCCGGGGAGGTTTGCGCCGACATACACGAAGACGCGATCGTCGCTGTAGTCGTCGGGCACGCCGATCGCCTCGCCTTCGATCGGCACGATGCCTTTGCCCATCTTACCGGTGGACTCGGCGATGAGTTGTTCGGCCCACGCGCCGAAGGCTTTGACCGCGGGATGCGTGACGATCGTCAGCTTGTCGCGGCCATTGCGCGCTAGGCCGCCGATGGCCGCACCGAAGCGAACGCCAGGAGCGGTGCGCGGATCGACGCTGCGGTCGTTGGCGTGCATCGCGCCCAGCGCGCGGTCGAGAAGAAGGTTAATATCGTAACCGGCGGTTGCCGACGGCGCGATGCCGACGAACGAGAGCGCCGAGTATCGCCCACCGATGTTCGGATCGTTCTCGAAGTCGGCGCGGAAGTCCATATCTTGCGCCTCTTTGTCGAGCTTCGTGCCGGGGTCGGTGATGGCGGCGAAGTTTCGGGCCGCCGAAGCAGCGCCGATCTCTTTGGAAACCTTTTCGTAGAAGTAGGCATAGAACGCGTTAGGCTCGGTGGTCGTGCCGCTCTTGCTGGAGATGATGAAGAGCGTCGAGGCAATGTCGATCTTACCCTCGAGCTCCTTGATTTGCTGCGGACAGGTCGAGTCGAGCACGTAGAGCTGTGGGAACCCGTCAATTCTTCCGAAGGTGTCGGCGATAATGTCGGGCGCGAGCGAGCTGCCGCCCATGCCGCAGACGACGGCGAAGTCGAAGACATCCTTAGCAGCCGATGCAAAGCTGCGAAGGCCCGGGACCTCGTCGAGCATATGCTGCGGAATGTCCAGCCATCCCAGCGACTTTTTGATGATCGCGACGTGGTCGGGTTCGCTCGACCATAGCGTCGCGTCGAGCGACCAGATCCGCTTAAGGAAATCGGCCGTAGCTAGCTGGTCGAGCGCGCCGTCGAAGATGGGCTGCGACGAGCCGAGGGCAAAGTGCACGCGGTCGGCGCCGCCCGAGGCCAGCAGCTTCTGCTTGTAGACGATCGCCCCGAGCAGCGCGGCGAACGAATCGGAGAAGAGCTTGACGCCTTCGGTTTGCAGATCCGAGGTTACCTCGAAGAGCGATATTTTTGCGTCCTGCAGGCCGCGCATCACGTCGGTCGCTTCGCGCAGGTCGGTCTCGACCGTATCGGGCACGACCGTGCCGTGATCGAGCAGCGCTTCGAGCGTCGTCGGCGGCATGGTGTTGACCGTATCCGGTCCGACGACCGTTTCGACGTACATCAAGTCGGGATAGTGCGGGTTCTTCGTTGAGGTCGAGGCCCACAGCGGACGCTGCACGGCGGCACCGGCCGCCCGCAGCGGCGCGAAGTCGTCACCTTCAAAGAGCTCCTTGAACTTTTGATAGGTTAGCTTCAGGTTGGCGATGCCGGCCTTGCCCAAGAGGTGGTCGAGTTTGTCGCCTTTGGCGATGCAGTTCTGCAGCATCTTGTCGACGACGGTGTCGATGCGGCTGACGAACACCGAATTGACCGAACGGACCTTATCGACCGGCTTACCATCACCGGCCCGGCGCTGCAAGCCTTTGATATAGGCGCGCGCCGCCTTCTCGTACATCTCGACCGAGAAGATCAGCGTAACGTTGATGTTGTAGCCACGATAGATCGACTCTTCGATCGCCGGCAAGCCCTCTTTGGTGCCGGGAATTTTGATCATCACGTTGGGTCGGTTAACGCGTCCCCACAGTTGCTCGACCATCGCAATGGTGCCGGCCGTATCGTTAGCCAGCAATGGCGAGACCTCCAGGCTGACGAATCCGTCGTTACCGCCGGAGGAGTCGTAGACCGGACGAAAGGCGTCGCACGCGCTTTGAATATCTTGGACGGCAAGATCCCAGAAGAGCGCGTCGGCGCTTTTCTCCGTTCCGATCAGCTTCGCAAGCTGCTCGTCGTAATCGTTGCCCGCGCCGATCGCTTTTTCGAAGATCGTCGGGTTGCTGGTCATGCCCCGCAGTCCCTGATCGATCAGGCGTTGCAGCTCGCCGGAGGCAAACATGCTTCGTCGCAGGTTGTCGAGCCAAACGCTCTGCCCGGCGTCGAGCAGTTGCTGGATCGTGTTCTTCATTTTCCTCTCCTAGCGGGCGGCGAGTGCAAACCGGTCGAGCGCGGTTTGCGCGACATTTTCCGGGGTGAAACCGTAGGCCTTGGCAACGTCGGCCAGCGGTGCCGACGTGCCGAAGCGATCGATGCCGAACGTAAAGCCCTTGTCGCCAACGTACTTTGCCCAACCCAGCGTCGCCGCCGCTTCGATCGACATGCGGGCGGTGACCTCCGGGGGGAGCACTTCGTTGCGGTACGACTCTGGTGCGGCGTCAAAAAGCTCCCAGCAGGGCATCGAAACGACGCGCGTTCGGACGCCCTTACCGTCGAGAATCTTTTTGGCGTCGACGGCCAGCGATACTTCCGAACCCGTCCCGATCAGGATAAGATCCGGATTTCCACCCGGCGCGTCGGCCAGAACGTACGCCCCTTTGGCCACGGCCGCGTCGCGCGCTCCGAGGAAGGGCAGCTTTTGGCGGGTCAGGACGAGCACCCACGGGGCACCCTTGGCCGCGACCGCGAGTTTCCACGCCTCCAGCGTCTCGAGCGAGTCGGCCGGGCGGACGACGTAGCAGTTGGGCATGGCCCGCAGCTGGGCGAGCTGCTCGATCGGCTGGTGCGTCGGGCCGTCCTCCCCTAAGAAGACCGAGTCGTGGGTGAAGACGTAGATCGAGCGCACGCCACTGAGCGCCCCCAGTCGCAGCGACGGCTTAAGGTAATCGACGAAGTTGAAGAAGGTTGCGGCGAAGGGCAGCAGGCCGCCGTGCAGCGAGATGCCGTTGGTCGCCGCGGCCATCGCGTGCTCGCGCACCCCGTAATGAATGTTCCGTCCGCTATAGTTCCCCGGCGTAAAGTCGCCGCAGTTCTTCAGGTACGTCTTCGTGGACGGATCGAGATCGGCCGATCCGCCAACAAGTTCGGGTAGTGCCGGCGCGATGGCGTTCATCACCGTTCCTCCGGCATCGCGCGTTGCGACGCTTCCGTTTTCTGCGGTAAAGGTCGGCCAGGGCAACCCGGCGGGAACGTCGCCGCGAATGCCGCGCTCGAGCGTCGCAGCGAGATCCGGATTGGCGGTCTTCCACGCGTCGTAGGTGGCCTTCCATTGCGCTTCCAGTTCCCCGCCCTTCGCTCCGACGCTGCGGAAAAACGCCAGCACGTCGTCGGGAACGTAGAAGTCGGGTTCGAGCGGCCAGCCCAACTCTTCCTTGGATTTCTTGACGTTCTCCGGACCCAGCGGCTCGCCGTGTGCCATGAAGTTGTCCTGGCGCGGCGATCCGTAACCGATGTGCGTGCGAACGGCGATGAACGACGGACGGTCGGTCACGTTTTTGGCGACCGTGATCGCTTGGTCGATCGTCGCGACGTCGTTGCTGTGATCGACGTCGACAAACTGCGTGTGCCAACCGCTCGCATCGAAACGCGCGACCGGATCGTCGGTCAGCGTGATATCGGTCGGACCCGCTAGCGAAACGAGGTTGTCGTCGTAGAGCACGATCAACTTGCCGAGTTTGAGATGCCCGGCTAGCGAGATCGCCTCTTGGCTGATCCCTTCCATGAGATCGCCGTCACCGCAGATGCAGTATGTAAAGTGATCGACGATGCCTTGATCTTCGCGATTGTAGACCGCGCCGAGATGCGCCTCGGCAATCGCCATTCCTACCGAGTTGCCCACACCTTGTCCCAGCGGCCCGGTGGTGGCCTCGACGCCGGGAGTTCGCTCCGCCTCGGGGTGTCCCGGCGTCTTGCTCCCGAGTTGGCGGAAGTGCTTGATGTCGTCGAGCGTAAGGTCGTAACCGGTAAGATACAGCAACGCGTAGAGCAGCATGGAACCGTGGCCGGCCGAGAGTATAAAACGGTCGCGGTTAAGCCAGTGCGGATCCTTGGGATTAAAATGAAGATGACGCGTCCAAAGCGTATAAGCCATCGCCGCCGCGCCCATCGGCATGCCCGGATGCCCCGAGTTGGCCTTTTGGACCGCATCGACCGCAAGGAAGCGGATTGTGTTGATTCGTTGCTCGTCGGCCGGCGAGTTCGCCATGAATCTCCTTTCACTACGCGGGGGCGGGCTTACCTGGTGCCGTAGCATTCGCGCGTGACGGTAGAACAACTGCAAGCTCAAATCGCCGCGTTAGAACGGGGCGAGGGAAACGTACAAGGCCCCGAAGGCCATGCGATCGACGAGGCAATTGCGATGCTCGACGACGGCTCGCTGCGGGTCGCCGAACCGCGGGACGGCGATTGGGTGACCAACGCTTGGGTCAAGAGCGCGATCCTCTTATACTTCCGGCGTCGCAACCGGCAGATACCCCTTAAGAGCGACTACGAAACTGCAGGCGTACGCTGCGTCGCGCCGGGTGTCGCCCGTTACGGAAGTTTTCTCGGACGCAACGTTATCTTGATGCCGGCGTTCGTTAATATCGGCGCATACGTCGGTGAAGGAACGATGATCGATACGTGGGCAACCGTTGGCTCGTGCGCGCAGATCGGCGCCAACGTTCACCTCTCCGGCGGCGTCGGTATCGGCGGCGTCCTCGAGCCGCCGCAAGCATCGCCGGTCATCGTTGAAGACGGCGCGTTTATCGGTTCGCGGTGCATCATCGTCGAGGGCGTGCGGGTCGAACGCGAAGCGGTCGTCGGGGCCGGCGTCGTGTTGACCGCGAGCACCCCGATACTCGACGTCCGCGGCAGTGAAGCCGTGACCACCAAAGGGCGAATACCGTCGCGAGCCGTCGTGATACCCGGTACGCAGCCCAAGCGCTTCCCCGCCGGCGAGTTCGGGACGCCCTGTGCGCTGATCATCGGGACGCGCGGCGAATCGACCGATCTAAAGACCTCGCTGAACGCAACGCTTCGCGAGTACGACGTCGCCTTATGAATCCGCGCGTCGCAGAGATCTCTCCCTCGCTCATCCGACAAGTCGCTGCCAAACGGCGCCCGACCTCGATCGATCTCGGCCTCGGCGAGCCGACGCTTCTACCCAGTCGCGAGCATCTCGAAGAAGCGATGCGTTACGTCGGCGAGCACGGCCTCAAGTACACGCCCAATGCCGGCGATCACGCGTTGCGCGAAGCTATTGCCCGGCATTATGCGTATCCAGGATTCGATCGTGCCTCCAACGTTTGCGTTACGGTCGGCTCGCAAGAAGCCATGTACGTGGCGATCAAGGCACTCCTCGACCCGGCGCGCGACGAACTGCTCGTTGTCGAGCCTGCCTTTCCGTCGTACGTTAAGATGGCCGCGCTCGAGGGGGTTGCCGTAAGCAGAGTGGAGATGAGCGACGAAGACGACTTTGCCTTCGACGCCGATCGGATCGCCGCAGCGCTCACCGAGCGCACGCGCGCCATCGTCATCTGCTCCCCCTGTAACCCGACGGCCCGCGTCATGGCGCGCGCGCAAGCCGAGCGGCTCGTACGAGTGCTCGAAAAGCGCGACGGAGATCCGGTTTGGGTGATTCACGACGAGATCTACCGCGAACAGATCTTCGTCGACGGCCCTGGCTTCTTCGCCGAGATGTATCCGCACACGATCGTGACGAACTCCGTAAGCAAGAGCAACGCCTTGACCGGTTTACGTCTCGGGTGGATTCTCGGGCCGTCGGCCTTCATTGACGAAGCGATCAAAGTGCACGCCTGGGCGACCTCATGTGCCGATACGTTTGCGCAACGTGCCGCGCTGGCCGTCTTCGCAACGCCCGGCGGCCTGCAAGAGCATTTCGAATGGTATGCCGCGCGACACGGCGAGCTTCTAACGGCGCTGAGCGAGAGCGGTCTGCGCTACGTCCCGCCGGAAGGCAGCTTCTACGTGTGCGTGCGTCTACCCGAAGGCACCAGCTCGCTGCACGCGGCGATCGACCTTATCGAAAAACAAGATGTTGTAGCGATTCCCGGCATTGCCTTCGGCGAATCACTCGAAGGCTGGCTGCGCCTAAGCTGGGTCGCCCCATCCGAACGAGTCCGCGAAGGCCTCCGCCGCATCGCCGCTTACTGCAACACCACGCACTGAGCGTCGCTCCCACACTACACATGTGGTGAGCTTCGCTCAGCGAACTACGACCGCGGCTTAGGGGTGCTCAACTCGTTATCGGGCAGCACCATATTCGTGGGAAGCGCCTTCGCCGGTTCAGTGGCGGGCGCCGCGCAAACGCTCTTTTCGCCGCGATCGGTGTTGGCTCGCAGTACCAGCCCCTTGCTGAAGACCGCATCGTGCGCGTGCACGCCGAACGATAAGAAGCCGCTGCGGGTGCCGCCGACAAAGGTGCGCTCGAAGTTCAGGTGCAGCGTGTCGCCACAAAAGTTGATCGCGTCGTCTAAGGCGAGAACGACTTCTTGCGACGTATTGGTCGAAAACGTACGATGCGTCACGTTGGTGGCGCTGTCGTAATGCCCTTCGACCAGATCGCCGGCCTTGACGATCACGTAACCATCAACGACGACGTCCTGCGTCACCGCGAAGCGAACCTTACCCGACTGCTGAGCGGTCGGCGCATTGGCCCCTCCGATCCGCACGTCCTTGGTTACCGTCACCGGAACCACCACGCCGCGCGGGACGAAGATCGAGGTCGTGTTAGGGGCCGCCGGCGCGGGCGGCTCCTGTGCGTCGACCTGCGCGGCAAGGGCGCCGGCCAAGGCCAGCGCTGCAAATAAAATCATCAGCCAATCCAAACCGTTTGAATGTTGACGAACTCGTGAATGCCAAACGTCGAGAGCTCGCGTCCGTATCCGCTCTTTTTAACTCCACCAAAGGGCAGCCGGGGATCGCTGGCAACCATTCCGTTTATGAAGACCGCGCCCGCTTCGATCTTCGCGGCAAAGGTTTCGGCCGCGGCGATGTCGCGCGTCCATAGGCTCGAGCCCAACCCGTAAGGCGACAGGTTGGCCAGCGCGACGGCATCTTCGCGGTCGCGCGCTCGAACGACGGCGGCGGCCGGTCCGAACACCTCTTCGTCGAACATGCGCATTCCGGCGACGACGTCGGCCACGACGGTCGGCTCGTAAAAGAATCCGGGTCCGGCACCCGCTTTTCCGCCGGTCACCAAACGAGCGCCGCGCGCCAGCGTCTCGCGAACCTGTTCGCCGACCGTATCTCGCAAATCGGCGCGCGCGCAAGGACCGATCTGCACGCGTTCTTCCATCGGATCGCCGACGATTTGCGCGGCCGCCAGCGTGCCGAAACGCTCGAGAAACTCGTCGTAGACGGGCGCTTCGATGATAAAGCGTTTGGCGGCGATGCAGCTCTCGCCGTTGTTCTGGAAGCGCGCTTTGACCGCCGTCGTGGCGGCCGCTTGCACGTCGGCGTCGGCGAAAACGACGAACGGGTCGGAACCGCCGAGCTCGAGCACGCACTTTTTGAGTGCGTCGCCGGCCGCACGAGCGACGGCCACACCGGAGCGTTCGCTCCCGGTCAGTGTTACCGCGGCAATGCGCGGATCGCCGACGAGATCGTCGGCCTTCTCACCGCTTACCAAAAGCACGCCGAAACAGCCCTGCGGCGCACCGGCGTCGGTGAGAATGCGCTCGATCTCCAGCGCGCAGCGCGAAGTGTTTGCCGCATGTTTGAGCAAGAGCACGTTTCCCGCCATCAGCGCGGGTGCTATTGCGCGAAAGACCTGCCAGAACGGAAAGTTCCACGGCATGATGGCGAGCAGCACGCCGAGCGGACGAAAGGCCACGTAGCTGCGCGCGGCCGTCGATGGAGCGTCCTGCGCTTGCAACATCGCCGGGCCTTCTTTGGCAAAGTACTCGCACGCCCACGCGCACTTTTCGATCTCCGCCCGAGCCTGAACGATCGGCTTGCCCATCTCGCGCACCGCGGTCGCGGCCAACGCATCGCAATCCGTGCGCAGACGTCGCGCTACCGCGTCGAGAAGGGCGCTTCGCTCTTGCAGCGTCGTCGTCGCCCACCGTGCCGCGCCCCTCGCGGCTGCAGCGAGCTTGGCTTCGATCTGTCCCTCGTCCATGCGCGGGATGCGCTCGATGACGGTTCCGGTCGTAGGATTGATTGTTTCGATCATAGCGAATGCTGCGCCCACGGACCCGTCGGGCCGGCGTACACTTCGACCAAGCTGCCTGGCTTGAGATAGGCGCGGGCGACACGCTGCACGTCGGCGGGAGTAATCTGAGCGAAACGCTCGTTGAGCGTGCGGTAATAATCGAGCGGAAGATTATTGGTCGCGATGTCGAGCAGCTGCTTGGCTTGTCCCGACGACGAGGCTTCTTCGAGCAGGGCGTTGCCGACGAGCCGTACCTTCGCTTCCCCGAGCTCCGTCGCCGAGACCGGCTCTTGCTGTAAGCGCTGCAGCTCGCGCCGCACCAAGGTAACGGCTTCCACGACTCGCTGCGGCGAAGCGCTCAGCTCGATGCGGAAATCCCCCCGATCCTCGTCGGAATCGAGTGTGCTGCTGACGCTGTAGACGAGCCCGCGTTTCTGACGCAGCTCCTGCCATAAGCGAGACTCGAAAGCTCCGCTCCCGCCGAGAATCTGATTGAGCACGAGGAAACTATTATAATCTTTATTCGAGCGCGAGATCGCCGGCTGGCCGAGTCGGATAAAAACTTGGTTCGCCTGCGTGCCGATATAGTCGTGGCCGCTGGTTGCCGGCGGAATCGCCATTAAGTGCGGGTCGGGCTTGGTACCCGACGCCTGCCACGAGCCGAAGGCCGCTTCCAGATTGGTGCGCACCTGATCGGGCGAGAGGTCGCCGGCGACGGCGATGGTCGTCAGGTCGGGACGCCAGTAGCGCGCGCTAAACGAGAGCAGATCTTGCTGTGTAATTTGCGAAACGCTCTGCGCGGTCGGCTGGCGCAGGCTCGGATCGTCACTGGCCAGGAGCAAGCGGTTGTACGCGCGATCGATCATCACGCCGGAGATATTACCCTCCGACTGCAGACTATTTGCCAGTTGCGAGCGTTCGATCCCAAACCACGGGTCGGCGAAGGTCGGGTGCGCTTCGCCGTCGGCAATGATGGCGACGATGCGCTCGAAATCGCGCGCCTCGCCCTGTGCCGAAAAGCTTTGTCCCGTCTGCACCTCGGCGCCCATGTCGTCGGTCGCCTTCCGGCGCTGCGCAAAGGGGTATTGCGCGCTGCCGTAGTCAGCAACCGACGAGGCCAAGCGAATGATGCCTTCCTGTCCGGCCGGCTCGAAGACCGGCGACGACGCGATCTTGCCATGCAAGACGAAGGTCGAGCGGTCGGTCTTGCGCTGCACGATCACGTGAACGCCGTTGGAGAGCGTGAACTCTACGGGAGCGAGCACGCTGTGCGCCGTCGTCGGAGCGTTGATGGACTTGGCGATCCAGCTCGGCATGACGATCGGACCGTTGGGGATTCGTTTCGAGAAGTCGTCGCTTGCCGCCGCGCTGCTCTTCTGCGAGTTGCCGCGAGGTGGAGCGTCGTTGGGGCTCAAGTGTCCGACCACGGTCGGTTTGCTCAGGTAGGTGCGCGCTGCAGCGACCAGGTCACTCCCGGTTAGCGCTACGAGCCGCGCGTCTTCTTCTGAGATGCGTTCGCCGACGATGCCGTAGGTGTATCCGGCGAGACTGCCGATTCCGTCGATTGAGTCGGCCGAGTAGATGCGGTCGGCCATCGTCATGTTCTTGGCCGCGAGCACGAGATCGGGATCGAATCCGCTCTGCAACACCGAGTCCAGAGTCGATTGGAAGACGGCGCGGGCCTCGCTCGCGCTGCGGCCCGGATTGAGGATAATGAATACGTGAAGCAGACCGCCGCGCAGTTGCGTGTCGGCGTTGGCCTCGATGCCCAACGCGATGTTGCTTTGTACCAGCGCCTTATAGAAGGGCGATCGCTGATTCTCGAGGAGCGTCGCCAGCGTGCTTACCGCCGGCTCGCCGTGCTGTGTGTCGCCGGGAATCGAATAGGCCAGATCGACGATCTCAAACGGAAAGGGAAACTCGGCTTCCACGGTCGCGCCGCTCGCCGGCACCGGCGTGAGCATCGGCTTGGGCGGAAGCTTTTTCGAAGGAATGGCGCCGAAATAACGCTCCGCTTTGGCGAACACCGTTGCATGGTTTACGTCGCCGGCGACGACCAGCGTGGCATTATTCGGAGTGTACCATTCGTGGTAGTAACGCACGATATCGGCGACTGAGGCGCGCGCCACGTCGGCCCGTTCGCCGACCGGGGTTCTTCCGGCCGGCTGGTTGGGAAAAGCGGCGGCGCGGACACGCGAGAGCAAGTTGAAGAACGGCGAGCTGGCGTCTCCGTCGATCTCGTTAAGGACGGCGTTGCGTTCGATGGCCCAATCGGCGGCGCGAAGCGCGGCGTGCTGCATTCGGTCGGCCTCGATGTACAGCGCGACGTCGATCTTGTCGGCCGGCATTTCAAAGTAGAACTGGGTGTAGTCGTAGTTGGTCTCGCCGTTCATCTGCGCGCCCAAACGTGCGGTGATATCGTCGAGGCCTCCGGCCGAGATCTCCGGCGTTCCGCGGAACATCATATGTTCGAGTGCATGTGCCAGTCCGGTCTTGCCGCGCGTTTCTTGTAGCGATCCGAATCCGTACCATATGCTCGTCTGTACGACCGGAGCGGCGCGGTCCTCGACGACTACGACGCGCAGTCCGTTGTGCAGGGTGCTGGTAAATATCCCCGCGTCGCCGGGGCCGCCTTGCGCTCGAGCCGGCGAGGGCGCGAGCAGCAGAAACGCCGCAGCGCAAAGAGCGGCGGTTTTTAGTGCGGCGCGCAGCGCCGCGGCGGAACGGGCCATTATAATTTAGTAACTCCCAAATAATACGCGGCCGAAGCATCCACCGCTTCCCAAGGAAGGCAGCCGACCAGCTCGCAGCGCGAGATTTTGATATCGTGCCACGCCGCCAGCCGCGCCACCAGCTCGACGATACGATAGAGGGGCGTTGCTCGATAATCCGTGACATTGAAGGAAACCTGCACGCAGCCCGGTGCGCGCGGCAATGCAAGCGCCCGAAGCGAGCGCAAGCCGCCGTCGCGTTCCCGAATCGTTCGCGCGATTGCTCGGGCAGTCACGAGATCGCCGGTGGCGAGCTCGACATTGAACGCGATCAGAATCTCGCGGGCACCGATGGCAATCGCCCCGGCGCTCTCGTGCCGCAAAACGTCGCCTTCGTCGGGAACCCACTCGGTATTGCGGCGGACGTCGGGCAGAAGCCGCCGCTCGTTATGCTTCGCCGCCGCGCCGTAATAAAAGGAAGGAATCCGGTAGCGTCGCCAGATCTCGGCCCCGGCGCGGTGGGCGAGCGCCGCGGCTCCCTCGATATCAGCTCCGCTGAGCGGGACGAACGGCAGGACGTCGAGCGACCCGATTCGCGGATGAACGCCGCTATGGCCGCGCAGATCGATGTGCTCCAGCGCTACGCCGGCGAGCGCCACCGCGGCTTCGAGAACCTGCGCTTCGTCGCCGACGACGGTCAAGACGCTGCGATGGTGCACGTCGTCGCTGCTGCGGTCGATGAGGCGCGCTCCGCCACGCTCGACGGCCGCGGCGGCGGCATCAATCGTCGCCGCATCGCGCCCTTCCGAGAGGTTTGGAACGATCTCGTAAAGCGGCGTCATGCCCCGCGAGCGCGCACTATCCGAGCGCGGCTTCGATCGCCGCGGCGACGTCGGGGACGCGCGACGGCGAGATTACGTGCGCGTAGCCCAACTTGCGCGCCTCGGCTTCGCGGCGGTCGGCCGCACTGACGGCGCGCACTTCGCCCGACAAGCCCAGCTCGCCGAAGGCGGCGGTCTGAGGCGCAATCGGCACGTTGCGAAACGACGATGCAATCGCCAGGGCGATGCCGAGATCCGCGGCCGGTTCGACCACGCGCAGTCCGCCCGCGACCGAAGCGTAAACGTCGTGGCTCCCCAACGAGAATCCCGCGCGCCGCTCCAGCACCGCGAGAATCATCGCCAATCGTTGCTGATCCAAATTGTTGGCTAGGCGTCGCGGCGTACCGTAACTTGCTTCACCGACGAGCGCCTGCACTTCGATGAGCACCGGACGCGATCCGACGATCGAAGCGACCACACACGACCCGCTGGGCCGCTGCGCCTGCGCGCCCAAGAATAACTCCGACGGATTGGCCACTTCGCTCAGCCCGTCGTCGTGCATGCGCAGGACGCAGATCTCGTCGATCGAGCCGAAGCGGTTCTTATAGGCGCGTAGGATGCGATACTCGCCGCCGGTCTCGCCTTCGAAGTAGAGCACGGTGTCGACCAGATGTTCCAGCAGGCGCGGCCCGGCAATCGCGCCGTCTTTAGTGACGTGCCCGACGATGAACGCGGCGCAGCCGGTGCGTTTGGCGAACTCCATGAGCGCCTGCGTGCAGTCGCGTATCTGCGTCACGCTGCCCGCGTAAGTTTCCGACTCGGGCAGCCACACGGTTTGGATCGAGTCGATGACGACGGCCAGCGGCGGGCGTTCTTCCAAGCGATCCAAAATTACGCGCAGGTTCGTTTCGGGGAAGACCAAGACTCCGGCGCCCGAATCCGGGCCAAGCGTACGCTCCGCGCGCAGTTTCACTTGCGCGGCCGATTCTTCGCCGCAGACGTAGACGACGTCGCCGTGTGGCGTTAAGCGCGCGGCGATCTGCAGCAGCAGCGTGGACTTTCCCGCGCCGGGCGGTCCGCCGACGAGCGTGAGGCTCCCCCGGACGATTCCGCCGCCCAGCACCGCGTCGAACTCGGGCATGCCGGCGAGCATTCGCGCGACGCCGGCCGATCCGACGTCGCGCAACGCGACCGGCGCGCCCGCAGTTGAAGCCGTCCGGGTCGGCCGAGCCGAGGTCGGCGCGAGACGGATCGGCTTCTCGTCGAACGAGTTCCAGGCGTCACATTGAGGACAGCGGCCCAGCCAGCGCGGCGATTCAAAGCCGCAGCCGGAGCAAAAGAAGACTGCGCGCGATTTTGCCATGTTTACCGTGACTCGCAACGTTCTGCGGGGCCATCACTTTGCCTAGGCGAAACGAGCGGCCCGTGAGCGTCAATTCGCCGCTGCAAATTGCGATCGATGGCCCGGCCGCTGCGGGAAAGACGACCGTCGCCCGCGCTACGGCCCGTCGTCTCGGCGTCCTCTACCTCGACACGGGGGCGATGTATCGCGCGCTGGCGCACCTGGCGCTGAGCACCGGAACCGACGTTGATAACGCCACCGCATTGGCGCATCTCTTGCGCATCGCGCCGGTCGAGGTCATTCTAGACCAGTCGGCACCCCTTGGGTTTCGCGTCTTTGAAAACGAGCGTGAGCTCGACGAAGCCACGCTGCAGAGCAACGAAGTAACGGCAATTGTTTCCACCGTTTCAGCACACCCGCAGGTGCGCGCGGCGATGGTCGAAGAGCAGCGGCGCGTAGCCGCAAAAGGTCCGGTGGTGATGGCCGGACGCGACATCGGCACCGTCGTTCTGCCCGACGCGCAAGTCAAGATCTATCTTACCGCTTCCGTCGCGGCGCGCATCGCGCGGCGGCGCAAGCAGTTCGAATCAGCCGGCGTGGACGTCAACGTCCATCGCTTGGCCGAAGAGATCGAAGAACGGGACCGGCTCGACCGTTCGCGCGCGGTTTCGCCGTTGGCGCCGGCAGCAGACGCGCACCTCATCGATTCAAGTGAGATCGACGCCATCCGCGTCGTCGACAAGATCTGTGCCATCGTCGATCGGACCGCCAATTCACCGCACGCTGGATGAACTACGCCTTCTACGATTTTGCCAAAGTCTTCGTGCGCCTCATGGTGCGCGTGGTTTGGCGCGCGCGCGTCTACGGGACCCAGAACGTGCCGCCGCAAGGTCCGCTGATCGTGGCTTGCAATCACGTCTCGTACCTCGATCCCCCGGCAATGGGCTGTCTCTGCCCGCGTCGCCTGAGCTATATGGCGAAGAAGGAGCTCTTCGAAATCCCGGTATTAGGCCCGATGATTCGGGGGCTTGGCGCCTACTCGGTGGATCGCCGAGGCAGCGCGACTGCCGCGATCAAGCGCTCGCTGGAGGTCCTGCAGGCCGGGGGCGCGATCGGCATCTTCCCGGAGGGCACGCGTAACCGCGACGGCTCGGTGGCGCCTCAGACCGGCGTTGCCCTCCTCGCCTCACTGGGAAACGCACCGGTCGTTCCGGCGTATATCCACGGCACCGACAAGGCGCTGCGCCTGGGTAGGATAGATGTAGCATTTGGCGCACCGCTCGTGCTTGCGCCGGGGCGGAAAGCAACGCGTGAGGATTTGTCGAAGTTCACGGCTCAGATCATGAATGCAATTGAAATGCTGGCGGAGCGCATCGATGGAAATTCGTAAGGCTTCGGTTCAGGGGTTCTGCTTCGGAGTCGCCATCACGGTCAAGAAGGCCGAGGAGGCGATTGCCTCACGCGGCGACGTGACGACCTTGGGCCATGTCGTGCACAATCCGCAGATGGTGGAATCGCTGGCGTCGCGCGGACTCAAAAACGCGCACTCGGTCGACGAGGTAGACGCCGGCGCGCTCTTCGTGCGCGCGCACGGCTTGCCCGTGGACGTCTTCGAGAAGGCTTCGCAGAAGAATCTGGAGATCATCGACGCAACCTGCCCGATGGTCACCAAGATTCACGTCCAAGCCGAGAAGCTCAAAGCCGACGGTTATAAGATCGTCGTCATCGGCGACCCCAACCATCCCGAGGTAAAGGGCACGCTAAGCCACGTGCCGGGTGCGTGGTGCATCCAAAGCCCGGCCGACGTCGAGAAGCTTCCGCGTTCCAGCCGCGTCGGCGTCGTGGTTCAATCGACGTGGTCCGGCGAAGGCTTCACCGAGATCGTGCGCGCGCTCTCGGCCAAGTACTACGAAGTTCGCGCGGTCAACACCATCTGCACCGACACGCACAACCGGCAGAGCGAAGCGCTGCGTCTTGCCCACGACGTCGAAGTCATGGTCGTCGTTGGCGGTAAGACTTCGGCGAACACCAAACATCTCGCCGATCTCTCGGAGTCGCGCGGCGCCCGCGCCTATCACATCGAAGGGCCCGACGAGTTGAAGCCGCAGTGGTTCGACGGCGTCCACGTTGCCGGCTTAATGTCGGGCGCGTCGACGCCGGGATGGCTCGTCGATCAGGTCGAGGCGCGCATGGAGGAGCTGGCCGCTTCTGCTTGACCTGGCCGAGCGTTTCGAGAGCGCCCTCGAGGAACGGATTACCGGATATCGGGGATCGAGAGAGATCTCCGATATGCTTTTGCGCCACTTTGGCTACGCGCCGTACGGTCCGGCGCGCCGCGGTAAACGGCTTCGCCCGCAGATGGTGATGCGCGTCGGTACCGGCGAAGGCGCGCCCCTGGAGTACGCGATTGACGCGGCCGTAGCCGTCGAAATCTTTCACAACTATTCGCTGGTCCACGACGACATCGAGGACCGCGACGAGCTCCGACACGGACGGCCGACGCTGTGGAGCGCCTACGGCATTGCCGGCGCGATTAATGCCGGCGATGCAATGTGCGCGCTCAGCTTCCTGAGCTTAGAGAGTGCGGCCACGCATCTCGAGGCCGGGCGCGTGCTGCAGATGATCGCCCTGCTGCACGAGGCGCACGCGGTGATGTGCGAGGGCCAATCGCTCGACCTGCACTTCGAGTCGCAGCGCACCGTCGATTTGCCCGGTTATTATCGCATGATCGAGTGCAAGACCGCGCAGCTCTTTGATGCATCGTGCCGCTTGGGCGCCTACGCCGCGGGTTGCGACGAAGCGACGATCGACGCATACGGTGCCGTCGGCCGCGCTTATGGGATGGCCTTTCAAATTCGCGACGACGTCGCGGGCATCTGGTCGACCGTGGACGAGACCGGAAAAATTGCGACCAGCGACATCGCACGCCGCAAATGGACCTTCCCGGTCGTTTGGGCAATCGCGCAGCCGCCCTCGCTCGCTCGCACTGCAGTGGCCGATGCCTATTCCCTGGGTAAGCCGCTCGATGCCGCAAACGTCGAGCGAATCGTCGCCGCGCTCGACCAACTTGGAGCAAAAGAAGCGGCGCAGCGCGCTGCCGCCGAGCATCTGGCCGTCGTCGAGAGCCACAACAACGTCGAGCTGCGCGACTACTTGCTCGCGACGCTCGGCCTCGCCGCGGCGCGTTGAAGCAAGGAAGTAGCATGAACGCCAATAGCACGGCCCCGGCGACGGCGCGGCAGGGTTCAATCGCATGGGCACTCCCAGCTCTTCTCGTTGCCGGGTTGGCCCTGCGCGTGCTCTACATCGGCAACGAAGGCTTCAAGAGTGACGTCAGCACGTATATGTCGTGGGCGCTCTCCCTGAGCGAACGCCCCTTCGCGTCGTTCTACTCGACCGTCGGCTTCGCCGATTACCCGCCCGGCTATTTCTACATCCTCGCGGTCGTCGGACACTTCTGGCACGCGTTCTTCGCGTCGCGCGACCATGGCTTTGCCGTGTTGCGGGTGCTGGTCAAAGTGCCGGCAATTCTCGCCGACCTGGGCATCGGCGTACTGCTCTACGGCATCGTTAAGCGTTTTGCATCGACCGGATACGCGCTTGGCGCCGCGGCGCTCTATCTGCTCAACCCGGCGACGATCTATATCTCGGCCGCGTGGGGGCAGGTCGACTCCGTCGCCGGCGGCCTCGCGCTGCTGGCCATCTACGCGCTATTACGCAGCTCCGACGAGGCCCCGCAATCGCGCGCCCATCTGCTCTGGATCGTCGGCGCCTGGCTGGCTTTCGGATATTCCCTGCTCATCAAGCCGCAGGCCGCCGTGCTGTTGCCTTTGATCGTGGCCTTCGCGTTCGTCAATCCGCAGCGACGTCGCGAACGGCTCCTCGCGACCGCCGTGGGCGCCGCCGCCGCGATCGTTCTCGCGCTGCTCGTCGCCGAACCGTTCCATCCCAGCAATCCGGTTGCGGCGCTGCATTGGCTCTGGGATCGCTACGCCTACGGCGCCGGCGTCTATTCATACAATAGCGTCAACGCCTTTAATTTGTGGGCGCTGCGCGGCACGCTATGGGTGCCCGACAACCAGTATATCTTGCTGCTTCCTCAGGCGTTGTGGGGGCTGCTGCTGGTCGCGGCCGCGGTGGGGCTGGTCGTGTGGCGTTACGTGCAGGACCGTACGGACCAATCGCTGCTCGAAGGCTGCGCCGTCGCCGCGCTGGCATTCTTCGTGTTGGCGACGCGCATGCACGAACGCTATCTTTTCAACGGTGTGCTCTTTACGATTGCCTGCCTTCCCTTTGCACGACGCTATCTGTGGGGAGCGGTGGCACTCTCGGTCGCACTGTTTGCCAATCTCATTTACTCGCTTCAGTACCTGCTGGTCGTCACTCACAACGTTCCCGGGACTAACGCGCAGAATTTGTGGGGACTCGGAACGACGTTCTTCTCAGCCGTCGTCGTTCTAACGTTCTTCTGGCTGGGTTACTTCTATCTCGGCAGCGGTGAGACGGTAGCGGTGGCGGTGCCGCCCAAGGAGCGCCCGGAACCCGGCGAGGCAGTCGCAACGACCGGCACGCGGCACTGGTTCGATCCGACCGAAGGCTTGACGGCGCTGCGCGCGCCGCTCGATTACGTAATCATCGCGATCTTCGGCGTCGGAAACTTCATACTGTCGTTCATCGGCTATTGGTATCCCACGGAAAAGGTCTTCGACGAAATCTACTTCGCGCGCGCCGGCGAAGAGTATCTGCAGAATCTCAGGATCTATGAGAATACCCATCCGCCGCTGAGCAAGCTGCTGATCACGCTCTCGATCTCCCTTTTCGGCGGCATGCCGCACGGCCACGGGCTGGGCGGCTGGACCGGTCTCAACGCGTTGATCGGCCATCTCGGCAACGGCGACAACTCATACGGTTGGCGCTTTCTCGACGTCGTCTTCGGCGCGCTGGTCGTGATGCTGCTCTACGTCTTTGCCAAGCGCGTCACCGGCTCGACGCTCTTCGCAACCATCGCCGCGCTCTTGCTAACCTTCGACGGAATGCACTTCGTGCAGTCGCGCATCGCCACGCCCGAGGGTTTCGTCGTCTTCTTTGCCACCCTGGCAACCTACGCGTTTTATCGCTTCTGGATCAGCTCGCAGGTCGCGGAACACGCCCACATCGAGGTCCCCAACTGGCAGTTCGTTGCCGGGATTCCCGTCGCATTAGCCGCCGGGGCGATCGTCGGACAGGTTTGCCGGCTGGCCTTCCACATCGATGCCTCGGCCACCAGCGTCATCACCGTTTACTTTGCCGCGCTAAGCTACTTGATTCTGCAGTACTACGTCATGCCGAGTCAGTACGGTGTGAAGCGCCGCGAGTTGACCTACGCCGAGGGCTCCTACGCGCTGCGCGACGCTCAGTCTACGACGCTCTTTTCCGCCGACGGCGGGAGCATCGATTCGAAAGGCAAGATGCAGCGCGGCGCGATCTCGCAAAACAAGGGCGGCTCGCTCGTCTACGAAGACGATCCGCTGACCATCGAGTACCGCCGCGACGCCGGGGTGAATTACGAGACGCCGGCAGGCGAGGTGTCCTACGCCGGAAACGAGATTCGTACCGAAACGGTCGTCGAACAGGGGCGTTCCGCAAAACTCTGGCTGGTGCTTTTCACTCTCGCCCTGGGTCTCTTAGTCGCAAGCAAGTGGTACGGCGTGATGGGCTTCGGAGTGAGCTTCGTCATTCTGATTGCCGTTTGGCTGCAGCGCTATTTCTTCGCCGGCCGTCCCACGCTGTGGGGCAATCCGCGAGGCTTCAGGCTCGGCGGCGCGCTCGCCGCAATCGTCGTGGTAAGCGCGACGGTGTACTCGCTGATCTGGGTGCCGGATCTGGCCAGGCATTCGCCCGATCCCAACGAGATTCACAACTTCGACGATCTCGTCAACCGCCAGTACACGATGTTCGAGTACCACGACACGCTCAAAGCGACGCATCCCTACTCGTCCAAGTTTTGGGAGTGGCCGCTCGATTATGTTCCAATTGCGTACTACTATCAGGATCGTCGCAAAGATCAGTCCGATCCTAATGGCTGTTGCGTCTACGAGATCACCTCGCTTCCCAATCCGGTCATCCTGTGGTTTGGATTGATCTGCGTCCCGTGGGTCGCGGTCTTGGCTTGGCGCGAGCGCAACAAGGCCTACGCCCTCATCGTCCTGACTTACCTCTTACAGTGGCTTCCCTGGGCACGATCGCCGCGCATCACCTTCGCCTACCACTTCTACGTGGACATCCCGCTGATTTGCCTCTGCAACGTCATCCTGCTTCAGCGCTTCCTGCACTGGGCGCGCGCCCGCGACATGCGCTGGGCCGGCTGGCTGGGCGTCGGCTCCTACGTGGCCGCGGCCGGTGCGGCATTCGTCTTTTTCTATCCGATCCTCGCCACGCATCCGCTAACCTGGAACGCGTGGCACCACCGTATGTGGTTCCCGACCTGGATTATTGGCCCGGGTTAGCGAAGGCCGCACCGATGTCCGGACACTCCAAATGGCATAACATCAAGCTCAAGAAGGGTAAAGTCGACGCGCAGCGCGGCGCCCTTTTTACCAAGCTGAGCAAGGAGATCATCCTCGCGGCTAAGGGCGGCTCGCCCGATCCCGATGCTAACTATCGCCTCAAGATGGCCGTTGAAAAAGCCCGCGAGTTCAACATGCCGCAGGAGAATATCAAGCGCGCCATCGCGCGGGCCGGCGGGTCGGGCGACGAGCGCGAGATCGAAGAGATTCGCTACGAGGGCTACGGCCCGCACGCGTTGGCCGTGGTCGTCGACGCAGCGACCGATAATCGCAATCGAACCGCCGGCGAGCTTCGCTTTCTCTTTAGCCGTCATGAGGGAAGCCTGGGCGAGACCGGCAGCGTCGGGTGGATGTTTGACGCGGTCGGCATCATCGAGCTCGATCCGGCCGGCAAGTCGGAAGATGCCTTGATGGAAGAAGCGCTGGTTGACGGCGTCCAGGACATCGAGTACGACGCCGAGCTCGCGATCATTTACACCGCGCCGGCAAGTCTGGCCGAAGTCCGCGATACGCTCCGGCAGCGCGGCGCGAAGCTCTCCGACGTGTATCTCGGCATGCGCGCGAAAACCAAACTCGAGCTGCAGGGAGCGGAGCTAAAAGCAGCGCTGGCCTTTCTCGACGCGCTCGACGAGCACGAAGACGCGGCCCGCGTCTTCAGTAATCTCGACTTCAGCAGTATTCCGGCGGAGGCCCTCGCCTGAGAACGGCAATCCAAGGCTACGTGCCGCGCGACTGGGTCTTTCCGATCGTGCTGGCACTCTTCGTCGGCGTGGTCGTGTGGTTCGGCCATCAGATCTACGACTTTCTCATGCCCTCTTCGGGCACCGTGACGCTGCCCTCATTCGTCGGCCAGACGCTCGGCGACGCCAACGCCGAGATCGCGCGCCTTAAGCTCAACTCGGCCATCGCCGATCATACCAGCAGCGACCGTTATCCCAAGGGCGTCATCATCATGCAGCGTCCCGACGCGGGCGAACAAGTGCGCGCCGGACGGCAGATTTCGTTCGTCATCAGCGACGGGATCATCGCGCGCCTGATGCCCGACCTGCGGTATCAGTCCATGCGCGAAGTGCAGCTCGATCTCTCGCAGTCGCATCTTGCGCTCGGGAAGATCACCTACGCGCACAGCGACGTAATTCCGGAGGGTCACGTCATCTCGCAGAACCCGGCGCCGCTGCTCAGCGTGCACCAAGGCGATACGGTAACCCTTACCGTCAGCGCGGGCGGAAAAACGAACGTCTCGGTTCCCAACTTCGTCGGATTGACCGTCGACCAGGCGCGCGATCTGGCCTCTGCGTCCGGCGTCAAGATCGGCCAGCTCGTCTGGACGCCACTTGGCAAGGACGGCCCCCCGCACGCCATGGTCGCGCGGCAGAATCCGCTGCCGAAGTCGAAGATCGCGTCGTACGATCCCGTCTCGCTGCAAGTCAGCGCCGGCCCGAACGAATCGGGTTACCAGCTGCACCAAGTCCACGTCTTGGTCTCGGTGCCGGCGCCGCAAGAGGCTACCGGCCAGCAGCTCGACGTCCGATTGGAGCTGACCGACGATACCGGCCGCTACGATCTCTACCATGCCTACGCCAGTCCGGGACAGAAACTCGACTTTACCGTGACCGCCGTTGGAACGTCGGTCCTCGACATGTACGTCAACAGCGAGCTGGTCGGAGAGACGCGCTTGGGCACCGAGCCTCCCACCGTTTATAACGGCAAGGCAACCCCGGGCCCGACGCAGTGACGATCTTTGCTCCGTCGCTGCTCTCGGCCGACTTCGCGCGTATCGCGGAACAGATTGCTTCGGTCGAAGGCGCCGGAGCCGAGTATCTGCACCTCGACGTGATGGACGGACGCTTTGTTCCCAACATTACGTGGGGCCCGAAGATCATCGGCGACCTGCGCAAACTCTCGCCGCTCATTTTCGACGCGCACTTGATGATCGTGGAACCCGAGCGTTACGTGGACGATTTTCGCGCCGTCGGTTGCGACCGCATCACCTTTCACCTCGAGGCGACCTGCCACGCGCAGCGGCTGCTCGCGCACTTGCGTTCGATCGGAGCAAAGGCGGGAATCGCGATCTGCCCGCAGACGCCGGTGGCGATGCTACAAGACGTCATCGAAGATTGCGACACCGTTTTGGTGATGAGCGTCAATCCCGGCTTCGGAGGCCAAAAGTTCATTCCGCGCGCCATCGAAAAGATACGCGAAGCGCGGAGTTTGATTGACGCTCGCAATCCCGGATGTCTCGTCGAGGTCGACGGCGGCGTCGGCGCGGAGAACCTGCGGACGTTGGTCGAGGCCGGCGCCGATGCGCTGGTCATGGGGTCGGCCGTCTTCGGCGCTCGCGATCCCGGAGCGGAGCTGCGCCGCCTGCGCGCGCTTCTCGCGTGACCGAAGACGAAGTCGTCGAAGCAGTTCGTGCCCTCTGTAACGCTGAGCCCGCTCAAGGGCGCCGGATAGTTTTGGGTATCGGCGACGACGCCGCGCTCTGGCGTCCGTCGCGCTCGCACCTCTCGGCCATTTCCAGCGATATGCTCGTCGAAGGCGTCGATTTCACCGATGCTCTGATGGGTCTCGAAGATGCCGGCTGGCGCGCGATGGCCGCCAACGTTAGCGATTTGGCTGCCATGGGCGCGCGTCCAGTGCTGGCGACCGTCGCGCTCGGAGTTGCTCGGGAACGCGGCGCACAAGAGTTGCTCCAGTGTTATCGTGGCATCGCGGCGGCCGCGCGGCATTGGCATCTTACAATTGCCGGCGGCGACCTGTCGCGCGCGCCGGTGCTGACGCTGGCCGTGACCGTCGTCGGTGAAGTTCGCGCGTCCGACGCAAAGCGCCGCGACGGCGGGCATCCCGGCGACGTGCTTGCCGTTACCGGTCCGCTCGGCAATGCCCGCGCCGGTTTCGAACTAGCGCGCGATGCGGAGCTGCACGTCGCCGACGCGCTGCGCGCCGGAGCCTTGAGCGCCTTCCGCCGTCCCGAGGCGCGCGTCGCCGAGGGACGGTTTCTGGCGGCCAGCCGCAACGTGCGTGCGCTTATGGATTGCTCGGACGGCCTCTCCACCGACGTGGCGCGTCTCGTCGCGGCGAGCCGCTGTGGCGCTACGATCGAAGCCGTTCCCGTTGCCGATGCCGCGCGCGCCGTCGCGCAAATGCGCGACGAAAACGCCGAGCGCTTTGCGCTCGGGGCGGGAGAAGATTTCGAGTTGATCGTTGCCGTCCGCGCGGCGGCGTTCCAGCACCTCGCAGCGCGTTACGAGGCGCGTTTCGGACGCGAGCTCATTCGCATCGGGGCGCTGGTCGCGCAGCCCGGGGTAACGTGGAACGGAGCGCCTTTAGAGCGCTCCGGGTGGGATCACTTTGCCGGCGGGGCTTAAGCTCGGCGGGTTACGCGTTGGGAGCGAAGACAGGCCGTGCAGACGCGAGCCGTGCGATGCACGCCATGGTCGTCGATCCGAACCGATTGGAGATTCGGAAGCCAGCGCCGCTTCGTCTTATTCATAGCGTGACTGACGTTGTTGCCTGATTTGGGTCCCTTATCGCAAATTTCACAGCGCTTGGCCATAGCCGGCCGATATTACCATGCGGCGCCATTGTCGGCAAGAGCGAAATGTTGACGAGGGGCAAGGAATCCGAGGGTGGCTCCGAAAGACGGCCCGCCATGAGAGCGCGCATCGCGGTGGACGCGATGGGAGGCGACCACGCCCCCGACGAGATCGTCGCAGGCGCCCTCTTAGCAGTCCAGGAGTTCGGTGCGGAGGTGGTCCTGGTCGGTGACGAGGCGCGCGTTCGCTCGCTTTTGCGCGGCCCAGCCGCCGACCGGGTGCGCGTGATTCACGCTCCCGAGTCCATCGCCATGGACCTCTCGCCGTCGAGCGCCGTGCGCTCTTGCGAGCGGACCTCGCTCGGCGTCGCCGTCAACCTGGTCAAGCAGGGCGAGGCCGACGCGGTCGTCTCGGCCGGCAACAGCGGTGCCTTCCTCGCCATCGCGCTGATCAAGCTGCGCACCATCGAGGGCGTTTCGCGCCCGGCCATTGCCACCGTTTGGCCGGCACTCGACGGCCCGACCGTGCTGCTCGACTCGGGTGCCAACGTCGACTGCCGCCCGGAGTGGCTGGTGCAGTTTGCCATCATGGGTTCGGCCTACTCGAAAGCCGTCTTGAATGTCGTCGAGCCCCGTGTTGCGATGCTCTCGGTCGGCGAAGAACGCAGCAAAGGTAACCAGTTGGTGCTCGAAGCCGGGCGATTGCTCGAAACCGCTCCGGTACGGTTCATCGGAAACGTTGAAGGCCGCGATCTCTTTCATAACGTCGCCGACGTGATCGTGGCCGATGGTTTTGTCGGCAACGTCGTGCTCAAGACCGGTGAGGGTATGATCGCCGATCTCGCCAACGTCATGCGCGACACGCTGCTGAGCGGCAACATCATAACCAAGATCGGAACGGCGATGCTCGCGCCGGCGCTGCGGCGTCTCGGTAAGCGCTTCGACTACGAGGAGTATGGCGGTGCGCCGTTGCTCGGTCTGCGAGGCAATTGCATCGTCACCCACGGTCGCGCCAGCCGCAACGCGATCAAGCACGCCATCAAAGCCGGCGTCCAGGAAGTGGAAAACGACGTCGTCGGCCGGATTTCGGAGCTGACCGCACCGCATTTCGCGCCGACGTAAGGACGCGCCATGCTCGGCGTTTACGTTCATCTTCCGTTCTGTCCGTATCTTTGCCCCTACTGCGACTTTGCCAAATGGCCGCTGCGCGCAACGTCGGCGGCGCGTTACCTCGACGCGCTTCGCGCCGAGATTACAAGCGAGCCGTACGCTCCGGCTGCGACGATTTACTTGGGCGGTGGAACGCCCAATGCGTACGAGCGGCGCGATGTCGCGGATCTGATGAGGCAGCTTTGCGAGCGCTTTCCCGGAGCGACCGAAATCTCGCTCGAGATCAACCCGGAGCTGGTGCGCGACGGAGATTTCGATGCGTATCGAGCGGCCGGCATCACACGGGTGTCGATCGGCGTGCAGTCCTTCGAGGCAGCCGAGATAGCGACGCTCGGACGCAAGCACACCGTCGAACAGGTTGGTGGGGTCGTGGCCGCGGCACGCGCGGCGAAAATGGACTCGATCTCGCTCGATCTAATCTTTGCCGTGCCGGGACAGACGGCGTCGAGTTGGGACCGAACGCTGCGCCAAGCGCTCGATCTCGACGTGGATCACGTCTCGGCCTACGGACTGACCGTCGAAGAGGGAACTCCCTTCGCGGCGTGGCGTGCGCGGGAGCCGGCGGCGTTTTTCGACGACGCGCGCGAAGCCGAGCTCTATGGGATGGCGATCGACCGGCTGTGCGATGCCGGCTACGAGCAGTACGAAGTCAGCAACTTTGCGCGGCCGGGGCACCGCTGCTCGCATAATTTGAACTATTGGGCAAATGGGGAATATATCGGCCTTGGCGTGGGCGCGGCTTCTTATCGCAGCGGCGTCCGCTCGGTGCACACCCGTTCGCTCGACGCGTACGTCGAGGCCGCGGCACGAGGGCTTCTCATTCCGGCCGAAGCCGAGCGGCTCGAAGGCCGCAGACGCGTGGGCGAGGCAATGATGCTCGCCTTGCGGACGATGCAAGGGGTACGGCTGCTCGATTTCAAAGAGCGCTATGGTATCGACGTGATCGAGGAGTACGCGCCGGTCGTCGCACGTTTGGCGCAGACCGGCTTGATCGAACGAGACGATGACGCCGTGCGATTAACGAGGCGCGGTATTTTTCTTGCCAACGATGTTTGCGGAGCGTTTATAACATTCGAGTAGCACCGGCGAGTCTAGGGGAGACCGTTCTACGCGTCGCGTTCGTCATCGTGTTCGGCGTGACGGGCTTCCTATTGGGACGCGAGGCCTACTTCACGCTGCTCTCGCCGCACTTTGGCAGCGAGGCGCTGCAGCTGCTCTTTCTCATCCTCTCGCCGGTGATCGGCGCGATTATCGGCGCGCTGCTCGCGCCGATGGCCCAGGTCCTATTCGAGAAGCAGCTCCACCACGCCGAGGGCGCGATGGAGCGCTTGAGTCCCGGCGAGATCGTTGGCGGAGCCGTCGGCCTAATCGTCGGTCTGCTGATCGCGTTCTTGCTCAAGGGCATCATCTTCGAATGGATCTCGGATATCGGTCGCTCCGGCACGTACGTCGCGATCGTCATTTATCTGATCGTTGCGATCTTTGCCGCTTACCTCGGAGCGCGGGTCGGCGCAAAGATGCGCATCGTTCCGGTGCCACGCGGGTCGACGACGACTAAATCGTCGACCGGAGCGCCCAAGCTGGTGGATACTTCGGCCATCGTCGACGGACGAATCGTCGAAATCGTCGAGGCCGGCTTCATCGAGGGCGTCCTCATCGTGCCGCGTTTTGTTTTGCGCGAACTGCAAGCCATCTCCGATTCAGTCGATCCACTCAAGCGCGCCCGCGGACGGCGCGGCTTCGACGTCCTCAGCCGCCTTCAGGAGCTGGCAACCTTCGAGATCAGCGAGCGCGATTTTGACGACATGGCCCCCGGCAACGTTGACGCGCGCCTGGTGCGTCTCGCCCAAGAGATCGATGCCAAGCTCGTAACCAACGATTACAATCTCAATCGAGTCGCGCACGTCGAGGGGGTCAGCGTGCTCAACGTCAACGAGCTGGCCAACGCAGTCAAACCGGTGGTGCTCCCGGGAGAAGAACTGCACGTCTTGGTGATTCGCGAAGGTAAAGAGATCCATCAGGGCATCGGCTACCTCGAAGACGGCACGATGATCGTCGTCGAGCACGGGCGGCGATTGATCGGTGACGAGACCGACGTGATCGTGACCAGCGTGCTGCAGACCGTGGCCGGGCGCATGATCTTCGCGCGGCCCAAGCGCGAGGGCGTCCCCTCGTGAAGTGGGCCGCCATTATCGTGGCGGCGGGTCGCGGCGCGCGCTTGGGGCGGCCAAAACAGTTTCTCGAGCTGGCCGGCCTGCCGATGGTGGGTTGGCCGATTCGTACTTTTGCCGCGATGCCCGAGATCGCCGCGCTCGTCATCGCCACCGAACCCGAGTCGATTGAGGATATGAAAGCGCTCGCCGGCCGCCTCGCCGCGAACCTCGATGTCACCGTCGTTCGCGGCGGTACGACGCGGCAGGGTAGCGTGCGCGCCGCGCTGGCGGCGGTGCGCGCGGAGTGCGACGCTGTGCTCGTACACGACGGCGCCCGCCCGCTGGTAACGCGTGTGGACGTACGCGCCGGAATGGCCGAAGTGCGCGAACGGCGCGCGGCACTGCTCGCCACCCCCGTAGTAGATACCATAAAAATCGTCGACCCTTCGCGGCGCGTAACGCGTACGCTGGAGCGCAGCACGCTTTGGTCGGCCCAGACGCCGCAGTTCGCGCTGATCTCGGAACTGCGCGACGCGCACGCTCGCGCCCAGACCGAAGGCGTAGAAGCTACCGACGACGCCGCGCTGCTAGAGCGCGCCGGCATCGAAGTCGTAGTCGTCCCCTCAACCAGCGACAACTTCAAAGTAACGCTCCCGGAAGACGTCGCGCGTGCCGAAGCCGCGCTTCGTCATCCCGAGCCTGCCAAAGGATGACCGTGCGCATCGGTCACGGTTTCGACGCACATCGCCTCGTCGAAGGGCGTCTGTTCGTTCTCGGCGGCGTGCGCGTGCCGTTCGAGCGAGGGGCGCTCGGCCACTCCGACGGCGACGCGCTCGCACATGCCGTTGCCGATGCGCTGCTCGGTGCGGCGGCTCTGCCCGATCTCGGTGCGCGTTTCCCCGCCAGCGACCCGCGCTGGAAAGATGCCGACTCGATGGAGTTGCTCGCGCAGTGCGCCGCAGCGGTGCGCGACGCGGGCTACGAGATCGGCAACGTCGACGCCACGATCGTCCTCGACCAGCCCAAACTCGGCGGATTTACTGGTGAGATGCGCGCGAAGATCGCGTCGTGTTTGAATCTCGATGCGAGCCGAGTCAACGTGAAAGCAAAACGCAGCGAAGGCATGGGTTATACCGGCGACGGCACCGGCGTGGCCGCCTACGCCGTCGCTCTCATCTCCGAATCAGGCGTCCGCTAAGTAAGCGGTGCAGCCTCTCGTTGACCGCCTGGGTTAAACTGTTGCAGGATGGCAAGCTTTCTGGAAGCCGTCGAAGCCGACTTACGGGCGCCTCTCGAGCGCGACCCGGCGGCTCGCTCGTGGCTCGACATCGTGCTCTCCTATCCCGGTTTTCACGCGCTCGTCGCGCACCGGATGATCGCTCCGCTCGAGCGCGCCGGCGTTCCGGTTCTGCCGCGCTTTCTTTCGCAAGTCGCGCGATTCTTGACCGGCGTCGAGATACATCCCGCTGCCAAGATCGGTAAGGGGGTCTTCATCGATCACGGCATGGGCGTCGTCATTGGAGAGACGTCGGAAGTCGGCGACGGCTGCACGATCTATCAGGGTGTCACGCTGGGAGGCACGAGCCTCTCGCACGGTAAGCGCCATCCGACGCTCGGCCGCAACGTAACCGTCGGAGTGAACTCGTGCGTGCTCGGCGCGATCGTCCTCGGCGACAACGTAAAGGTCGGAGGAGGGTCGGTCGTCGTGAAGGACGTTCCGGCAAACGCCACCGTGGTCGGCGTTCCAGCCCGCGTCGTCGCGCAAGACGGCAAGCCGGTGCGCGCCGTTCCCGATCGCCCGCGAGTGGAAATGCCCGATCCAAACGCCGATGCCATCGCGCGACTGCAGCATCAGCTCGAACAGCTGGAACGGCGCCTTTCCGAGCTCGAACACGGCGAGTCGTCGGAAGAAGAAGCCTGGAGCTGGGTCATCTAGGGTCGTAGCTTGAATTTGTGAAACTCTACAACACGCGCACCCGCACGGCGCAAGAGTTCGCGCCGCTGCGTCCCGGCGACGTGCGGATCTACGTCTGCGGCCTCACGCCCTCCGCGCAAGCCCATTTGGGACACGCGCGATCGTTTCTTTTCTTCGACGTGCTGCGCCGCTATCTCGAGCATCGCGGCTATCGCGTGACCTACGTTCAGAACGTTACCGATATTGACGACCGCAGCATCAACGCCGCCAAGGCTACCGGCGGCAACTATCACGACATCGTCGAGGGTTTCTACGCCGAGTTCAAGGCCTCGATGCGCAAGCTCGGCGTGCGAGAGTATGATTTCGAGCCGTACGCAACGCAATACATCGAACCGATTCAAACGATGATACGCGAGCTGATCGAAGGCGGCCATGCATACGTGACGCAGGACGGCATTTATTATCGCGTGGCGACCTTTGCGAACTACGGCCGGCTAGCCAACCGCAACGTCGAAGAGCTGGAGTCGGGCGCGCGTATCGAGGTTGACGAACATAAAGAAGATCCGCTCGACTTCGCGCTGTGGAAGTTCGCCAAGCCCGGCGAGCCGCGCTGGCCCTTCGAGCCGTACGGCGAAGGCCGCCCGGGATGGCACATCGAGTGTTCGGCGATGTCGCGCGCGCTGCTCGACCCCCAAGGCACCGGCTTCGACATCCACGGCGGCGGCGCCGATCTGATCTTTCCCCATCACGAAAACGAGATCGCGCAGAGCGAGCCGCTGATGGCGCGTCCGCCGATGGCCAACTTTTGGGTACACGGCGGCCTGCTGCTCTTCGACAATCGCAAAATGGCGAAATCATTGGGGAACTTCGAACCGCTCTCGCAGTTGCTGCAGCGCCACGACCCCCACGCGATCCGCTGGCTCTTCTTGCAGACGGGCTATCGCAAGGTGATGAACTTCACCGAAGATTCGATCGCCGCGGCTGCCGTCGGTTTGGAGCGCATCAAATCGGCCTATCGTACACTCGCGCAAGCGCCGCGTGCCGTCGGATCGGCGCGTAACCCGGAGCTCGACGCCGATATGGAAGCGGCACTCGACGACGACGTGAATACTGCGGCGGCGCTGGCCGTGCTCTACGATTTCGCCGGCAGCGCGGCGCGCTTTGCTGCCAATCCCGCGCCGGCCGGCGCGGCCTTCGAGGGGCTGCGTTATTGGCTCGGCGTGCTCGGCATCGCTGCCGGGGATAGTTGGCTCGAGGAGCCCAAAGCCGAGCTGCCGGGTGACTTTATCGAGCGGCTGAGCGGCGAGTTGCGCGAAGTTCGCGCCGACGGGGCGCTGCTGACGCTCGAAGGGGTCAGCGACGGCGAGGCCATCGCCCGCGTGATCGACGCCCGCACGCAGGCTCGACAGGCTAAGGATTGGGGCGCATCCGATCGCCTGCGCGATGCATTGGCGCGCTGCGGCGTCGAACTCAAAGACACGAAAGAAGGCACGACCTGGACCGTCGTTTCAAGCGCGTAAAGCCGCAACGTCCCAAGAGCAGCGGAGCGCCGGTTCGTCGAGGCAAACGCGATGAGCTCGATTTTGACGACCTCATCTATGGCATTCACGCCGTAAAGGAAGCGTTGGAGGCGGGCGAGGCGCTGCGCGTGGTGCGCGTCTCTCTCGATCGCACCAAAGACGCTCCATTGCGCGCGCTGCTCGCGCTTGCCAAGGAGCAGAACGTTTCGGTCCGCTTCGAGCGGCGCGCATTCTTCGAACGCCTCCCCTTCAAAGCGCATCAGGGCGTGGTGGCGATCGCGCCGCCGTTTCCGTACGTCACCCTCGAGGAGATCGTGCGCCGGCGTCCGCCCGGAAGCCGCTTAATCGTGCTGCTCGACCATCTGACCGATCCGCATAACGTCGGAGCGATCGTCCGCACCGCCGAAGCGGCCGGGGCGGCGGGGCTAGTCTTGCCGTCACGCCGTTCGGCCGGAATCAATCCCACGGTGCGTAAGGCGGCGGCCGGCGCGGCGGCCCACTTGCCGATTGCCCGCGTTTCGAACCTGGCCGACGCGATTCGGGTCCTCAAAAAGGCCGGAATCTGGGTCGCCGGCGCGGACGCGTCCCCCGAGGCGGTCGAGCTCTGGACGGCCGACCTCAACCGCGATCTGGCCCTGGTGATCGGTGCGGAAGGCAGCGGCCTCTCGCCGCTCATTAAGCGAGAGTGCGACTACTTAGTCCGCATTCCGATGCGAGGGCGGGTGGCCAGTCTTAACGCCTCGGTGGCTGCCGCGGTACTCTTTTACGAGGCCATCCGTCAGAGGGGAACGCTCGCTCCGTCCTTGACGGGGGAGGGGGAACCTCCTATATACTAGCGGAGATGTGCCGCGCCCGACGGGCTGCGGCTTGCGCATGCGGCACGTCTTACGACGAGGCAGACAAACGATATGGCAATGACCCATCCAGTTGCGGATGGAGTGGAGTACCAGCAACGAGTCGACGAGGATCTGGTGGCCATCGCGAAAACGGGCGACAACCTGGCGATGGAGTATCTCCTTAACAAATATAAGAATTTCGTAAGGATCAAGGCGAAGAGCTACTTCCTCATCGGCGCCGACCGGGAGGACATCATCCAAGAAGGCATGATCGGCTTGTATAAGGCCGTTCGCGACTTCAAGGCCGATAAGCTTTCCAGCTTCCGGGCCTTCGCGGAGCTCTGCATCACCCGGCAGATCATTACGGCGATCAAGACCGCGACTCGCCAAAAGCACATTCCGCTCAACCAGTACATCTCGCTGAATAAGCCGATCTACGATGAGGATAGCGAGCGGACCCTGCTCGACGTCATGGCGTCACAGAAGACCTCGGACCCCGAAGAGCTGGTCGTCACCCAAGAGGTCTCCGACGACATCCGCCAGCGGATTCGCCAGAATCTCTCGGAGCTCGAATCGCAAGTGCTCGAGTCTTATCTCGAGGGCAAGAGCTACCAAGAGATGGCCCGCGACCTTGGGCGACACGTAAAGTCTATCGATAACGCGCTTCAGCGTGTCAAGCGGAAGATCGAAAAGAACCTCGCCGAGTTCGAGTTCCAATAACCTTCGGCACTCGAGCCGTGCGATACCTAATCGCTGCCGCCGCGGTCGTTCTGATCGCGGCGCAGCCGCTTCCGGGAGCCTGGACGAGCGGACCGCCGATGCCGATGGCCTGCAGTGAGGTCGCCGTCGCCACCGCCGGCAATACCATGTACGTAATCGGCGGCTACGCCAACGGCAGCGTCGATCAGTCTTCGGTCCTAGCTTTTCATCCGGTCCTGCAAAACGGACGCATCACCGGTACCTGGCGTGCCGTCGCGTCGTTGCCGCGCGGACTGAATCACATCGCCGCCGTCGGTTATCACGGTAAAATTTATGCGTTCGGCGGCTTCTCCGCGCAGAACGACGTCGCGGTTTCCGATGCCAACATTTACGATCCCGTTACCGACCGTTGGTCGGCGCTGCCTTCGCTTCCGCATCCGCTGGGCGCGATTTCGGCGGCCGTGCTCGGCGCCGAGATTCACCTCGTCGGCGGTCGCGACGCGCAAAGTGTGCCGACGCACGTTGTTTACGATCCCGGCGTAAAACGCTACTCGCTGCGCGCGCCGCTGCCGGTCGGGCGCGACCACATGGGGCTGGTTGCCGACGACGGACGGCTCTACGCCATCGGCGGACGCATAGATACGCCCGCGCATAATACGTCGTTTGTGGATATCTACAATCCGACGACCGACGCGTGGAAATCGGGCGCGCCGATGCCGTCGCCCCGCAGCGGCATGGCCGTCGCGCTCTATGACGGCGCAATTTTTACGATCGGCGGCGAGGCGCGCGGCATGGCGGCCGCCTACACCACCAACGAACGCTACAATCCGGCCGGCAACGTTTGGGGCGAATACGCGCCCTTGCCCGAGGGCCGGCACGGCACGGGTGCGGCGGTTATCGAACGGAGAATTTACGTTCCCGGCGGTGCGCCCATTCCCGGCGGCAGCCGGCAGAGCAACACGTTGCTCGCGTTCAAGATCGATTCGTACACCGTCTCCGTACGTCGATGATCGAAGCGCCTGGATGAATAACCCGCTTCACGTTGGCATTGTGGCCTGTTCGGCCGAAGGAGCCGCGCTCTGTTATCGCACGATCTGTTCTGAAGGCGCCGAGCTGCTCGGCGAGCACGGACATCCCGAGATCTCGATGCACTCGCCGCCGTTTTCGCGCTACAGCGCGTGCTTACGGCGCAACGACTGGCACGGCGTTGCCGAGCTGATGCTCGATTCGGCGAATCGTCTGGCGAGTATTGGTGCCGACTTCTTGATCTGCCCGGACAACACGATCCATCAGGCGCTGCCGATGATCGAGTCGAGATCGCCGCTGCCGTGGATGCACATCGCCGAGATCGTCGCCGACGAGGCCGCGACGCGGGCGTTTCGACGCGTCGGCCTAACCGGAACGCGCTGGCTGGTCGAGAGCAACGTCTATCCCGAGAAGCTTTCGGAGCGCGGCATCGAGTATTTACGCCCGACACCGGACGAGCGCGAAGAGATCAATCGCATCATCATGCAAGAGCTGGTCTACGGCACGTTCAAGCCGGGTAGCGTCACCTATTTCGAGCGCGTCATCGCGACGATGAAAGAACGCGGTTGCGACGCCGTCGTCCTCGGCTGCACCGAGATACCGCTAATTGTGGGCGATGACAACGCCGTGTTGCCGACGTTGGATTCGACGCGTTTGCTGGCGCGGGCTGCGCTGCGACGCTCGGTCGAGGGTCAAACGCAGCCCGCTTAGCCTAATATTGCCCCGTGGGACGAGTTGCGACGCCGGTGGTGCTGTTAAGGTTATTGTACAAAGCGACGGAGCCGCCGTTGGCGGGTGCTCCCAGCACTTGGTTGGCACCATAGTCGGCGACGAACAATTTCCCGGTGCTTCCGCCCGGAGTGGGCGCAAGCTGATACATGGCATTGACCGTCGAGGGATAGCTCGTCAGCGTATATGGCGAGAGCGCCGAGAATGTTAGTGGGCCAACGGCCGGTCCGGAGACCTTCCAGTTCATGATGATCTGCGTCGTGCTGCTCGGCGTGCTCGTTCCAACGCTGAGCGTATCGTCGACCGGGTTGTTGATGCGCGAATACATCCCCACCCAGAACGAGGCGGTACCCAGTCCCGAGTCGATGAGCGTCTGTCCCGGCGTGTTGACGAAGGCACGCGCCAGGTAGCCGATCTTCTGTCCGGACGACGTCGTTCCGTCGACGAAGAAGTTGCCGTTTTTATCGAACGCGCAGAACTGATCGGCGATGAAGACGCCGTTGGCCTCTCCGCTGGGTTGGCTCCCGCTCGGAGCACTCGGCGAGAAGAACTCGACGTTCCCCGGCGGGCCGGTGTTGTTATACTGGCGGTTTGCCACGCCGACGATGCCCCGGTTGGATACGCAGACGCCCCACGGCTGGAAGAGCGCACCACCGTATGCGGTACTCCACCATTTCACGAACGCGCCGTTGTATGTGAAGACCAAGATACGATTGTTGTTGAGATCCGTCACGTATAGACGCTTGGGTTTCGCTCCGATTGCGACGGTGATCGGGGCGTTGATGTTGAGGCCGTTGTAGGGCCCGGTGAGCGTTACGCACGGCGCGCTGCTCGGGGCCGTGTAGCCGTAAACGGCGGACGGGCTAAGCGATGTCGCCCAGACCTTAGGAATGCACGGAGGCGGGGGTTTCAATCCCGCGCGGACTTGGGGCATTACGCTGGTAGAGGAGCCCGGCGCGTTGGTTGAGTTGCCGGCGCAGCCGGCGACCGCGATCGCGACCAGACACGCTGCGAGCTTAAATGCGGGCGAGAAGTTCATTAGTTGGTGCCTCGCTTTCAGTAGCAATGCAACCGAGTGTTCTCTTACTCTGCTGCAAGCAAGCGTATGACTACCAGCTTTGGATTAAGTTTCGTTAATCCTTTGTAACGGGAGTCGCGATCAGCTCCAGGCGGTCGACGATTTGCCGGTAGAGGTCGTCGCGATCGGCGAGCGGGTCGACCACCATGACGGTCGGGTCGCCCTTTACCGGCTCGATGGCAACGGTAACGCGGCCGCGAGCGCACACGTCCATGCAGCTCGTGCTGATGGCGCGAATCGCCCCCCAGCGCCCATCTTCCTTGAGTCGCTCTTTGAGCCAGTTGCGTAAATGAAAATCGCCGATCCGCGCGGCGACGTCGGGATCTTCTTCGGGGATGCGTTCTTTGAAGCACCGCTCGCATACAAGTACGAGTCCGGCTCGAAGCCATTTAGGATTTACTTTTTGCATTCTTGGTTTCTAAGAAATTGTTTAGCCGACGGCCGGATTCGAACCGGCGATCCATTTCTGGGCCACTTTACAAGAGTGGTGCGTTAAACCGGGCTCCGCCACGTCGGCATTTAGCAGTGGCAGTTGTGTCAATGGCAGTTTAAACTCCTTTCTCGGGCGACGCAATACAGGTGGGCTTGGCGTTGGTAAAGTCTTTAACGGATTGCCTCGCCCGCCGAGCCGGTGTGCCCGTCCTCTGCCTCGATTTAGCGCGCGAAAGGTTGGCGTGAGCGCATGGCAGTTCGGGCAAAGCAACGTTAGGTTGTCGACGTGGTTGTTCTGCCAGTCTCCGTCGATATGCTCCACCTCGATGGGAATCTTTCCGGTCTTAGGATGGCGTTCCGCCCAGCCGCACCGTGAGCAACGCTCGCCGAAGCGTTCACGAAGCATTCGCGATAAAAAATGGAGTGGAACGTGGCCGTAGATGCCACCCTCGTTAAAAAATGCCGTTACACGATTTCTATGACGATGGGTATGCATGCAATGAAACGAGCAGTAGCGACCCTTAGCCGCTTTTACGGCCGCGCCGCAGCCGTTTGAGCAATTTACCTTTGGCACGGTACTATTTACGTGAGCACATTTGCGCGAGCAGTATTTCGTTCCGGTTTTAATGCGATTACCGCAGCCGATTATACAGAGACCACTTACGGTTGTTGCATCCATGGACAGATCATACCCGTATTGTGTGCCATACGTGTGGCACTCCGTAATGAACATCGCAATGCTCGGAAAGCTGCAAGTGAGTTTGTGCTGCCCAAGGCCCTCAATGCGTCGGCAACAGCCGTGCTGTTCTCGTGGCTAACGCTAATACATCTTTCCAGGTGTGGTGCCCGTTTCGCGCAACCAATACCTATGCTTCGGATCGTGAACGTGCTTACGCGTCTGAATCCAATACCTTGCGCTCCCACAGCGTGCGAGTATAGAGCGTCGTAAATCTGCAGCGCAGGAAGTTGCGTTCCGAAGCACTCCCCGGCCGCGCGGTGGCGCGCATGATCGAAGCTCCCCCTTCGCGGGCGCGCGCAATGCGATCGTAAATCAGCGCGAGGTGAAAACCTCGTCCGCGAAACGGCGCCATCACGGAGCCCGCGAAAAGGCCGGCGCAGCCTTCCTGCAAATCCATCGCCGCCGTTGCTGCGATTGTCTCGCCATCGCGCAATTGGAGCGCCCAAACGCCGGGCGACGATGCAATAACGCATGCCACCAATTCATCTCCCGGTTCCGGCACGTCCGGATGCATGAATGCCTCGACCGAAGCGAGCGCCCACGCCTGAAAGTCGGTCGCCTTAACGACGCGAGGATCCCGCTGTGCCCAATCGCCGAGATCGTTGCTCGCCATGACGTTGTCGTATTCCGTCGGCACAAAACCCGCAGCGGCAAGTTCGCGTCCCAAGCTGAGATGCGCGAACGGCGTGACGAAGACGCAAGGCGTCGTTCCTCGTTCTTCGTAGAACTCGACGATGTGCTTCACGTCCTCACGGCGTACGCGTCCCTGCATTCCGACGCCAACCGCTTGCGACATCGGCGATTTAGCGCCGGTAAACGCTACCAGGCCACCGCACACTTCGATTGCCGCGGCGCCCAAGTCGGGGCGCAGTCGTGCCGTCGTCGCGATACCATTGCGGATGCCCGCGATCTCGCAGAGGCGGATCCTCTCCTCGAGTTCAGTCGTTAAGAGCACCGGCGTAACTTCGGACCTCAAGGGGAAGCGCCTACCGGCTCGTCGTGCGGCCGGCGGAGCGCAGACGCAAACGCTGGCGAGCCGTTCCGCGACGGCGAAGCACGTAAAGCTATCGGGAAGAAACCGGGTCGCTTGCGTAGCGCCCGACTAAATCGCGGCTAACCGAGTTTAGAAGCTAGATTCCGACGACGACCCAGTCGGCGATCGCGTACTGCGCGCCGGTACTGGTAATTGCGAGCGTTCCATTTCCGCCGGCATCGGCGGTGAACGTCGCCAGCTGCTTGCGGCCGTTGCGGATGAAACCGTTGACCGAGAGACGTTGACCGTTTGCTTCGCTCGCCACGTCGAGGCTTTCACCGTTAGAAAATCGTGCATCCGTGACGGTGAGGCTCGAAAGTTGACCGCGGCGGAACGCCATAGAGATCGGAATGGAGAACTCGTTTTTAGCGCTCCCGCCGGCCACCTTAAACGGGAAGGCGCGCATCGGGCAGCCGCTGCTTTGACGGCCGTGCGCGAGCGAGAGCCCGCCAATTGCGCCGCGCACCACGATGCCGTTCGCATTCGCCGACCAGGTTGCCGAACCGCGCCCGTCGCTCGCGCGGGCACCGCCGGAGACCGCGCCGCTCTGCCAGCCGAAGGTTTGATCGAGGGACGGAATTCCGCGCACGCTATAACCTGCCGACGCTTCGCAATATGCGGAGACGTTGCCATAACTCGGGCGGACGACGACTTGTGAGCTCGACACGATGGACTTGTCGCGTACAAAGTGAGTTACGCGGATGGCGTGCGGTCCGTAATGGGGCCGAACCGAGCCGACGACCCGCTCGTCCTCGGTGACCGACCGAACGAACGATCCCAGGGCGTCGGTTACGGCGATCGCCGCTTTCGCGCTTTCGGAGGCCGGCGTTCGGTGCGCGTCCAGCGCGTCGACCGCGTCCGCAACGGTTTGTACTCCGTCACCGGCGCGCGGCAAGGACAGCCCGGCCGAGCCGAACGTTCCGCCGCTGCACCCGGCGAGCAGAAACCCCGTGAGGGCGGCAACCACGAAGGTTGCGTAGCGAGCCATCCTGGGCAGACTCCAAATAAGTTGCGAGCGAGGTTGCTATGGCTCCCATGGTAGGTGCCCCGAATGGCCGGCACATGAGAAAGTCATGAGGAGCGGCTGTGGGAATAACCGGCATCACCTTGCCGAGGAGCCTGTAGCCATTCTATCGTACCCTGGTCAGTCGCTCAAATTGTAAAGCGACACGCGGGTAGGTGGCCGAGTGGTTAATGGCACCAGACTGTAAATCTGGCGCGCGAAAGCGCTACGCTGGTTCAAATCCAGCCCTGCCCAGATCGCGGGCGTTGCATAGTGGTAATGCCCTTGCCTTCCAAGCAAGAGTCGCGGGTTCGATTCCCGCCGCCCGCTCCAACTTAGTCCCCGAGCGCTGTTCTTATTAAGGTATGAATAACAACGCTGCTTAGCCTCGTTATTTCAAGGGGGCGGACGCTTGGCGAGCGAACCCGACCAGCCGCACTCCCCTGCGAAAGGTAGGCAAGATGAAGCATTCCGTATGGCCGGTCGTGGCGGCGCTGGCCTTGGTTCTCGGGTTCGCGGTCTCGCCGGCCGTTTCGACGGCTCAACCCGCTCCGGCACCGACGCCGGTACCGATGCAAAAGCCGGATTTCTCGTCCATGATGTTCCTTACCGGAACGTGGAACTGCACGCAGATGCTGCGCGGTAAAACGCGACCCGATACGAGCACCACGTCGATAAGCACGGACGGCATGTGGATGGTGACGCAAGACACCGCTCCGCCGTTCGACGAATATCGCACCTTTACGATCACCGGCACGACGTACACGGGTTACGATCCGACGATCAAACAATGGGTTCAGCTGGGCGCCGACTCAGGTGGCGGCTACGGCCTGGGGTCTTCGCCGGGTTGGCAAGGCAACGCCATGACCTGGACGTCGAAGGGCCTCGACGGAAGTACGACCACCGACGTGGTCACCAAAGTTAGCGACACCGAGACTAACGATGCTCAGGCGAGCACCGATGCACAAGGCAAGACGACGAACATAACGATCAACTGCAAAAAATCGAGCTGATCGTTATCAAGCTCGCCGCGTAGCTGAGAGAGAGCGTGGGTCCTATTGGGCCGCTGGATGGCGATGAGCGATCCGGCGGCCCAATATAATTCCGCTGCGGAGGGTCCCGTTTTATGCTCGCGAACGTCCGCAATCCTCGTGCGCAAGAGATTGACGGTCGCAACGTATTCGCTTGCACTGCTCGGTGTGCTCGCCGGTTGTTCGAACGCACCGCAACGCACCATTGCGATTCCGCCGCTCGGCGCGCCCGCCACGATCGCACTTCCCGTAGAGGCTGCCGCGCAGAGACTCCGATTTCTTCAGATGCAATCTTCAGGAAGGCTCGCAGCACCGGTGCCGCATCTCGCGATGTTGCGCGAGCTCGATGCGATAGCCCGTCACCCGCGTCCGCGCGTCGCCTTTCGCGGTGCCTCCGGCGTTGGATTGTGGGCGTCGAGCAGCACCTATCAATATGTTTTCGGTCAAAGCGCCAACGGAGGCAAGACGCTTAGCGCGATCGACGTGGCGGCCAACGGCTGCGGCATCAACGTAGGAATCAAGGTCGACCACAGCTCGAACTTGTGGGTAGCGTGCGAGGCGGATCCCACCTTCGCGCACGGCTTGGTTCAGGAATACACAAACGGCGCGCTTGCCGGCACCTACGGGGAAGGCTGCCCATCACCGAGCTGCACGCAATGGTATTCGTACGGGTTTGACGTTGCCACCGACACGTTCAATCACGTCTTTGCCGGCTTGACCTACTTCCAGATGATCGTGGGGACCACAACCACGATAGGAAGCGGTTTTGAGTGGTGGTCGTCGCCGTCGGCGGCGCCGGCGCTCATTGCGCTGCCGTCAAACAATCCCGTCACGACGGTCTACTACTTCGACGTGGACTCGGTCGGCAACATTTGGTTCGATTACGAGGGATGCACCACGTCGTGCGGTTTTGGCCTGGCCGAGATCGCCACGCCGACGACGGCGCCGATCTTCGTGCCGGCGCTGCCTCCCGGGACGATCGGTTATCCCGGCGGCGTCTACGTAAGTAACGGCGGCACCGTGCTCAACGTCACCGACCAAGAGTCGCGCACGATCTCGCAGTACAAACTTCCCTGGACGCCGAGCGAAACGCCGTTCAACGTGTTAGGCCCCACGTACTCAAACGATGCGGGTTGCGGCGACCCGGTCAGCGGCGGCTTTAACCAAAAGGAGACACGCCAAGCCGACGGCGATCAGTGCGGCTGGCTCGACGTCGGAAAAATGAAGAAGAAGGGGAAGAGCAGCTACTCCGCGGTTACGAATCCGAACTTCGCGGGGCTTGCGGGCGCCGCGTACGTGCCTTCCGACAAATAACGGGCGCCCCGTGCGGTTCTGAAAGCCGAGGCCTTGCGGCCGCGGCTATTTGCCGATGACGACGGCGTTGTTAAAGGTCTTGCGCGGAGCCTTGAACGTGGCGTGGAAAACGCCGCTGACCGTGGCCGATGCGCCGTCGCTGCGCGACTGATTGGTTTTATCGATCACCACGACGCACTTGGAGTCGCAGAGCTGAAAGCCGGCGACCGTTCCCATCGGCGTGCTCGAGGTTTGGAATCCTTTGACCGTCCCCGTAACGGTGACGCTCTTACCGTCGTACGACGACGGAGTGGCGAGGATGGCCGACGGCGTTAGCGCCGCGGCGATCGCGATGACCGGTGCGACCGCGAGAAGTAATGCAAGCCCGAATCGCTTCACTACATTCCTCCCGGCGTCATGTTGCAGTCGATCATCTTATTGAGCAGCGGTCCGCCGACGATGTTGACGAAGTCGGTGCGCGCTTGCGGATTTTCCTTGAGCTTGACGGACATCGGGCTCGGCGTTGCGCCGGCCGGTTTTTTCATCTTGCCCATCGTAGCCGCGAAATCGCTGCAGCTTTCGCCTTGGATCTTGCTGACGAACGAGTTGGCGGCCTTGGTGGCCATTTGGTCGGCCATTTGCTGGCGCATTTGCGCCTGGCCCGGCAGCGTCGCGAAGCCGATCGCCGCGCAGGCAATTGCGCCGATTCCGATACGGCGCAGCGTGATTGAAGAAAGAAACATTACGGTACTCCTTTGGCGCTGCGTCGTTCGTCCGAAATGCGAAGGAACCCTTGGTCGACCCCGGTTTAAGGCCACCCTGTTGGCACAGTGCGGGCGTACTTTGGACATCATGGGAAAGTTGCTATTCTTCGGGCCGGTGCACAAACGAGTCTCGTTCCTTCGTGACACTAAGAGCGTCGGCGATCTGTCGGAAATGTTACTCGCCGGTAAACTGGCATTAGCGGGCTACGGCGTCGCTGTCCCGCTCGGCGAGAATCAGCGCTACGATCTGATCATCGAAAAGAACGAAGTGCTGTCGCGCGTCCAAGTGAAAACGGGGCGACTTCGTAATGGGGTCGTTCGCTTTAACTGCTATAGCTCGCACACCCATCGAAACGGCCCGTCGACGCGGCCGTACACTGGCGAGGTCGACTTTTTTGGCATCTATTGCCGCGAGTTGGATGCCGCCTACCTGGTCCCCATCGCCGATCTAGCACGGCTTGGCGGCTCACTCCGGTTGCATCCCACAAAGAACGGCCAGCAGCGGCACGTTCGCTGGGGGCACAAATACGAGCTAAAGCCCTTACTTTTAGAGCCTGTTACAGTAGGGGACGAGGCTCTGGACGGAGTATGCGACTCCGACCCAGAGGCGCCGTCGTAGCTTAGTGGTAAAGCACGCCCTTGGTAAGGGCGAGAGCGCGGGTTCAATCCCCGCCGACGGCTCCATTTTGTTGCCTTGCCCCGACCATGTGCTTTGAGCCGCCAGCGCGTCGCTATTTGCCGCGCTCCATCATCGACTTGATGAACTCATCGGCGGCATCACTCCATGGCCGCTTGAACTCGGTCGGCCAAAGCGTATTCTCCGACCAAAGTTTGTTCAACCCCGCAGCGATCTCGGCGTTACCGCGCGTGAATTGCGCCAGCAGGTCGCGATAGCGTTCTGCCATCGCACGCGCTGCCTCACCTTCAGGGTCGATACCATTGCGCGCCGCTTCTTCGATTTGCGCCAGCAGCGTCGCCCACGCGCGCTGCCCCTGCTCGATGGCTTCGCGCGACGTTTCGCTCAGGTTCTCCTCGAGTTTTGCGCGCGCTTCCTCGGAGTAGAAGCTTTTCGTCCAGTCCCAATCGTTTTTCATTTTAAAAACCTCAATGACGGTTTGGAGCGCCTTCCAGCGATCGGCCGATTCGTCCCGCTCGAGCATTCGCTCGACTTCGTCGATCGCCGCCAGCGCCGATTCGAGCCGGCGTTTCTGGCGAGCGATGACTTCGCGCTGCATGCGCAGCGCAACCAGCAGCGGCGGTATCGGTCCGCTTAGAAGCTCCTTGATTTGTTCTAGATTGAATCCGACAAAGCGCAGCGCCAAGATCTGCTCGAGCCGCTCCACCTCTGCTTCCCCGTAGAGCCGGTAACCGGAGGCCGTAAAGGCGGCAGGCTTGAGCAAACCAAGCCGGTCGTAAAGATGCAGCGTGCGAACGGTGACGCCGGCATCGTCGGCAAAGGCTTTTACGTGGCGGAGGTTGGCGCTTGCTGTTTCCATCGTCTTGTCTCGCGTCCCAGCTTAGGCTCTGACGCAGCGTCGGAGTCAAGCCTACGCTTTTTGCGCATATTCTAACCCCACTCGCAACTCACCAGCGATATACTAGTACCGTATGACGCCTCGACGCTTCTCGATTGCCACGATCGCAGCGACACTGGCCGCGGCCGGCGCGCTCGTTCTACCGACCTTTGCTTCTGCGCAGCAACCGCCGCCTTACCCGCAGCAGAACCCCTACCCGCAGTACCCGCAGCAGCAGGGTCCGCAGCAAGAGGAGCCCTACCCCGACCAGCCGCCGCAGAACCCGCAGCCGCCGCCGTATCCGCAGCAGGCGCCTTCGTACCCGCAGCAGTCGTACCCGCAGCAGCAGTACCCTCAGCAGTCGTACCCCCAGGAACCGCAGACCTCTGGCCCGCGGCCCTCGTACGCGCTGCCTGAGCCGACTTACGCTCAAAAAGACTATATTCGCGGCACTCTGAACGGATTTGACGGGCAGTGGATCGTCTACATGCACGACGCGCACGGCTATAACGACCACATCAGCCTCCACCAGGGCACGATCATCAACCCGACCGGCACCCGCCTCGTAGAGGGCATGCAGGTGGTCGTCTACGGCTACAGCGACCACGGGACGTACCAAGCCAACCGGGTCGATGTCCTCAACTGGCAAGCATTCACCCCATATCCCGGATACAACGTCGGCTACGGTTACGGGGGGTACTATGGCTACCCGTACTATGGCGGCATCTACCCGGGGTACTACGGGGGATGGTACCCCTATGGATTTGGCCTCGGTTTAGGCTTGGGCTTGGGTTGGGGCGGCTACTACCGGCCATGGGGCTGGGGTTATCGCGGCCCATGGGGCTGGGGCGGCCGCGGCTATTACCGGCCGTGGGGCTGGGGCTATCGCGGCCCGTGGCGGCACCACTAGCCTAGCCGCCAGCGAGCCCCGGGCGAGAACGACGGCGCCCTACCAGAGCGTGCCGTCGGCCGCCAAAATATAGAGAATCGGGCCGAGCCCCCAGACAATACTGACCACAAACCAGACGATCTTTACGGTCGTCGTCATATCGCCGCGCCCAAGCAGGTTGACCCACATCAGGATCATGGCGATCGGATGCAAAAAGATCGAGATCAGGATTTCGAAGAGGAGCTTCATCTCAGAAGTATTCTTCCCCGCATCGCTTTGCCGCCTTCGGTGTTTTTAAGAACGCGAGGAGAGATTATGCGCCACGACGTTACACCTGAAATCCAAAAGACCGAGCAAGAATGGAAGAACGAGCTCGGCCCCGAGCGGTACCGTATTCTTCGCGAAGCCGGAACCGAAGCGCCGTTTACGGGTCCGCTACTCGAGGTCAGCGACGATGGGACCTATGTTTGCGGTGCCTGCGGGCAGCCGCTCTTCGGTTCCGATTCGAAGTTCGAATCGCATTGCGGTTGGCCGAGCTTTACTCATCCCGAGCAGCGCGAGAACGTGCGGCTCCTCGATGATCACAGTCTTGGCATGAAGCGCATCGAGGTACGCTGTAAACGATGCGACTCACACCTCGGGCATGTCTTCGACGACGGGCCCGGCCCAGAAGGGACGCGATATTGCATCAACTCACGTTCGCTAAACTTTCGGCGCTCGCCGCAACCCTAGCGCTGAGCGCAATGCCCGGTGCCGCGCAAGCGCAGAATCCGCCCACCGTCGTCAGCGTTCTCTACGCCGGCTCGCTCGTCACGCCGATGGAAGGACCGATCAAGGCCGCGCTGCGCGCTCAGAACGTCGACTTCCAAGGTGAGGGCGGTGGAAGCAAAGCGCTGGCCAATCTCATCGTGTCGGGCGTTCGCACGCCCGACGTCTTCATCAGTGTCGATCCGAAGCTGGTCGCAAAGCTCGGCGGCCGCGTCGCGTCGTCGGTTACCTTCGCCGGTACGAGCCTCGGCATCGCCTGGGCCACAAACTCGCGCTACGTTTCGCTCTTCCAAAGCGTCCTCGCTGGAAAGACTTCGCTTCAGAATGCGCTGCAGACGCAGGGCCTGCGCATCGGGCGCACCGATCCGGCGCTCGACCCCAAAGGCCAGTACACGATCGAAGGCATGACGATGTGGCTCGGACGCGACGGCGCCCAGCGCATTTTAGGTGACGATGAAAACCCGGCGCAGATTTTCCCCGAGCAAGATTTGCTTGCGCGCGTGGATACCGGACAGGCCGACGTCGGATTCTTCTATCGCACCGAAGCGGTAGCTCGCGGCTACCAGTTCATCCCGCTGCCGGGGAAGGCGGCGCTCACCGACCGCATCACCTATACGCTGGCGGTGCTCAAAGCCGCACCCCATCCCGATGCGGCGCGCACGTTCGCCGAGTTCATCCTCACCGGTAAGGGTCGCGCGATTCTGGAAAAAGCCGGGGTGATATACCTCGCGGGGAACTGACCTCGCGGGGTAACGTCCGCTAACGGGTATGAACCAAAGCATGACGGTAAAAGCGCAGTTCCCGCAAGAGCAAGTCCAGGACGGCACGTTCGAACGGCAGGCCGACGCCTTCCGCGACTGGGTGCGCGCCGACGGCAGCTCGCCATATCCGGTCGAAGCCGGCCGCTATCATCTCTACGTTTCGCTGGCCTGTCCATGGGCGCACCGCACGATTATTCTGCGCCGGCTCAAAGGCCTCGACGCCGCTATCGGCATGACGGTCGTCGATCCGATTCGCGACGAGCGTGGCTGGCGATTCACCGCCGACGAGCCCGATCCCATCAACGGCTGGGCCTTCTTGAGCGAAGCCTATACGGCGAGCGATCCTGGTTATCGCGCGCGCGTCACCGTGCCGGTGCTGTGGGACAAGAAGACGCGACGCATCGTCAGCAACTCCGACGACGACATCATGCGGATGTTCGAGACCGAGTTCGATGCCATCGCCGCCAATCCGGCACTCGATCTGTATCCCGTGCACCTGCGCCCCGAGATCGACGAACTTAACGACTTTCTCTACGAAACTTTTAACAACGGCGTCTACCGCGCCGGCTTCGCCACCTCGCAAAACGCGTACGAGCGGGCCGCCTACGGCGTCTTTACGACCGTCGACGCGATGGAAGAGCGCTTAGCCTACCGGCGCTATCTGCTGGGCAACGATCCGGTCGAAACGGATTGGCGTTTCTTCGTAACGCTCGTCCGTTTCGATCCGGTCTACTACGGTCATTTCAAGTGCAACCTGCGGCGCGTCGTGGATTACCCGAACCTCTACGGCTATCTACGCGACCTGTACCAAATCGACGGCGTGGCGCAGACCGTGGACTTCGACCACATCAAGCGCCACTATTACTACACGCACGACGACATCAATCCAACCCGCATCGTGCCGATCGGCCCGATCATGGATCTCGACGCCCCGCACGACCGCGCGAGTCTGGTTTCAGCTAGCGATTAGCGGCGTTTGGGCCTGCTCGAAGCAACCGTAACGGCGACCGCTTTTGACGGTATGCCGTTGGCGACGACGACGAGGTGGCTCGCTCCCGTATCGATGCCCGACGGAACGTCGAAGTAGGTCCAAACCAGCTTCGAGCCCGTTGCTACGCCCATCGAGCTATGATCGTGCGTCCGCGCGTAAAAGACGTGTCCGGTCCCATCGTTGGTAATGCGCACGAGCGGGTAGTTCGTTGCGTTCTGATACTCGTCACCGAACGCCATTACTTGCGAGAGGCCATTGAACTGCGTTCCGGTGATCTTATACGTCTGTCCGGCCGAAACGCTCGACGGGACACTCTTGATCTTCGGAGCCCAGCTCGCTTGCGGCGATCCGGTCGGCGTGTAGAGCGCTACCGTGCGGCCCAACATCATCACTTGTCCAGTGGGTAATAAGAGCGGCGGTCCCGACCAGTTCAGGCCGGCTTGCGTGAACGTCTTACCATCCCACTCGTAGGTGCGGCCGGTATTTCCAAAGACGAGCACCTTGCCGTTGGGCTCGAGCAACGCGTACGAGTCGCCGGCATTATCATCGTTGGGAAAATCCGGACCGGCAGTCCATTTCCCCGCAAGGCTTCCGCTCGAGTGGTATACCGCGGTATGCCCCTGGCCGTACCCGCTTCCTGCCTGCCCCGAGCCGGTCGCGAAAACCGTGCCGTCCGGACGCAGGACCGCAGGCCCTATCTCTCCCGGCGGATAGTAACAGTCGCGTTTCTTTGGTCCGTAAGAAATGCAGCCGCCGCTGCTCCAATGCGATGCCAAATTGACGGGCGTTTTGCCGGCGGTCTTCCATCGATTCGTCGACGGATCGTAAATCTCGGAGTTGGGATCGTTCTTCACGTCGACAGTCAAAATCGTGCCGTCGGGCAGCAGCGTCCAGCCCTCCTCGGCATTAAAATCCGCCTTCCCCGAGTTATGGTTTGGGAGATCTTTCCATTGCAGCGTCTTGGGATTCAGGACGGCGTCGCGTTTGGAAATTTTCTGTCCCAGCAGCATCCGTCCGTCGGGCAGCATGCTCGATGGCGAGTCGCCGATCCAGCCCCAGCCATTGGGATGACCGAGCGACGTCCACGTGTCGGCAACCGGATCGTACACCGCGCCCAAATTCGTGAGCGCAAAGCTGCCGAAGTTATATTCACCGCCGGACATTACCAGACGCCCGTCGGCGAGCACGTTCGATGCACCGGCGTCGGGACTGTATCCCGAGGGCAGCGATGCGGCTTGTTTCCACGTTCCTTTGGAATAATCGCCGTTCGCGTCGGGAGTATAACGGGACCATCCGGTGCCGCTGGTTTGGGCGAGCACCGTTCCGTCCGTTAGTAAAAAGCCGATGTTCGCACCGGAAAACGATTGTGGCTGGCCGGAGTGCGAGTGAATGAGGTGCCACACCCCGCTCGTTGGGTCTCCGTTGACCGGCGCAGAGGCCGTTCCCGGTAACATCGACCGGCTGCCGGAACAGGCGGTGACTCCAAGAGCTAAAGCAATGAGTCCAACGACAATCGATTTGATGCGCACATGTCCTCCTTAAATAGCATCCGCTTCCTTATGAGTCAGGGCGGCATCTCCTAGTAAGCCAAACGCAGTTTCCTGACCCATGCCTGACCCTAAAAACTAGGCCTCCGGGCGCCTTGACAATCGAACATATGTTCGATTAGCATGAATCTCCCATGGCGGTACCGGCGATATCCGAACCGGTTCGTCCCGAGGCCCTCGAGCGGCTCCGGGAACGTCTGCGTGAGATCTCGGCTCGCCCCACCCCCACCCTCGAGCCGAGGCTCTCGACTGACATTCCTGCGGTCGACCGGCTGCTCGAGGGCGGCTTTCCAGTCGGCATCATTGCGACAATCGAGGGGGCGACCGGGCGTTGGAGCCTGGCGGCGGGTCTGCTGGCGCGCATGACCCGGCGCAGCCTGGTCGCCATCCTCGACGATGGCGCGCTCTACCCGCCGAGCCTGGTCGAGGCCGGAGTGCGTCTCGATCGCGTGCTGGTCGTGCCCGCCCGCGGGGCGCTGGCTATCGCGCGGGCGGTCGACATTCTGTTGCGTTCGCGCATCTGCCGCTTGGTGCTCATGCCGGCGATTGCCCTGCGCGATGCGCTATGGACGCGCTTGGCATCGCTCGCGCATCGCAGCGGCGCGCTCTTGATCGTCGTGGCGGCGCGCGCCGGTGCCGCTTTGAGCGCGGCGGCGGGAGTGCGGCTGCACTGTACGCTCGAGCGGGTTTTCATACGCGGCGAGCGCGGATTATGGGGAAGCGTCACCGGCTTCGAGCTTTGCGTCGGCGTGCGCAAGCACGCGCGTTTGCCGGCCGGACGTACCGCGCGCGTGCGAGTCGGATGCGAGGCCATGCGCGATGCTGCTCTGCGTTGACGTCGAGGGCGACGCCCCCGAGCGGACTCTTTGGGAGGAGATGCTTGACGTTCTCGATGCGGTCTCGCCGCTTGTAGAAGATACCGCCGCAGGCCGCGCCTTTCTCGACATGCACGGCATTGCGGGGAGCGCCGATGCATGGATCGCGCAAGCTCGCGACGTGCTCTCTCGCTTCGGCGTCAGCTTGCGCATCGGTGCCGGAGCCAATAAAATTGCGGCTTCCGCAGCCGCGCGTCTTGCCGATGGAACCGTCTGGGAACCCGGGAGCGAGCGCGAACGCCTCGCGCCGTTGCCGCTGCGCGTACTCGAAATCGAGCCGGAGATCGTCGAACGTCTGCGCCTGCTCGGCGTCGAGCGCCTCGGCGAGCTGGCGGCGCTCGCGCACGGTCCGTTCGTGCGGCGCTTTGGCGTGGCAGCCGCGCAGTGGCACGAACTTGCACAGGGAATTGATAACCGTCCCTTCGTTCCACGTGCGCATGCCGTAGCGATCGAGGCCGCGATCTTCGGCGAAGGGCGCGCCGCCGACGAGGCACAGGTCTTCTTCGCGCTGCGCATGCTGCTGGCGCGTATCTGCACCGATCTCGAACGCTGCGGTAAGCGCGCCGGTGCGTTGCATTTGGCGGTCGAGCTCGAAGATGCCGGCGCCCACAACTTCGACGTGCCGCTGGCCATGCCGACGGCTCACGAACGCACGATGTTCGAAATGCTTCGCGCCAAGCTCGAAGGCGTGACGTTCAACGCGCCGATCGACGGCCTGCGGCTTGCGGCCCGGCGGTTAGAAGAAGGAGGCGAGACGCAGCCGTTGTTCAGTGCGGACGATCTCGATCCACAAAAAATCGCGGTCACCATCGCCCGCCTGGAAGCCGTGCTCGGCTGCGGCGTAACGCGCGCACAAACGCGTGAAGCGCACGTTCTCGAAGAGCGCTTTAGCTACGAGCCGTTCACCACACCGTCGCGTACAATGTTCGAAAAGCCGCAATCTCAAAGCGATCTCGTTCCGCAACTGCGCTTGCTTGCGGTGCGCGAAGTTCCGGTGCAACTGCGCGGCGGGGAACCGGCGATGGTCGATCGGCAAGCGGTGCGGCAATGCGTCGGACCGTGGCGCATCGACGAACGCGCCTACACCGCCTCTCCGGTTACTCGCGACGAATACGATGTGGTTCTCGAAGATGGAACCTTTGCCCGCATCTACCGCCAAAACTCCCACTGGTACTTGCGCGGCGTGTACGAGTGAGTTTGTTAGGGATTGGTGTGGGACACAGTAGGTTCGGGGACGCTCGCTGTCGCTCTCGGCATCCCGCCTTCGCTCCTCCTCACTCGCCCCTCACCGTCAATATAAAAGCTCACATGGCCCATCAATTGTGTCATTCGCGTGCTCGCAAACTTAGAAGGAACACAGACCTTCACCATGATCGACCGCAACTTCGCACTCACCGATCGCGCGCTATGAATTCGCTATCGTCCTCGACGATAGGGGCTTTTTTGTCGTGTCTGCCTGCAAGAATCTTATTGGTACATGTGTGATCTTTATAAATAACGTCGTCAGGTATGGCTGGGGGACGTTGTGGGTGTGGGGCGTGTGAGGAGGAGCGAAGGCAGGATGCCGGGAGCGACGACGAGGCGAGCTCACTTTTCCGCCGGATGCGGAAAAGCGAGCGTCCCCGCACCTACAATGTCCCTCAGCCATGCCTGACAAACGAGAAGGCTACGCAGAACTCCACGCATGGTCCAACTTCAGTTTCTTGCAGGGAGGCTCGCACCCCGAGGCACTGATAGAACGTGCGGCGGAACTACGGTTAAGCGCGATCGCCCTCACGGATCGTGACGGATTGTACGGAGCCGTGCGCTTTTCGACGCACGCACGGCGGCACGGCATTTCCGCGATCGTCGGTTGCGAGCTGACCTTTGAAGACGGCGCGCGGATCGTACTGCTGATCGAGGACGAATGCGGGTACGCGCATTGCTGCGAGCTGATCTCGCGCGCCCAGATGCGGGGAAGTAAAGCCGATGCCCGGCTGCGCTGGGAAGATCTCGAAGCCTGCAACGAAGGCCTCATAGCCCTCTCGGGCGGTCCGCACGGACGCATCGAACGTGCGCTTAGCGAAGGCGACGCTGCCGGTGCGGCCCGCGACGCGCGGCGGTTGAGCGAAATTTTCTCCGGGCGGTTCTATCTCGAGCTCCAGCAGCATCTCACGGTGCAGGAGACGCAGCGCAATCTGCAGCTCGTGCGCCTGGCCCGCGATTTCGAATTGCCCTACGTTGCCACCAACGCCGTCGTTTATGCCGATAAAGACGACGCACTGTTGGCCGACGTGCTTTCTTGTGTGCGCGACGGCGCGACGCTGGACGAAGCGCGAGCCGCCAACCGGCTGCGTCCCAACGCCGAGTTCTACCTCAAAAAACCGGCCGCCATGCGCCGCCTCTTCGCGCGCTATCCCGAAGCCGTCGAGGCTACGCTGACAATTGCGCAACGCTGCCGCTTTAGGCTGGAGCGATTGAGCGGGCAGTTTCCGCTCTTTCCGGTACCGGAGGGAAGTTCGCCGCAGCGCCGGCTGCGCGAGCTCGTCTATCAAGGAGCCGCGGAGCGCTATTCGATGCCGTTCGAGACGCGCGTGGAGCGGCAGCTCGAGTACGAGCTCGGCATTATCGCGCGAATGGATTTGGCCGGGTATTTCTTGATCGTCTGGGATATCGTACGCAAAGCCGGCGAGCTCGGTGTGCTCTGCCAAGGGCGCGGCTCGGCGGCCAACTCGGCCGTCTGCTACGCGCTGGGGATTACCGCAGTCGATCCCATCGGGATGAATCTGCTCTTCGAGCGCTTCATGTCCGAGGAGCGCCGTGAAATTCCCGATATTGACGTGGACTTCGCGCATCAAGATCGCGAGCAGGTCATTCAATATATCTACGATCGCTACGGGCGCTCCAACGCGGCGATGGTCGCCGAGGTAATCACCTATAGAACGCGCTCGGCGATTCGCGACGTTGGGAAAGCGCTGGGATTATCGCTCGAGCAGGTCGATGCCGTGGCGCGTGAGTTCGACGCTCGCGAGGAGCTTCCCGACGAGGCCGGTCCGGAGATGCTCTTCGAACTCTGCCGCCGTATCGCGAACTTTCCGCGCCACCTCGGGATTCATTCCGGCGGCATGCTGATCACGCGCGATCCGCTGGTGCGGGTGGCGCCCGTCGAGTGGGCGACGATGCGCGATCGTACCGTCGTGCAGTGGGACAAAGACGACTTACAAGATCTTGGATTAATCAAAATCGATTTGCTCGGCTTAGGAATGCTCTCGCTGCTGCGCGAGGCAATGACGCTCTACCGGCGATGCGTGGCCCGCAACGATCCGTGGCTTCCACAGGCGGTTCCGCGCCGGCTGGAGCTGCACACCATCCCGTCCGACGATGCCGCGACGTATGAGATGATCCAGCGCGCCGATACGATCGGCGTCTTTCAAATCGAGTCGCGTGCCCAGCAGTCAATGCTGCCTCGTATGAAGCCGGTCTGCTTTTACGACATCGTTATGCAGGTGGCGATCATTCGTCCGGGTCCTATCCAAGGACAGATGGTTCACCCGTTCTTGCGCCGGCGCGCGGGACTCGAGGAAGTAACCTATCCGCATCCCAAGCTCCGCGCGGTGCTGGAGCGGACGCTCGGCGTGCCGCTCTTTCAAGAGCAAGGGATGCGCATGGCGATCGAAGCCGCCGGTTTCTCTCCGGGAGAGGCCGATCAACTGCGGCGCGCGATGGGACATAAACGGTCGCGCGATCGCATGCAGGCGCTGCGCGACAAGCTGGTCGACGGCATGGTCGCCAACGGCATCGAGCGCGCTGCCTCCGAGCAGCTCTTTCATATGCTCGAAGGATTCGCCGATTACGGCTTCCCCGAATCGCACGCCGCCAGCTTCGCGCTCTTGGCTTACGCGTCGGCCTATCTCAAATGCCATCTCCCGGCCGTCTTTGCTGCCGCGATTCTTAACGTGCAGCCGATGGGCTTTTACTCGACCGAAGTGCTGGTCAACGACGCTCGCCGCCATCGCGTGACCATCAAACCGATCGAAGTTAACGCCAGCGAATATTGGTCGCACGTGGAATCCGAAGGCTCGCTGCGCTTGGGTTTCCATCTCGTGCGCGGATTGGGCGACGCGCAGCGGAAGCGGCTCGAAGCGGCGATCGGACAAGGCGCCTTCGCCGACGTCCGCGATTTTGCCAAACGCACGCAGTTGGCGCGCGAAACGCTCGAGAATCTCGCCATCGCCGGTGCTTTTGCGCCATGGTACGCGTCGCGACGGGAAGCGATGTGGGCCTTGCGCGGCATGGACGAACGCGAAGCCCGGGGCGAACTCGGCGCGCTAATGGACGTGGACGAACCCCCCGTTCGTTTCAAGGCCGTCTCACTCAAACGGCTCGCCTCGTTCGATCTGTGGTCGACCGGCGTTACGCCGGGCGGCCAGCTGATGGAGCATTTTCGCGCGCGTCTGACCGAGTTGGGTGTCATACCGGCTGCCGGTCTTGCCGATCTCGCGCCGCGAAGCATCTGTCGCGTCGGAGGGCTCGTCATCACGCGGCAACGGCCCGGCACCGCCAAGGGCTTCGTCTTCTTGACCCTCGAAGACGAGACCGGCGTCGTTAACGTAATCGTTCGTCCAAAGCTCTACGAAACGTTCCGCCGTCCCATTCGCTCGGCGAGCTCGCTTGTCGTCGAAGGAACGCTGCAGAAGGAGAGCGGCTGCATCGACGTGCTAGCTGAGAAAGTCTGGAGCTTCAACGACGAGGGCATCGCTCGCACCCTCAACATTCACAGCTTCCAATAACCCCTGTCCCTCCCATGTCACCCTGAGCTTGTCGAAGGGTTGTCGAAGGATGACGACGAGAGAACTGCGCGAAGGAATCGGACAGCATGCTCAAAGTTAATAGCAACGAAATCCAGCCGCTACGCTGGGCTTCACCCAAAGGTAAGTTTGCCGGCGAAGGCGTTGAGATCTCCGAAGCCCTCGGACGCAAGCCCAAGTCAACCGACCTGCGCGAACGCCAACCCTTCGATGTAGAGATCCTGCGCATCCCTCCGGGGAAGGCACCCTATCCCTACCATTCCCACAGCGCGCAATGGGAGTTCTACCATGTGATCTCGGGCAGAGGTACCGTGCGTCACGCCGACGGAACGGAGCCGGTCGTTGCCGGCGATGCCTGCATCTTCGAGCCGGGTCAACCGCATCAGTTTTTCAACGACGGCAGCGAGGATCTCGTCATCTACGTGGTCGCCGACAACCCCATCGGCGAATCGTTCCACTATCCCGATAGCGGCAAGTGGGGCGTGCAATCTCCGCAACGCCATAACCTGCGCTCCGATTCGCTCGATTATTTCGATGGTGAAGAGTGAGCCAGACCCGCAAGAGCGGCGGCCCGCGTTCATGCTTTAAGAGTAACGGCGCTCCGAAAGCAACCTTTGAATCGAAGAAGGACGCCGAGCGTGCCATTCCGCCGACGAGCAAAAGCCTGCGGCCCTATCGCTGCGAGCGGCACGGATGGCATTTAGGCCACTGAGCGTCGACCGCCGCATTCGGACGCGTCTGGTGCTAACGCTTCTCGTTTTGGCACTGGTCGTCATTTCACTGATCGCCGGCGGCCTTTATCTTCGCTCGGTTGTAGTGCGCTCGGTTCGCAGCGCGGAGCGGGTTCGCGTGGCACGCATTCTCGTCGCCGACATCGTTCGCGAGCAGCTTGACGAGGAGACGGGCATGCGCGGCTACGTCGCGGCACACGGCACGATACTCCTCGAGCCTTTCTATAGCGGGCGAGCGACGCTGCCGGTCTCCCTGAGCAAATTGCGCAGCTTACTCACGACGATGCAAGTCAACGAAGCCTTCCCGCCGCTCGCCGACGCAACGCAGACCAACGCGCGCTGGCTCGCCGAGGTCGCCTTCCCACTGCTGACCTCGCGCCGCCCTAATACGAAGCTCGAGGTGCGCGGAAAAGCGTTCATCGATCGCTTCCGTCGCGATATGGCGACCGTGGATGGTTGGCTGGAGCGACGCGAAGCGAGCAGCGACCAACGCGTTGAACGCGCCATTTTCGGCATTGGGTTCTTCGCCGCGGCCGCGGTCGCTGCGGTGGTCATCGCCGCGGTGCTCTTTACCGTCCAGCAATATCGCCTCGCCATTCGCTTGGAGCAGGAACGCATCGAGTCCGAAGAGCAGCGCCGTCGCACCGCGGAGATGGGTGCCGCCTACGAGGCCGAGAAGCGAATCGCCGATACGCTGCAAGAGGCCTTCGCGCAACGGGAGCTTCCCAAGCTCGGTGGATTGAGTTTGAGCGCGAAGTACGCTCCCGCGTCGGAAGAAGCCCGCGTCGGCGGCGATTGGTACGATGCGGTGGCCCTCCCCGAGGAGCGCCTTCTCATCGCTATCGGCGACGTGACCGGGCACGGAATCGATGCCGCCGTCGCGATGAACGCCGCGCGCCAGCATGTGATTTCAGCGGCGTTGATCGATCCCGATCCCGGGCGCATTCTTTCGCGCGTTAACGCCGAGCTCTATGACGGCGTATCGCCGGTGATCACCGCAATCGTTGGGCTCGTCGACTCGCGCCGCTGCAGGGTCGCGTACGCCGCGGCCGGCCATCCCGCGCCCGTTTTGATCGAGCCGGGGCGACCTCCGCGTCTACTCGGCGTCGGCTCGCTGCCGCTCGGTATTGCCCGCGACACCGTGTATAGCGTCCACGACGTCCAGACCGAGCCCGGCGCCATGCTCGTCTTTTATACCGACGGCGTTATCGAGTATTCGCGCGACGTAGTGCGCGGCGAAGCCGATCTCCTCGACGTCGTGCGCGCCGTCGCGGCAAGCCCCGAAGACGATGCGGCTCGTGGAATCTACAAACGGATTTTCAGCCGCCACGCGTTGGCCGACGACGTCGCCATCTTGACCGTTCGCTTCGTCCCGTTGAGCGTGCCGGCTTTTGCCGGACCGCCGGAAGCGGGAAACCGGCGCGACTTCGACGCAACGGAAGCGGAGAGGACCGCGTGAGCCAAAGCCAGACGATCAAAACCATTCGTTTGACCGGCGAACTGGAAGTGAGCCGCAAGTCCGAGATTCGCGACGCTCTGCAGCGCGCCGATCACCGCGGCGCGTTTCTGGTGGATCTTTCCGCCGTCACCTATGCCGACTCTACTGCGCTGACGGAGTTGCTGCGTTTCTGCGTCCTGGCTAAACGCGACGGCAACCCCGTTGCGGTGGTGATTCAGACGCCACAGTTTGCTCGCTTGGTTCAATATGCAGGGCTCTCCGGCGCTTTCCCGATCTTCAGCGATACACAAGCCGCGTTTGAATACCTCAACGAAGGCGAGCCGTCGTGAGCGGTCCCTCGGAACTGCGGCTTCACTGTCCGGCACAGCCGCGCTACGTTCCGCCGATACGGCATGCGCTCGCCGCGTTCTTGGAAGCGCTCGGCTTCGAACGCGGCGAGCAGGACGACGTAATTACTGCGGCCGGCGAAGCGTTGGCCAACGCCGTGGAGCATGCGTACGCCGGCGCAAGCGACGAAACGCAGCGCATCCTCGAGCTGCTGGCCCGCCTCGACCACAGTGGAACGCTTAGCGTTGACGTAAGCGACCGAGGCTCGTTCATCGTGCGCGATCCACTGCCGGGGCGCGGCTTCGGCTTGCGAATTATTGCCGCCGTCGCGGGCCAGATCAGCATCGAAACTTCGGGAGGTACGCGCGTCCGAATGCAGTTCTCTAAACCACCTCGCAACGGCTAAAGATCTTTAAAAAGATGATGCATGTCATCATTGATGGCGTGCAAGCGGCCGGAACAATCGTGGGATTTCTGCGAGATTCGTCGTAGCTTCGTTTCGTTCAAACGCTGCTACAAAGGAGAACGCTCATGCGTTGTGTTCCCAGCCCGAGCCGGGTCTTTACCAGTGTGGCCGTGGCTCTTTCTCTCTCAGCGTGCAACGGTAACAGCGGACTAAATCCAACGCCGAGTCTGTCTGCGGCAAATCACGCATCCTCCTGGCACAACCCTAATCCCCGGCTGCATCGCGCGTCGAGCAGCCCGATCCAACACGTCGTCATTATCGTTCAAGAGAATCGCAGTTTTAACAATTTGTTCATGGGTTTCCCGGGAGCAAAAACGTCAACATATGGCTACACGTCGGATAACCAAAAAATTACGCTTCAGCCGATCGGGCTGGAGACCACCTGGGATATCGACCATAGCTCCAACTCGTTCTTTGCCGCTTGCAACGGCACCGGAAGCTATCCCGGCACCGACTGCCAGATGAACGGCTTCAATAACGAGTGGGTCGGTTGCGGCGGCCGCGGTCAGTCGTCGTGCCCTAACCCTCATCCGCAGTACAGCTACGTCCCAAAGAGCGAGACGAAGCCGTACTTCCAAATGGCCAAGCAGTTCGTCTTAGCCGACGAGATGTACGCCTCGAACTTTGACGCCAGCAGCTTTATCTCGCACCAGTACATCATCTCCGGGCAGGCCGAAGGTGCGGTCAACTATCCGTGGAGTTATTGGGGCTGCCCCGGCGGCGGCAGCGACGAGATCGCTGAAGTCGGTCCGCAGCGCCAGATTCCGAATGGCTACGAGACGGTCTGTTGGGATCCCAACACGCTCGGCGACGAGCTCGATGCCGCCGGACTATCGTGGGGATTCTATACGTCGACCTATTACGGCGACGGCGGAATCTGGAGCGCCTACCAGGCAGTCAACCATATTTACAACGGTCCCGACTGGAGCAAAGACATCATCACGCCGCAGAATAAGTTCTTGAGCGACGTGAGCGGCGGCAAGCTCCGGACGGTGAGCTGGGTGACGCCGACCTGCGCCAACTCCGACCACGCCGGCTGCGGCGGCAATACCGGACCCTCGTGGGTAACGTCACTCGTCAACTCGATCGGTGAGTCGCAGTACTGGAATAACACCGCCATCTTCGTCTTTTGGGACGACTACGGCGGCTGGTACGACTCCGAAGCGCCGGCCCTCGCGGATTACGACGGCCTGGGCTTGCGGATTCCGATGCTGATCATCTCCGCGTACGCGAAAAAAGATCACGTTTCGCACGTGCACTACGAGCACGGCAGCATCTTACGCTTCATCGAGGATAACTTCGGCCTCGGGCAGCTCTCGGCGAGCGATCAGCGCGCCACGTCGCCTGCCGCCGATGCGTTCAACTTCAAGAAGCCGCCGCGTAAGTTCAAGCAAATTAAGGCACCCCACGGTAAGGAGTACTTCATGCACCAAGCCGTCGACCAGAGGATACCCGATTGGGAGTAGCTATTAAAGGCGCCGCGGCATTCGCTGCGGCGCTCCTTCTCGCGGCATGCAGCAACGCCGGAAGCCCCTCGGCTCCGGCGCTGCCGGGCGTGCAGCCCGCCGCCCATCACCGCTCGCCGAGCGGCAAGATCAAGCACGTCATTATCCTGATCCAGGAGAACCGTAGCTTCAATAATTTGTTCTACGGCTTCAAAGGCGCCAAGACGGCGAAGTTCGGCTATGACAGCAACGGCAACAAGGTCAAGCTCTTGCCGATTTCGATTGCGACCAGCTGGGATCTGGATCATAGCTCCAACTCCTTCTTTGCTGCCTGCAACGGAACCGGAAGCATTCCGGGCACGAACTGTCAGATGAACGGCTTCGATCGCGAGTACGTCGGTTGCGGCGGCCGCGGGCAGCCGGCGTGTCCACACCCGGAGCCGCAGTACAGCTACGTTCCTCACTCCCAAACCAAGCCATACTTCGAAATGGCCAAGCGCTACGTTTTGGCCGACGAGATGTTCGCCTCGAACTTCGATGCGAGCAGCTTTATCTCGCATCAATATATTATCGCCGGCCAGGCCAGCTCCGCGGTCAACTATCCCAACGGCGACTGGGGCTGCGAGGGCGGTGCCGGCGATGTGATCTCGACCGTCGGTCAGGAGCGTGAAATCCCGTACGGCTCCGAGCAGGCCTGTTTCGACAATACCACGCTGGGCGACGAGCTCGACAGCGCCGGCCTACCGTGGGCCTTCTATACCGCCTCGCTTTATGGCGATCTCGGCATTTGGAGCGCCTATCAGGCGATCAGCCACATCTTCTACGGGCCCGACTGGAGTCAAGACGTCTTGACTCCGCAAACGCAGTTTTTTAGTGACATTTCCAACGGTAAGCTGCGAACGGTAAGCTGGATCACTCCGACGTGGGAAAACTCGGACCACGCCGGCAGCAACTCCACGACCGGTCCTTCGTGGGTCACCTCGGTGGTCAACGCGGTCGGCGAATCGCAGTACTGGGACTCCACCGCGATCTTCATCTTCTGGGACGACTACGGCGGCTGGTTCGATCCGGTCGCTCCTAAGATGCTGGACTACGACGGTCTAGGTTTACGAATTCCGATGCTCATCATCTCGCCGTATGCAAAGAAGGGCCATGTCTCGCACGTCCCATACGAGCACGGCAGCATACTGCGCTTTGTCGAGGATCAGTTCGGGTTGCCGCAGCTCTCCGCTAGCGATGCCCGCGCGACCTCACCGGCGGCGGACGCCTTCGATTTCAATAAACCGCCGCGCAAGTTCGTGCCGTTTAAGTCGCAGTACGACCGGCAATATTTCCTGGATCAGCCGTCGAGCGGCCACCCGCCCGACTCGCAATGAATCGGCGCCGCCCCGGTTTGCTTAGAGCGGACCGGGGCCGGCCGCTATTCCCGTGGGCGGATTGAAGAAGGAGAGGCCGTTGCTGATCTTTTTCAGCACCTTACCGTTGGAGAGGTCGATCTGATAGAGGGCGGCCCCGTACTGGTAGTTGCCGACGTCGCTGACCCAAATGCTCTTGAAGTCGCCCGCGAAATTGATGTACTGCGGGTTGATGAAGCTGCTGTAAACCCGCGTACACGAGCTGACGCCGTTGCATTTATAGACGCCGTTGGCCGCCGAGAAGTAGCTGGTATACCAAAGGTTGCCGTCGACGTCAAAAGCTAGGCCGTACGGCGAGCCCGTGCCGAGCTTAAGACGCTGCCCTTTGCCCTTGCAGCCTTTGAACTCGTCGACTTGCGCGCCGGAGCTCTTAGTGACCAAGGCCCAATAGCAGTTACCTTTGAGGTCGAATGCCGCGCCGGTCCCCTTCGATTGATCGGAGTCCTTGAGCGTCCGCGTCGGCTTGCTCGCGCCGGAGGCGAAGTACGTGAGCGAATGCTGGTTGGCCACGGCGAGCGCGTCGCCGGAAACGGCGACGTCCACCGGAACGTTGCCGCCGTCGCCGATCGTCCCTACGAGCGACTTACCGCCCGCGGTATAAACAACGATCCCCTTAGCCGACTGGTCGGCGATGTAGAAGCGGCCGTCCTTTCCGGCCGCAACTCCGACCGGGCTCTGTAGACCATTCGTGATGGTCTTGTACAGCTTGGTGCCTTTAAAGACGAGGCAGTCGGCGCCGCCGATATTTTGGCAGGTATAAGCGTAGGCGGTTGTTGCGTCGGGCGACGCCTGACTGGCAGCTGCACCCGCTGCGCCGTTGGGCGCAAAGGTCGGGGCGACGCCGCCGGCGCTACATCCTGCGATCGTCAATGCGGACGCGGCAGCTGCAGCGGCAAATAAACTCGGCTTTACACTCAGCATGAGCGCCGTCGTTCCTATCCCAGAGAGGCTAATCCTGCGCTTCGCTATTACGCTGTCGCTCGCTTCCCTCGCCAAGTTCGCTGACGCGTGCAACTCGATGAGACTGCAACATTTCGCCGGTCTTACTCCGGTCTTATTAAGGTAGAAGCCAGCCAAAGGTCTGGCGTTATTGAGGGTTTGTACTGCCGTGTCGATCGCGGGCAGTAGTGATTAACGGCGACAGCTCAATTTGTTAATTCTCGTTAACTGTTGTAACGCGATCATCTCGATCGTCGAGCGTCAAGGACTCGATGAGAGTCGGCCGTGCGAGCTATTGCATCTGGCTACACGGCTCGCAGGGGAAGCGTTAACGCGGCCGGCGCCTTGCTCAGACCCTCAAAAGCGGTGCTGTCACAGACTTTTGTCGAAATAGTCCTAAGCTATCCCCCAGCGCGAGGTCACATAGTCGCTAGATATACCAAGATTATGCAAGGTTTTTCAAGCGACCTATCCTTGAGTGGCCTTTTGGTACTAGTATATTCGTACTAGCACCCGTGCTTCCGGGCGCCTTAGAGGCGCCGAAAGGCGTAGAACTGCAATGACTAAGACGATCGTCGTTGGTGTCGCACTTGCAATTTCCGGCTCGTTACTTGGTGGCTGTTCTGCCGGCATGGCCGGCGGAACGATGCTTCCTGCGAGTCAATCTGCTGCGATGCATTCGATGGATACCCTGGGCGGCGGAATCCCCAAACAAGCCGGCCGAACGATGAACTCTAACAATGACACGCTGGGTGGCGGCCCTCCGGGGCACGGCGCCGGAATTATCCTTCGGCATAACGACACCCTCGGCGGCGGCATACCGAAACCTGCCGGCCGTATCATGAACTCGAACAACGATACGCTGGGTGGCGGCCCTCCGGGACACGGCGCTCGGGTGATCGGTCGACCCGACGATACGCTAGGCGGCGGCATCCCCAAGCCCGCGCATCGAAAAGTGAACCACAACGGCGATACGATGGGTGGCGGCCTTCCGGGGCACGGTCACTCTCGGGTGGGTCGTCCCGACGATACGCTGGGCGGCGGCATCCCGAAGCCGGTACTCCAGCAATAAATTCGGTCGCCCGCCGAGAGGCGGGCGCCAGCGGCCCATCGAAGGGGGAGGAACCGGCGGCTTGCCACCGGGACCTTTTGACGTTCCCCTTATAATAAGAGAATCGGAACATGTTGACGGCCGTTAGTTCGGGTCGCCCCAGGTTCGACAGCAGCGCATTTGATAAGGCCCTCAAGGCCGCAGATTATGAGCGCTGTAGTTTGCTTGTTGCTGAAAATACGTCGCCGGACGCGGCCCTTGCAGCGTCCATGCTGGCGCTGCGCGAGCGCCGTTACGTCGACGTCATCGGGCTACTCTCGGATTTCCCCGCCGTCCCCGATGAATTTCACGTCGCCCGCGATGTGCTTTTAGGCGCCGCACTGGGTTCGACGCGCGACTTCGTTGCCGGCGCCCGGCTGATCGAGCGCGCGCTCACCAAGCTGCAACCCGGGAAGCCGTACTACGACGAAGCCATCTACTATAAGGCGGCCGTCGCGTGGATGCAGCACGACTATCGTGCTGCCGAGATTGCAATCGGGCCCGCTATGACGTCCCCCGATGCGAACAACCGCGCGCGCGCACACATCCTGCTCTCGTGGGTCGCGTTACGCCGGGGCGAGATCCTCCGGCAAGTCGATGAGTTACAGAAGGCGCTCGACGAGCTCGACGTCGCCGATATTCCGGACCAATACTTCCGGGCCAACGCGCTGTTCACGCTGGCTCTGCTTTGTCGCGAGTTGCCGCTGCGGGAAATTTCCGACCGCGTGCGCTCGATCCATGAAGCATTACCGTGGACTCCCGGTCTGGCGCTCGAGAGGTTCCAAGTCACCCGCCTGCTCGCTGCGGTAGACGAACTGCAAGGCAACGAACTGGCAGCCTTCGCCGGCTTTAAGTCAGCCGCGCGTTTCGCGCCCTCCGAGCATTGGAGCGTGCTGTGTTTTGCCGACCGCGCATCGCTGGCGCGGAATACCGGCGAGAACGCGTTCGCTGCAGAGTTATTGCAAGAGGCCCACGATATGGCGCAACGTCTTTCGTGGAACGTCGCGGGCGAGGAGCGTTCCGCGCTGCTCGTGCTGGCCGAACTCTTTGCCGACGAGAATCCCGCAATCGCCGAGCAATATCTAGCACGTTTCCGCTCGCTCAGCGCCTCGGTTATTCCGCTGCTCTCCTACGGCACCGATCCGCGGCTGCGCGGCTTAGAGGCTTATTCGCAAGGCATCGCATGGCTCAGGCTCGGCGACAGCGGTGAAGGTAAAGCGGCCCTGTCGGAAGCGTGGTCGATTTTCGAGGACTTCGATTATGGCTGGCGGGCGGCGCTTTGCGCCCTGCACCTCTACGAAACTACGCGCGACCGGCGGTGGCTGCAGCGCGCGACGCGCAAGATCGCTCCCTGGGCCGACAGTTGGATTGCTCGCCGCATCACCGAGGTGACCAACGCGTCGTGCGTTTCGCTTGAGTTGGTTCCACCGGCAAAGCGTGAGGTTCTCGAGCTCGTTCGCGCCGGCCGGCGCAACTCGGAGATCGCTCGCGTTCTCGGCCGAAGCCCGAACACGGTACGTAACCAGATCGCCCAGCTCTTCCAAACGTTCAACGTTAAGAGCCGCGCGGAGCTCGTTTCCATACTGGCTAAGCAGTCGACGGTAACCCGGCTGCGTCCGCGCACCGCCAAAGTCTAGCAAACCGCGCAACTCAGTAGCCGCTAACGTCAACCGGCACCGCTCCGATCGCTCGGAAGGTGCGCTCTTCTTCCCAATGCGGCCACCAACCGCTGACGAGCGTGTCGAGCGGCTGCCACAGCAACACCCAGCCGGCAACGATCAAGCTTTCCGAGGCCAGCGTGCGCAGCGCATCGGGGATAAAAAGCATCTTGTTCACGGCGGTAGACGCCGCGAGGCTAATTGCGAAGAACGCTAAGCCGATGGCAAAGGTGCGCAGACCGACCCATCGCATCGCTGCCAGCTTGCGCCGCGCCTCGGTGATGGCGTGGCTGCAGTAACGCTCCAGCGCGCGCCGCACCTGGCCCTCCGTCTGCGGGGTTAGCGCGTCCGACGGCACGAGGACGCGCAGCCGTATCGTATCGAGCTTCGCGACCAAATGCGGGAGCCGAGCCATCTCGGCAATGCTTTCGAGGCTCTCGGGTTCGTCGGCAAACGGGTCGAACGCGCGCTGCGCGAAGAGTTCGCGCACGTCGTTGACCTTGACCGTAACTTCTCTCGACCGCTGCGACTGCATGGCACTGTGCCTCCTTCCGTAGCGCGACCGCCTTCCGTGCCGCCTCCCCGTTGTCATTTCACCGCGCAGCGTAGCGAGGCTATGGAGTCGAAGTATACGGCCGTGCAGGCCAGTGCGCTTCCGAGCGGCGTCGTCGTTTTCTTGTTCTCCGACATAGAGGGCAGCACGCGGCGTTGGGAGAGCCATGCCGTCGCGATGCGCGACGCCGTGCGCCGCCACGATGCAATCGTTCGCGCGGCGATCGAAGCCCGGCGCGGTTACGTCTTCAAAACCATCGGGGACGCATTTTGCGCCGCCTTTTGGACGATCGAAGAGGCACTCGAAGCGGCGATCGACGTACAGCGCCGCCTCGACAGTGAAGACTTTGAGGCTGTCGCCGGCCTTCGGGTTCGCATGGCAATCCACGCCGGAGAGACCGACGAGCGCTCCGGAGACTACTTCGGCCCTGCCGTCAATCGCACCGCGCGATTGCTCGGCGCCTGTCACGGCGGCCAGATACTGCTCACCGGCGTTGCTGCCGATTTGGCAATGGCCGCGCTCCCCGCCGGGATATCGCTGCGACGATTGGGCACGCTTCCGCTGCGCGACATCAAAGATCCCGAGCGCGTCTATCAGCCGATGGGTGAAGGGCTTCGCAGCGAGTTCGCGCCGCTGCGCGCGCTCGAGACGCCGCCGAACAACCTTCCGCCGCAGCGCACCAGTTTTGTCGGGCGCCACGACGACGTCGCGCGGATCGATGCGCTTCTTGACGAGGGCGCCCTGGTGACGATCGTCGGCGCCGGCGGCATCGGTAAGACGCGCCTCGCGCTGGAAGTTGCGGCTGCGCGCCTCGCCGACGAGCCCGACGGCGTTTGGCTCGCCGACATCGCATCAGTCGGCGAGGCCGCGCTCATCGCCGGCACGTTGCTGACGCTCCTGGGGGCGCAGCCGTCGCCGGGCGTCGAATCGCTCGACGATTTGGTGGCCTATCTCGAAAGCCGCGATCTGTTGTTGGTGCTCGACAACAGCGAGCATCTCGTCGCCGCGGTTGCGGAGATAGCCGCGCGCATTCTGGAACGGTCGCGCCACGTTTCGATTCTCGCTACGAGCCGTCAGCCGCTCGACGTTTCCGAGGAACGCGTCTATCGTTTGGGTTCGCTCGATGCCGCCGCCGCCGTCGCGCTCTTCTCCGACCGCGCTCGAGCCGTCGACCGTGAATTTTCTTTGGAAAAACATGTTGCCGAAGTTGAAGGCATCTGCGAACGGCTTGACGGCATCGCGCTTGCCATCGAGCTTGCCGCCGCTCGCGTTCGCACGCTTTCGATCGCCGATCTGGCCCAGCACCTAGAGCTGCGGCTGCTCGCAGGCGGACGAGACCGGCGGCCGAGGCAACAAACGATGCGCGCGCTTATTGATTGGAGCTACGATCTGCTCGCCGGCGACGAGCGCCGCGTGCTTTACCGGTGTGCCGTTTTCTCGCGCGGGTTCACCTTCGCCGCCGCAAGCGTCGTGTGCGACGAGCGCGACGCGGCTCGAGAGGCCGTGCTCGAACTGCTGGGATCGCTGGTCGACAAATCGCTGGTCGTCGCCGAGTCCCCCGATGGCGAACGCCGCTATCGCTTGCTCGAGCCAATTCGCGAATACGCACGGGAAAAGCTGAATGAATCAGGCGACGCACCGGAAACGCAACGTCGCCACGCCGTTGCGTTCGGCGCGTTTACCCGCTCGGCGTACGACGAGTGGGAGAGCGGACCGGCCGCCGATTGGCTGACGCGAATGGAGCGCGATCTTCCGAATATTCGCGTCGCGCTGCAATGGAGCGTCGGCGAAGGACGCGACCTTGATCTCGGCGGACGGCTCGTGGCGGATGCAACGCCGGTTTTTCTTCGCATGTCGTTCCTTGCCGAAGGCGTTGATTGGTGCGAACGAGTCCTAGCGAGCGGTGCCGGGCTTCCTCGCGATGTCGAGGCAAGGCTGCGCTACGGGCTCTCGATGCTCTTCAGCAATCTCGGCGTCAACAAACAAGTGCTCGAACAGGCCATGCAAGCCGTGTCGCTATACCGCGAGGCAGACGATGCGCGCGGGCTGACTCGCGCGCTTTCCCAAGTCTCGGCCCGTTACGCGCCGTTAGGGCGCTACGAGGAGGCAAGAGAGGCGGCAGAAGAGGCGCTGCGCATCGCGCGTGGACTCGGCGACCGGCGCTTACTGGCCGACATCCTGCGGCGTTGCGCCGGAGCGTTCGCCGGTGACGGCGCTGTCGCCGTCCGCGCCCGCTACCATGAGAGCGTTGAGATTTTTCGGACGCTCGGCCGAGACGACGAAACGGCGCGCGCGCTGACATGGTGGGGCCAATGGGAGGCGGCTTCGGGCAACTTTCGGGAGGCCGCGCAACGCATGCTCGAGGCGATCGAGCTCGATCGGCGCAACTTGGTTACGATGTTTCTCGAAAGCGACGTCGCCGGCTGTTTCCTAGCGATCGGCGACGCCGTTGCGGCGGAATCGCACGCCCGCGAAGCCCTGGCGCGAGCCTCCAAGGCGCACCACCGCGTGCTGGTCGGAATTTCGATTTCGCATCTGGCCGCCATCGCCGCCGCACGCGATCCGGCGCGCGCCGCACGTTTGCTCGGCTTTGCCGAAGAAGAGCTGCGCGCCGCCGACTGGCAGCGCGCCGAATACGAGCAGCAGCTCGTCGAGGAGCTCCGCGCCGCGATCGAGCGCGCCATCTCAACGGACGAGATTGCGCGGCTCCTCGCCGAAGGTGCGGCTTGGAGCGAACCGCAGGCCGTTACCGCTGCCCTATCTTCTTAACAGGGTTGTGGGCCGTGAAGCGGCTTCAGCGAATCTCCGGCGCGTTGGTAGAAGCACTTGCGCTTGAGCGTGTACGTCCCTTGCTCGCCCGAACAGCCGCTAATCGCGTAGTACGATCCGCTAAGCCGCCGGTTGGACCTGTTATAGGTTGCACTCGTAGCGAACGAGCAGGCCGTCGTTCCAGGCTTTACCAGCGTGCCGCTGAGGTTCTTTCCGTCCAGCGTAAATGCGATCGATGAAACCAATAAAGACGAGCCGGTGCCAATGGTAAACGGTCCGCCGACACCGTCACTATATTGCGCCAGTGCGGCAGTCGCCGTTGTTGTGCCATCCTGACTGTCGTCTATCGTTCCGGCGAATTCGCCACTAACGTTGCGCGTTACGGTGGCCCCGGCGTTTATCGAAAGCGCAGTTTGGGACACCGCTGCGGTGCTTGGTGCACCACTTCCGCCGCATGCCGTCAAGAGCGCGGTGGCAACCGCCGCGCCAAAGGCCCGGCGGTAAAGTAAGCCTCTCATCGTTCCCTCCAACTTATCGAGCGAGCTTCTTAGAGGAGCATTGCGCCCTTTGCTTCTAAGAGCCTCTTTGCTGCTTCAAGGAGATCACAATGAGGGCTTGCTTCGCACGTCGCGCCCTAGGCGCAATTATCGTAGTCGCATCGTTGCTTTGCTTAGCAGAACCGGCGGCGGCGGGCACGACCGGCGCGATTACCGGAACCGTACTCGACGCGACGACGAAGGCGCCGATTGCCGGCACGCAAGTCACAGCAACGAGCCCGTCACAGATTGCGAAAGTTACGACCGACGCCTCGGGCCGCTTTACGTTCATCTCCCTAGCGCCCGACACGTATACCGTTTCGGCCGATCACGTGGGGTACGACCTGTTGTCGGTTACCGGCGTTTCGGTCTTTGCCGACCAAAGCGTCTCGTTGCCGATCACGTTGCAGAAGAGCCTTAAACAAATTGCTCGCGTCACGTCGCGCTCGTCGCTCAGCCCGGTGCGCCCGGGAACCGGCACCGACGTCTACTCGGTCAACCCCGGTCTTACCGCGGCGGCTGCGACGCTTGGTGGCGGCGGCGGACTCAACAACGCCTACTCCGCGATTGCCGCAATGCCGGGTTCCTACGTTCCACCCAACCAAGTCGGCGTCAACCAAACCGTGTATATTCGCGGCGGCTACTACGACCAGATCGGCTACGAGTACGACGGAATTCCGATTAATCGCTCGTTCGATAACTACCCCGGAAGTGCGGAGAGCACGTTGGGCCAGCAAGAACTGCAAATCTACACCGGCGGCGGCGAAGCCGATGCGAATGCGACAGGTCTTGCGGGATTCATCAATCAGGTAATCAAGACCGGAACCTATCCGGGATATGCAACCGGCGATCTCACCATTGGAACGCCCGTCTTTTACCACGACCTCGATATCGAAGCCGGAGGCTCGTCGCCCGACCGGCTCTTCTCGTATTACGTAGGCATAAGCGGCAGCAATCAAAATTTCCGCTACTTCGACCAGTACAACGGCGCCAGCTTGATCGACACCATCCCGTACGGCTACTGGCCGTCGTACGTCACGACCGAGCTTCCGTTTTGGCCGGCGGTCTATCCCGATTGCCACAACAATACGACCTACGTCAATCCGGTAAAGAACCAGCTATCCAACGATCCCGGCTGCTTCGGTTCGTACCCCTCAAACTACGGACAGCCGGCGACCTTCAATAGCCGCAACATCGTCGCTAACTTCCACGTCGGCCTCCCGCACCACAACGACGCCGGCCGCGACGACGTCCAGCTGCTTTATATGTCGTCGGCAAACTTCACTCAGGATTACTCGAGCCTCGACGATTCCGGCCCCCTCGGGCTCGGTATCCAGAACAACGGCCTGCTCAATCCGCCGCACGACTTCTATGGCGGCAACGTCAATAGCTGGGGCGACTACTATACGTTTTCGGGCAACACGCCGTGGCTGGCCAAAGCGTCGGCCCAGCCGATCGCCTACTTTTACCCGGGTTCGCCGACGAACCGATGCGCCAACGTGACGGACGTGCCGGGCGCCTGTCCGATCGACGCGCACGGCAATCAAATCTTGCAGGTCATCCCATCGAACTATCGCGACGGGCGCTGGGACACCGCCAGCATCTTCAAGCTGCAATATCAAAAGAATATCGGCTCGAATGCCTACGTGCGGCTCTTCGGCTACACGTTCTACTCGAATACCAACCGCGCCACGGCCAACGGATGGGGCAACAACGTAACGCTCGGCGTCACCAACTATCAATACATGGTCGACTCCCATACCGGTGGCTTGGAAATGCAGTTTGCCGATCAGATCTCCAACCAGCATTTGATCCAAGGAATGGCATCGTATCTTACGTCGAACACGCTGCGCTATGCCAACCGCAACTACGATAACACCGGCAGCCAGCAGGTCAGCAACTTCACCGACGGGTCGGAGTGCTTTGCCACCTACACGAGCCCACGGTATCACGTTGGAGATCCGGCGCCGTGCAACAGGTACGTCTCGCAGGGGCGCTTCAGCAGTCCGTATGGCGGCTTCGACGGCCAGGATCCTTGCACCGACGGCGAGCTGAGCGTCACCTCGCCGGCGTGTAAGGCCGGCGCGTCGATGCTGCTGACCTACCTCGGCAATATGGCCGACATCAATACGGTGGTGCCGAAGATTACGCAGGCGTCGCTGAGCGACCAGTGGCGGCCCGACGACCGGTGGGTCGTTAACGCCGCGGTACGCTTCGAGAACGATACCTACGGTTTAGCAGATACCAACAATCCGGCAACCAACTTCTGGTTTGCCGCGGCACAGAAAGAGTTTTGCGTCAATCCGGTGACTCGTCAGCCGATTTTCGTGCCGCAGCCGCCGCAGAGCATCTACTTCTATACGCCGTTTGTTTCATTCAAGTGCCCAGTCGACAAGTCCACCGGAACGCCGGTGCAGACGGTCCATCCCAACGGCACGGACGGCATCTTATTGACCAACAACTATCCATCGAGTTACAGCGTTGCGTACGTTTTGCCGCGCGTCTCGGCGACGTACACGGTCAATCCCGATACCGTACTTCGCGTTTCGGCCGGCCGCTACGCGCAGCAACCGCAGAACTACGAGATCCAGTACAACACGGCGCAGCCCAATCTCGCCTCAACGTTGCTGGGCTTTATTCCCTTCGGTTATAGCTCTCCGCTGCACGAGTCGCAGCCGCAATACTCCAACAACTACGACTTCTCGTACGAGCACCACTTCAAAGGCACCGACGTGGCGATGAAGCTTACCCCGTTTTATCGTTACGCGACCGGCCAGCTCTACGAAACGCCGAACCTTCCGAGCCTCGGCGTCTCGCCTTCGTTTAACGCCGGTACGCAGCGCGTGGACGGCGTCGAGTTGCTCGTCACCAAGGGCGACTTCACCCGAAACGGTTTTTCGGGAACCTTCTCATACACGTACACCAACTCGGCCGAGAAATGGGATAACTATCTCAACAGTAACGTCGGTCCGGTCGATCAGTACAATCAGGACATCCAAGAGTTCAACGCACTGACCAAGGCGGGCGGCGGAGCGCCGTGTTATAAGGCCAACGGCAAGGGCAAAGGCGAACCCAGCTGTCCTGCCGACTCGATCCTCAATCCCTACTACAACATGTCGCCGGAGGCGCTGCTTGGCCCCCACGACTGGTATGCACCGGGGCTGGACTTCCCGTACATCTCTCCCAACACTTTCGCGGTGGTTCTGAACTACCGGCACAACAAGCTCGCGGTCACGCCGGCATTCGAGTTGCTCGAAGGCACGACGTACGGCACGCCGGCCGACGTCCAAGGTTTGGACCCGCGCAGCTGCTTCGTAAATCAGGGAAGCATCGGCATCAAAGGCGTCAACCCGCGCACCGCCGACTATACGTCTTGCGGCAAAGCGTTGACCAGCGATGGCACGAGTCCGGGTTACCTCTACATCCCCAATCCTCAGACCGGGACGTTCGATACGTTCGGTCAGTTCCGTCAGCCCTGGCAGTTCAATCTGGGCGCGCAGGCCTCGTATGACTTCACCCCGCGTATCACGGCAAAAATGATCGTCACCAACCTGGTGAACCAGTGCTTCGGCGGCTCGAGCGTACCGTGGAGCGCGGCCTATCCGCCCAACAACTCGATCTGCGGTTATGTCTCGAACACGTTTTACAACGGCGGTCACTTCTACAACGGAACGAGTCCGAACGACACTAAAGCGAACGGCGTTCCGGAGAACCCGTATTTTGCGAACTCCTTCGTGCCGACATACGGCGACCCGTCGTCGGGAAACTATCCACTCGCCCTCAATCTATACTTCGCGTTGCAAGTAAAGCTCTAAGTGGTGGAGGCTCGCCGCGCGGGGCCTTCCTGGTGGCTGCTCGGGGCCGTCTTGATCTACGGCCCCGTGGCGCTCTTTCTCGACGGGCACGCCCGTGCGCCCTGGCCCGAACAGTACGCGATCGGCGCGGTAACGCTCGTCGTGCTGTGGCTGGCGTCGCGCAGTCTGCCGGCCGCCGGCCGTAGCACGATCTGGATATGCGTTGCGGTCGCAACCGGCTTCGAGGCGCTCGGCTCGCAGGTTTGGGGCGGCTACCACTATCGCTTCGGCGGAATTCCGCCGTTCGTGCCGTTCGGTCACGGCTTGATCTACGTTTTCGGAATCGGTTTGGCGGCTACGGATCTGGTGCGGCGCTACGAGCGGCCCTTTACCCTGGCAATTTTGGCGATTGCAATTGCGTGGGCGATCGGCGGTCTGACCTTGCTGCCGGCGGCCACCGGGCGCACCGACGTTCACGGCATACTCTGGCTCCCGCTCTTTGCCTACGTGCTGCTCTTCAGTCCGCGGCGCGCTTTTTTCGCCGCGCTCTTTATCGCGACGACCGACGTCGAGCTTTTCGGAACCTGGTTCGGCAGCTGGAGGTGGCTCGAGCTGACGCCGTGGGTGAACGTAACCTCGGGTAATCCGCCGTCGGCCATCGCCGGCGGCTATGCCATCATTGATGGTACCGTGATGATCGTCGCGCTCGCGTTGCGCGCCGCACTTGCCGCCGCGCAAGCACGGCTTCTCGTCCCAAACCGAACGTAGGAGCGGCTTCCGGCTTGACGGAAGGCCACGGGTAACATGGAAACGATCGACCGACGCGATTTTATCGTTGCCGGCGCCGCAACGGCCGCTTTGGCCGCCGCTTCACCCACGCCGGCGCGGGCGGCATCAAACGGCGCCATCTTTCTGACGACCTGGGATTACGGCATTCCGGGCAACGCGCGCGCCGCGCAAGTTCTCGACGCCGGCGGCACGCTGCTCGACGCCGTCGAGAAGGGCATCAACGCCGTCGAAGATGACCCGAATATCGACACCGTCGGTTATGGCGGCTTTCCCAACGCGCAAGGGGAGGTGGAGCTCGATGCCGGCATCATGGACGGGACGAAGCATCGCGCCGGCGCGGTCTGCAATCTCCACAAGATCAAAAATCCCATCTCGGTAGCGCGTCTGGTGATGGAGAAGACGCTGCACACGACGATTGCCGGCGAGGGAGCGCTCCAGTTTGCCATCGAGATGGGTTTCCAGCCGATGCAGTTGCTGACGCCCAAGAGCCTCGAAGCGTGGCTCAAGTGGAAGAATACTCCCGGGCACGAGACCTTTTGGGCCGATCGCAATCACCACGACACCGTTGGAATGCTCGGAATTGACGGGCGCGGAAACGTCGTCGCCGGATGTTCCACCAGCGGTTTGGCCTGGAAGATTCCGGGACGAGTCGCGGATTCGCCGCTGGTTGGCTGCGGTTACTTTGCCGACGCCACGGCCGGCGCCGCGAGCGCGACCGGAAACGGCGACGTGATGGCTGCCTACTGCACGTCCATGTTTCTCGTCCAGGCGATGGCGCGCGGCGCTCATCCGCAAGAAGCGTGCGAAGAAGTCATGCGCTATATGAGCAAGACCGCGCCGAATCTGCGCGACGATATGTATTGCGTGATCGCGCTCGACATGAGCGGCCGAATCGGGGCGCTGTCGATGAACTCCAAACAGCCGCTGCAGTACTCGCTTTGGCAGAACGGTAGCGGCGCGCTCCACAGCGCCCCGGCATTTCTGGGATAGGCGTCTTCCGATGAGCCCAGCGATCTGGCGAAGCGGCGCCGGGTTAGTACTCTTCTTGCTTATAGTATGCGGCTCACCGTCGCGGGCTTGCTCGCAGACCCTCAACATTCCGATTGACTCCGGCATCCGGCCGATTCAGACCGAGACCCTGTTCCACGCCTTCTTTACGAATTTTTTCCACGAGAGTGACGGCACGACGTACGTCCAAACCGGAGATATTCCGGCGATGTGGCTACGGGATTCGGCGGCACAAACCATACCGTACATTCGTTTCGTCAGTTCGTTCGGAGCGCTGCGCCCGGCATTCAACGGTGTGATTCAGCGCGACGCAAAGAACATTCTCGCCAATCCCTATGCCGAGGCGTTCAGCGCCGACTACCACGTCTGGGAGGACAAATGGGAGATCGATTCGCTGGCCTGGCCGGTGATGCTCGTCTTCGTCTACTACGCCAACACCGGCGACCGAACGATCTTTACGCCGGAACTTCACACGGCGATGCGAACGATCGTCGCGACGCTGTCGTGCGAGCAGCGCCATGCGTCGTGCAGCCACTACTCGTGGCCCCAGCCCGTACCGACGCACGAAGAGTACAATCCGGATACCGGGCTGATCTGGAGCGGCTTCCGGCCGTCCGACGATCCGGTGACTTATCGCTTCAATATTCCGCAGAACGCGATGGCGGTCGTGGCGATGCGGCTGCTGGCGCGATTTGCCCGGGAAGCCTTCAATGACGACGAGCTCGCCCAGCAGGCTACAACCATTGCCGAGCGCGTGCAGACCGGCGTCTTGACCTATGGCCGCACCTACAGCCCGCGCCACGGCGGATGGATGTACGTTTACGAAACCGATGGTTACGGGCACGATAATATAATGGACGATGCCAACATCCCCAACCTTACCGCGCTGCCGTACGTCGGGTGGTGCTCCACGAGCGACCCGGTTTACCTCAATACCCGCAGCTTTACGTTGAGCGTCGACGATCCGTACTATTACACTGGAAAGTACGCGACCGGTTTGGGCAGTCCGCACACGCCTAAAGGTTGGGTTTGGCCGCTGGGCATCATCGGCGCGGCGCTAACGACAACCTCGCGAACCGATATTTCACAAGCGATCGTCATGCTCGATCAAAGCGATACACTTAACGGGCTGATGCACGAATCGGTCGATCCCAACGATCCGCAGCGCTTCACGCGGCCCGAGTTCGGTTGGGCCAACGCATTTTGGGCCGACCTCCTCTTTCGAACCGTCGCCGGCTTTCCGGCGACGCCGCTCGGCCTGGTCAGCACGGTGACGCCCCGCGAAACGCAGAGCGAGATTCCGACGATCACGTCGCTGCCGACGCAGATCTCCGATCGTGGCGAGGTAATCCGCACGTTCGGCCGGCTGCTCGCCAAGGATCCGCGCACGTGGTAGCGTTTTTGCTCGGCGCCGTTGCCGGGTTGCGCACGATGACGGCGCCGGCCGTTTTGCTGCTGGTGCGCCGCCCCTCGCGCACGGCGGGTGTGCTCGCCGTCATGGCGCTAGCCGAGTACGCCGGCGACCTTTATCCCGAAGCGCCCGCGCGAACCGCCCCGGGACCACTGCTCGCGCGTGTCGCCAGCGGAGCCTTTTGCGGCTGGTTCGTGAACCGGTCGGGCGCGCCGTCGCGCGCCGTCGCCGGAGCGGGCCTTGGCGCACTGGGTGCCGTTGCCGGCGCGTATGCCGGATTATCGCTGCGCCGGCGCGCTATGGCGCGAATCGGTCCGGTGCCGGCGGCAATTGCCGAGGACGTCGTCGCGCTCGCCGGCGCGGTCCTGATCGCCCGCCGTTAATGCCCGAACGCGATGTAGTTTGGCCCGTTTAACGTCGTGCTGGCGCCGCTGATTTTACGCAGCGGCGTCGCGTTGCCGTTAGCGTTGCGCGCGAACTCGTCGATGGTAGCTCCTCCGAATTCCGCCACCCAGATGTGGTCCTTGGAATCGGCCGCGACGCCCGCCGCGGACAAGACGCTGGTTATATGGGCGACGGGTGTAGCATTGCCCTTGGCGTTCTTAGCAAACACGAGAATCCCGGCGGACTCATCCGCGACGAGAAGGCGTCCTTTGGAGTCGAAGCCCAGTGAAAATGGACGGCTGAGCTTCGTATTGGCTCCTGAAATCGTTACCGCGGGCTTGGCATTTCCGCTCGCGCCCGAAGAGAAAGCGACGATGGCCGCCGAGCCGATGCTCGCGACGAAGAGTTTTCCGAGTGAGTCCATCGCCATACCGACGGGAGTGCTGAGCTGGGTATTGCTGCCGGAGATGGTATCGATCGGTGCAACGTTTCCGTGCGCGCCTGGCGGATATTCGGTTATGGCCTCATCGGCGAAGTCGCTGACCCAAAGGTTGCCGGAGGGATCGATGAGCAGCCCTTCAGTCGGGCCGAGATGCGAACTCGTACCGCCGATGACGCGCTTTGGCTTTACGTTCCCGTCGGCGTTGGGCGAGAAGACCTGCACTTCGGTTCCGCTGTCATTTGCCGCGTAGATATAGCCCGCGGCGTCGATCGCAAGCGAGTCGGGATCGGAGAGCCCCGTTTTTGAGCCCGAGATATTAACGGCTGGGGCAACGTCGCCCGAAGCTTTGACGGAGAAGCCGAGGACGCTCGGACCACCACGATTTGCGGTAAAGACGCGCACGTTCTTCAACGGTTGCGCCAACTGGCTTTCGGTCGTCGGTCCGACGGTGGGATTGGCGCCTCCGCAGCCCGGCAATAAAAGAGCCAACGCGAGCGGAGAGAGAGCAGAAAGTCTCATAGCGGTACCTCCCTTTGGCCCATTTTAGCACGCCCGCCAAAGGCATAGGCAAGCGCCTTGAGAACCCGATTTTATGCGCACGATGTTGACATTTCAAATTCCCGCCGAAGCGGGTAACGCGGCGATCAAAGAGGGCCGGCTTGCCCGGGTGATCTCCGAAACGCTCGACAGACTCAAACCCGAAGCGGCGTACTTTACCGCGATGGCGAACGGCGGCCGCGGCGGTTATATTGTCTTCGACTTAAAGGATCCCAGCGATATCCCGTGGGTTTGCGAGCCGTTCTTCAACGAGCTCAACGCTACGATCGATCTCTCGCCGGTGATGACACCGCAAGACGTTGAGAAGGGTGTCGCTAAAGCGATGGGCGGCTGAGCCCGTCAGCGCAAGTATTGCCCCAGAAAGTCGATCCAATAATGGAAGACGTCGGCGATCCGCACCGGGTCGCTGGGGAAATGCCCTGCAATCGGCCAAACGCGTAACGTTGCATTCTTTCCGTTGTCGCGCAGCGCGCGCCAGTACATCGAGGTCGTGGCGAATGGATCGCGATTATCGCCCACGTCGGAGAGCAGCAGCACCGGCGTATTGACGTCGCGCACGTACGTTATCGCCGAAGCGCGCCGCCACTCCGGCGCGTTGTTCTTCACGAACGGAGAACCGTGGAAGAGGTCGGCGTCGCCGAGGCTATCGTCCGCCGTTCCGTAGTCGGTGATCCAATCGTTGACCGAGGCCCCCGAGACGGCGGCCTTCCAAACGTGATACTTGGAGATCATCCAAGCCGTCATGATGCCGCCATACGACCATCCGGAAACGGCTAAACGCGAATCGTCAACGATGCCCCGCGCACGAACCGTTTTTAACGCCGACATGATGTCTTTGCCGGGCCCGTCCTCAGGGTCGTAGAGAATCGCGCGCTGATATTTAATTCCGAGGTTCGGCGTGCCGCGATAATTGGGGCGGAGAACGAGCCACCCGCGCGCGGCCATCACCTGCGACCAAAAATCAAAGCAGAGCATCGTCGGATCGTCTGGGCCGCCGTGAATATAGACCACCAGCGGATACTTCTGCCCGTTGGAAAAGTCCGGTGGATAATAAAGCACGCCGTCGGCCGTGACGCCGGTCGTGGTTGGAAAGGCGATTGCATCGGCTTGGCCCCACGCGGCCTGCGTTAACGCGGCGTTGAAGTCGGTGACTTTTGTTACGCCGCGGGCACCCGAGTAGTGAAAGAGTTCGGGCGGCTGTTTTATGGAGCTTGCGACGAAAACCATCGTGCCGTCGCCGGCGAGCGCGTGACTTAGGCCCGGCGTACTGGAGCCGCCGGTTGTGTTGAGCGGAAATCCCGGAACGACGCCGCCGAGGTCGATCCGCTGGGGCGCGCCGCGAAGCGGAAGGCGGTAGAACGCATTGGTTAGGTGGTCGGGCGCTGTGACAATAAGGCTCTGCGAATCCGCCTGCCAAACTGCGTCGCCGATCGGACGGTCGAGCGAGGCTCCCAACGGTTCGCCGGCGCCGCCCGCCGGCGTGGTGAGATACGCCTGTGTGAGATTTACCTGGGGATCGCCGTCGGAGTAGAAGTAAACGATGTGCTTTCCGTCGGGTGAAAAGAGCGCTCCGCCCTCCCACATCGTGCGCCCCGTCAACGAACGCACCCTCTTGCCGGCTACGTCGAGCAGCGCGACGTGCGAATAACTTTGGTCGTTGAGGATCGCGTTGCGGCAGAGCGTGAAGGCGATGCTCTTGCCGTCGGGCGACCACGAAAGCGAGGATCCGTCGCAAACGCTTTGCGCGCCCGAGGTGAGTTGGGTCGAGCTTTGGGCGTCGAGATCGAGGAGATAGAGATGTTGCGGCTGCGGTTCGCTGCGCGCGACGATTGGCTCGGTCGTAAAAACGAAGCTGTTGCGGAAACGATCGGCTCCGGTGCGCTGCGGCTGCACGTCGGTGGCAGAATAAATGATGGCGTGACCGTCGGGGCGCCAAGCAAACTCCTCGACGTCCGTTGGGGAGTGCGTTACGGCATGCGCGTCGGTGCCGTTGAGAGCCATCACGAAAACTTGCGTCGTGTCGTCGTTGTCGGCCAAAAATGCGAGATATGCGCCATCGGACGAAAACGCCGGCGAGCCGATGTCTTTGCGCCCGGCCGCCACCGTTCGGCGCACGCCGGTTGCCAGATCGACTGAGACTAGCGACGAATCCCAACGTGATTCATCCCAAACGGCGTTCGAAACGGCGATCGCCGCGAACTTTCCGTTGGGAGAGATCGCCGGATCTCCCAGGCGAACGAAAGACCGAAAGTCTTCCTCAGAAACGGGTCGCGTTGCCGCGCCCGTAGCGCTCACAAAGGTTGCGATTAAGGCCAGCGCTGCTGGAAAGGCGCGCCACTGCATGGCGGGAAGTTTCTCGGCGCGGGCGCCGGCTCCCACGCCGCTTGCGGCGACCGCGTTCCGCCGAGCCTACTTCGCCGTAAACGCCATGCAGTAACCGGTCGGAGAGATTGCGCCGTCGACGATCTGACACGAGCCGCTGGCCGACGCGCCCTGCCCCGCAACGAAGTACTTGCAGCCGGCACATGACGAGTTGCCGTTGGGCGTGTCTTGGTAGTGCATTGCCGCCTTCGATGCCTTCGAGGCATCTGCCGATGCTGCAGCAGTGAGAAGTCCGGCAAGCGCGGGCAGCGTTATGATCCCCGCAAGAAAGGCTCGTCGCGTCGATTGTTCGGTTCCGAATGCCATGCCTTGATACTCCCATCGCGTCGTAGTTGGCGCGATTATATCAAGGGGTCGTAAAAAAAGCCTGAAACTCGATTAAGAGCCCCCGCGGGCTGGGCGTCGAAGCGCCTGCCGATGGCCATGCCCTATTTCGACGAGGAAGCCGTTCGATCGCGGCTGCGTTGGGACGAACTGATCGATGCAATGGAGAGCGCATTAGCGGCCTTCTCCAGGGGCAACGTCATTCATCCCGTGAGAACCGTCCTGACGGTCGAGCAGCACCGGCGTTATCTGGGGATCATGCCTGCCGTGCTGGGCGACGTCATGGGAATGAAGCTGGTTAGCTTCTATCCCGTCAATGCCGGCACGCCATTCCCGACGCACAACGCGACCATCGTGATCTGCGACACCGCGACGGGTCAGCCGCTCGCCGCCATGGACGGGCGGTTGATCACTGAAATGCGTACCGCCGCCGTCTCTGCGGCCATCACGCGCTATCTCGCGCCGCCCGATGCCCGCGTTCTCGCGCTGCTCGGAAGCGGCGTCCAGGCTCGTTCTCACCTCGAGGCACTCTCTTGCGTTACGAATTTTTCGGAGGTGCGCGTTTGGAGCCGTAACGCCGAACACGCCGAGGGCTTCGCACGGGAGCACGGTATCGTCGCCGCCGGTTCGGCCGAAGCCGCGGTTCGCGGTGCGGACGTGATCGTCACCGCAACGTCGAGTCACGAACCGATACTCGAAGGTGCGTGGCTCAAACCGGGAGCGCACGTAAATGCCGTCGGTTCCTCGCGTCGCGACTGGCGCGAGCTCGATGCCGAGGCCATGACCAACGTGGTGGTCGTAGACTCTCGCGAAGCCGCTGCCGCGGAAGCCGGCGACGTCGTTATGGCCAACGCGCTCATTTATGCGGAGATTGGCGAAATTTTTGCCGGGCTCAAAGAAGCGCCGCGCGAAGCCACGACCGTCTTTAAGTCCGTGGGCCTAGCCGTCGAAGACGTCGCCGCGGCAAAGCTCGTCGTTAATACTGCATTCTGACGATCGTGAGCTGCGGCGTAACGACGGCGACCGGTCGCGCTCGCGCCGACTCAAAGTAGATGTACTTTCGGTCGTCGGCTCCAATGCCGCCGAACTCCCAATTGATGACGCGGGCGTCGGGATAGCCCGATTTAGCGATTGCTTGACGGATCGTCGGCGTCAGGCGCGCGAAGGCGATGACGTGAGGATCGAAGGCGCGGCGGTCAACGTCGGCTGCCGTGATCGGTCCGCCGCTCATCGACATAAGCTTCACTGGGGCCGGCCCGGTGAGCGTCCCGTCGGGGGCGATCGTATAGCGATCCACATTGACGTGTTTCGCGGGTTGCTGAACGTCGACCATTAGCCCGTTGACCTGATCGGCGCTGATCGACGTTACGCGCAACGGTTTGCCGGAGTGTGCGGCGATCGCATCGAGGGCCTGCAGAACGGCTTGACCGTTGCTCAAAAACGGATCGATCGGTCCGCCCCCGGGATTAGCGGCGGCCAGCGTGGGGTCGCCGTTGCCGTACGATCCGCCTTTACCCGAAGATCCGGAACAGGCCGATAGCGTGAGTGCGAGGGCAATTGCACAAACGCCAAAGCAAAGAACTCTCATCTCGCTCGGGATTCTGTCGCCGCGCGAAACGCGCCTGTTTGGACGGCAGGCGGGGCGCAAGCCGAAGTTCAAGCAGTGCGGGTGTCGCGTCCGACGCTGGCCGTTATCGTCACCGTCGTCTGGGGCGTTCTTTCGCTCCCGGGCCTCTTAGCGGCGGCACTTGCCCCGATGTTCTTCGATGCACCGGGGTCGATGAACAATCCGGTGGCATGGATCAACGCCTTGATCGTGGTCTCGTTTCCGGTACTCTGTTTGCTCTCGATCGGCGCGACCTGGCTTTTCTGGTTCGCGCGAAAAGGACGTGCGCCGTCGCGCGCGGCGTCGTCGGCCCAGCTCGTGCTGGCCTGCCTTCCGCTTCTGCCGATCGGTTACGTCGTCGTTGCGATGGTCGTCGAAATCGCGGGCGATTTACTTAGCGGTCAGCCGATGGGCCTTCGCAGCACCATCATCAAGCAGTAATGCCCGTCCCTCGCATTACGGTGCACTGGAATGGTTGACGTACGCGGGATTGAGGCACTCCTTGCCGCCGTCGTCGCGCGTCACGAACTCACTGAGCTGCTGTTTGACTGAGGCCGGTGCGTCTGCCGGCGGCGTATTGCCGCTGAATCGCCAGCGTCCACAGTCCTTGACGTAATACTCGGTCAGCCGCCCTTTGGATTCGACGTCCACGCGGGCGTAATTTTGTACCACCAAAATGCTCATGATGCGCGACTCTTGCGCTCCGCGCGACACCGCCAAACTGTCGACGGCCATCGTGTCGGCGGACGGGCCGCAATAGGCGGCCATGGCGCGCAAGGGCGTCTGCAACGCGAGCAAGAGAATCGCCGCTCCGGCGACTGCTGCGGTTCGCTTCATAAGATGGAGCCTCCGGCAATCATGCCGGAGGCTCCTGCTGACGGAGCTTCGATGGTGTTTTAGAGGTTGTTTACGATGCGCAGCTGGCTCCCGCCGTTCCGGCCGCCGCCTCCATGGTCGTCGTTTCCGTCACGTCCTCGGCCACGTCCTCGACCGTTCCCATTGTCGTCGAAGCTCGCGGTGCACGAACCGGTTGCCGTGCCGGCGGTAACGGTGTAGAGGTGTTGGGAGTTGGACGTAATGGTTGCGATATTGCGGGACGCGCAATCATCGCGTTCGGTGATACGGTGGCGATCGCCGTCGTTGCGACCGTCGCGGTCGCCGTGCGATACCGTCACGCCGACCGGTCCGGGATTCCCCGAGTCGAAGGTGATCCGGCAAGGATTGACGCGGAGATCGCCATCGTTCGAGCAACCTTGATGGTCTTCCGGCTGCGCGGCCGGCGGAACCATCGGGTTGTTCGCAGTGGTTGGGAGGGTTTGTGTGGAGTTGCCGGTGCTGCTGCACGCCGTTAACGTGAGAAAGGCCATGGCGAGCAGCGATGCGGCGAGAGTCGTCTTTGAGGTCATAGTTTAGCTCCTTTCGAATGACCCGATGACGACATTGTGACTGCACAGAAATGAAATAGTTCTGAAAGCGCGTTGCGTTTTGCAGCGATTTCAGAATGTCTTTATATTCATGAATTTAAAAGGAAGCCATCGCTTGCTTTTCGAAACGAAAGCATCGTGAAGCGATCGCGTTTTTTGACGGCGTTTGCTGCCGCAAGCCTCACGCCCGCGCTTATCGGTGCTACCGGCGACGAACCGATTGCGCCACTCCAACGCGCGCTGGTTCTTAGCGGGGGCGGTGCGCGCGGAGCCTACGAGGCGGGCGTGGTGGGAGAACTGACTACGGCCGCCGGCATCAGTGACGGCGCCGTCGTGCCGCCGTACGAGGTGGTTTGCGGCACGTCAATCGGTGCGCTCAACGGGTGGTTCGTGGCGACTGGGCAGTACACGCGCATGCGCGAGCTGTGGTATACGATCGGCGGTAAAGACTTAATGCGTCTGAAGTCGCGGTACGCCGCGCTGCACGATCCCGAAAGCGGCCTTCTCAATCGGGCCGCCTCGGCAATCGGCCTCATCGGATTGGTGCGCAATCAGCGCGCCGTTTTGGAGAGCGAACCGGTTCTTGCTTGGATTGCCGAGCACGTCGATCCGAAGACGCCGCTGGTAATTCCCGTGGTCTGGGCGGTTACGAATCTGACGCAGCAGCGATCCGAGTATTTCTACGTTCGGCCGCAGCAGAACCTCGATCTTCCCGAGCGCGTCGTCCACGCGCTGAAGATTCTCTTGGGCCCGCATACGGTCGTCCGCGAAGCAACTCCCGACATCTTGCACATGGCGCTCTTCGCGTCGATGGCAATCCCGATCGCCTTTGACCCGGTCATCATGCCCGGTCCGGACGGGGCGCTCAACGCGTATTGCGATGGCGGCGTTGCGAGCAACTCACCGGTAGCGATCGCTCATGCGGTTGCTAACTCGGCCGACGTCGTGCTGCTCGATCCACCGTTCGAAGCTGAGGAAGACTATAAGGACGCCATCGAGATTGCTTTCGGCGCGTATGGAACGATGCAGCGAAAAATACTGGAGGGCGAGATGCGTAACGCCTACTTTCAGTCTTTAGGCAGACGCGCGCTTGGACGCCTGACGCCGGCTGAAGTGAATCGTGCTTCCAAAGATGATGGCGCTCTGGCGGCGTTCATGCAAACGATCCCGGCGACGGACCTTCGGTACGTACGTCCTGAGAAGACGCTTCCGGTGGGTGTTGTCGGTTTCTCCGACGAGGAAGGCATCGGACAAGCCTACCGTATCGGCTGGGAGGACGCCGGGCGCGGCTTCACGCGCTACGATTGGAAGACGTTCCAACTCTAGACGCGCGCCAAAAGCCTGTTAGAATGGGGCCACCAGGAGGTGGACACGCTATGCTGATTCTCTCCCGCGCACTAATTCTTTCCGTAGTCGCAGCCTTCGAAACCACCGGCGCCACGCTCGCGCAAAACGCTCCCCCGCCAATGACGACCCAAGGCCAACCACCAAACGGCGGTGGCGGCGGTGGCGGGAAGTGCGGACAGACGCCCAAGGGCTGCAATAAAAAACAGAACAGCAAGAACGGGAAAGATCGCAAGTGCGGGCAGACGCCCAAAGGCTGCAACAAGAACCAGCCGCAGAACAAGCCTAAAAACAACCCCCAGGCTCCTCCTCCGCCGCATCGCGTAGCCTAGGAGGCATGACACCGCTGGATCTTCGGAAGCGCGCGCCGCGCGGTCCGCGCGAAACGCTGCTTGGCTTTTATTTTTTACCGCGAACGGTAGACAAGCTCCGCGCCGAGCTTCCCGGCGGCAATCCCGGCCACTACATCAACGAGGAGCGGGGGTTTAGCGCCTACATCGTTCGCCGCTTGGGTCTCGATATGGGTGAGTTTCGCCAAGCGGTTGCCGATTGCCCGGATGAAGCCGGGCTGCTAAAGTGGCTCGCAACGAAGATCGACCCTTCGGAGGCGCCGGCGTTGAATGCCAAGTTCGAGACGTTCGTGGTGGAGCGGATGTCGCCCGACGATCAAAAGCTCGTTCGCGGCCGCCATCCGGTGATGGCGGCGCGTCCGGAGCTCTCTAAAATCCTCGACATTCTCGAAGCGGATGATCACTATGTGCCGTAACATCAAGACCTTACATAACTTCTCACCGCCGGCGACCGAGGCTGAGATTCGGGCGTCGGCCACGCAGTTCGTGCGCAAGCTCAGCGGGTTCACGAATCCTTCAAAGCTTAACGAGGGTGCCTTCGATCGCGCCGTCGAGCAAGTTACGCACGCGGCGCGCGAGCTGCTCTCCTCGTTGGTAACGCAAGCGCCGCCGCGCGATCGCGACGTCGAAGCGGAGAAGGCGCGCGCCCGCGCAAAGCTGCGTTACGTGCGCTAGACCGCTACCATAGAGAGACTTCGTCGAGAGTGACTTCGAGCGAGCTGTAGTTTGGGTTGTCGTTGGTTGACGTGAAGAGAACCGCGCCCGTAGGCGTGTGCTCGACGTTGGTCGGGTAGCCGCCTTTGATGTTGAACTTCGTGTAAGCCAGGCTACCGTAAAGAGTGACCGCGTCAAACTCACCGCTCTTTACAGCGAAGGTCGCCGAGTAAGGAACCTCTTGGCCGGGATGCAAACGGGAGCCGCCGCCGTACTTTGGTTCGGCCAGCTGCGTAAGCTCTACCAGGCGGTAGACGATGGTGCGCGAGGCGACGCGCGCGTCGCGCTCATAGATGATTGTGCTGTGGATCGCACGATCGACGAACGGCTTCGATAGCGGGGCATAGCGCAGACCGTCGGCCGCAAAACCGAGCGCGATGATCGAAACATCCGTCTGCCCGTTGTTGACGACTTTCCCGCGCACGCCGAACTGGATAAGGCCGGCGTGCTGCCCCAGCCGCTGCAGCGATCCGGTAAAAATCACCGATGGCGGCTCGCCGGCCGGCTTGAGACGCTGCTCGTATACGAAGACGTAGAGCGCCCAGATTCCGGCGGCAAGAATGGCGACGATCTCGAGGATGTCGCGCGCGGTGGCGACACCGCGATGTCCGGGCGGGCGCCTAAGCATCGTGCCTGCGATGCCGCGCGATACGCCGGTCGGGACGCGCGAGCGATTCGTAGATCGCGCCGGCGGCGACGATAATAGCCATCACCAGCAGCGTGATCCACCCATAGTTGAAGACGGCGCGACCGCTCGAGAGCGAGCTCGGCCAGACGATGTCGAGCAGCATCAAGCAGAGATAGAGCGCGCCGCCGAGCGTAACCGGAACTCCCCACTTACCGAGAGTAAAGACGCCGGCGGGCTTCCAGCCGCGAACGCGCGCAATGAGCGCGCCGAGCACGGTGAGGAAGAAGGCGAGATAGATTCCCGACGTCGCGAAAGAAACCAGCGCGTAGAGTGCGTTGACGTTTGCCGGATAGTCGAACCAAAGGATGTGAACCGGCTTACTCGGATTGACCAGGACCAGCAACAGGAAGAGGAACGGCACGACGGTGCCGATCAGAATGGCGTTGACCGGCGTGCGATGGCGGGGCGAGATCGCTGCGAACTTTTCGCTCAACGGCAGCGCCCCATCGCGAGCCAGTGCGAAGGCGACGCGGGCACCCGCTCCTTGAACGGCCGTGCCGCAGCTGAAGAACGCGACGATCACCATCACGAGAAAGAAGTCTTGCAGCCAAACGGGCAGTGCTGCCAGGATCGTGTTGATGCCGCCGCTGACGACGCCGCCGATGCCTGCGGCGGGCGTCGCGAGCAGAAGGCCGAGCACCAGGACGAACGAGGCGATACCGCCATAGAGCAGGGCGTTGCGCATGGCTTTAGGCACTTGGCGTTGCGCTTCAAGCGTCTCTTCGGAGATGTCGCCCGCCGATTCGAAGCCGTAGAAGATGTAGACGTTGGCGAGCACGGCGACCAGCGCCGCTCCAGTCCACCACCGGCCGCCGAAATCCAGGTGCAGTGGATTGTGTGCGGCGACCTCGACGTTTTGGGTGGAGAAGATGAAGCCAAGGTGCTGATGGAAGCCGAAGATCGCCAATGCGAGAAACACCCCGAAGGTGCCGATGCTCTCGACGTACACGCCGAAACGCGCGACGCGTCCCATGATCTTTGCGCCGATGCCGTTGAGGATGGCGGAAAGGACGATGATCGCCCCGGCGATAGCAAAGATCACGCCGTGATTGGCCGGATCCAGATGCGTGCCGAACCACGCGTTCGAGAGGGCCGCGACGTATCCGACCGCGCCCGAGTCTACCGATGCGACGGTAGCCAGCAGCGCGAAACCATAGATCCATCCGATGAACCAGCCGTAGCGTGATCCGACGCAATACTTGCCGTACTGGTAGAGCGCGCCCGAGAGCGGATATTCGCTGGCAAGCTCGCCGAAGACGAGTGCCACGAGCAGCATCAGTCCGACGACGATCGGGATCGTCCAGATATAGCGCGGACCGCCGGTGCCCAGCCCGAGGGTGTAAAGGGAATAAATCCCTACCATCGGACTCAGGTAGCTGAAGGCTACCGAGAAATTATCGAAGAGCGAAAGTACTCGGGAGAGTTCTTGCTTATAACCGAAGGCGCTGAGGCCGGTCTCTTCGTTCAGTGTTTCGACCACGCCCAGCCGGTGATCAGCCAGCCCGTCGACGTCTTTTTGAGGGCAACGGTAAAGATGGAGTTCTGCTCGGTGACCGGTTTGCCGTGCTCTTTAAAGGCGTACTTTGCGGGGACGACGGCGTAGGCGCGGGCGCCCGTCACGCTGAGGTACCATGGCTCGCCGAGCCTTACAATTCCATCGGTAATGCCGGCGCGCTTTGCGTCGGCCGCATAGGCGTTGGCCCAATCGGCGCAGGCGTGGTCGCCTTCCCACTCGTGCGGAGGGAACTCGTCGATGATTGACGCGCTCGGGGCGCAGGCCGCCAGTGCCGTCTTGGCATCGCCGCGATTGAACCCGTCGATGAATTGGTGGATCTTTGCGACCACGTCGGACTGTTCTGATGCAACGGCGGGCAGGGATGTGAAGACGGCGAGGGCGCCTAGGGCGGTTACCGCAACGCGGAGGCGCCGCTGGGTCAGTCGTAAAGCGCGTCGGTCCATGGCGGTAGTTTCTCGATGCGCCGGGGGCGCTCATTCAAGGCGGGCACGTCAGACGTGCGCGATCGTGTATACTTAGCGGCGTGACGGATGCACAACGATTGGCACAGGCCCTTAACGCGCTGACGAAGAGTCCGCAGTTCTCGTACGTGAAGGCGCGAGCCGCGGCGCGTCAAGATCCCGCCGTCGATTGGCCCGCGACCAAGGCACGTAATGCCGAGTTCAACCTCGAGGTTGACGGCTGCGAGGACTTCGTCATGCGCGACGGGAGTACGTGTGCGTGGCAATCGGGCCAGTTCCGCTACCGCGGAGTCTAGTCGCAGCTAATCTTTAAGAAGTTTCGCACCTGCCGCACAACGAACTCCTCGTCGTTGAGTAGATGGTTTCGCGCTTGCCAGTCCACCAGGACCGAGCAGTTCTCACGGAACTTCAACTGTTCGGCGGAGCTAAAGTAGCACCGATTCCCTTGATGACCTTCAGAGCAGATCGTGGGTATCGTGCGGCGTACGCCTTCGAATCGTGCGCACGCAGTGCTGTTCCGGAGCCGCCCCAGGAGAACGTCGAGCTGGACGTTGGGCGCAACGGTCACGAACCGCGACCCAGACGGCGTGGCGTCCGGCCAACACGGCGAGGCTGAAGGAACTCGCCTCGCCTTAATGGGAATAGCGTCTCGAGATTTCCGTTTTGTGCTCTCTGAGTGATTCCGGAGTTTGGAGGGAATGAGACATGAGATCAATTGAAAGCGGGCCGGCTGCGGCTGAAGCGCCGAGTGCTTTTATTGTCCGGCTGGAAGGCGAGTTTGACGTTGCAGAACGTCAGCGGTTAAAAGATGCCTTCGCTATCGCTACCGGCGCCCCGCTGGTCATCGTCGATCTGGAACGAACGGACTACATCGACTCAAGCGTCCTAGAGTGCTTGGTCGGACTTCACGCTGCTACGCGGCAGCGCGGAGCAGAGTTAGTGCTTGTCGCGCTCAACAGCCAGGTCCGGCGCCTATTTGAAGTGACAGAACTGCAAAAGCTCTTCACGATCTTCGGCTCGGTGGCGGAGGTCACCGATCTGAGCCGCACCGAGGTACGGCGGCTAACGGTGGAGGCGCGGCCCCTGGATTAAGTCCGGCGCGAATCCGCTGCGCGCTTCGAACCATCATCACCGGGCGGCGCGCCGGAAAGCGCTCCCTAAAGGCTAGCAGCCTGGATAACAGGGCGGGGGCGGCGGGTATTGCTGATACTGCTGCGGGTATTGCTGATACTGCTGCGGGTATTGCTGATACTGCTGCGGGTATTGCTGATACTGCTGCGGGTATTGCTGATACTGCTGCGGGTATTGCTGATACCGTTGTTGCGGGTAATATTGTTGCTGCGAATACTGCGGATTGCCCGCATATTGACTTTGTGCCATCTGCCGCGGCACCCCCAGCGGGATGGCGCTGGCGACGTCGTTATTAAATCTTCCAAACGTCGCTCTGTGGCTTTGGAATAATGCGATGAGATCGGCTTCGCGTTGCGCGTCGCTCGGATGATCGGCGCCGCCGTTGCTGCTCACGCCCATGGCTTCGCGGTGCTGTCTGAAGTTCCACACCATGCCCCATGGATTAAATCCGGCCTTTGCGCACAAGTAAGCGCCGGCGCGATCGGCATTCCTCTCGGCAGCACGTTCGTAGGCGAGCGCGTTGGGATCTTGCGGCGATCGGCCGCCCTGCGTCTCCTGGTAGACCGAATACATATCGTGGTGGACGTCGTGGCTGACCTCGTGGCAAATTACGCCGGCCAGCTGGTCTCTATTCCTCAGAAACGACAGCAACCCAGTGGTCAAGTAGACGTTGCCGCCCGGCATCGAAAATGCGTTGGGCGTCTGCTCGTTCAGCAATATGAAATGGAACGGTGTGAAGTACTCCCGGTTTGCAACCGCAGCAATGGCGTTCCCGATCGGGGCGAGCGTCCGATAAAGCGGCGACTGCGCCGAGACGATCTCGCCGCGCTGCACGTACTCCATGTAGCGCTGCTGGCCGACCTCGATTTCCCATCTCTCCTCCTGCGAGGCCGTGGCCGGCCACGCTGTTGCCGGCAAGAGGCAAAGGAGTGCAGAAAAGGCGGCGAGCGCTCGCACAAAGGTCGACACGATGACTAGGGCTTCCACAGTTCTGCCGGCGCTGCCCCGCGCAATTCGTCTTGAAACGGCTAAGAGTTGATGAGAGTCGTACGACCATGCTCGCCCGGTCAGGCGGCAAGCGAAAATCGCCCGATTCAACACTTTCGCCTTTAACGAAGTACAATTGCCCTTAGATAAACCGGCGAAGGTTCGGCCAATAGACGCTCAGCGGCATTGTAATTCCCCGGCAGAGCGAGATTGGAAAGCCGTTTTCAAACGGTCGCCCCCATGGATTGGAGAAGCGCGTGACGACGCGATGCATTCTAAAGAGGTGCGCTCTATTTTCGCAGTCCCCGTGAACGTCGATGAGCACGTCGCCGCTGTATCCGCGCGGCCCCCAGACCCAATACTGATTGTGGCCCGATAACGCCGGCGGTAGACCGTAGAGCGGCCCAAAAAAATCCAGCGCGGCGGCTTCACCATAGTTGCTCGTAAGAATTGCGGTTTGTGCGCGCTCGGCTGGAGGCAGGGAATGGTAGACGCCCGCGACGGTTTGGGCCAGCTCCCGCCAGCCGTGCATGTCGGCCCAATCGGGAGGCAAGTTGCCGATCTGGGTGTGTTCGGTGACGGCCAGGTTCACTTCTTGCGCCAGCATGGTTTGCAGCGTGCGGTCGTACGCGGACATCGTACGCTCCGGCAAAACGGGCATCAGCAACGGAACGAGCGCGATTCCGGCAATCAGCGCGTACAGCGTGAGCACCGGGCGCCAGATGGTTGCGCGCGCCGTCCACGCTTCAATTGTGACCGCACCCGCGGCGATCGGTATCGGGTAGACGTCGCCGGCATAGTAATGCTTTGCGTGCAAAACGATCATCTGGAAGATCAAGGCGAGATAGGCGATTCCCAGAAAACGGGCGTCCCGGCTGCGGAACAGCGTTACGAGGCCGATCAGCCAAACCGCGGCGAGGAGCGGATACGTGATTAACAGTTGCGTAACGAGGAACTGTAGCGGCGTGAGCGAGACATCTTTATATAGTGCCGCGGCGCGCAACAGCGTCCACATCGGAAAGCCGTGGGCGGCTTGCCACAGGAAGTTTGGCAGCGCGATAAGCGCAGCAATCAGGACGCCGCCTCCGAACCACGCCGTAAAGAGAACGCGCCGCTGCGGAAGCACGAGCAGACCAAAGACGATGGCAATGGCGAAGAAGACGACGGTGTACTTGCTCTCCACGCAGATACCCACGATCGTGCCGGCGACCAGCCACCAGCGCGGGTCGGCTCCCTTGACGATGCGCAGTACGTAGAGCGCCGCCAGCGGCCACAGCCACAGTCCCACCACGTCGGCCGAGAGCTTCGTTCCGAAATCCATGAGGACCGGTGTCAGCGCCGCGATCACTGCCGCGAAGAACTGCGCAAAGGCACCACCGCCGAGTTCGGCAACCAACAGGCAGGTGGTGTAAACCGATGCCGCGGCAAAGACGGCGCACACCAGACGCAGAAGAAAGAGCGAGTGGCCGAAGAGCTGAGAGCCCGCTGCCAGAAGCGGCGCGACCGGCGGTTGATCGACGTATCCCCACGCCGGGTGAAGGCCACAGATAATAAAGTACAGCTCGTCGCGGAAGAAGCCGTAGTGCGGATTACCGGCGAGATGGACCGCCAGGGTAACGAGCGCCGCCGCAAGGGGCAGACGTTTCATGCATTCACTTCCGCGTAGGACGATAATCGTCGGCTCCCTCCGTTTACCTTTCTGGAGCATAATGACCTCGGCGGGGCCCACCCTGCTTCGAGAAGGGATAGCGTGCGGCCGCGAGGGAGTTGCGAGTGTGAATCGCAGGAGGAAGTTATAATTTGAAAACCCTGTTCCTGAGCCCACCTTCGTTCAACGGCTTTGACGGCGGTGCGGGCGCGCGGTACCAGGCTAAGCGAGAGGTAACCTCGTTCTGGTATCCCACGTGGCTGGCTCAACCTGCCGCGCTCGTACCGGGCAGCAAGCTCGTCGATGCGGCCCCTCACGGGCAGACGATTGAGGACGTGCTAGCCATCGCCAAAGATCACGATCTTGTGATCATGCATACCAGCACGCCGTCGCTCCCCAATGACGTCGAGTGCGCCAGGCGGCTCAAGGCGCAAGACCCCTCAATAAAGGTCGGCTTCATCGGTGCTCACGTTGCCGTCTTGCCGGAGCAGACCTTGCGTGAGAACGAGATCATCGACTTCGTCTGCCGGAACGAGTTCGACTACACGTGCAAGGAGCTTGCGGAAGGGCGCCCTTGGAACGAGATCCTCGGACTTTCGTATCGCGACGCCGACGGTGAGTTAAAACGCACGGAAGAACGTCCCCAGATCCACGATTGGGACGCGATGCCGAGCGTACTGCCCGTTTACGCCGAGCATCTCGACGTCACGAAATACTACAACGGTTATCTTCTGCACCCGTATGTCTCATGGTATACCGGCCGCGGCTGCACGGCAAAGTGTACGTTCTGCTTGTGGCCGCAAACGATTGGCGGCCATATCTTCCGCCACAAGAGCCCCGAGGCAGTTGGTCGCGACCTCGACGAAGCGAAAGCAATCTTTGGTTCTAAAGTACGCGAGTATATGTTCGACGACGACACGCTGACGAACGAAAAAAGCTATGCGATCGCGTTGAGCAAGCACATGAAACGCCTGAAGTTAAGTTGGGCCTGCAACGCCCGCGCCCACGTCGACTACGACACGCTCAAGATCCTGCGCGACAACGGTTTACGCGTTTTACTCGTCGGCTTCGAATCCGGCAACCAAGAAATTCTCTACCGCATCAAAAAAGGTCTGAAGCTGGAGATGGCGCGCAAGTTTATGAAAGACTGCCACGCTCTCGGCATCAAGGTTCACGGCACGTTCATTATCGGGTTGCCGGTCGACACTCCCGAGACGGTTCGCGAAACAATCGAGTTCGCGAAAGAACTGGACCCCCACACCATTCAGGTGTCGATTGCATCGCCTTACCCGGGAACGGAGCTCTACGATCAAGCGCTGGCGAACGGTTGGTTTGCGCGAGACGACCTGGTCTCCGGAACGGGCATCCAGACGTCGACGTTACGCTACGACACGCTGTCGACGGCCGAGATCGAAGACTCGGTGGAGCGGATGTACCGCGAGTTCTACTTCCGTCCGAAAAAGATTGCGAAGATCGTCGCCGAGATGATCACGAGCCGCCAGATGATGGTCCGCCGCTTGCGCGAAGGCGGCGAGTTTTTCAGCTACTTGCGGGCACGGCGAGTACAGGCCGGCGAACGCCGGTTCGAAGCAGCCGCCACCTAAGTCTGCGCGGCAGATTGCGTGTCAAGCCTCCCGAGCTGCCGGGCGGAGGCGAGCGTCTCTTCGAGCATGTTGCGTTGGAATACGATCATGTCGGGGATGTGCGGGAACCTCTCGTCGCTTCGCTCTGCGGTAAGCTGGTAGCGTTCGGCGTCCACGGCTAGCGCTCCGCGCTTTCGCAGCGCCGCCAGTGCGTCGAGGACAGCAGCGTCCGGCGCGCGCTGTACCTCCGGATCCACAAAGACGTTCCCGGGCAGCGAAGCGAGTTGCTCGCGAACCGCGCGCACCGCGTCCTGCGCCGCGAACGTCGTCGCATCCCCGAGTAGAAATGTGGCCAGGAGCGCCGAAGCTGTGACTGGCCGAGCCGCAGCGAGCGACGTTCCGATATCGGCACCATCGGGGTGTCGAAGCACGCGGTAGAGCATCGAAAGCCGCCCGCCCCGGAACGGGTCGTATGCGATCGCGCAAAGCCAGAGGTCGGAAAAAGGCGCGAGAGCCTCGACGATTCCCCCACGCATCGCATGCATGCGGCCGTCGCGACTGAAATCGCCTTCTGGTGTAATGTAAAAGGTCGCTCCGGTGCGCACGCGCTCCACGATAGCGGCAATGTCGCGTTCGGTCACGACGCGCAGGTTCTCGATCACTTCGCGCCGGTAGGGCTGCTTGAGTTTCGACACTTTCACCCAAGCGCGGGCCCGCAAGAAATCGACGGGCTTCCATAGGTCGCTGATCACGCGTCCTTGGAGACCCAACGGCTCGAGTGTTTCGGGCGGGAAGATCGCTTCGAGCGGCAGGTCGCCATGCGCGGCGCGCAACTCTTCGGCCAAGCTGATAAGGGGCCGCGAGAAGAGATGGTTCTCGATTGGGAAGATGCCGTAAGCGCCCCAGAAGCCGCTCAGATTTACGCCGCGGGTAAACCAGGCGGTCCACGGTAACTCCGTTGCGATGAATCCCGTCTCGAAGGTGCGGCGGGAATTGCACATGACCAGCGGCTTCCACGGGTGCAGAAGAAACGTGCGCGCCGTGATCATTTCCCCTTCGTCTATGTGCTGGTGATTAGTGATCAGTACGGTTGCCCCGCGGTCGGCCGGCAAGTGACCCCACTGGCGGACGCGCACTTTGAAGACAAGGAAGGCCTGGCGCACGACGTAGGTGACGGCCGTTATCGTCCAGTTGGGTTTCATCGAGACCCCATGTTCATAGGATTTTTCTTCGTATGCAAAAAAAAGGCCGCCTCCTAAGGTTAGCGAATCGCGTCGCGTGAAGTTCGCGCGTGTCCTGACGGCGGCGCTCGATATTGCTACGGTTGCAGCGATTGGTTATGCGACCGTCGCCATTGTCTGCGTTGCGCGCTTCGGACGGCGCGAACCTGATTTGGAAGTCGTCGAAGACCTGCCCCCGGTTAGTCTGCTCGTGCCCCTGCATGGCGACGAACCGGGCCTCGAGGAAAATCTGCGTTCGTTTGCCTTGCAGGACTATCCTGGTTGTCAACTCGTCCTCGGCGTTGCGCGCGCTGACGATCGCGCACTGGCAATCGCGCAGTGCGTGGCAGCGTCGCTTCCCGATCGGTGCATCGAGATCGACGTCGGTGAAGTCGCCAGCGCGCGTAACCCCAAGCTCGCAAACGTACTCTCGATGATGCGGCTCGTGCGCCACAAGGTGTTGATCCTGGCTGACAGCGACACGCGGGTCGATCCGGCGTACGTCCGCTCCGTGACGGCGCCCTTGCACCAGCGTGGAGTCGGTGCGGTGACCTGTCTCTTCGCCGGCGATCCGGACGCCTCGTTCTCGGCAAAACTTGGGGCAATGTTCATTAACGAGCAGTTTATCCCATCGGTACTCGTCAATGAACTCTTCGGGCCGCCGCGACACTGCCTCGGTCCGACGAACGCGGTGCGCTCTGCAGTTCTCTCTGCAATCGGCGGCTTCGAAGCGCTTGCAGCGCACCTCGCAGACGATTTTATGCTGGGACATAACGTTGCCGCCCGCGGTTTACGCGTCGTGATCTCGCGTTACGTCGTGCGAACGATCGTGACCGACCCAACTCTTGTGGCGCTCTGGAATCACGAGCTGCGCTGGCATCGGACGATCCGGGGCGTACGGCCGGCCGGCTACGCGGGCATGTTCCTCACCTATCCGGTGCCGCTCGCGCTGCTTGCGCTGCTGCTCGCGCCGCGTCCTAAACGCGTAGCGATACTTGTCGCTGCAATTGTTGTGCGCATCGCCTTGCAGCGCATTTCCGGGCGCGTGTTCGGTGTCGCGACTGCCCCGGCGTGGCTAGTCTTGCCGCGCGACCTTTTTGGGATCGCCGTATGGGCTTGCGGGCTCACCGGAAAGGCAGTTCGCTGGCGCGGCGCGCAACTCGAGATTGAAGAGGGCGACGTGCTCGCGGAACGGCGACACTCCGGGGGCTAACGGCCCACCACGGCTACGCCAGCCCCCAGAGATGCCGGGAATCCGAGTTCGCCTACTCGGACACCCCCGCGGCACTAGCCTTGGGCGTGAGTGCCATCTTTCAAGCGTCAATCGACGTTCTCACGACCTTAATAAGGCGTGGCTAATACATTATTTAGCCCTGCCGAGGAACCCTGTTAGGCGCAACGAAATAGCCAGGGCCTTAAGCGAGCTTCCGTCCTCTGTCTTGGCCGGCGGCGGCCGCAGCCTGGCGTCACTGGGGGTACGGCGCCGCGACGCCGCGACACCGAAAAGGCGTCACGAAGGGCAACGCCGGTAGTTGCCCTGGCGGAGGGCGGGGAGGCGATGAGCTTACGACGTCGCGCAACCAAGACGTCGTATTGCCAAACAAGCGGTTAAGCGTAGGTCATAGGCAATTCGTTGTCGTGCCGGATTGGTCGACGAACCGCGCAATAATTGCCACGCGGTGCACCAAAAGGTCAGCGATGGCAGCACGAATCGGATAGGAGCGATTCCCTTTTAAACTAATGGATTTTCTTATATGAGCAGTCCGCAGCTTCGCAGCGACCGCGTAGAGGTTGCTTTTACGGTCAACGGAAGGCCGGTCGAGGTGGTCGTCGATCCGCGCGCGACCCTGCTCGATACACTGCGCGATACGCTCGGTCTCACCGGCACAAAGAAAGGCTGCGACCACGGCCAATGCGGCGCTTGCACGGTACATGTCGATGGGCGTCGCGTTAATTCGTGCCTTTCATTTGCCGCCATGCACGAGGGCTCAAGGATCGACACGATTGAGGGCCTGGGGACGCCGGACAACTTACATCCGATCCAGGCGGCGTTCGTGGAGCACGACGGATTCCAGTGCGGTTACTGTACGCCCGGGCAGATCATGTCGGCGGTCGCGCTATTAGGCGAGCCCTGCGGGCAATCGGACGGCGACGTTGCCGAATGTATGAGCGGCAACATCTGCCGTTGCGGGGCCTATCAGAATATCGTTGCTGCAATACAATCGGTGCGTAAAGCGAAGACGTGAACTCCTTTACCTTCACTCGCGCCCGCAGCATAGCGGATGCCCTGCAACGTTCGCACGACAACGTCAGATTTCTGGCCGGCGGGACGACGCTGGTCGATTTGATGAAGCTCGACGTCGAGCGCCCCTCGGAGGTCGTCGACATCAACGCTCTTCCGCTGGCTGAGTTGACGCCAACGCCGGATGGCGGGCTTAGAATCGGCGCCCTCGCGCGTAACTCCGACGTCGCCCATAATCCCGACGTGGTGCGTGACTATCCATTGCTCTCGCAAGCGTTGCGCTCGGGCGCGTCGGTTCAGTTGCGAAACATGGCGTCGACCGGCGGTAATCTTTTACAGCGCACGCGCTGCGTCTACTTTAGAGATCCGGCGATGGCTTGCAACAAACGGTCGCCGGGGAGCGGCTGCGCGGCGATTGGAGGATTCAATCGTAACCTCGCGATTCTCGGTACGAGCGCGCACTGCATTGCCACGAATCCCTCCGATCAGAACGTCGCACTCGCCGCACTCGAAGCGACGGTTCAACTCACCGGCTCAAACGGCGAGCGCAGCGTGCCGATCGACGCTTTCTATTTGCTGCCCGGCGAAACGCCTGAGCGTGAGACGATCCTCGAGCCCGGCGAGCTGGTGACGTCGGTTACCCTGCCTCCGCCGGCCGCCGGCGCGAAATCGATCTACCTCAAGCTGCGGGATCGGGCTTCGTATGAGTTTGCGCTTGCGTCCGCGGCGGTCGTGGCTACAGTCAGCGACGGTACGATTCAGCGCGTGCGAGTCGCGATGGGCGGAGTTGCCACCAAACCTTGGCGCAACCTCGACGTGGAGACCGCACTGCAAGGGCAACCGGCGACGCACGAGCACTTTACCGAGGCAGCGCGGATTCTTCTTAGCGATGCGAAACCCCAGTCGGAGAACGGCTTCAAAGTCGAGCTGGCGAAGCGCTGCCTCGTTCACGCTTTGAGCCTGGCTACGGCGGTTGCGTAGCTAATGGCCATGAAGATCGTTGGTCAATCTTTGGCGCGCATCGACGGACCCCTCAAGGTAAGCGGAGCTGCAACGTATACTTCCGATCACACTCCGGAGAACGTTGCCTATGCGGTGCCCGTCGGCAGCACCATTGCCAACGGCCGCGTTGCTGGGCTAAATGTCTCGAAGGCTCGGAAGATGCCTGGCGTCATTGAGATCTATCATCGCGTGAACGTCGGGGCGCTTTACAAGCCCTCGCCGGAAGCCGGCGCGATCGACGAGGCACGGCCGCCGTTTGCCGACGACGTCATTCGCTACTACGGCCAATATGTGGCGCTCGTTGTCGCCGAGACGTTCGAAGATGCAACAGCGGCCGCTGCGGTCATTGAGATAGAGTACGCGGACGTGGCGGCTCCCAACGTTGCGCTCGACCTCATCGGAGACGAGGAACCAACGGAGGCCAGCCGGCGTGGGGATCCTGAGGCTGCCTACGGCGCTTCGCCCGTAAAAATCGATCGAACCTACGTAATCCCGGCCGAAACGCACAATCCGATCGAGCTGCATGCATCGCTCGCAATCTACGATGGCGACATGTTCACGCTCTACGAAACGACGCAAGCGATCGCCAACCATCGCAACGTCATCAGCGAGATCCTCGGCGTACCTCGGGAGAACGTGCGGATCGTTATGAAATTTCTTGGCTCGGGCTTTGGCGGTAAGCTCTGGCCCTGGACGCATGGGACCCTGGCCGCAGCGGCTGCGCGCAACCTCGGTCGCCCGGTGAAACTCGTCGTGACGCGTAAGCAGATGTTCCAGACCGTCGGTCACCGTGCACGCACCCAGCAACGAGTCCGAATCAGCGCGCAGCGTGACGGCACCCTGACGTCCCTTCGGCACGAAGCCGTCAACGACGCGGGCATGCTCGACGAATACGACGAGAATTGCGGCGAAGCGACGCCGTACTTCTACGGAACACCGAACCTGCTCGTGACCTCGGCACAGACGCGCCGGAACGTTGGCTCGCCGACCGCGATGCGCGGGCCAGGCGCAGTCCCCGGCCTGTTCGCAACGGAGTCCGCCTATGATGAACTCGCTATCGAGCTCGGGATCGATCCGGTGCAGCTTCGCTTACAGAACGAACCGGGGCGAGATCAGTCGCTCGATGTTCCGTTTTCCTCGAGGCATTACGCCGAATGCCTGACGGTGGGCGCGGAGAAGTTCGGCTGGTCGCAGCGCTCGCCCATGGTCGGATCGATGCGCAAAGACGACGTTGTGCTTGGATGGGGAATGTCGGGATGCTCCTGGATTGCAGGCCGCTTCGCGGCGGAAGCCCGTGTCGAGCTTCGCGTTGACGGCTCGGCTCGCGTTGCGATCGGAACGCAGGACATCGGCACCGGAACGTACACGGTGCTGGCCCAACTCGTCGCCGAAACAACCGGAATTCCCATCGACCGAATTGTCGTCGAGTTGGGCGACACGCGCTTGCCACCCGGACCTACCTCCGGAGGCTCGCTAGTCACGTCCTCCGTCATCCCGGCTGTCCTAGAGGCGGTGCGGGCCGCGATGAAGTCGGCGATCGGCCTCGCGACGACGGTGCCAAAACAACCCTTTGAGGATTGGTCTCCTGACGATCTGTCCTTTGAGCGTGGCCGAATCGTTGCGCGCAACAGATCGGGCGCCGAGCAGATCGACTTCCACGAAGTTTTGCGAAATGCGTCCGTGGCGATGGTGTCGGGAAGTGGAAAGGCCGCGAGAAGCTTCGGCGAAGAGCATCCGAAATATTCGCTCCACTCGTACGGTGCGCAATTCGTCGAGATTAAATGGAAGCCCGAAATTGCCCGGCTTCGCGTGAATCGCGTCGTTACGGTCATCGATGCCGGGCGGATCGTCAATCCACGCGCCGCGCGCAATCAGATCGAGGGAGCGATCGTGATGGGCGTCGGCATGGCCCTCTTCGAGCAAACGCACTACGATCCGCGGTCGGGCGCTCCGATTAACAGTAACCTTGCCGACTACATCGTTGCGACGAATGCCGACACGCCCCATATGGACGTCACGTTCCTCGATTATCCCGACGTAAAAGTAAACGAGCTCGGTGCTCGAGGCGTCGGCGAGATCGGGCTGGCGGGAGTGGCGTCGGCCATCGCGTCGGCCGTCTATCACGCGACGGGCGTGCGAGTGCGTACGTTACCCATCGAGATCGAGAAGCTACTCGGCAATCCGGCGACCGCGTAGTCTGGGGCGCCCCCTGAGCTCCTCGACTGCCCTCTCATCGTTTTCGACGCAGCTTCTAACCATTACTGACGAGAGCTCCCGCCTCAAGGATGCTAAAAGTAGAGCATGATGAAATTCAATAACGTCTTACTGGCGTGCGCTCTGGGAGCGGGATCGTTACTCGGTGCGGCGGCGCCGGCATCGGCGGCCCATGTTTCCGTCGGCACTGTGCGGCCGGCAGCGACCGGGCGGGTGGTCGCGGGTAACCGCTATGTTGCGGGCAACCGCTACTACGGAACCGGCTACCGCAGTTACCCCCGCTACGGTTACGGCTATCGCTACGGTTACGGCTATCCCTACAGCGTTGGCTACGGCGTTGGCGTTGGCGTTGGCTACGGCAACGTTGCCGTAGGCTACGGTTACGGCGGCGGAGGTTACGGCTACGTTGGTGGAGGCTACGGGTACGCGCCTTATCCGGCCGTGTATGGGCGTCGCACATATGTGGCAGCGCGTCCCTATCGGCGCCCTTATCGCCGCGTCTACGGGCGGCGCTTCGTTCGCTAACGTATCGCTCCGATCGTTTGACCAAGGCTCTAATCGTTCGCGGTTAGAGCCTTGTTGTCAACCTTTACTCTATAGGTGAGCGTCATCCCACGAAACCTTTCGAACCGCGCTTGGCTACGCGGTGCGCTCGGGAAGGAGCGTACCTCGACATGGCCGACTGCGATGAGTGGAACGCGATCACGACTACCCGCTTCGATGATCACTCAAAAGAGCCGAACGGCGGCGTATTATAGATGCGATCTACGAATCGGATTTACACCAGATTCGAACTTGACTGCGCTTGCTCAGCTACCTATGCTTAAGCAAATAAGATCAAGCTGGAGGAAGAGGAGTCAAGCGATGGCGGATAGCGAGTTATACGAGAAGGGCTTGGAAACGCGGAGAGAGGTGCTCGGTGCGAAGTATGTGGACGAAAACCTTGCAGGTTCCGATGTCTTCATGATGACCTTTCAACGCGCCGTTACGGAATTAGCGTGGGGCTACGCCTGGAGCCGTCCTGGTCTTGACCGGAAGACACGGAGCATCCTGACCCTTGGAATCCTTGCAGGACTAGGCCGCTTCCAAGAATTAGGCATTTACACGAATGCTGCGGTGGCGAGCGGTGTAACGATCGACGAGATTACAGAAGCCTTGGTTCAGATAAC